>Ga0315906_10000152_pt1 | contig 113950 bp, 99 predicted proteins | sample LakEriMetagenome_4_FD_203526 | JGI IMG/M metagenome (GOLD analysis project Ga0315906, IMG submission 203526) | Freshwater fungal communities from buoy surface, Lake Erie, Ohio, United States - Buoy 2 MA122 | ecosystem: Environmental > Aquatic > Freshwater > Lake > Lake biofilm | place: USA...
GTCCACGCATTGCTGCGATGCAATATGCTTGGGCTTAGCGTCCTTGCCGCATCCCCCGCATCCGACCAACCAGGAGAAACCCACATGGCATCACGTCTGAAAAAAGCCCAACAGTCAGCGAAGGCAATCAAAGCCAGCACCCCCGTTGAGCAGATCACAGAAAAACTTGGTCAAGTTGCCGCCTCCCTGTCGGAGCAGCAAATGGCCAAGCAAGTGATGGAATCCGCGCAGCAAATCTGGCTTGCGGGTCTCGGCGCATTCTCCAAGACCCAAGTCGAAGGCAAAAAAGTATTCGAAACCTTGGTAAAGCAAGGCGAAGCACTTGAATCACGCACCCGCCACGTCGCTGAAGCAACGATGGAAACGGCGCGCGATCAGGCCAGCAAGACCATTGAGGCTGCCTCGGGCAAGTTCGATAAACTCGAACTGGTGTTTGAAGAGCGTGTACACAAATCGCTTAACCGCTTGGGCGTTTTGACCAGCAAAGACGTTGAGATGTTGTCCGCCCAAGTTGCGGAACTGGCAGACAGCGTACGCGCCCTGCTCGCTCAGGAAAAGCGCACCAGCGCTGCCCGCCCCGCTGCCAAAAAGGTTGTCGCCAGAAAGACCGCAGCGAAAAAGGTAGTCGCAAAGAAACCGGTCGCGCGTAAGGTCGCCCGCAAAAAGTAAGTTTTCTGCCAGAGCGGCTACTAGTGCTTTGGTTATTTCGCCTCCTCCTCGTCCCGATTCGCAAAGAAAACGGACGACTTCAAGCCCGAATCAATTGATTCGGGCTTTTTTTGCGCCGATTAATCGCGGAGTACGCGTTCAACCAGCTTAATGTAAGCCTTCTGCGCGTCTTCCTGCGACATGCCCTTGATCTTCGCCCAAGCATCGTACTTTGCCCGTCCGACGAAGTCGGTAAAGCCCGGTTTATCGCCACTCACGTCGCCTTCGGTGCCCTGCTTAAAGTGGGCGTAGAGGCGAAGCTTCATGTCATTGCCCGGGTCAGACTTCGCCTTGGTGACGTCCTTGCTGGCCTTTTCAAACAGCTTTTTTGTGTCCGACATAACGCAATTTCCTCCAAGTTCTTGGTGTTTTTGCCCGCTGCTTTGCGCCAAGTTTCTGGCCAACACCCCGGAAAGGGGGTTTGCAGAGGTGCCTAATGAGGCTAAAGTAACTGTAACGGAATCAGTCGCCCCCTGCAATTTGTCTTGGTTTGGACCGCTCCAAACCGACGAGTGTTTGGAATGCAGAGCAGCGATCGCTCCCGCGCACGCTCGGCGGCCTTGCCATTGGAGGGGTAAGGCTTACTAAAAACAACATTCGGCAAACGACAAAGATCGAACATGGCGAGCATATCCGGCATCCCCTCATTTAGTGTGCTTGGCCGCGAGCGCATGACAGGCGTCGACACCGCGTGGCTGCGCATGGAGCACCCGACGAACCTCATGATGATCGTCGGCGTAATGATGTTTAAAGAGGCGCTGTCCTTCCAAAAGTTGCAGGCGACCATCGAACAGCGGTTCTTGAGTTTCCCAAGATTCAAACAAAAGGCCGTTCAAGACCCAACCGGCGCGTGGTGGGAGAACGACAAAAAATTCGACATTGCTAACCACATCAAAAAAGTGAAACTGCCCGGCAAGGGCACCAAGAGTGACCTCGAAGACTACGTCAGCCACGCTGCCAGTGAACCGCTGGATTTCACCAAGCCGCTATGGCAGTTTCAACTGATCGAGAACTATCGCGGTGGCTCGGCCCTCATCACCCGTATCCACCACTGTTATGCCGACGGGATCGCCTTGGTCTCGGTAATGCTGTCGCTTACTGGCGAGTCTCCTGAAGCCAGTTTGGTCAAGCCGAAACAAACGGACAAGCGTCCACGCGACGAAATGGATTTTTGGACGTCCGTGACCAAACCGATGGCATCGGTCATGTCTGGCGCAATGAAGCTCACCCGTGGCCTAGTCGAACAGGGATTGGAAATCGCAAAAGACCCGGCGACCATGCGCGAGTTCGCCACCAAGGGGGTTGAACTCGCTGATGAGTTGCGCAAGATTGCAATGATGCAGCCCGACTCCAAGACGCGCTACAAAGGGTTACTCGGTCGGCAGAAGCGTGTGGCGTGGTGCGACCCGCTACCACTTGCCGAAGTCAAAGTGATCGGCAAAGCGCTCGGCGCGTCGGTCAACGACGTGTTGCTCACCACCGCTGCGGGCGCACTCCGCGACTATCTACAGCGTAACAAGGATGATACGGAGGGTATCGAGCTGCGAGCCGCGGTGCCGGTGAACTTGCGCCCGGTAGAGAAGGCCTACGAACTCGGCAATCAGTTCGGCTTGGTGTTTGTCGATTTACCGGTGGGCGTCGAAGATCCGCTCGATCGGCTCGAGTTGGTGCGCAGCCGCATGTCGGCGTTGAAGGGTTCATCACAACCCATCGTTGCCTTTGTACTGCTTTCAGCCGTGGGCATGGGTCCAAAGATTTTGCAAGACCAAATCAGCGGATTAATTGGTCGTAACGCGACTGCGGTCATGACCAACGTACCGGGGCCGCAGAAGCCACTCTATCTAGCCGGCGCAGAAATCGATGAGATCGAGTTTTGGGTCCCACAATCTGGTGGCATCGGTATGGGTCTGTCGATCTTGACTTATAACGGCAAGGTGCAATTCGGATTGATCACCGACGCCGGACTCGTCCCCGACCCCCACAACATCATCAATCGATTTGCCGAGGAATTCGAAAAACTGGTCATGCTGACGTTGATGGGTCCATACGGACCTGAGTACGACGAGGCGCTCGAGCAAGTATTCGGCGATAAGCCCGCAGCAACCCACTCCGTGCCGAAGAAGCGCAACAGATAGTGACTGTTCGACGCGCGCTGCTCTCGCCAGGGCAAGCACACTGACTGGGCAGGCCCTGTTGGCATTGCTGCGCGACCATCCACGTTACAGCGAGGTTGTTACACTTGACCGACTGTGACCAATACTCGTCACCTTAAGCCACGGCCACTACAAGTTGATATGGCAAACCTAGCCTGAACATTTCATGGGTCGCCGGTTGCGTAGAAGGAGGTTGCCTCTGGGCGATTGGCAAACCAATTCGGCTCGTTTCTGTTTTGCTGTGGATGCGGGCCGCAGGTTCGCTCTCGGGCGAATGGACGGCAATGTTCCGCCTTCCTGCCGAAGCATTGCCCGCTATGCTGTGGTCGGTCAGGCAAAAAATTGCTCGCCTGTTCACCTACTCGCCCGCTTTCGAACCCGCCCCCATGAAATGTTCCCGCTAGCTCAACGTCCGCCCGGCGATGCATTTAACAGTGACCCGCCGGACTTGGCGACGACGCATCATTGACAAGTTTTAGTTGTTTGCCCAAGGTAATTTGTCGAGATCCACGTTTCCGCCGGTGATGATAATGCCGACGCGCTTACCTTTCACGTCTAGCGTGCCCTCAAGAATCGCCGCAAGCGGCGGACAACACGATGGCTCGCAGATAAGTTTTCCGTAATCCCAGATCATGCGCATTGCACGAATGATGTTCTCTTCACTGGTCACACCAATGGCATCGACATTCGCACGAATATAGTTAAACGTTCGTTCTGAGAGTACGGTCAGGAGCCCATCACAAATGGTCTGCGGCGATTGGCTGGTGACGCGAACGCCGGAGACGAACGACTTAGCTCCATCATCCGCCCCGCGAGGTTCACCGCCGAACACTTTGGTGCCGGGCTTGAGTCCCTTCACAGTGATCGCTGTGCCAGATAACAAACCTCCTCCACCGAGCGGCGCGATGATGATATCCAGATTCGGCAGGTCTTCTAGCAATTCCATCGCCGCCGTACCCTGCCCGGCAATTACGTCATCATTGTCAAACGGATGAATCATCTCAAAGCCGTACTTGGCAATCTGTTCGTCCACGGCGGCTTGGCGCGCCGCGATATTCGGCGCGCAGTATTGAATGGTTGCGCCGTATCCTTGAATGGCGCGCTTCTTGGGGGCGGGCGCATTCTCCGGCACCACGACCGTAGCCTTGATTCCCCTGAGGCCTGCTGCCCATGCAAGCGCTGCGCCGTGGTTGCCCGAGGAATGCGTCACCACACCGCGCCTAGCCGCCTCATCACTTAACCTAAAGATGGCATTACAGGCACCACGCGCCTTAAACGCACCAACCTTTTGAAAGTTCTCACACTTAAAGAAAATCTCCGCGCCAACTTCTCGATTAATGTAGTCGCTCTTGAGCCATGGCGTGCGGTGGATGTGTGGCTTGATACGTTGATGTGCGGCTTGTATGTCGGTGAGCGTAACAGGCATGATTAATCAATACCAAAGTAACCATTCGGCGGGCATCCTCAGACCAAATGGATTGAAAATGGCTTTAGATAGTAGACTTTTCCAAATCATTCGTCTTCCAGTTCAGCCCGAGCGCTTTCGATGTCCATCAGTTCCATCGCGTCACGCCCTTTCATTTTTGCCGCCTTGTCATAAAGCTTGGTGGCCTTATCGACTTGCTGATCGCCGAATAACATTAACAAGCCATTCGCATATTCGATTGTCGCGATTGGTGACTGCGGGTTAAGCTTGAGTGCTGTTTCATAATGCTTCACCGACTCATCCTTGTTGGTGCCATACGTGAGCTTGCCCATCATCGCGCCCACCTTGTCAATAATCTCCGCATGGTAGGCACCCATCGCAGTGTGCGCGTCGGCGTGCTTCGGGTCAAGCTTGAGCGCCGTTTCAAGCGCAGCCTTGATCTTGCCACCGTAACCGTCTTTAAGCGCCTTCATCACTGAAATCGATTGGGCGTAGCGCCCGGCTGCATAGGCGTACTGATAATATGCATTCGCGTTGCTCGGCTCTGACTTCATCAACCCATCCGCCAGTTCCATGGCATCCTGAAACAGCTTGGTTTTGACGGCAGCCTTTTTCTCGACATGATTGGCGTAAATTGAGGTTGCTTTCACCGCGACCACGTGTCCAGCACCCAACTCTGCCGCCTTGGCAAAATCTCCCGCATGAAATGCGCGCCATGCCTCTTGCAAATCGGCGTCCTTCGGGTAGAGCTCGTTGTCACCTTTGTGCAGGCCTTCCCATGCTTTTTTCAGCGCGTCGCCAGCATATGTCACTGATTTGCCGTCGACCGGCGTTTTGGCCCATTTTGCGTTCGCCATGTTCTCCGTCCTCTCGTTGCTCTACGATTGTCTGTCGTCCATTACTGGGTATAGATTTCCAACAGGTGGTCGAGATGCTCCTTCGCCCCACCACCTAGATACGGCGCGATTAAACACATTACTTGATATACACCCCGGGTCAGATGCTTCTCCGGATGATTCTGAATTCCCGCGCGGTGCTTTAAGTTTTCGTAATTAAGCCAATAGGTGGCAACAACAAGAATATTCTCGGCGAGTGCCTCGATGATTTTGGTTGTCGCGTTCATGGCCTTGGCCGCTACCAGCGACTCACACATCGTACGAATGGCGTCGCGTTTGTGGCTGATGATGATATTGAAGTGCGACTTAAGTTTGGTATCGCGCGCAAGCAAGTCGTCCAGATTCCGGTAGAGAAAACGATACTGCCAGATACGCTCGAACATCATGTGCAAATAGAGCCACAGATCTTCCATGGCCGAACCGGCGTCGATGATTGGCCCGGGAGCGATATCGATTTGTTTTTCAAATTCCGCAAACAAGTGCCGGATGATTTCGTCCTTGTTGCGGAAGTGGTAATACAGGTTGCCGGGCGAAATGTCGAGTTCATCGGCAATATGCCCGGTGGTGACGTTTGACTCGCCGTCCTGGTTAAACAGATCTAGGCTCACCTTTAATATACGTTCGCGAGTGCGCGCCGAGCGGGACGGCAGCGGCGCTGATGGGGGGCGGAAGCCGTGAGGTGCATAGGTAGACATGTCGAAATGTTACACCGTACAAGCCGATCCTAAGCCTGCTCGCATACAAGGTGCCCCAATATCGCTCTGGGGGACTTACTGCGGACTGGCCGGAAAAGATGCCCGACGCCTTGTCCGGGCGACGAACCTCTCCAACTCAAGTATCGCGTCGGACAGATCAAGGCTCGCGTCGTGCAGCCGCTCATACTTCGGCAACTGTCTCGGTCGCCTGGGGAGGCCGCTCTCTAGGGTGCGACTTTTGTCACGCAATACCGCAAGATTCAGTGTGATACCGTACTTTGCAAAAATGGGCTCCAGTTCATGCCGACGCTTCAACAAGTCCTGTCGCGTACGCTGATAGGCGTGTTCACAAAGTCGTTTACGCGTTGCGTACGAAAACAAATTGGTAAAGAACATTTCGGCGTCGTCGGAAGCCGGCTCAAACAGAACCACATCGCGGTCCTTGTACTGCGTGAGGTACTTTTGCAGGCCAACATGCATTCGCGAATGAATTACGGCGCGAAAGGTCTGCGACAAAACCGTAGGCAACCCGCCTGTGGCGAGCTTCCTGAGTTGTCGACCGCCCCTGCGCCTTACGTTGTTAGCGTCGTATGGCACGAGCGGATTTACACACAAGACCAGCGCCGCGCCCTCTTCGAGCGCCACCGACGCATTCAGCGTCTTTTTTAGCGCACCATCCACATAGTGGTGGCCATCGATTTCGACCGGTGGAAACAACCCCGGCAGCGCCGCAGACGCCTGTACAGCCTGCGAAATAGGGACGTGATCGTATCCGGGACCGCCAAAACGCACCGACACGCCGGTATCCAGATCGGTGGCTATCGAGTAGAGCTTCCTGTCGAGCTCACGGAAATCGTCGGTACGCCCAGCCTGGCTAAAAGTGCCATGCAAAAACTTGCGGATGGCTTCGTTTTCAAACACCCCCGTTGGCAACGCCCGTGCAAGCGGCGCAAAACTCTCCAGCGCAGCGCTGGTGAATGGATGGCGCACCTTTTTGCCCACGTACCCAAAGAGTGCTTCTGCAAATAACGGCGGAAGCATCTTTATGCGGCGAAAATACTCGCGAAACGCGGGCCGGAGAAAGACTTCCGGCTTCAACGCGCCGGTGCGTTTGTCGGCCGCTTTGTTTTCGATAAAAAGATGGAAAATTTCCGCTGGCGATAACCTATTGGCAAGCCCGGCGGAGATAAAGCTTCCCGCTGAGACACCAACGTAGACGTCCATCTCATTGAGATTTAGCCCATCAAGCGCCTCATCAAGGGCCATCAACACGCCAATTTCATACATGGCACCAAGCGGGCCGCCTCCAGCGAGCGCCAAGCCGATCTTCGCCCGTGGCGCGCCAACCGGCGGGGATGGCAAACGCTTGGCCGAGACTCTCTTTCGCGCCTGGGCGGCCTTACGGTTAGAGGACTTTTCCGCCACACTCACTCCGAAGAACTGTTGTGTTTTGCTTCTTGCCGATACAAAAAAGGGAACATCATTGATGCCCCCTTCCGGTCGCTCTAATCAGTCCGCTGCTCAACAAAGCTATCTGGCCGCACAGCCCATTGATGACTGAACTAAGCGCGCGCGCTGCGGCTGTTCAACTGATTCAATGCCTTCTGCAGGTCAGCCATACGTGTCTGCAATTCACGAATGTTCTTTGCTGACGGCACGCCAAAGGTGTTGAGTGTCCTGGCAACGCGCGTCTCAAACACATGCTCAAGACGAGTCACGCCTTCTTTGGCATTCGCGACTGCGGCGTCGATGGACTTCGCCACGTTATGTTTCAGGACTTTCTGGCTCTTCTTGGCAAATGCCTTCACTTCTTTGGCAGCGTCATTAGCCTGCGCCTGTGCTGTCAGCGCCGCTTTGTTTTGGATCTTCTTGCCCTCGCGGACAAACATACCGGTCTTGGCAGCGAGCTTGTCGGCTGCGTCGCCGGTCATGGCGCGTAGCGTGCCAGCCTGCTTTATGATTGCTGAGTAGACCTTCACTGCCTCGTTCTGCGCACGCTCAATTGCGGACGCACCGGCACCGATGCCTGCTAGGGCCACGCTACGCGGTGTCATAGTGACACGGGTTGCAGCCGCCTTGCTCGCCGCAGGCTTGGTCGTTGATTTTGTGCGTACATTGCGTTTGGTGACTGTTGTTGCCATGTGAAACTCCTTGGGTGATTGCGCCAGACGATCAGCCGACGAAGAGTCGAGGCGCGATATGGGCCTTACATCAAACTCACTTACGGCAGAACGCCGACAAGTCTAGGCGGAGGGATTAGAGGATTCACACTAATGGCAACGGCCCGCCTCATGGGAGGAAGACTTAAAAAACCTTACTCGGCGGCTGTTTTCACGCATTTTCGCTTGAAACTGCCCGCCAGTTAACGACTTTTTGCATTGCCTTACTGCGGCGACTTAAGAAAGTTTGTCGGGCTCCGCTATACGCGTGCCGATGCCGAGCGGCAGGGGAGCAGTGTAAACTTAGTCCATGCGCATTGCCCGCAAAGGCATACAAGCACTGCGGCTGCAAATAATAAATAGACCAACTGCAACGATTATTGAGGAGTTTTCCATGACTTATTTCGTCACTGGCGCGACGGGTTTTGTCGGCAAGTTTCTAGTCACCAATCTGCTCAAGCGCGACAGCGGGAAAGCGGGCACAATTTACGTACTCGTGCGCAAACAGTCGATGAAAAAATTTGACGAGGTCGTCAAGTGGTGGGGCCTAGATCCCAAAACACAAAGACGTGTGGTCGCCATTAACGGTGATCTGAGCAAACCGAAGTTAGGCTTGGCACCGGCCGACATCACCAAACTCAGGGGTAAAGTAGCGCACTTCTTTCACCTCGCCGCCATCTACGACATGTCGGCGGATGCAGCTTCACAACTCGTGGCCAATATTGACGGCACGCGCAATGCCGTTGAACTTGCTGAAGCCATCAAGGCCGGCTGTTTCCACCACACATCTTCCATCGCTGCTGCCGGGCTATACGACGGCACATTCCGCGAAGATATGTTCGAGGAAGCTGAAGAACTCGATCATCCCTACTTCCGCACCAAACACGACTCCGAAGGCATCGTCCGCAACGAATGCAAAACCCCATGGCGTGTATACCGCCCGGGCATGGTGGTCGGCCACTCGAAAACTGGCGAAATCGACAAGATTGACGGCCCGTACTACTTCTTCAAATTGATCCAAAAAATGCGCAAGATGCTGCCGCAATGGATGCCAACGGTTGGCATCGAAGGTGGCCGCATCAACATTGTGCCGGTCGACTATGTGGTCGATGCGATGGACTACATCGCACACAAAAAAGGCTTGGACGGCGGCTGCTTCCATCTGACTGATCCGGAACCGATGCGTATCGGTGAAATCTTGAATATGTTCGCCAAAGACGCACATGCGCCGCAGATGACGATGCGCCTGAACGCTAAGATGTTCAGCTTCATGCCCGATTACATCCTGCAAGGATTAATGTCAGTCGCGCCGGTTCGTCGTGCGCGTAACCAAATTCTTAACGATCTCGGGATTCCGAAGGATATTTTCTCCTTCATCTCGTACCCAACCAAGTTTGATAACCGCGAAACCGTAAAGGCACTAAAGGGCTCCGGCATCAGTGTGCCGAAACTGCAAGATTATTCTTGGCGCCTCTGGGATTACTGGGAACGCAACCTCGATCCAGACCTCTTTATCGACCGCACACTCCGCGGTAAGGTCGAAGGCAAGGTGGTCGTAGTCACCGGCGGTACATCCGGCATCGGCGAGGCGACTGCATTGAAGATGGCGGAAGCCGGCGCAAAGGTCGTTATCGTCGCGCGGGACCCCGAAAAAGCCAAAGAGACTCTCGCCAAAATCAAGACGGCGGGAGGCACTGCGAAGTTCTACTCATGTGACCTCTCCAGCCTGGACGATTGTGACAAGCTAGTCGCCGCCGTGTTGAAAGACTTCGGCACGTGCCACTATTTGGTCAACAATGCGGGCCGCTCAATCCGGCGTGGCATCGCGAATTCGTTCGACCGCTTCCATGACTTTGAGCGCACTATGTCGCTAAACTACTTCGGCAGCTTGCGACTCATCATGGGCTTCCTGCCGGCAATGATGAAACAAAACAGCGGCCACATTATCAACATCTCGTCGATTGGTGTGCTCACGCAGGCGCCACGTTTCTCGGCTTACGTTGCCTCCAAGGCAGCACTCGATGCATTCTCCGGTTGTGCCGCGTCCGAGTTTGTTGATAACCATATTCACTTCACCACCATCAACATGCCATTGGTGCGTACACCGATGATCGCCCCGACCAAGATGTACAACTCGGTACCTACCCTCTCGCCCGAGCAGGCGGCTGACTTGGTGGTTGAAGCGATCGTCTATAAGCCTGTCCGTATTGCCACACGTTTGGGTATTGCCGGCGCGATTCTGCACGCGGTGTCGCCGAAGCTCACCCAGATCATTCTGAACGCAGCATTCCGTATGTTCCCGGATTCGACCGCCGCACAGGGCAAGAAGGGCGAAGCGGCGAAGGAAGTTGAGATGACGCCGGAAGCGGTGGCGTTTGCGCAGATTACGCAGGGTATTCACTGGTAAGTTTTTTTGATACGAACCGGCGGGGGTGCATCTCAGCAACAACGCTCCCGCCTCTTCCGGACCTACCATGACACTTATAGCGACTCCGGTGCCAACGCCGGTAGAGCTTCAGATAACGCTCACCCAAGCCGCAACACGCGGCGACGCAAAGTCACTTCCCTACGCGGGTGAAGTCACGCCTCGGGAAGCGCACCAGTTGCAGGAAGCGGGCGCAAAAATCATCGACGTGCGGTACGGGTTTGAACATGAATACGTGGGGCGTATCCACGGCTCAAGCTTAGTCCCTTGGAAGATCTATCCCGAGGGAACCACCAATCCGAAGTTCATCGAACAATTGAGCGCCGTCGCCTCTCCAGACAATATCGTGCTGCTACTTTGTCGAAGTGGTGTACGTTCGCACGCGGCAAGTATCGCTGCGGCAGCCGCCGGATATACGAAAGCCTACAACATCATCGGCGGTTTTGAAGGCGACCTCGACACGAATGGTCACCGCGGCAACGTCAACGGCTGGCGCCATAACGGATTGCCTTGGGTGCAAAGTTAGCGACGACGTAACGCGATTACGCGGTCCGGATAGTCGCTAATGATCCCATCGACCTTCCACATCAGCATCTGTTCGATGTCTTTGGGTTCGTTCACGGTCCACACCACCACCTTGAGTCCCAGCGCTTTGGCTTCGGCAATTTTTGCGGGCGTGACATCACCAAAGTATGGCGACCACGTGTTGCCCACCGCCGCGCCACCGGCAGCCTTCACCATGCGCGGCACGGAGTCGCCATACTCACGTGCATTGATGCCCGCAGTCCAAGCAGAGCCTTCACGACTGCCTGCGCCGATGTTATCCATCCATTTTTGTTGCACAGTTAGATAAACCGTGGGGATGTTAGGCGCGAGTCGCTGGCTGATCTGTAACGTGCGCCAATCAAAACTCTGAATGGTGACGCGCGAGGCCATGTCGTTCTCACGAATAACCGCGAGCAGCTTCTCGACAAACGCTTGCGGTGAAACCGTTTCGTTGCGCGCCATCGGCGAGAGCTTGGTTTCGATATTGAAACGCACCCGAGCGTCACCTTTTTGTTTGACCAGCATAAACAATGCCGCAAGCGTCGGGATACGCGTGCCATCGATCGACTGTTGTGACGAAAAGCGTTTGGCGTACTCTGTGCCTGGCTGGATGCGGCCCACATCAAATTGCTGAATCTCAGCATAGGTGAGATCGACTAGACACCTGCCGTACTTGTTGTCCTTCGATGTCGGCAATACCCAAGCACCTGAAGCATCGCGAACGAAGTCGGGATTCAGGCACGGGTCATGTGAAATCACCACGACACCATCTTTGGTGACCCCCGTATCGAGCTCAAGTACATCGACCCCGAGCTCGAGCGCTTTGGCAAATGCAGGCAGGGAATTTTCCGGCAGCAAACCGCGCGCGCCGCGGTGGCCGTGCACTTCCGTCAGGGACGCACAGGCACTTAAGGTTGCAAAAGTACAAACCCCAATAAAGACGGGCATCTTCCGACAATAATGCCTGAAAACGCCCGTGGTTATTAGACTTTTCAAATGGAACTACTTCGTGTCAACCGGTGCTTTTACATTTATCAACGTTGGCGCAGCCACAAACGGCTTCACGCCAACCGCCGCATAAAGTTCCGCCGGGAATTGAATGGCGCCAGATTTCATCACCAAACTCACTTTACGAATATCGCTGATGTTTTTCGACGGGTCACCCTCGACCAAAATCAAATCCGCATCCTTACCGACGGTAATTGAGCCGGTGCGTTCGAGTACCTGCGAGTACTTCGCGCCGTTTCATGTTGCGATCTTCAGCACTTCCGCCGGCGAGATACCTGCCATGACGTACAACTCCAGCTCGCGGTGAAGAGTGAAACCAGCAATGTCATCCGTGCCAGCGAGTAACGGCACACCCGCTTGGTGCATGAGTTTCACAAAATCCATCAACTTCTGATAAGACTTTTTGAACGCTGCCTCGTTCTTATCCGTCACATCCATCGAGTTTGTCAGCCAGGCACGACGGATCGCGGGTGGGACGTTGTTCGCCACATTCTTGAAGGATGGATTTGCCGCGCCCTGGCGTTGCAAGAACATTGCTTCAAACGCGGTCATGGTCGGGTCAACCGCGGTCTTGCGATCAACCAGAAGTTTGATGAAGTCCTTCATCTGGGCTGACTCAAGATCAATCTGATTCGCGTTGTCACCAACGAGATAAAAGCGTAACAAGGTACGTGTATCGTCATCGCCCTTCACCAGAAAGTTAAGAATGACTTGGTTGATGTGCTGGATTTCGTCGTAGCCGGCACGCACCGCTTCTTCTGCACGCATAAATGCCGGAATGTTCCCGCTGACACGAATGCCGCGCTCTTTCGCGTAGGCCGTAATCGGCGCAATCCACTCAGGGCGCATCGAGTTGTAAAGCTTGATTTGACGGAAGCCGTTCTGGCTGTAGAAGTCGATCGCACGTTTTGCGTCGTCCACACTCTTTACCGTGATGCCGCCGCTGGCTTTGTATTGGCTGTCGCCTTCGATAAAACCGGTCGGCACAATATGCGGACCGATGGAGGCACCGGCATCGATTTTGGTGGTTAGGTCCGCCAGCGCTTCATTGATGTTGCCCATATCGCGCAGCGTGGTCACCCCACCGGCAATCTGCAGCACTGAATCCCACGGGCTGGTATGGCCGTGCATGTCAAACAAGCCTGGCAACAGCGTTCGCCCTGTCCCATCTATAACGGTTGCGTCCTGCCGGATGGTGGAGTTCGGTGGATACACCGCAGCGATCTTGCTGCGGTTTATGTAGACGTCCGACGGGCCGCGCATTTGTGCGGCCTCAGAATCGAACCAACGCACATTACGGAACACCGTTATACCGGCAGGTGTCTTTACGTACTTCGCAGCCATTTTTTTCAGCGTGATGCCGTCGGCGTCGAGCTGTGTCTTAAGCAACGCATCCGCGTTAGCCTCCCAACCACTCTCGAGCGCCGAGAACCCCGGTGAAACCACACCCAACATACCGGCTGCGGACGGCGTGGCGGTCTTCCACATCCAAACGTAACTCGGCTCAAGCCCAAATCCTGCGATGGCATAAAGCGTCACAGGTTTCTTAACCTTACCGTTGGTCACCGTCGAATCGAGAATCTTCGAGATGGAAAGTTGCCCGCTTGGCAGCGCCTCGAGTTTGTTGTCCTTGGCCTTTAGCAACGCGCGTGCCGTGATGGCACTCGTCTCCAAGCTGCTCTCCACGGGGACGTACATCGCCGTGGCAGCGGCTGACTCGCCCGCGTCGGCCTTGGATTTCCAATTGGCTTTGCCATCTTTACGAGAGAACGTCTCGGCAATCGGCGCGCCGAAGGTGGATTTTCCGGTTGCGGTGAACGACGCAAGTTGGCCATTCGAGTCAAGTGTGATGTCCTCAAAAATGTCCGGTCCGCGTCCATTCTCCCGGTAGCTGAATTCGGTCTTGATCTTACTGTCGGCAAGTTTAGTCACTGTCTGTTTCCCGGCAACCCGCCCTTGGATCGTAATGACATGCACAACTGGCGCGGCCGCTGGCATTGAGGATTTAGAAGCCGCCATGCTTGTATTGCCAACGCTAACAAGTCCCAGTAAAACTGCGACGCTGAGAAATCTTGAAATTTGTGTTTTCATAACTCACCTTGAAAGTAGACGCACAACTATCACACAACTTTTGCCAGCAACAAAACTACTTGCACTCCGCGGCGAAAGGCGGGTCGGCGTCGCCGTATTTTAGTTTGATCAGCTTCGCTGTCGGGCTGTCTATCGAGCGCGGGTTGACGATTGACAAGACAAAGAGATCGGCGTGTTGTGAATCACAGATGTTCGACACGGTCACCCCACTCAAGGCTTTAACGATCAGCGGTACGGTATTACTATGCCCAACGACCAGAACAGTCCCCTTTTTTGTGGTGCGGGCAGCATTAACTGCCGCAACCACATCGGCGATATGCGCCGCCGTCTCCCCGCGCTTGACGACTAACACTACCGGCTTGATACCCAATTTGGTTGCCAGCGGCGCTGCGGTGGCTTGTGTGCGTTTGAGATGCGTTGTAACGATGGCGCCCACGCCAGCATCCACTAATGCGTCAGCCAAGGCCTCTGCGCGTTTGACCCCCGCAGTCGACAGACTCGGGTCAACTGGATCATCGGTCCCCTTTTCTGCGTGGCGCACGACGACGACCAGTTCGGATTGCGCCGCAGTCAGCGCCTGCGGGTGCGACGTTTGGGCAGCCAAAGTCTGTGAATTCATCAACAGTGGTAGCGCAAGACAGCCCACTGCCCGCACGAAGTGGGGCGGCACGTTATATTCGATAAACCATTGTTTGGGCACACTCTCCTCGCATTTTCCATGACGACGGCCTAGATGATAAGTGCCATTGCACGCCAACCCGCCTACTCACATAGGCATCAATCGCACCAAGATCCAGCCATAATGCATCATTCGCCTGCTAGTGTGGGATCTTGTGCCACACAAAAGTCGTTCTATACGAGTGCTTTATGTTTTCCTTCCGTTTTACTCCATCGCCCAAGTAGTATTCGCACTGCCGCCAAAAGCAGCACTGCGTTCAACCATAAATACCCGCGTGACTTTATCCAAACGTTGCCTCCTCTGCGCCGCTATCACGATGTGCTGTGGCCACAGCGCTGCGCAAACTCCTGCTGCACCACCGACGCGGGAGCCTGCTAAAGCTGAAAAGTCTGATAGGTCTGAAAAGACCGAGAAGGACGCTGCCCCGCCGACAAAGCCCGCTCCAAAGACCGAATCTATCGAAGTCACCAGCGGTCAGGTTTATGACGAGCGCAAAGACGACACGGCAACCAAAGTGGTGGTGAATTCGGCAGAGATTATGAAATTTGGCGACACCCAACTCGCCGACGTATTGAAGCGCCTGCCGGGAATCACCGTACAAGGAAGCAGCATCCGCATGCGCGGCTTGGGCAACGGCTACACCCAAATTCTCATCGACGGCGAACGCGCCCCGCCGGGCTTCACCATCGACCAGCTCTCACCAACCGCCATTGAGCGCATCGAAATCCTGCGCGCGGCGACTGCTGAATTCAGCACCCAATCGATCGCTGGCACCATAAACATCGTATTAAAGAAGAAAGTTTCTCTCGCGCAGCGCGAAGTCCGTGCCGTTTATGCACAGGGTAGTTTCTACAAGTCACCGAGTGCTAACTTTGTGGTATCGGACAAAGACGGCAACTTCTCGTATTCGGTGAACGGCTATGTGTACGGAAACCAAAACAACTACCCATACTCGAGCACGGAAACGGGATTTGATGCAATGGGGAATCGCATCCTTTTCCGCGCATCCAGCGGCCTCTCAGAGGGCACGGGTAAAGGCGGCGGTATCGGGCCGCGCCTGAACTGGACGCTCAAGAACGGTGATACGTTGACGTGGGCAAGCTTTCTGAATTTCAACCACGGCGATGGCAAGGGTACGTTTCGCTACGATTCACTCGTTGGCAACCTACCGCCAACAAATTCATCTGTTTCTCGGTACGAATACGTCAACGACTTCGTCAGGACGGATCTGAATTGGATCACCAAACTCGCTGAAGGCGCAAAACTCGACACCAAAATCGGTCTCTCGGTGAATGTGAATGGAAACAAAAACTACTCACGCGCTTTTAACGCCGCCAATCAACAGAACCTAGATCGCAGCCTTGAAGTGTCCGGTCGCAACCGTGGTGTTACCTTCACTGGAAAGTATTCAACACCAATCATCGAAGGCCACTCGCTCGTTGCGGGTTGGGATACCGGCCTTACCAAGCGCCACGAAGAGAACAACCAGCGCGATATCGCCTTCCCCGGCGTATTGCCAACCATCACCCCCATCAACGCCAACGACGCATTCGACGCCGAACTGCTCAAGCTCGCCGCCTTCGTGCAGGACGAGTGGAATGTGACTAAGCAGTGGTCGGTTTATATGGGTCTGCGTTGGGAAGGCATCACCACCACCAGTCAAGGCAACATCTTTACCGAGGTTCGTAATCGCTCCAGCGTTTGGAGTCCGATCGCCCAAACGCTCTACAAACTACCTGATCGTAAAGGTGAGCAGATTCGTCTAGCACTCACCCGCACTTACAAGGCGCCCAGTATTAACAACCTGTTTCCGCGCCGTGTGTATTCAGTCGACAACAAACCAACCTCCCCTGATTACCAAGGCAATCCGGACTTGCGTCCTGAACTTGCGACGGGCATCGACATCGCGCTTGAAAAATTCTGGGACCAAGGCGCATCTGTCAGCCTGTCCGCGGCGGTACGGCGCATCACTGATTACAACCGCCAAGGTTTGCGCTTAATCAGCGGTCGCTGGGTACAAACGTTCATCAACGACGGTCAGGCCGAAACCAAGAGCCTCGAGTTCGACGCCAAGTTGCCACTGCAAAAGTTCTACCCGACCGCACCCGGCATCGACTTTCGGATCAACATGAATCGCAACTGGTCGTCGGTCGATTCCGTTCCGGGGCCGAACAATCGTCTGGATGCACAAACACCGTTTAGCGGCACCGCAGGTCTCGACTACCGCATGAAGAATGGTGTGGTGAGCGCGGGCGGCTCGTACAGCTTCCGAAGCGGCGGCGATGTTCGCACCGGCATCAATCAGAGTGCCTATCTGACCGCCAAACGTGACCTCGACATTTACGCGCTGTGGAAAGTCACGCCAAAAACGCAGCTGAGATTGACACTCTCAAACATTCTCAAACCGTCGTCCGTGAACGAAAACACTTACTTCGATGCGTTTGGTCGTACCGTTACGAGTACCAACACACCTTCGAAACCGAACGTGCGGTTGGGACTTGAAGTGAAGTTGTAGGCTTGTGGTGCAAAAGCAGATTGTCGTGGGCACTCTGCACTATTTCCGCACAACAAATCCACCGCGTATCGCAACTATAGACGCTGAGTTTCGCCTAGCTTGGCCAAATTTTTATCAAACGTCCCCAGCGGCGAGTGGCCCGCTTTGCGCGCTATCTCCAAGACCATGCAGTCAGAAAAACCTAGTGATGGTCGGGCATTGAATTTATCCAATGCCGCCGCCACCACCTCTGCATCTTGTAATGTCAGGCTCAGGTGATTGAGCAGCATCTCAATTGATTTTGCTATCTGGCGCGGCGTGCGTTCATAGACCGCATCGAGCACCCACATCGTCTCGACCAATACGAGGTGCGAAACCCACGCGCCGTTGGCAATGAACGCCTCTGCCGCATCAACTTGGGTGGCACTATCGCGAACTAATAGACGTACCAGCAGATTGGTATCAATCGCGCGCATGTTTCTTGCGCATTTTCTGCCGAATACCGTCTTTGGTGCTGGTTCCTCCTACCACCTGCTCTGTGCCGAATAACGCTTGATGAACGTCCGCCGAACTGTGTTGCCCGACCCTGCGAACAACCACCTGATCATTGCTCTCGTCCCATTCGATGGTCGCGCCAGGACCCACCCCAAGTTTCTTGCGGACTTCCGCTGGTATGGAAATTTGGCCTTGCGTCGTAATTTTAGATTGTGCGATTGCCATGGTTTACATTACCACGGTAATGGACTTGAGTCAAATCACGACTTCAACCTCATTCGGCAGCGCGGCGCCCCACCTCACGTAACTCCGCTTCATCCAAGGCATCACCCAAGAACCCACCACTCTGGTGCGCCCATAGCCTTGCATAGAGTCCATCTTGCTTGAGCAAACTTTGATGATCGCCCGTCTCCACCACACGGCCTTGGTCCAGCACGATCAACCGATCCATCGCCGCGATGGTTGAGAGACGATGGGCGATGGCAACCACTGTTTTGCCTTCCATCAGTTTGTACAGGCTCGCTTGAATCGCGGCTTCGACCTCGGAATCAAGCGCGCTGGTGGCTTCATCGAGCAGCAAAATCGGTGCGTCTTTTAACTTCACCCGAGCAATGGCGATACGCTGGCGTTGACCTCCAGAGAGCTTCACACCGCGTTCGCCAACATGAGCATCGTAGCCCTGCCGCCCGTTAGGGTCGGTCAGTTGCAAAATGAACTCATGGGCTTCCGCACGTTTGGCGGCGGCGATCATATCTTCATCAGTGGCATCCGGCCGGCCGTAAACAATGTTGTCGCGCACTGATCGATGCAGCAGCGAGGTATCTTGCGTCACCATGCCAATGTGAGTACGTAAACTGTCTTGCGTAACGCCTGCAATGTCCTGTCCATCGATCAAAATGCGTCCGCTGCGTAAATCGTAGAACCGCAGCAACAAATTCACAATCGTCGATTTTCCCGCACCCGAGCGACCGACCAGGCCAATTTTTTCAACCGGATGAATCGTCAGGTTTAAGCCGTCGATGACCTTTTTCTCGCCGCCGTAGTTAAACGTGACCTTATCGAACTGAATTTCACCCTGTGTGACTTGCAGTGGCTTAGCATCTGGCTTGTCAACGATACTGTGTGGACGCGAAAGTATGGTCATGCCGTCACGCACCGTGCCGATATGCTCGAACAACGCGGCGAACTCCCACATCACCCAGTGCGAAATGCCGTTCAAACGCAGCGCCATCGCGGTCGCCGCTGCAACCGCGCCAACACCGACCTCACCTTTCGTCCAAAGCCAGAGCGTGACGCCAGCAGTTGAGCCGATCAGCAGCACACTCAGCATCTGGTTAACCACTTCGAAGGTCGTGATCATGCGCCACTGTTGGTACACCGTCTGCATAAACTCTTGCATGGCTGACTTGGCGTACCCAGCTTCTCGGTTGGTGTGCGAGAAAAGTTTGACTGTGGAAATGTTTGTGTACGCATCCGTCACACGACCGGTCATCAAAGACCGCGCGTCGGCTTGCGCTTGAGCGACCTTCGCCAAACGCGGCACAAAATAGATCACGGCAAACACGTAGAGGACAAGCCAGCCGAGAAACGGCCCGAGGATCCACAAGTCGAAGTTGCCGACAATGGCAATCATCGTCACAAAGTAGATCAAGACAAACACCATGATGTCGGCCAAGATCATCCACACATCGCGCACCGCGAGTGCCGTCTGCATTACCTTGGTCGCCACGCGTCCTGCAAATTCATCCTGATAGAAACTCAGGCTTTGACTCAGCATGTGGCGATGAAAACGCCAACGCAACAACATCGGGAAGTTGCCCGCCATCGCTTGATGTTTCAACAACGCTTGCAGACCCGCGACGAGCGGACTGGCAATCAAAATCGCGGCGAGGATCAAGAGGTGCGTGCGGTGTGTTGCCCATAACTGCGAAGGATCCACCTTTGCCAGCCAATCAACCACGTCGCCGAGCATGCTGAAGAGATAGGCTTCGAACACGCCGATAGCGGCGGTGCAAAGCGTCATGCCAAGCAGATATGGGCGTAGGCCTTTCGAGGCCGCCCACATGAACGCACCGAACGTCGCCGGCGTCGGGCCCGGGGCAGCTTCAGGGTAGGGATTGACGAGTTTTTCGAAGTAGGAGAACAAGGGCTGGGCTCTAGGGGTAATCGGTCATTTTAAGCGCGCTGACGTACCTCGCCATAAGCCAACCCTCCCGAACGTTGGGCATTGGCGATTCGTAATGGCGGCGCGCCTGCCCGTGTCATGAAGGGAAACTCGCCATTTGGCGGGCATCTTCAGACCAAAAGGCTTGAAAATACCCGTGGATAGGGGATTTTTCTTTTAATGCGATCTCGCGGGAAGCGACTTCGCTGGCAGCTGCGAAGGAGCGGGAATCTTCGCCTGTCCCCTGCGGCTATTCGACCGACGTATCGTAATCGGTACGGTCTTGCATCGCGTAGAAACGAGGGTTTTTGGGGATTGGCTGCGACCGCAAATACTCTTGGATGTCATTGAGAATATCCTTTGCCGACTCAGGGCGCTCGGCGCACCGGGCAGCCCATGCACGGCCCGGATGAATGACGTCCCACCTCGGCCGCATTCCTCCATAGCGCCCCTTACCAGGGTCATGATTGCCAAAGCCATCGACAATCGAATTCCAAACTGGCTTGAATTTGTTGATGATCAAAGATTCGCCGAGCGGAATCCAAATATCGTCGACACAAAGATATCGGCAAAAGAAATCCCGAGCCTTCAGGTTAGTCGAAGCTTCTATCGATTCACGATGTTCTACGAGCCGTTTGTATAGCGCCGTCGAATGAGCGGCAGAGCTGCCGAATTCGCCGCCTTTCCTAGCACCGGCAGGTACTGCCTTACCTACGTAGATTGGGGCTTCGAACTTTTCCGCTTTGTTCCGATCGGCTAGCGGCTTGTAAGCGCCAAATGCGCCGACGTAGTAGATCACGTAGATGCCTGCTCCCCGAAAACTGGGCAGTTCACTTATTGGTACAGCGGCCCTTGTGAGCAGCGCTTCCGCGACGCTGGCACCGATATTCCCTTTATCGAGCGGGTTGTATGGCGTGTTCGACACTAGGCTACTAACCTGCGCTGCGAGGACTGCGTCCTCGAAGAATTTTCTAGCAGTTTCTCGGCAACACTGGCGGCAACAGTTTGTGCAAGCAATACAGGGACAGCGTTGCCCAGTTGCCGCATGCTCTCGGTCCAAGAACCGTGGAAGACGTACCCGTCCGGAAAAGTTTGCAGTCGCGCCGACTCTCTGATGCTGAAATAACGAACCGAGCCATCTAAACGTACCAGCATGTTCTCGCCGCCTGGCACGCCGTGATCTCCGGCCTTCAATGTCTTGGCGGGTAAATCGAGTGCGCTACCTGTGTGGCCGGGGTATATCTTTGCGCCAGCCTGAAATCGGTGGTTGTGAAACTCGGCTGCTAGGCGTGGATGAGATTCTGGGTCGGGAAGTCCGACGAGGGCATCCCTTACGGTACGCCAAGGGCGCCGGGTTGGCGCGATGGCGAGCCCTCTCATTCGGTCGATCCGTTCAGCCAACGTAGCTGGCATAGAGGGGCGTTGCTTTCGGGAAATTTCATGCCGATCCCAGTACTCGCCAGTAACCCACTGGTCAAACATGAGCGCCGATTGTGAGTGCGTTTCCCACGGGAAACGCCACTGCACGTCCAGATCGGACCTGAAGCCCACGATAAATACTCGTTCCCGCTTTTGCGGGACGCCGAAGTTGGCCGCATTGACCAGAGTCGGGATTACGTTGTAGCGAAGTTCAGCAGTCTCCCTGTTCGAAGATTTGTGGCGCTGCAGACTGTCCAAGTGTTCGCGCCAGCTTTGGTCCACTTTGCGAACGAGCTCCGGAAACTCAAGCTGGAGAAGGATGTAGTGGTAGTAGTTATGAAAAGCCGCTCGCGTTAATCCCTTTACATTCTCAAAGATGAAAGCACGCGGTCGCAGGCGTCGTACGACATCGACCGAAACCGGGAACATATCCCGACTGTCCGCAAACGCTGCATGCTTGCCACCCATTGAAAACGGCTGGCAAGGGGGACCACCGGCCACGAGATCAATCGCATTGGCCGCCGGGTTTAAGCAGAACTCCCCAACCCATTGCCGTACATCGCCTTCATACACGTTCCAATCCGCCACATAGGGGAAGCCGCGTTCCTGGTTCTGACGAACCGTGTCACAAGCCCACTTATCCCACTCCACAACGGCTTTGGGTTTAAATCCTGAAAGACTCAGGCCCATCCCGAGCCCGCCCGCGCCGGAAAACAGCTCAACTGTGTTCATAGCAGAACCCTGTATATATTTACACAATTCTACTATTCCTCAGTAGGTTTTGGATAGGGTATTTGTGCGCCCTGACCTGATGACCACATCGCGCTCCCGAGTTCATACTTTAGGACCTTGCTAGGCTAGGCTCAAGATATTCCAAAGGCGGAGAACAAGCGCTTTTGACCAGGTGATTCAACGCTACGAACTACACGACAACATCGAGCATCCGGCCTTTTGCCGCGCCCAGTCGGGACGTTTCTCGGCAAACCGCTCACGCCCCACTTGCATCTCATACGGACGCCGCATGACATCGAGTAACTCGATCACCATACTGTTGTCACCCTCAGTGGCCAGATCAATCGCCTGCTGCGCCAGATAGTTGCGCATCACGTAGTGTGGGTTGAAGCGATTCATCAATGCTGCCCGGTCGGATTGCGCGAAGTCATCTTCCTTGGTGCGCGCGAGGTAACGACCCAACCACAAATCCAACGCGCCTTGATGGATCTCGCGAAGGTCTTGACGATAAAACGCGTCGGCGAGCAACACACGGTTCGCCTCAGGATCTATGCCAACTCCAGCAAGACGTCGAAAGAAGATGGTCATATCCATCTCGGCCTCAACCAGCAACCGAAACGCTTCGTTGACGAGCGGCGTATCTTCCTCACGCCACGACGAGAAGCCAAACTTGCCGGCAAGATTTTGCCGCGTCGCCAGATCGAAGGTCTCATCAAATTTCGCCATACCCGCCTGCAACAAATCCACCAGACGGTTCGCCTCAGCACTTTCATCTGTGGTGAGCGTGAGTAACGCGGAACCCAGCCGCTCCAAGTTCCAACGCGCAATTTCCGGTTGGCGGCCGTAACAATATCGACGGCCTTCGGCGTCGGTGGTATTCGGCGTCCAGCCGGGATCAAAGTTATCAATCCAACCATAAGGGCCGTAATCAATCGTGAGGCCCAAGATGGACATGTTGTCGGTATTCATCACGCCATGCACAAAACCCACCCGCATCCAATGCGCAACCATGACGGCGGTGCGCTCAGCGATGACCGCAAACCATGCACCGATACGATCAATCGGATCAACTGGCAGATCAAGATCGGGAAAATCCCGCGCGATGGTGAACTCAACCAACTGCTTCAACAATGCTGTGTCATTACGTGCCGCATGAATTTCAAAATGGCCGAAGCGCGTGAATGACGGCGCAACGCGGCAAACAATTGCGCCGGGCTCGCGTTCAGGGTTGCCGTCATAAAACATATCGCGCACGACTTTGTCGCCGGTCGCGACCAGACTCAGCGCACGAGTGGTCGGAATACCAAGATGAAACATTGCCTCACTACACAAAAATTCGCGGATGGAGGAACGCAACACCGCGCGACCATCGGCACGACGCGAGTACGGTGTAGGCCCTGCGCCTTTGAGTTGCAGCTCATGGCGCTTGCCGGCGGCATTCACCACTTCGCCAAGATAGATCGCGCGGCCATCCCCCAGCTGCCCCGCCCAGTGACCAAACTGATGGCCGCCATAGACCGTCGCGTACGGCTCGCTGCCCGCAAACACGCCGTTCCCACCCAACGCGTTGACGCCTTCTGTACTCTGCATCATCGCCGCACTCAGTCCCAACTCGTTGGCCATCTCTTGCGAGTAGGCGATGAGTCGTGGTGAGGCAACCGGGGTTGGCATCACCGGCGACCACACCGCACCATTTACTTGGCGCGTGGTGTTTGATGTTTCTGGGTCACCGGGGAGCTCGCGGCGGAATTGGTTATCAAAGGTCAGCACGGCCGGGCAAGCATCAAGCGTAAACCTGAATTATGGGGCCGTTGCCCGATGCTTGACTGACTTACCGCACAACTTAACCGACTACGCCCGGTTCACTTCAGACCTGAAACCACCCATCCCTGACCCAACCGGCTTCCTAAACTTTGTAGGCTGGATGCAGCCGCCGTTTGTCCGGCGAGTGCCGCATCCTTCTACTAGGTTTGATCAGTCGATAAAGCTGCCACATTCGATTCTTCAACAAAATGCGCGATCGCTGCGAGTGGTTTCCTCGTGATACTCGGCACCCGCGTGCCATCGGCGGGATACCCCACCACCAGCAACAAGAAAGGACGCTCGTTATCCGGACGACCGAGGATTTCATTCAGAAACGCCATCGGGCTTGGCGTGTGTGTGAGGCTTGCGAGCCCGGCGTGATGCAACGCCGCGATCAACATCCCGCTGGCAATACCGACCGAATCCATCGGGTAGTAGCGTTTTATGCGTTTGCCCGCATCATCAAAACCGTAGGCCTCATAGAAAATGGCGATAAGGTAAGGGGCGACTTCTAGAAAGGACTTGTCTGCATCGGTTCCAAGTGGCGCGAGTGCTTCCAGCCATTCATCGGTCGCTCGGCGTTCATAGAACTCGGTTTCCTCAGCTTCAGCTGCGAATCGTATGCGTGACTTCATTTGCGCATCACTCACAACCACGAAGTGCCAAGGCTGTTGATTGGCACCAGAAGGTGCGGTACCCGCAGTGCGTATGCATGTTTCGATCAACTCACGGGCCACCGGCCGTGGGGAAAATTCCCGCACAGTGCGTCGTCCGCTCATCTCGGCGTAAAACCCTCTGGCACGCTCAAGCATGGCATCGGAAGGATGCTCGATGAAGTTGAGGGGAATAGAATCGTGCGGTTTCAATTCGGTCTCCTGAGGCGATGTTTTTCCACGGCGAAAACTGCAGGGTAGTTCGATTTCGGCGTTAGCCTGCAATTGAGGGGGTGGCTATTTCCATACCGTTCTTGCCAAACGCATGAGATTACCGCCCAAGATCGAGCCGAGGTCCCCCTCGGAGTAGCCCCAGGAGAGCAAGATCTCCACAACCTCTTCAAGCTGCTCGGGTGCAACCAGACGTACACCCTTTTCATAGCCGAGTTCTGGCGGAAACGTGTGGGCCATCTTCGCCACATAGTCATCCAGTTCCTGTGTATCGAATACGTAATCAAGGCCGATGGCCACGTGCTGCGGGCCGACGAGTTGAACGACATGGTCAATATGTCTGGCGAATGTTTTGCTCGTGTTATCGTTTTTGCCGAGAAAGCTGCCAATCCCGTTGATACCCACAACGCCGCCGGTTGCTGCGCAGCCAAGAATAAGATCGTCGGGAATGTTGCGCGGATGCGCATGCAAAGCGCTCGGATTGCTGTGTGAAAAAATCACTGGCTTGGTAGCGACTTCCAACACCTCGCGCGCGGTCCGATGGCCCGTGTGGCTACAGCAGACGATCATGCCCACACGCTCCATTTCGGCGATCACTTCCTTTCCAAACGACGTAAGACCGTCGTCATCGTCCTGACACCCTCCGCCCAAGCGGTTGTTGTTGTTATAGGCTAGCAGCATCCACCGCACCCCGAGGTCGTAATACAGCTGAACTAGGCTTGGCTGGTCGGCAATGGCATTTCCGCCTTCGATATCAAAACCAACCGCAAGCCGACCTGTTTTGTGCGCGAGCTCTACATCTTCTACACTCGTGATGAGCACATATTCGTTCGGACGCAACTTTAGCCAGTGACGAATACTCGCGAGGGTGCGAATATGCTCTTCAATGCCCATATCGCCAAAACCGATATTGAGCATGATTGCATCCAAGCCGGCTACCCGATAGCGCTGAAGCTGGGGCAAGAAAGACGTATCGTGCGGACGCATTACCGGCATACAGCCGTGGTTGTCCCAAACGATACTGTTGAGCAGCACCTGCGCTGCGCTGGTCATCTCAATGTTGGACGTTGTGACCAAGCTCATATGTGCGCACTCTTGTGCTGGTTGCCATCATTCATTGCGGGGTCCGTAGCCGAGCGGCATGAAATTCATACTCACAATGTTACGTCAGACAAAGTCACGGTATATTAGTCAGAACACTCATTTATTTAGGCGAGTCAACCGATTGATGTCTAAGTGATGTCTAAGCGCTCAAGGCAATCATCGCCAAATATCGAGGGCAAACGTAAGCCTTCCCGGGCAAGACAGAACTCGGGGGCTTGGTCGGCGCTTGATTTCGAACAAGAGGCGTTCCGCGCAACAGCCGACCAGACGGAATTCAAACGATTCTCGCGTAACGGTGTGCGGCAGTTTCTCGCAAGAGCCGGCGGACACGGAACAGCAGATGTCGTTCGATTTGCTGACAACGATGTCATTCTTACCGTCGTCAACTGTGTCCTCCCCGCATCGGCGAGCTGGCGCTACGATAACGATGAACCATTGATTGTATTGCGGGCGTCGCTTTGTTGCGACGTGACCTTTCAGGTAGAAGGTGCTGCGCCGATGATATTCAATCGCCCCGAAGTGACACTAGCTTGCGTGCCAGGTGGCCGGATGCAGGTCGTAGACATCCTCGGAGGTGTGCGACAGCAGGGGATCATTGCCGTATTCCGTGCATCTACATTTGCCGCTCGCTACGATTTACGGTTCGAGGACTTGCCGACGGTTATGCAGGAAGTACTCGCGGGTTCAGGCGCAGCTGGCCGAATTGCCTCGTTTCCTCTTAACCATCGGATCGCAGGCCTGATTGCTGACACGATTGATAGTCCGCTGGAAAGTGAGCTTCGCGTCGTGCAGTACGCTGGACGACTTGCGGAGCTGGTGGCCTACACACTTGATGCAATGCACCGCACCCCTTCGCTGCGAGGTAGCGCGCTAAATCGACGGCGCGACGTGGAATTGGCCAATTCGGCAATTGAACGGCTAGAGCGCGATTACCGTAAGCCGCCGTGTTTCGTCAAACTCGCGCGTGATATCGGCACTAATCAGAATAAGCTAAAAGCCGTATTCAAAGATGTATTTGGTGTGACCATGACCGACTATTGCCTCGAAAGACGAATGCGCGAGGCACAGCAGCTTCTGCTAGAGGCAACGCTCACGATCGCCCAAGTTGCGGAACGAGTGGGATACAAGCACCAGAGCAGTTTTGCTGCGGCATTTTCTAGCCACGTCGGTATGTCGCCACGGGATTATCGGCAGCATCGCGCACCATTCAGCCTGCCGCTTGGACCAATTCCAGCTCGGATGTGAACGCGTATCCTGAGGCCACCAACCGTCCTCGAGCGCTCAAACTTACCTGGGTGAGTCCGCCTAAATATTCGGTGCGACATCAAAAACGAGTCCGTTGTTTGCGCCCTATACTGAGCTGATCGGTAGCGCTTCGGCCAAGCACGGTATGGCCATCCCATCTGAATAGGAGAGACATCATGACAACAAAAACGGCTTCCCCCACCAATACCGTCAATCCGACAGCCATAAACACGACCGTTCGTGCTTTGCTGGCGGCAGGAATGGTCAGCTCCTTACCGGTCGCCGCACAGCAACCGCCTCCTTCAGCGACACAACCGCCGGTGGAATCGATCGTGGTTACCGCGAATAAACGTGTTGAGCCCCAACGCGAAGTGGCGGGTACAGTGACCGTTCTCAATGGCAGCGATCTTGAACGTAGAGGCGCACGCGACCAAGAAGACACTCTCAAGCTTGCGCCGGGCTTGCAGTTCAACAAAGGTGATATTGCGAGCAACACCATTACCATTCGAGGAATCGGCACCAGCACCACTAACGAGGGCAGCGGAGCCCAACAGGGGCCAACCGGCCTGTACCTAGAAGATGTACCGCTGGCTTCGGCTACTGGCAAAGGCACTGTCTTGGATGTACTGACGTGGGATCTGGACCGCGTGGAAGTGCTGCGCGGCCCGCAAGGCGTGTTGTTCGGTTCAGGTTCACTCGGCGGTGCCGTACGATACCTGTTTAACAAGCCTCGCTTGAACAGTTTTGAGGCCAGTATCAAGTCGGAATATGCCAAAGCATCGGATGGCGATGGAAAGTTCTCTCTATACGGCATGATCAACGCGCCGCTTTCTGAGGATGTTGCTGGAGTACGCCTTGTCGCGTTCGACCGGCGCGACCCCGGCTATATCGATAACCTTGGCACCAAGAAGCAGGACGCCAACGATGTCCACCAGACCGGAGGCCGGGCCCTAATCACCGTGCGGCCAGTAAAGGATCTGACCGCCACACTAGTACTGAGTACCCAGAAGACCGAGCAAGGTGACACCTTCAGTGTGTCTCCCGATCCCACGCGTCTGGAGCACAAATCTCCGAACAATTCCACACGTAATAGCACCACAGACTTCTACAGCTTGACGGCTGACTGGAACTTGGGCGACGCCACGCTAACGTCCATTACCGGTCGACTTAAGTCAACCTTTTCACGGCTCATTGACGACACCGAACTCTTCGCCAGCGTTGGCGTGGTGGTACCACAGGTGTATCGTCCCCAATCCGGCTCAAGCGACGCGACATCGCAAGAATTGCGTATCGCCAGCAACCCCGGTGGTAACTTTAGCTATGTCGCTGGCTTGTTCTACCAAACCCAAAAGGGTTCTAGCGCAGCCAAGCAGATCGATCCCTCCGGCGCTTTCGGCTTGACCACTCTGGTAGATCTGACGTCAACGGGTGGCGGCACGGAGAAAGCCGCCTTCGTGGACACCGAGTACGCCTTTGGCGGCGGTTGGAGTGCAGGTGCCGGTGGCCGCTATTACCGTACGACGACCAACTCGCAGCAACGCGGAACGAACTTCGGTGCGCCGTCCAACATCGACGTCCCCAATGGCAGCGACAGTGGCTTCACACCCAAGTTGACACTGAAGTATCGGTTTGCTCAGGACCAGCTCTGGTATGCGCTAGCGGCCCAAGGCTATCGCTACGGTGGTGTCAACGGGTCAGCGCCGTTCAGGGCGTTCAAGTCCGATTCGCTATGGAACTACGAGACCGGCGTTCGGTTGTCGCCTGCGAAAGGCCTACAGATTGACCTCACGGCCTTCGTTCAAGACTGGAAAGACGCGCAGTTCACCTACTTCCAACTCAATGGCCGCCTGCCCGAATCCGGTATCGACAACGTTGGCAAGGCGCGCAGCACCGGGATCGAGGCGGCGCTGCGTTACCGTATCGATTCGACTTTTGATATCGCTGCTTCAATCGCCTCCATCGATGCCAAGACCAAAACCGATACTCAAGTCCCTGCCGGTCGAAGTGCAATCACGGCGGTATCCGGGTCCCGCTTGCCCGGGACACCGAGGCTGCAGGGTGCGCTACAGATAAACGCAAAATTCGCTGGACCGCTGGATACACAGGGTCGCTTCAATGCCACTTGGACTCACGTCGGTGACCGCGTGATGTTCTTGGGGGGCAACAAGCCTGCCGACGCGTTTAACACCCTAGATCTCGGGTTGACCTTCGCCCATTCGAACTGGACGCTGGCCACCGGTATGTCGAACGTCACCAATCAGAAGGGCATTCTCAGCATCACCGGTGCCCCCGGTGGCGTGGGGGCGTTCTCCCAATACTTCCTACAGCGCCCGCGCACGGCCACAGTGTCGCTCCGTTACGATTACTGACCACGGCGCGGAATGTCTCAAACATTTCCGTTCGAGCGCAAACGCATCGTGGTAGAGCCGCATTTACTTGAGATTGCGGCTTGAGCGCCGCTCCTGTCATCGACTCACCGGCCAGCTGGCGGGTGCTGGCAGGCTGCTGCATTGTTGCAATCTTTGGTGTCACGTCGCTCTACGGTTCGACCTTCGGCCTGTTGATGCTGCCGATGCAAAAAGAGTTGGGCTGGTCCCGCGGCGATATCACCTTCTCGCTGACGCTGATGACGATCGCAGGACCGGCCATCCTGCCACTGGTCGGCTGGATCATCGACAAAGTGCCGCTGCGCCCACTGGTGCTGTGGGGTGTCGTGCTGCAGTCGGCAAGTCTTGCCGGGTTTGGTTTCATGCACGGCAGCGTCTGGGTCTACTATGTTTTATGTTTGGTAATGATCGTCACCGCCAGCGGTGCCTCGTTCCTTACGTTGTCCAAGCTTCTGCAAACCTGGTTTGACAAGTCGTTTGGGAGGGCATTAGGCCTGCTGTTTGCCCTGACCACCGTGGGTGCTGTGATCCATCCGCAAATCGTCCGCATAGTGATCGCTCATGCAAGCTGGCGAGAGGCGTTTATGGCGATGGGCCTGATGAGTCTGATCGGCGGCGGCTTGGCAGCTTGGTTCTTAGTCCGCGAGCGACCGAACGCAGGACTACCCGCCGACGCACTGCCCGCTGGGTCGGGGACGCCGGTTGAAGCGACCGCCCCCTCCCCGCTACCTGTCTCGATGCGCGCGTTTTTGAGGGATCGCGTATGGTGGACCTTGGCGGTCTGGAACATGCTGTTCGGTTTTGCTGTGGCTGGCATTCTGATTCATTTCGCTGCCATGATGCAGGATCGCGGCATGACTCTGGCACAAGCTGCAACCGCGATGAGCCTGATTGGTGCAGGTGGATTCTTCGGTAATCTCATGGCCGGATGGCTGATCGATCACACCTCTGCGACGCGCCTTGCGCGCTTGTTTGTCATCGCACCGCTCGGTGCCACGGTAATGATTTACTTCGGCTCCAGTGTCGGTGTGGTCATTACGGCCGCCGTACTATTAGGGGTATTCAATTCGGGCGACCACAGTCTGTCCGTCTTTCTTGCAAGACGTTACTTCAGTGCCGAAAGCTTCGGACGTGCCAGCGCGACGCAACAGGTTGCAACTGTCTTCGGCAGCGGCACAGCACCTTGGCTGATGGGGTTGGTGCACGACCGCACGGGAAGCTATGATGTCGCTCTGGTGGTGTCGATGGCCGCATTCGTTTGTGCCGCAATGGCGGCGTGGATGCTGCCTGAGTTTCGCCAAGGGCACAGGCCTTCTTCAGTCATCGCCCCTGCGGGCACCTGAGCCATGCCGGCAAGGCACGACACCATACTGTCCCTGATGAGCCGAGACTGGGCTGGCCTGCCGATTGCAATCTTTGTTGCACTCACGACTTTCTTGATCTCGACATTGGTGCAAAGCGGCGGGTCGCTGATTCGGTCGATCGGCTTTACGGTGGCCACGATCCTCGCGCTAGCCTCGCTACGGCACTTAGCCGTATTGGCGAAGGCGCGGCGCGCCTACCCCCCACCCGGCCGCATGATTGATCTTGGCGGCTACCGCGTTCACCTGCTGGCAGAGGGGACACTGCGTCCAAACCGACCGCCTGTCGTATGGTTTGCCGGTGGCCACGCGAGTGGATATGCCATCTATCATCTTCACCGTGCGTTTCGAGAAGAGACGCGTTCAATCCTAATTGATCGTCCGGGCACAGGTTGGAGCGACGTCGGCCCGTTTCCGCGTACGACCGCGCGCGAAGCGGATGAAATGGTGCTGGCAGTCGAGCGGGCTGGCGAAAAAGGTCCCTTCGTCTGGGCGGGACATTCCTTCGGCGGCCTGTTGGCCGCCAACATTGCGCGCCGCCGACCGGACCTCGTGCACACACTGGTGCTGCTCGACCCAACCCCGCTCGAGACTATCGTCTTCGGACCACGCTTGAGCGCCCTCAAGGAGATGCGCCGTTCAGCCTGGCTGAGCGGCATGGCGCAGCTATTTGGCCTAGATCTGGCAAAACGTGCCGAAGCCAAGGCACGTCTGAACCCGCTCTATGCAAAGATTATCGATGCCACTCGTGACGTGTTGGGTGTTGAAGCTGCGGATGTGCGCAATGTGGAAGCCAACGCCGGCCACTTTTTTGCGCAAGCGTCGATCTACCGCGAGCTGAGTCCTGAAGGCGTGGCCGAAGTGGCCTGGGACACTGTTGTATACGACCGCGATCTCGGTGATCTGCCGGTTTGGTTGGTAGGCCCGCGGGACGACGCAGATGGTGACATCGCCGCCCTACCCGAAGCCCAGCACGGCGATGCGGCAAATGCGCAACGCATGTTCCACTTCTTTGCGGCGACCCGTGAGCGCTACCTCGCAACATCCTCACGGTCGCGCCGTGTGGTCGCTCCGAAGGGGTCGGGGCATAATTTTGTGTATGAAATTCCGGACTGGACGATTGGCGTGATGCGGGAATTGATTTGCGCAGACGACACGCCACCACAGGAAAGAGCGGTATGACGATCAAGGACAGCCCATCGCAGCTTCTGGCAAGGCTAGCAGAGCGCTATTGGGAATTTGAGTGCTATGAACTTCCTTTGTCAGCCGCACTAGCCGGTGTGGATCTGCCCGATGCGGTGCTATTTCGCGAGTCTGCTCAGGACCATGCGCGACGTGATCAACGAGCCTCCGCGCTACTGGGCGAAGCGGAACAGATTGATGCTAGGACGTTGACGGCACAAGAAAAAGGGACACTGGCCTTGCTGCAACGAGAACTCGTCGGCCTTCGCGCCCAGCACAAAGTGGACTCGCATTTGCGCCCTTGGCTCTTTCCAGCCGGGCCGGACTTCACGGCCATGTTCTGGGCTAACTCCGCCAGCGTAAGCGATGGCGTGACGGCCAGGCGATATGTCGACCGCCTGAGCACTTTGCCCAGTTACCTGCTTGATGTGCAGACCAACATTGAAATTGGACAGGCGTGCGGCTATCGCTATCCGCGCGTCGTGGTAGAGGCGGCCGTTGGCAATACGCGAGGCATTTTAGCCGCCGCACCAGAGAGCTCGGCTTGGTTGTCGCCCTTCAAACGTTCTTCCGCCGCCATGCAGCCTGTGGTACAAGAGCAAGCTGCACGCGCGCTCGCGCTGGTCCGCGAAAACTTGATGCCGGCTCTACAGACCTGGGCGAACTTTCTCAATGGCTTGCTCGCGCGCGGAGCACGTGAGTCGTTGAGTTGCGTCGATGGTCCCAAAGGGGCAGATTACTATCGTGTATGGGTACGCCACTTCACGAGCACGGCAATCGAGCCTGACGAAGTACACGCGCTGGGCTTGGCCGAAGTCGAACGCATCGACGCCGAGATTGCTGCAGTCGCGGCAGACGCCGGATTTAACGGTAACCTTGCCGGCTACCGCGCCTTCCTCGCGACTGACCCGCAATTCGTCGCGCCTTCGGCCGACGCCTTGCGGCAAAGTGTTGAGGCACTGTGCAAACGTGTTGACCGACGCATCCCTGAATTCTTTGGAACGATCCCGCGCATCACTTATGGCGTCCAGAGTATGCCCGAAGCCGTCTCTACTCGCATGCCACCGGCTTACGCGCAGCCTAGCCCAGCGGACGGCTCAACGGCAGGTGTTTTCTGGATCAGTGGCCTGCCATCGAAAGCACCGACTTATCTACACCCTGCGCTGGTCGTGCACGAAGCCTGGCCTGGCCATCTGATGCACCTTGCATTGCTAAATGAACAGACCGATATCCCTGCCTTCCGCCGCTATGGTGCCGTCAAGTACACCGCGTGCGTCGAAGGCTGGGCGCTGTACTGTGAAACACTTGGTGTCGAGATGGGGGTATATACCACGCCGCACGAACACTACGGTAGACTCGAAATGGAGATGTGGCGTGCTGTGCGACTGGTGGTCGATACCGGTATCCATGCAAAGGGCTGGTGCCGGGAGCAAGCTGTGGCATACATGACTGAGCGGCTGACACTGTCGCGCGAGACCATTGAAGCTGAAGTCGACCGCTATGCAGCGCTACCAGGGCAGGCACTGGGATACCAGATTGGCAATCTGAAGCTGCGTGAGCTGCGCAGGCGCGCCGAGAATGTTCTTGGTCCTCGCTTTCAACACCGTCGTTTCCACACGGCAGTGATGACTGCAGGTGCTGTGACCTTGCCAGTGTTGGACGACCTGGTTAGCGACTGGCTGCATCGTGAGCAGAAGAGTGAAACTGCAAATGCCGCTTGACTCGGTCAGCGGCGTATTTTATGAAGTGTACGGCGAGGGCAAACCGCTGCTCATTGGCTTACCCTTGATGGCGTCATTCACGCAGATTTTCGGGTCGGGGTTACAAGGGGTACTGGACGGGTATCTTGGCCGTTTGACCGATCGCTATCGCGTTCTGCTGGTCGACTATCCAAGCATCGGTGGCAGCAGAGACATTGCACCAGAAGACCTCACCGTAGATCGCGTATGCCAAGATATTCTAACCGTGGCCACTGCGGCAGGTTTCGATAGATTCGCTTACTGGGGCTACTCTTGGGGTGCCGCAGTGGGATTGCAACTTGCGGCTCGTGCAGACCGACTCAGCGCACTCGTTCTCGGCGGCTGGCCACCACTGGGCGCGCCATATGAAGGCATCCTGCAAGCGACGCGTTTGAAGCAGGCGAACCCCGAGCCCTCGTCTCTGAAAGTGCTCCGATCAAAAGAACAATACCGACAGTGGGAGACGTACTACGCCAGTATGCTGACTTGGCCAGAGGCGACTGCCGTCGCACGTATCGGTTGTCCAAAGATGGTTTTTTTCGGGGGCGATGGGGACTTGGTCGAAGCAGGAGTTCCCATTCGCATTGCCTCGATCATCCGCGAGCAGCGTGTTGCGCTAGTCAAGCAGGGCTGGACTGTACACGAGGTGCCAGGTCATGGCCATGGCGTTTGCATGGCACCGGAATTGGTGGTCTCTCCTGTGCGTGCGTTTCTCGATCAAGCGCTGGGCTAAAGAGGCCCTTCGATGACCGTTACACTTTCCGACAAAGCGCGATCACTGCTTTCGCCGTGGGCCGGCCCGCATGGCGGCTTACCGCCCTTGGGAAACGTCGATATCGCTGCGTTGGAAGAAGCCATACGCGCTGCGATTGAATTGAAGAGAGGTGAAGTTAATTCCATCGCCTCAAACATTGCGCCACCCACTTTTGCGAACACCGCAGAAGCACTGGAAGATTCGGGTCGCGCCTTGTCGCGCGTGCTGTGTGTGTTCCGAGTGTATGCCAACAGCCAAAGTCTTGGCGACATGTCGACAGTCGCGCAAAGGGTGCCGCCCCTGGTGGCTGCGCTAGAAGATGAGATAGCGCATGACGAGCGTTTGTTTGCCCGGCTAAACGCTGTGTGGAACAGCGACGAATTAGCACGGCTCACGGACGAAAAGCGGCGGCTAGTGGCGGTGCTAATAAAACGTATGCGGCGGCATGGTGCCGACCTTGCGCCTGCCGCCAAGGCTCGGCTGGCTGAGATCAACATACGGCTGGCCGCGTTATCCTCGCAATACAACCAGAACTTGATCGAGGAGGCGGGCAGCCAAGCGGTATTTATTGAGGACGACTCGGGGCTGGACGGTCTGCCCGATGGGCTGCGTCAAGCGGCCGCAGCAGCGGCGGCAGATATGAGCCGACCCGGCATCTGGGCTATTCCCAATGCGCGTGGCGCAGTATGGCCTTTTCTGACGTTGGCGACCAGACGCGACCTACGTGAGCAAGTTTGGCGCATGTGGACCAATCGCGGCGACAACCCAGGTGCCAACGACAATAAGCCCATTGCGCAGGAGATCTTGCTATTGCGCGGAGAACTTGCGCGGCTGATGGGCTATCCGAGCTATGCCCATCTGGCGCTGTCCGACCGGATGGCGCGTACGCCGCAAACCGCGCTATCGCTATTGGAGCAAACTTGGGCCAGCGTTAAGCCAGTAGCGTACGCCCAGATTGCGGACTACCAAGCTATTGCTGACCAAAACGCTGACGAGTGTTCCGCGTGTGCGCCGCTCGCACCTTGGGATCGCCAGTTTTACGCCGAAAAATTGCGGCGGCAACGCTTTGGTTTGGATAGCGACGCCGTCAAAGCGTACTTCCCAATGGAAAGCGTATTGCAGGCAATGTTCTGGGCCGCAGGTCGGGTGCATGGCCTCAGCTTCACGCCGATTACCGATGCTCCATTGATACATCCCAGCGTGCGCGTGTATGCAGTCAATCGCGGCTCTGAGCTTGTTGGGATTCTCTACTTTGATCTCTTCAACCGTCAAGGTAAAGGCCACGGTTCATATCAGATGCAGTACCGTGAGGCAGAGAATTTTCGTGGACGCGTGCCGCCGATCGCCGCAATCTATTCCACCTTTCCAGTGCCGTCAGCCAGCCAGCCTGCTCTGCTTCCTTGGGAGTATGCCAATGTATTCTTCCACGAGTTTGGCCATGCGTTGCATATGCTGCATTGCACGTCGGCTTATGCGTCTCTAGGCAGTCAGCATGTGGCGTGGGACTTCGTCGAGCTGCCTGCGCTAATCAATGAGCGTTGGTTGCGCGACGCCGAGTTGCTGCATCGCTTCGCGCGCCATTACCTGACGGGCGAGCCGATGCCCAATGAATTGCTCAACCGTATCGAACAAGGACTCAAATACGACCGTATTTTCAGCCTCAATCCGGATTATCTACTGCCCGCCATCGTTGACCTGCGCTTACACTTGATGGCCGACGGCGGCGGTACGCAAATTGACCCGGTGAAGGTGGAGAACGACACGCTGATTGAATTAGGCATGCCCGAAGCATGGGACGTGATCATGCGCATCACACATAACTTCCACATCTTCGTCGGCGCTTATGCCGCTGGCCTCTACTCGTATCTATGGGCCGATGTGATGGCAGCCGACGCGGTCAGAACGTTCGAAGAATCGCCAGACGGGATCTACGACGCGGCGACTTCCAAAGCCTGGATCGATCAAATCCTAAGCGTCGGCCATCGCGTGCCTGCGGAAGAGGCCTTTCGCAGTTTTGCAGGTCATGACCCTGACCCAACGCCACTACACCTGCGCTTCGGGCTGTGGCCTGCGTTAGGCACCACTAACCAAATGAATTCCTGACCGCATGCAAAAAGGCTGTTCAAACCCATGCTGTCAGTATTTTGGCAACCGTTGCAGTTAACAATTAAGGGCGACTCAGCACCGGCTTGGTCTAACTCCAGTAGACATCGCGTAAACCGCGTTTGCCCCTGATGTAATGATGGTCGTCTTCATGTTCGTGGGACCGTGGCCTGCACCGCGTAGGAAACCCATTGCAGCAAATAGCGATCATTGGCCCGGTCAGCGACTAACCAAACTCGGTCGTCCGCTAATCTCACTGCGATCACCGCAATTTCTGCCAAGCGGGCGCGGGTGCACCGACCTGGGTTTTGCGGAATTGCGCTAGCGTCCAGCAGGCGCGGCAATACATCCGCGATTCCTTTGCCTTGTAGTTCAACGACTAAGTACCCTGCCGATAGATCTAACGCGTAGGCAAGCGCGTTTTGGGCTGCCGGTAGCGCTGCCAGACAATCATCGGCAACCTTATCCGATGATGTAATCAGTAGATATTCGGTCGGACTACGCCACAAGAGGAATGGATCATTGCCTTCGAACTGGCCCGCCGTAGGAACTTGTGGCGCATTTTCGTCTGCCAAAACCTTCTGCACTGCATTCTCACAATCAGGCAAATGACGAATGGAGACCACTCGCTGCGGTTCAACAATGGAAATCTGGCAATTGTCAGTAGCACGCGGCAGGAGTTGCGCGACTCCACTCAATTGAACTCGCGATGACACGCTAAGATCTTCAGCCTTCAAGCCGCCCTCCCTTCGGGTCAAAGAACGGCGTTTTGACGACCTCCGCCTGTAATGTACGGCCAAGGTGGTACAAAGTAACGGTCTCACCGATCCGCGCGAAGCCGCGCTTGAGCATCGCCAGCGCCACGGGCATTCCAAGGACACCGCTATAAGCGCTGGACGTAACGAAGCCGTCGATGGGAGCTGGTGGGGTTTTCGTGACAATGTGCGCTCCAGTCGGCAATCGGGACGTCCGATCTACCGGCAGCAACCCGACCAGTTGCATACGATCAGCATCAAGAGCCACCGGTCTTAACAATGATCGTCGACCTACAAAATTCGCGGCCTTCTTTGCAATTCCGCGGTCCATTCCGACATCGCCAGGCAGCGTCGTTCCATCAGTATCTGCGCCCAGATGCAAGAAGCCTTTCTCTGTTCGCAAAACCATTAACGCTTCAATGCCATAGGGTTTTGCGTCAAACTCGCGGCCCACTTCGCTAAGGCGTTGTAACAAGGACTGTGTGTGCAGAGCGGGAAGATTAATTTCATACCCCAGCTCGCCGCTAAAGCTCGCGCGCATCACTCGTATCTTGACCCCACCGTACGCCACCTCACGCATCGTCATGTGTTTCATATTTGGCGGGGCAAGTGATTCGTCGAAGCCAGCGGCCGCAAGAAGCTTCCAAGCTTTTGGGCCGGAAACGGTTACGTTGCCCCAACTCGATGTGACAGGCGTGATGAGCACGCGATGATTGACGTATTCGCACTGTTGCCATTCCTCAAAGGCCAATGCGACGCGATCCACACCACCTGACGTGGTGTTAATCCAGAAATGCTGCTCACCGAGCTGCGCGACGATGCCATCGTCAAAAATCACGCCATCTTCGCGCAGCAGCAAGCCGTAGCGCGCTTGCCCAATCGCAAGCGTTGACATGGTGCCGACATACATTAGGTCGAGAAACGCCGCCGCATCAGGGCCATAGATTTCGATCTTGCCGAGCGGCGAGCCTTCAAAAATCCCGACGTGTGTCCGCACATGCAGCGCTTCGCGTTCTGCCGCGGGGATAACTTCCTCGCTGTTTTGGCAATACGCTGCCGGCCGCAGCCAGCCGCCAAATTCCTCGAATAGACCACCGTGTGTTTCGTGCCAGGCGTGGCCCGGCATGCGTTTGAGCGGCCGATAACGTTCGCCAGTTCGTCCTGCGGCCAAGGCGTTAAGCGTGACGGGTTTGACCGGAGGTCGAAACTTCGTGGTGCCAACTTCGGCGGGCTTGCGCTCGGTCAGTTCACCCATCAATACCAGCGCATTGATATTGCTGGTTTTACCCTGGTCCGTTGCCATTCCCATGGTGGTGTAACGCTTAAGGTGTTCGACGGAACGATAGTTCTCGCGTGCGGCGAGTTCGACGTCGTCGGCGGATACATCGTTTTGCAGGTCGACAAATATTTTTCCGGGGCGACGACCGAGCGTCGACAGGGCGGCAAGTGTCGGTGTGTTTCTGGCTGGCACAATACCGAGGCCGCCGACTGGCGCGGGCGTCGCGTTTCCACGCCCTGTCGCATCGGCATGCTCCAGAGCGAGTTCAAGTTCGAAAGCACCTGCACATGCGCCAACCGATTCGATACCCTTGAGCGGCAGGTCAGGTACAAACATCGACGCGACGTCATTCCAGCGTAGTTTGCCGCCCGCCATCGAGTGCAGATTGACAGCAGGCGTCCAGCCACCTGCACTTGCGACGCAGTCGGCGGCGATGGCTTGTGCATCGCCCCCTCGATTTGCGGCGACAGTAACACTATTGATCGCACGTGATCCACTCACGGCCACGATACTGCTGTCAAGAAAGACCTTAACTCCCATCGGTGCCGCCCGCCCGTTCGTCTCTCGGGAATCAACAATGGCAGCCACCTCAATGCCCGCGGCATTCAGTGACGCCGCCACATCGTAGCCACTGTCGCAGGCGGTCGAGATTACGATACGTTTGCCGCATGCAACACCAAAATGTGTTGCGTAGCGCTCAACTGCACTGGCGAGCATGACGCCCGGTCGATCATTGTCGGGGAACAACATTGGTCTCTCGATCGCGCCGGTGGCGAGGATGATGCGCTCGGCGCGAATCTTCCACAGCCGCTCGCGTACGGTGCCATCGTTGACGGTTTCCAGTGCAACGGCCAACTGATGATCGTAGAGTCCTAGCACCGTACAATTCACGCGCAACGACACTCCTGCGGCGGCGACCTGGCGGGTCAATTCATCCAGCCGCTGCTGTGAGTTTGCTTCGCTACGCAGCGACTGACTTGCCAGCCAGCCTCCGGGGCGCGGCCCACTGTCCAGTAATAGAACCTGCCGGCCACTCTGTGCTGCGGACAACGCTGCCTGCACTCCCGCCGCGCCTGCGCCGATAACGAGCACTTCCACTTGCTGTGAAACTTCGTCGTAGCGGTCAGGGTCTGGACCATCCGCGGCAACGCCAAGACCGGCCATGCGACGGATGGCAGGCTCAAACAAATGCCAATCCGGCCACATAAACGTCTTGTAATAAAAACCCGCCGGCATCAGCGCCGCGAACTTGTTATTGATGGCCGCAAGATCCAAGCCAAGGCTAGGCCAAGCGTTGCCCGTTTTCGCGGTCATTCCGTCGGCAGCGGCGATATCGGTGGCACGTGTGTTTGGCGTGCGGTAACGCCCGACGCCAATATCTACAAGACCAGTTGGCTCTTCGAGACCGCAACTGAAAATGCCGCGCGGTCGATGCAGCTTAAAACTGCGTCCAATATGACCAATGCCTTGCCCGAGTAACGCGGAGGCAACAGTGTCGCCGGCAAAACCTTTGACATCTACGCCATTGAAGTCAAATCGTAGCGCGCGCGAGCGATCAATCCATGCGCCATGTGGTGCCGCCAGTCGATAGCCGCTCATGGGTCAACTGCGCGTGGCTGTGCCTCGGTGATACCGTAAACGGCGCCCACTTCGTGCGTGACCGTATCGCGAACGATGTTGAACCACTGGCCGCAACCAAATGTGTGACGCCAGCGCTCGGCGTGAAGACCCTTCGGATTCTTGCGAAAAAAAAGGTAGTTTCCCCACACCTCGTCGCTACAGTCGATCGGGGGGCGCACGATCGCCGTGGTACCGCCGCAGTGGAACTCGTTTTCTGGGCGTCGCCCACACCATGGGCACTGTAGTTGCATCATTTCTTGTTGCGCTCCTTAGTGGGCGATGCCGGAAGCTGCCGCTTCATCGATCAAACGTCCGGTGTGAAAACGGGAGAGTTGAAACGGCTCGGCAAGTTCATGATTTTGTCCGGTCGCCAGCACATGTGCGAGGGTCCATCCACCAACCGGGATGGCTTTGAAGCCGCCCGTGCCCCAGCCACAATTGATGTACAAGCCGGGAATCGGGGTGGCACCGATGATGGGACTCGAATCCTGGACGACGTCAACAATGCCCGCCCAATGACGCAGCATCCGCAGACGGCCTAAAGAGGGGAATGCCTCGACGGTCGCCGCGATGACCTGCTGATTGACCGCAAAACTGCCACGCTGCGCATACGACGGAAAATGATCGAGTGCACCGCCGATCACCACCTCACCTTTGTCGGACTGGCTCCAGTAGGCGCCAAGGGCTGGCGAAAGTGTCACTGCCTTCAACACCGGCTTGACCGGTTCACTCACCATCGCTTGCAAAGCATAACTTGTCACCGGCAACGCAAATCCCGCGAGATTCGCCAACACCGACGAGTGACCGGCGACCGCCATGGCTACGCGGTCGGCGCGAATTTCACCCCGGTTGGTCTTGACACCAATGACCCGACCATCTTGCTTAATGAAATCTTGCACTGAACACCTTTGCACGATGTCAACACCGAGTGCCGAGGCTGCACGCGCGTACCCCCAAGCGACAGCGTCGTGTCGCGCAGATCCCGCGCGCCGCTGGGTGAAGCCGCCAAGAATGGGGTACCGCGCCCTGCTGCTAATGTCCAGACGCGGCTCGCATTCTTGGACTTGGCGCGCGGTGAGCATCTCAGCGTCGATACCATTGCATAACATCGCATTGGTCCAGCGTTCCTGGGCGTCGAGGTCGTGGCGAGAATGCGCCAGAGTGATAATTCCGCGCTGGCTAAACATGACATTGAAGTTAAGGTCTTTTGACAGCGATTCGTAGCGCTGAACGGAAAAATCATAAAGGCGCGCGCTTTCGGCGTACAGATAATTTGAGCGCACCACGGTCGTATTACGTCCCGTATTGCCACCACCGATCCAACCTGCCTCAATGACTGCAACATTGGTGATGCCGTGATTTTTTGCGAGGTAATACGCAGTGGCTAAACCATGGCCACCGCCGCCGATGACAATCACATCGTATCGCGGCTTAGGGTCCGCATCTTGCCAAGCTGGTGCCCAGTCTTTGTGGCCACCGAGAGCCGAGCCAAGCAAGTTTCCAGCGGAGTAGCGATTGCGCATTTTCTGATCGATTTTCTGTTGCGGTCAGGGCGCCTCCGCCGCTGGAGATGCAAAGGTTGTGGTTGAGTAAGAAGACTAACGAGCCGAATTGCAAATTCAAAGCGGCTCGCTGGATTAAATCAGAACCATGCTGGTACTGCCTAGGCCAAAAAGCCGCTGCGACCTTCTATGGATCGCTGTGTCGACTTGCCGTAATTGACCGCAGGCGCGCTAGAACCGGTAACGCAAATCAACCCCCGTCGTGCGTGGCGCTCCATAAACATCAAACTGACCGATTGTAACTGCGGTATTGGAGGTAGTCTTATAGGTGGTGTTGGAAATGTTTTTTGACCATAACGCGATCGACGCGTTTCGACCGGGAAGGTCCCACTGGAGGCGCACGTTTGTCAGGCCGTAACTTCCCTGATTGTTCTTGGGATCGCTGAATTGATTAAGGGCAACTTTGTCTTGATAAACGTATTCCAACCGCGGCGTCAGTGCCCCTAGGCCGTCAAGGGAGAACCGGTATTGCGCCATGAACGACGCTTGTTGTCGTGGTGATCGCGGAACATCGAGTCCCTGTAGATTAACTGGCAAGTTGGTCGCGGTATTGGTGACCACAAGACTGTTTGTAAACTTTGCATTGAGGAATGCGAGTGATGCGGTCACCAGTGCAGCCGACGATGGCCGCCAAGCCAATTCGATCTCCCCGCCTTTGTTGCGCGCATTCGGGGTGATGACGTCGGAAGTTGCTGCCGTGCCGCCCAAGACGAAATTACCCACTTGAACGATCTGCAGCTTTTTATAGTCATAGTCGAACGCCGCAACGTTCAGCGTGAGTCGACCGCCGTCAAAGGAGGATTTCACCCCTACCTCAACCGCATTCAGTTCTTCAGGGTCGAACGGGATAAAGGGTGTGGTAGTCGGGAAGCCGCCACTCTTGTAACCCTTGGAAACCGAGGTGTAAAGCAAGACGTCGTCGCTTGGCTTGTATTCAAGCCCGAATTTCGGCGTGGTACCGGAAAATTTCTTGCTCGATGCCGTCACGGCGCGCGGCACGCCGCCCAATTGTGCCGCGAGTGTCTTCACGTCTTCCGTTTTGCGCAAACCTAAACTTGCGCTGAAACGATCCGTAAATCTATAGTTGGCTTGCGCGAATATTGCTTTCGCCTTCGTTCCGATTTGCTGCGCCTGTTCAGGGGTAGGTGTCCCATTGACAATCGATATCTGCGCTTGCGCCGCGTCCTCCTTCAAGTAATAGAGGCCACCGAGCCAAGTCAACGGGCCGCCACCTCTCGAAAGAAGCTGAAGTTCTTGGCTAAAGGTATCCGAGTTGGTATAGAAGCGGTTTGTGTTGGCAACGACGGCGGTGCCGTCGACCTCAAGTAATCGCGGCAGTGACGATTTTTGATATGCTGAAATAGATTTGAGGGTCACGTCATCGAGGTTCCAAACGACGGTTGCTGTGGAGCTTTGATCCTTAAGCACGCTAGTGGGATCGACATCGGAAGTAAATCGGAATGGATCCGGTGTATCAACGGCGCCACGTGCGATCAACCCCGCTGCGGGGAACGGATTACGCAGCGGGAACAAGCCGAAGGCCTTGTCCTCAAAGTAGTGACCAGAAAGCGTAATCGTCAGATCTTTTGTAGGTGTGAACTCTAGCGCGCCGCGTGCTCCTACCGAATCGCCGTCACGCTTTCGGCTACCTCTCGTAATGTTAAACGAGTAATTGTCGCGTTCAGATTTCATCACGCTGATGCGTCCACGAACATTCTCGTCCAAGGGTCCGCTGACGCTCGCGCGAGTGCTGAACAACCCGTAGTCGCCAAAAGACGCATCCACCGACGCCTCGAATTCTTTGGTTGGGCGCTTGGAAGTGATGCTCACGGCACCACCGGTTGCGTTGCGGCCAAATTGCGTGCCCTGCGGGCCGCGCAGTATCTCAATACGCTGGACGTCCAAAAAACTCTGCAGGGTCGTGGTCGCGCGTGGCATATACACGCCATCGACATAGACCGCAACGTTGACATCCAAGCCAGCGCCGACCACTTGTGTTCCGACACCACGTATCGTCAAGTTTGCAGAACCGACGGTTCCATTCTGATTTCCCACGACAAAACCCGGCACTAACGCAGAAAATCCCTGAAGATCTGTGATTCCCGACGCACGAAGCTGGCTTTCGGAGAAAGCCGTGACTGCGATTGGCGTGTCTTGAAGCTTGGACTCACGCCGCGTCGCAGTCACAACAATTTCTTCCGGTTTCTCCTCAGCTTTGGCGTCTGCCGCCAGCGCGGACACGACTGGAAGGGCAGCCAGAACACCCGCTGCCACCAAGCTTTGCGTGATGATTTTGAGGGGCATAGCCTTGACTAAATCCGCGAACGCAATGTGTTGTTTTCTCATTTGGCCAATCTCTTAGGAGGTTTCAGGTGTTGACTTTTTATCCAGCATTTTTGCAGGAAGCTAAAACGTTGTTCATCCTTTTCCACTTGCTACCGACGGAATATAGAACTCCATCCGCGGCACGTGTTTTGGGCTTGCACCGAATATTTAGGAAATCACACGGTTTGTGCAGACTGCACCGGTATGACCGGTGTGCCAAGGTTATAAACCCGTCAATTACACTTCGGTTGCTTTTCGGCGACCCTGGTGGCAAGTCCGCCCCGATAAGTTGTCTCCCGCCACAAGCGATGAAACTCGCCACCGAATGAGGTGATGCCCTTGTCTATTGCGCACCAGAATTCGGCATGCGGCTCAAGTGACGCGTCGCGCCGACTCACTGGTGCCACCAGCGCAAAGGCCTTCTGCGGCATCAAGGGGTCAGCTTTATTGATAGGCCAAACGGTCACCAGCATGGGCACGAGGTCAAACACATTCTCCGGTCCAGCGATTTTCCGGGCGTCCACGGCCGAGATATCCACGACTACACCATTTACAACATCGCTTGGCTGCGCACTGAGCTCGATCGTCGGGCCGCCGGTCGGCTTCTGTAGGCCACTGCCCGTCGGCGCAGGAACAACGAAGTCAAAAACGCGCCGCGCGCCATAAGCAACGGCTGGCTTCATGCTGCGAACTGCGGCCACGGACAATCGGCTGGCAACGAATTGAGGAACCATGTACGAGCCATAAAAAAACACCGACACCGATCGGTTGTCCCGCGTATTCGCTTCAAACCAAGGACCCACGGGTGCCCGAACAACCACGCTTCCCGTGAGCAGCGCTTTACTCGCGGTGGCCACTGCCTCTGCGTTAAGCAAAGGCGGACGCGCTGGCTCGTCTGCGGCGCTGGCACCACCTGCCGCCATAAAGACGATAGTGGCGATGAGGAGGGCCATCTTCGATGCAACAATCTGCTTAACTGAAAACATATGTAGTCACGTGCCTTCACGTTGAATATCACCCGGATTTTTAGTCGCCAACATCGCGTCTCGCTCGATGGTTCTTGAAGCCAGCCAAGTATGCACCGCGACCCAAAGAACCACCGGGATCGCCAATAGCAAGCTGTACCGAAGCGCGTCCTTGCCATACATCGGCGTCAATGCATCACTCAACATGCCGATCGCCAGTGAGCCAGCGCCGAGGCCAACGATCGCCGTGGAAAAAAGCAGGAAAGAAGCCGCAGTCGCCCGCAAACTCGGTGGAACGGAATTTTGCACGGAAGCCATCGCGGGGCCTTGCCCCACCGCACCGACGAAACTCGCCAAAAATGTCATAAGCCCTGCGACTTCTGGTGTCTTCGCAAGAAAAGCCGTTGCGTAGATGGGGACAGTCACGAGATTTGTGAAGACGGATTGCCATAACAGCCATCGTAGACCCCGTCGCGCCAGCCAGTCACCGATGAAGCCACCAACGACCATGCCTGCCGCCATTGCGAGGCCTGCGGCTGAGCCGACGATGATGCCTGCTTGCGCTTGGGTGACACCGAAGCTACGGATGAAATAGGAAGGCAACCAATTGCTGATGCCATAACTGGTGAAAACTCCAAGCGCAAGTGCAACGAGCAGATGTCGGTAGGACGGAATCAACAAGAGGCGCTTCGCTGCCTCTAGAAAGCTAGATTGGTCCGGAACAACATGGACACCGTCCGCGGCACCGCGCGGGGGTTCACGCAGGGTCAGGGCGACGAGAGCGGCGACCGCAAGCGAAGCCGCGCCGGCGAAAAACAGCGTAGCCCGCCAGCCGTACGCTTGCGCGACCCAACCGCCGAGTGCGAGAGCAAGGAAGACGCCAATCGGTGCACCAGCACTGAATAGTGCAATCGCAGAAGCACGCTTCTGCGGTGGGAAAAGATCGGAAATCATGGCGTGCGCCGCTGGCACACAGCCCGCCTCGCCGATCGCGACACCAACACGTGCCAATGCGAGTTGAAGAAAATTCTGCGCCGCAGCACCTACCGCCGTCATGGTACCCCATACCACCATGCTCCAAGTGATTATCGAACGCCGGGACGTTTTATCAGCGAGGCGCGCCAATGGAATGCCCGCCGACGCATAAAAGAGGGAGAACACGAGGCCCGTCAGCAGGCCGATCTCGGTATCGCTGAGGCCGAGATCCCTCTTTATCGGGTCGACCAACCCGGCAATGATCAATCGATCCATATAGTTGACGACTTGGATCAGAGCCATCAAAACCATGGCGTAAATCAGCGCACCGCGACTGGGAACTCTAGCACTCAAGTGCAGGGAGCGAGCGGGATCACTCATTCGCAAACCTGCTCAAAGACCCGGACAAAGTTCTCGCCAAGGATGCCTTGTATTTGCTCGTCAGAGTAGCCCCGCTTGACGAGACCACGCGCAACATTGGGAAAGTCGCGATAGTCGCGCCAACCCGGCATTGTCCGCGTTGGCGAAATGTTGTCGCTCTCGCGAAAACCTAATTCTGCGGCCATCGATCCAAGTACACGTTCGAGATGGACAGTGGGGCCTTGCAGTGGCCAATCGCTGCCGATTGCTACGTGCTGCCAGCCAAATTTCTTCGCAATATAGTCGACGTGTTCAAGCATGGTTTCAACGTTTACGTTCGGATCGCTCGATAGAAAAAACGGCACTGCAACCACGCCCACCAAGCCGCCGGTGGCCGCGATCGCCGCGATGATTTCGTCAGACTTGCCGCGGGCGTGGGCGTATACGCCCGCCGCACACGTGTGATTCGCAATCACCGGGCCATTCGAAAACTTGCAGGCATCGAGTGTCGTTTGATACCCACAGTGGGAGGTATCCACGATGATGCCGTGATCATTGCAATATTTGACGACTTCTATGCCATACATGCTGAGGCCTGCGTCGACGCGTTCCGTGCAGCCGGTACCGACATAATCCATACGGTTATAGGTCAACATCAAAACGCGCAGCCCAGCCTCGTAGGCGACGCCAATCCGACGCAAGTCCGTCGGCAGACCAAATACCGGCTGGCTGTAACCGTACAAGGTATGCACGCCATCTTTTTTGCCCTGCCGCATTTGTGCGACCGTCGTCGCGACGCGCAGCCACGGCAACTTTTCCATCATGAAACGGTAGGCGTCGATACTTTGCTCAAGCACGCCTGGCGAAAAGTCACTGATTTGCATCGCGCCAACATCCACTCCGGAGAGATCAAACCATCTCTTCACCGCATCGGATTCGCCGGACATGGCAAGTTCATAGGGCAGCATAACACCGCGAGCGTGACCCTCCATCGTCAGCGGCGCATCGGCCAGTGCCTGATGCACGCGCGCCGGATCGTACTCCGCAAAAATCCGCTGCCCGCCGGGATGCTGAAAAACCATGTCGACCACAAGCGACTCATTGTGGAGCCGGCGCGCCCGCGCTTCCTGATCCGTTGTGAGACCAAAGTCAAACGACACCGGCGATTCGTCCGCCCACGCGGTAGATGGTTTCAAGTTAGCGAGCATTTTTCTGAATATCTTTTCTTGTGATTTTGTTGAGGGGGTTTGGTAGATGCGGCCTTTCGCCGGCATTGCCGAAGTCGCGCTGGGATTGTGTATCTCGTCATAGATTCAGCCTCTCACCCTTACCCAGAATGTCATGCGTTCACTATAAGGGCGCACTATCAGGACAAGTTTTGGTGTTGCAACGATTATTTAGGCGATCACACGAAGGGGATTGAGAGCCGTCCCTCAACGTTCACTGCTATTGCAGCGGCGGCGGAATGTCTACTGGCGGCGTAAGCGTTACACTGAGCGCGGCTCGATGTCGTCGGTACTCTCTCGGGGACATACCAACGTGGCTACTAAACGCCGACGCAAAACTACTCTGGTGGTCATAGCCGACTCGTTCGGCAATCTGAGAAATCGTGAGCGACGCCTCAATCAAAAAATGCTGCGCTTCACGAATCCGGCGGTCAATGCAGTATTCCGCCATGGTGACGCGAAATGTCTCTTTGAATACTGCCTTCAGCTTATTTTGGTTGGTGCCAAGCTGGTGTGCGAGTTCCGCGAACATGGGTGGCTTTCGGAACTATCGCGCCAGTCGCTCAATCACGTTATGGGCAATCTCAACATCTCGCTTCCGATTTGGCACGCTACCGCGAAGTACCGGTGTGTTCTGCATCACATCGAGCGTGTAGGCGACGAGTTCGGCAAGCCGTCCGGCATACTGCAGCACTCGCAACTCACCATCCAGTCGCGTCTTGATCGTGTCGGCGATCAGGGTAGCTGTGCGGTAATCGAATGGGAACGACGCAAGCCGCCCAGGCACGCTTGGATTCAAATGGCCTCGCGCACCGCTGCTGGCAGATCTTCTGCCTGCAGTCCGTATCGTCGCGCAAACGCAGACGCATGAAATACTGCCACGACCCCCTGTAATCTCACGCCAGCAGGAATGAAGACTGTCTTTAAACATCCGCCGGGCACGCAGGCAAGCGTAACCTCTGGTCTATTGAAAACAAGCGATGGCGCGCCTCTCTGTAATTGACGCAATTCTTCGCAACAAAAGCCGATGCTTTCATGCGGTCCTGATTATGTCCAGACAAATGCGATTTCACGCCCCTTTGTTCCGACCGGCATATGTCTTGCGACCGCAGAAACGCTTCTGAAATTGAACAGGATCGGATGTGGCGACCACTGTGACGCTCATTCCAGAAAGATGTGCTGGCACCAAGAGTCATCGACTTCAGTTGACTTTCACCCAAATCAGTCCAAGCACATTGTTCGCACGGTGCACAACCGAGATATTTTTTTGCGAGGCCCACGGAATCACTTGTGTATGCAGTGGAATCACGAAGACTTCATCGTGAATCAATTTCACCGCCGAATTAATCATTTTTTGCCGCTCAACGGGATTCATTTCGCCCTCTAATTTATCGATTAGTGCGTCGAGCGCTGCGTTCTTTACCTCGCCAATATTTAATTCGCCTGCACCGTCGCTATTCCTGCTGTGAAGCATCGGCTTCAACATGAAAATTGCGTCTGAGGAGCCGCCACCCCAACCAGATAGGAACGCACTGGTATCGCGGTTTAGCATCTTGGGCATGAGATTCGTTTTACTCATCGACTCAACTTTTACATTGAGACCGACCTTCGCCCACATACCGGCAATCGCGACACAAAGTTTCTCGTCATTCACAAAACGATCATTCGGGCAATTTAGCTTGAATCCAAAGCCGTTTGGATACCCTGCCTCCTTCAATAACTGTCTGGCGCGCGCGACGTCATAAGGATGGCGCACAACGAGGTTCGATGGAACCCCCGCGCCGGCAGGGTCCGGTAGCGCAATCGCGGTCGGCTGGGATAAGCCGCGCATCACGGCAGTCTTCAAGGCATTGACGTCGATAGCCTGATACGCGGCCAACCGGACGAGACGATCTTTGAAGGGATTTTTACCTTTTACATCTGCGTACAACAGCTCGTCCCGTGCTTGATCGAAACCCAAATAGATAAAGCGAATCTCCGGGCCCTCCCACACACGGATATCTTTATCCGCTCTGAGCGACGGTATGTCCTGCAACGGCGGGTCGAGGACGAAATCGAATTGGCCCGAACGCAATGCCGCCATGCGCGTTGAAGCGTTTTGTACCGGCCGGTACTCGATGGTTTCGACGTTTCCCTCGTAGCGGCCCGCTTTGATCCCCCACCAATCGCGATTCTTGCGGTGTGTGAGCTTCACGCCCTGCTCCCAAGAGATCAGGTGGTATGGGCCCGTGCCCATCGCGTTGCGGGTGGCGAAAGTCTCTTCTTTTTTTGAGAAATCAAGGGGCCTGGCAACCTTGTTCTTCTCGCACCACGACCTATTCATAATGTAAATGTTGGCAATGGTTTCAAGCATGGCCGGATTGGGTTGCGGCGTGGTGAATTCGACGGTGAAGTCGTCGATCTTGCGCGGGATGCCGGCTTGTGTTGCGATGACTTTGTAGGCGGTGGTAGATGCTCGCGCACGATTGAACGAGAAAACCACATCCTCGGCGGTAAATGCCGAGCCATCCTGCCATTTCACACCGCGGCGCAGTTTAAAAATCCACTTGGACGGTTCCGGATTGCTCCACGATTCAGACAGCACTGGTCCAAGCTTCATGTCCTTACCACGCTCGACAAGCCGCTCATAAACCAAGCCAGTAATCGCGATATTGAAGCCCTCGGCCGCGCTGTGCGGGTCGAGCGTAAGGGCATCCCCCTGTGAGGACCAGCGAAAGTGTTTACCTTCTACCCAAGACGGCAAAGCGATCAGACCAGTCAGTAAAACGAGTTGAACTAATGATCGAGACATGGGGCTCCTGCGAAGCAATGATGAACAAAGAATTCAGAATCCTGCAAAATTTCGCTGAAGTGTATTCAAGCCAAATGGAAAGCTGGCCATCTGTGCATAAACGCGGTGCAAAAGCATGACATGAATTGCGGCGTTTACTCGGTTACAAGATATGTCCGCGCTTCGGCGGCAGGATTTTTCTAGATGAAATTCTACCTATACTGGTTTCCACTGAGCGCAAAACGCCGTCGATGATCGTCGGCGATGATGAGCATCCTCGCCCGGAATCCGATCTCGCCGCGCTCGAGAAATTGAAGCCCCTCTTCGAAGGTTTTGTGGTGACTGCCGGCAATGCATCCGGTATCAACGACGCTGCTGCCGCGTTGTTCATCGGCAGCAAGGCAGTCTCCTTGTGTATAAAACTTTTGAATGCTTAGTTCGCGGTGTCTTCTGCGTTTTTTTCCTCTGAAACCATTTTTCGAAACTGAACCAAAGCAGCATCGAAGTGCAAGGGCAGCATTGGCTTTTGTGCGGGTGTTTGCATGTTCAGATGCTGCGCTGTAATCATGTTCCGGTCTTCCTCGAAGGCTTGAACCAAAGAGTTGTAGATACTTTGAGTCACCGTTTCATCACCCAGATCGCTTTGATGGGACTGCTGAAAGAAGTAATGGGTGCTGTTCTCTGTTTCTGGCGTGAGCGTCTGACAACTGTGCAATCTGACGGCTTGACTCATGTCATCAGATGCGCTTCCAACGGGTTTACCGCCAGAGTGCATCAAAAGAGTTGCAGGCAGCAAAAACTCGTAGTCAAACCATCGATCAAGATGGGTCGTGAAGGTCCTGAAACGCTGATAAAAAGGTGGTGGTGGTACGTTTGGGATACGGCGAACTACTCGTATTCCTCGCTGACCTGGTTGATTGACTTTTTCAATGCTTGGTCTGGCTTGTGCAATGGCCGTTGAGCCGCCTAGTGTTTTTTCATGGACATAACTTAAATGTGAAAAGTCCAATAAATTGTCACAGATTAGAAGATAAGGGGTGTCGTAATGCAGATATCCAGGAATGTTTTTCCAAGCAGGGTCATTACAAGAAAAGTTGTCCGGTAAAAGAATTTCATCGGCTTTGTCTGGGTCCCCCATCCAGACAAACACCCAATTATTTTTGGAGACCACGGGGTAAGCGCGCACACAGGCCTTGGGTGGCACTTTGTCTGCACCCGGTATTTCGGTGCAAAGGCCTTTTTCATTGAACTTAAGACCGTGATAGCCGCAGCGAATGCTGTCACCTTCTCGGCGACCCGCTGAAAGAGGCGCGTGACGATGACAGCAGCGGTCTTCAAGTGCAACCAGCTTTCCAGCTTGCGTGCGATAAACAACGATAGGTTCGTTGAGAACCTTTCTCTGAAAAATGTCTGCTGATTGTGCTGGTGGCACTTCATGCTCCCAAGCAATCACATACCAACAATTTTTAACCCACATGATTGAGCCTCCTTGTCGAAAATTGACCATGTCAACCAGTTCAGTTTATTGGCATGGAAACATGCCTGTCACCTCCAACAGCGCTGGCCTACAATCCTCGAAACTCGCGTTGTAGCGCACGCTACTTGGGTCCTATTTGCTCTTTTGCGCCGGTGTTTCCAAGTCCGCTTGAAACAACACCAGCCCCTCACAGCCCCCGCCGCATCTTTCTTAATTTCGATGCGAATATCAGCAACCTTGGCAAAGAATTTTTCTTCGCTTTCGGCAAACAATTGAAACGCACCCTGCCCCGTTGCACGCGCCATAAGTTTATCTGCATCGCGGAACACCGAGCGCACAAAACCCGCCGCGAGCGGATATTCGCCAACCAGCTTACAAGTTGGGCCGTCGATAGGCTGACTTCTTTGCCGCCACGACGGGCTCATCCGGCAAACGTTTGGCTGACATGGACATCATCGAGATCAACGAAGCGCTTGCCTCGCAAGTGTTGGGCTGCCTCAGGATCATGAATATCTCCTTCGACGATCCGCGTGTGAATCCACACGGCGGCACCATTGCGATTGCTCATCCACTAGGCGCGTCGGGTCTGCGGCTAGCAATCACGGACTAACGTGCGCTCCATGAAAGCGACGGTCGTTATGCACTAGTGAGCCTTTGTATTGGGATTGGGTAGGGATTGGCAGTCGTCATCGAACGCGTTTAAGTGTCCTGCGATGTGTGTCTCGCCATACATTGCGGGAACATTAAGCAGCATGTCGTCGACGATCGCATAAAGGTCAAACTTCGCTTTCCAACCCCAATCATTCAGCGCAGCACTATCGTCGATACTCTGCGGCCAGGAAGCCGCAATGGCCGACCTGAAATCCGGCCGGTAGCTTATTGAAAATTCTGGCAGTTGGCGCTGAATACTTTCCGCAATTTGCGCGGGCGTAAAGCTCACGCCAGCAAGGTTGTAGGAGCCGCGCTGCTTAACCTTCTCTGCTGGCGCCTCCATAATCTCAATCGTAGCGCGAATGGCATCCTCCATATACATCATGGGCAATTCTTGATCAGCGCCTAGGAAGCAACTGTATTTGCCGTCAGTTTTAGCCGCATGGAAAATCTCGATTGCATAGTCCGTAGTTCCGCCACCAGGGGGCGTTTTGTAACTAATCAAACCGGGGAAACGAATACTTCGCACATCGACTCCGTGATTCGAAAAGTACCAATTACACCAGCGCTCACCAACAAGTTTGCTGAATCCATACACGGAAGTTGGATCCATGATCGTCGTCTGCGGTGCCAAAGAACCTGGTGTTGATGGCCCAAATGCCGCTATCGAGCTCGGCCAAAACACTCTATCCAGTTTCTTTAGCCGGGCGACTTCCAAGACGTTCAAAAGCGTTTGAGTGTTAAGGTTCCAGCCCCAAATCGGATTGCGTTCAGCTTTGGCTGACAATGCTGCTGCTAACAGATAAATCTGTGTGACTTCAAATTGGTTAACGCAACTTATCAACGCCTCTAAATCCATCGCGTCGAGTTGCACGTACCGTGCCCTCGAAGACTTGCCCGCCACGGTCAAATCAGATGCTACGACGGCATCAGTGCCATATTTGTCGGCTAGGGCCTCGACTAGCTCAGATCCGATTTGGCCGTTAGAGCCGATCACCAGAATTTTAGTAATTGCCATTTGGGTTCGCCTGTTGAAGCAGTTTTGGATAAGCAGTGAGCTATTTGCGCTTGACTTCGATATCGCTCTTAACTTGCGCGAAGAGTTCAATGGCTTTTAGCAAATGTCCTTCTTCGTGCACCGCTGAGACCTGTGTCCTAATCCGCGCCTGCCCGCTCGGTACAACCGGGTAAAAAAAGCCAAGCGCAAGGACACCAGCGTCGTACAGGCGTCTGGAAAACTCTTGCGCGACGACCGCGTCATAGAGCATCACCGGGACAATTGGATGTTCTCCAAGCTTGATGTCAAAGCCAGCCTTTGCAATCTCTCGCCTGAAGAGGGCGGTGTTCTTTACCAGTTTTTGACGTAGCGATTGGGAACCCTCGATCAAGTCGAGCACGGCGATTGATGCCGCCACAATGGGCGGCGCGACAGAGTTGCTGAAAAGATACGGACGCGAACGTTGTCTAAGTAGATCAATTACCTCTTTTCGGCCACTAGTGAAGCCCCCGCTTGCTCCGCCTAGCGCTTTGCCTAAGGTTCCAGTAATGATGTCGACCCTGGACTTGCCGTCTTCGATTAGTCCCCGGTGTTCATGCGTGCCCTTGCCCGCCGCGCCGAGCACTCCTGTCGCGTGGCACTCATCAATGCCAACGAGTGCGTCGTACTGATCGGCAAGCACACGAATTTCGTCAAGCTTTGCAATTGTGCCGTCCATCGAAAATACGCCGTCCGTGAAGATCAGCACATGTCGAGCCCCGTTCGCGCGAGCGAGTTTTAGTTGCGCCTCTAAGTCAGTCATATCATTGTTGCCATAACGGTACCGCTTTGCTTTGCATAACCGAATGCCATCGATGATGGACGCATGATTCAGCGCGTCCGAAATGACAGCATCCTTTTCGCTGAGCAGTGGTTCGAACAGACCGCCATTAGCGTCAAACGCCGCCGCATACAAAATCGTGTCCTCGGTGCCAAGAAACCTCGACAGGCGCGCTTCTAGATCTTTATGAATATCCTGTGTTCCGCAGATAAAGCGAACCGAGCTCAAGCCGAAGCCGCGCGCATCAAGCGCGGCATGCGCGGCTGTCACTACCGTTGGATCGGATGAAAGTCCCAAATAGTTGTTTGCGCACAAATTTATGAGCTCACGGCCATCGGTTGTTTTAACGGTGGCACTCTGCGGACTGGCCAGCACTCTTTCGGTCTTGAACAGGCCCTCCGACTTAATCGAAGCGAGCTCATTCTTGATGTCTTCATAGAAACTTACGCCTGCAGTCATGTCGACTCACCCAGGGTTTGTTGTTTGTTGAAACCCGCCTTCCAGCCAAACGGGCGGGAGCTTGCAGGACTCACGCAATACGCCGATACTGGCGTACGCTATTATCGTACATATGCGTTATGTTGAACGATTTATGCAATATAGCAGATATTTTGAATTTGTTGTGTTTCTGAAGGGAGGTAGAGATTGGGCAATCAAAAAGTGAAACTGGGTGTCGAAAAACACTTGCGCTCCAAGGTGAGGGGCACGGCAAAGCCGTCAACGAGAACATCCCCAACTGCATCATTTGAGCCGCCGAGTGTTGGTGCAGCGCTTTCCGAAATACGCCAGCAGCGCGGATTGTCGTTGGACGCACTCGCGCGTCAATCTGGCGTCTCCAAATCGATGCTGTCCCAGATTGAGCGCAATCAAACGAACCCTACCGTCGCAATTGTTTGGCGCTTAGCAAATGCTCTGGGCGTAGAAATGGGTTCGCTTATCGCAGGCGCAAAAAAAGAAGTTGCCCCGTCGATTACCCTTATGCCATCACATCTCACGCCGACAATGCGTGGTGCGGACGGCAAATGTGAACTGAAAATTCTTGGGCCAATCGATCTTGCCGGTCGATTTGAATGGTACGAACTGACGATTGCAGGAGGCGGCACCCTAAAGAGTGACGCCCACGAGCAAGGCTCACGCGAGCACCTAACCGTGCTTTCGGGCTCGCTGAGTGTTGTAAGTGGCGACAGTATCCAGTCAGTGGCTGAGCATGAAACTGCTAGGTATGCGGCTGACCTTCCTCATGCTATTTCCAATTCAGGCAAGACGCGCGCCGTAGCGATACTAGTGGTGCTGCATCCCCTCCAATAGCGCTGGCGTACAATCCTCGAAACTCGCTTTACAGCGCACGCTACTTATTCTTCTTGGCGGGCGTTTCCATCCCAGCTTGGAAGAGCACCAGACTGGCTACGTTACCTGTAGCGTCTTTCTTGAACTCAACTCGAATATCGGCAACCTTGGAGAAGAATTTTTCTTCACTCTCGGCAAACAATTGAAACGCACCCTGCCCTGTTGCACGCGCCATCAGCGTTTCACCGTCTCGAAAGACAGACAACACAAAACCCGCCGCGAGCGGATATTCGCCAACCAGCTTATCGAGCTGAGCCGTCGATAAGTTGACTTCCTTGCGAACAACCGCCGGCTCATCCGGCAAACGTTTGGCTGACATTTCCCGTCCACCCTGGAATAACACTAACGATTCGACCTTCCCCGATGCGGACTTTACAAACTCAATCTGTGCGTCGGTTACTCGTAAGAAAAATTTATCCTCTGACTCGGCGAAGACTTCCGCTGGCCCCTGTCCGGTGGCTTGTGTCATGAATCGATTACCGTCGCGAAACACGCGCAACACAAAATTGGGCCCAAGTTCGTAACGCCCGGCGTAGGCGTCAAAGACTGTCGGTGCGATCTTGACTTCTGCTATCTCACGTATCGGCCGGCCAATCAAAATGGCGACCATACGATTGGCAAGGTCAACATGCGTACCGCTGCCACTGATGGAATTACGCAGCACCGCCACAAAGACTTTGTCGCCGGGAACGTGAGTGGCGACTGAGGAGAATCCATCAATGCCGCCGGTATGGGTGATGGTATCTTTGCCCTGGACCTTGGCGACTCCCCAGCCATAACCATAGGTTGTCTTTTTGCCGTCGGCCAGTGTGTAGGCGGTAAAGGCTTTCTTCCATGTTTCCGGCTTCAAGAGTTTGCCGGCGGTTATTGCCGCGTCCCAACGCGCCAAGTCATCCACGGTTGATACCATAGCACCCGCCGAAAACGGCACGCTCATATCAATTTTCTGCGCGACGCTGAATTTTCCATTGGCATCTTGATACCCCTCGACGCGCCGTTTGGCGCTGCGCTCAAACCCTTCGTATGCGGTATCGGCCATCCCAAGTGGGATGAAAATCTTCTCGGCGATGAAGTCGGCGTAGGACTTACCCGAAACCTTTTCGATCACCATGCCCAGCAAGAAGTACCCGGAATTGCTATACGCCCAGCGTGAGCCCGGCTCGAAACTCAGCGGCAAATCTTTAAAGCGCGCGACAACCTCGGCTTGGCTCGACAACTTATTGCGATTGATGCGGTACTCGGCATTGTCGGTGAAGTTTGGGATGCCTGATGTATGGGTCAGCAGGTGTTCGATGGTGACCGACTTATCCTTCGCGGGGAACATCGGCACGTACTTGGAGATCTCGTCACTTAGCGCCAGCTTGCCTGCGTCGGCCAGCATCAGAATGCCGACTGCCGTGAATTGTTTTGTGACTGAGCCAATACGCAATACATCGTCAGGCTTTAATGGCGTCTTAGCAACGACGTTGGCCAACCCATACGCCTTCCTGAAAATGGTCTTGCCGTTACGCATGGCGATGATGGTGGCACCCGGCTCATCCGGCTTGAACCGTCCCATGGCCAAATTCTCGATCGCAGCGGCGGCAGTGGAGTCGTCCGACGGTTTTGCAATCGGTGCCGCGTCTTGTGCGGTCGCCAAAACTGGCAATAGTGTGGACAACAGCAACGCGATGGCTAGCGCGATGTTGACCATCGTTGAACGAGTTGATGAAGGCAACATGGCGGCCTTAGTTTTGGGAAAAGTATGAAGCTCGCATGTTAAGCCACTAACCATCGCCGCGGCATCGGTATCCGCAGATCGTCACAACGGGAGACCTTGCCCGAGAACCCTAAGCGAAATCTCAGCAAAAACTCGCCTATTGACGGCCATTTTCAGGCACTTTCCCCTGGAAAACCCCGCCACATAAGGAGTTTTAAGCGGCTTCGAAAACCACAATTAGCCAACTAGCCACCGGTGACGAAGTACACCGCCAGCGAAAGTGCAATGCCTGCCAGCGCGATGTTGAGCCAAACTGCCGCACCGGTCGCGTAACCGGTAGGGATTTCGCTCGCCGCCAGTTGCTTCACCACGAGACGAAACTGCCTTGCCGCAAACGCCAGCACGGCAGCGCTTAAACACAGCAGCGCCACACCCAGCCAAAGCGAGAACGCCCGATCAACGTGGCTCGGTGCCTGCCCGGTGACCATGCGCATGAACAACCCGAATCGCTCCACGACGAAACCGAATCCCATCAGCGCGAGCCCACTTCGCTGCCACGCAAGCAAGGTGCGCTCGGCGGCGAACAGCACACGCGGATCGTCAAGATAGCCCATCAACGTGCCGCCAATTTATGTTGCAAGATATGTTGTAAAAAGCCGCCCGCCGCCATCGCCACGACAAAGATCACCGCGTTAGTCGAAAACGAACCCACCGCGACCAGCGCCGGGCCCGGACAATAACCGGCCACTGCCCAACCTGCACCAAACAACGCCGAGCCTAAGATAAGACGGCGATCAATCACCGTTGCATGCGGCCAATGAAACCCTGCTTCCACCAATGGGTGCTTGCGCCGCTTTGCGAGCAGATAAATCACGGTGGTCACCATCATGCCTGCACCGAGCACGGCCAGCAGTTGTGGCCGCCAAGCGCCATAGGTGTGGCCGGTGACGTCGAGAAAACCTTTGACGTTAGCCGGATCGACCATGCCGGAGACGAGCAAGCCCAAGCCGAAGATAAAGCCCAATACCAGCGCGGCAATTGAAGCGGTGATATGTTTCATGCGCCACCTCCGAACACCCCGATCAGAAAAGTGACCAAGATGCCAACGGTCAAAAACGTCACCACCGCCGCCAATGACCGCACGCTAAATCTGGCCAAGCCACACACGCCATGGCCTGAGGTGCAGCCACTCGCCATACGCGTACCAAAGCCGACCAACAGGCCCGCCGCCACAACCATCAACGTACCGCCAATACCTGACGACGATATCGGCGTTGCCGCCGCCGGCAAGAGCGATGGAAAAAACAGCAGCGCAACAGCGCCGGCCAACACCAGGCCGGCAAGAAACGTCCAGCGCCAAGCCTCATGCGACCCCGCCACAGTTTGGTGGAACATGCCGGAGATACCGGCGATACGGCCGTTGAACAACATTAACCCGCCGCTCGCCAAGCCAATCAGCGTCCCACCAAGGACGGCGCTCATCCACAACGACCACGATTCATTACCCATGCGCTTGCGCCCCTACACTCGTGCTGGATCGAGACGCGTTCAAAGCAAGGACGCCGCCGGTTACGTTACACACGTTTGTGACACCTGCCTTCACCAAGGCCTCAGTGGCGACGAGTGAGCGCCGCCCAGATCGACACAAAACATAAAGCGTGCGCGCATTGGACGCGATTGCCTGCATCTTCGGTATCTCAGTCGTACTGAGGCAAACCGCGTTTTCGAAGGGCGCACATTGTGCATCTACGGAATCACGCAAATCGACAAGCGCGTCTAGCTTAGGATCGAACCGACTTGCAAACTGCGCCGGCTGGATCATCGGCAACACCGCCTCGCCCGCATGTAACGCGCCGCCAGACCGATTCGCCGGTACGGCTTTATCAATATGTTTTGGCGGCGCGAGATTCAGTCCTGCCATGAGGGAACGAAACGCATCACGGTCTTTACCTGCAAAACGTGGATTGCGGTGTTTTTCATGGCCGATTGTAGAGCTTGCCCTACCGCGATAGTCGTGACCGGGCCAAACGACGGTCGTCTCCGGCAATGTAAACAGTCGCTGCGTGACACTATCGTACAACTCGTCGCTGCTGCCGTTTTGAAAATCGGTTCGGCCACAACCTTCGATCAACAAGGCGTCACCAGTAAACACGTTGCCCCCCACCAGAAAACTCATACTTCCCGGCGTATGCCCGGGCGTGGCGATCACACCAATCTTGGTCGAACCGATGTCGATTACGTCACCATCAACCAGCATTCGATCATGCCCGGTCGATTCACAAGCCGCGCCCACTGCACTCGATGCGCCAGTGACCGACTTCAATGCGTTCGCCCCGGTTTCGTGGTCAGCATGAACGTGGGTGTCGAGTATCCAGCGAAGGGTCAGCCCGTGGCGCTCTAATTCGCCGAGATCTCGATCCAGCTGGCCCAACACCGGGTCGATGATGGCGGCCTCACGCGTGGCGGCGTCGGCAACAATGTAGGTCAGTGTCGAAGAGTCTTGGTCAAACAATTGCAGCATCATGTCCGCCTCCATAAGGTATGGCGTGCATTCTGCACCGCTTCACGCCAGCGGTCTGTGACGTTTGTTACCGAGCCAACGGACATGGTTGCCTCTACCCCTGCGAAACCTCATCCAGCGCGGCAACATCGGCGACATCGATCGCCTCGCGGGACTGGGTGATCCAGCCGCGCTCGGAAAAGCCCCGCATCACCCGCGACACCATTTCTCTTGCCACCCCGAGCTGGTCTGCAATGGCCTGATGGGTCATCGCCACCCGCGGCCCCCGTTCCACAAGCAAACGTGCGATGCGTTGATCGAGCTTCAAGAAGGCGATCGCCTCCACCGCGAGCATCAAATCCGACAGCCGCTCACTGATTAATCCAAAGAAGAATTTACGAAAGTCCGCCTCCGTGGCGAGTAATTCATCCACGGCCTCAGGGCTCAACACCAGCACCGTGATCGGGGTCTCTGCATAACCATGGGCCATGAGTCCGGGGTGGCGAAACATCGCCTGTGCGGAGGCGATACAAAGCTCGCCGGCTTCGACCGTATAAAGCGTGATCGACCGCCCGTTAGGTGCCTCGCGCACCACCCGCACCCGCCCTTCCAGCAGCAGCGGAAAGCCTCCACAAGGAGTCTCTGGTGAAAACAGCTGCTCCCCCGTCGCCATCTGCCGATACTGCGCGACGGCCACGGTACGTGCGAGTGTCGCAGGCGGCAAGTGCGCCAGTGCAGGAAATCTTGCCGTCACAAGTTGGATCAACCCTGTGAGCGGAGGAGGAACGGTACTCATGGAATTGGATGTCTTTGTTGAAAAAATGAACCCGCTGCAGTCTGCGCTAGATCAAACTTGCAAAATACAACTATGCTAGCCTGAACCAATGGGGACTGTCAGCCATCTTGCGGAATACACAAACTGGGGAGCCAATCTCGCCGTCGTCGGCGCAACGGTACTCGCGGTTGTTCTTGCCGCACTTACCCACTTTGAGGGGCTGAGTTGGCTTAGCAGCCGTTTGGGACATGTGGGGCGCATTGGCGGCACCAAACGAAGGGTGGTGCTCTACGCCGTCCTGTCGTTGATCCTGCTGCACATTGTAGAGATCTGGCTCTTCGGGCTCGCCTATCATTTCCTGCTGCTTTGGACTGACACCGGCAGCATTTCCGGCGCAGTCAGCCCGAGCATCTTTGACCATGTGTATTTCTCCGCGACGGTCTTCACCACCGTCGGATTTGGCGACCTCTCACCCGCCGGTCCCATTCGATTCCTCGCCGGAACGGAAGCCCTCACCGGTTTTGTCCTCATCGGTTGGTCGGCGTCATTCACTTATCTGGAAATGGTGCAGCTGTGGCGGCCCAAGCGTGAGCCGCACTAGCCTGATCCTTTCGTCGGGGCGCGTTCAAAAAAAGTAAGCGGGCTCGCATTTTTTCGCCTGCCCGTCAAAAGCACGGCGGCCGGTGTTTGGCAAATGTGTGCGGGAGGACGGCGCGTACTTGGCAATCACAGCGGCAATCACGTCGCGGTTCAATCGTCCAAGCGAACGAGCGCCATGAAACGTTCAGGCTAGCGCCGCTGGCAGCCTCTTGCCAAGATAGTCATAAACTCGGCGAACAATCGCGCTGCCACGAATCTCTCGGTGCACCGTAAGCCAACAAGGTAGTGGCTGAATTTTGAGGAGTGGCAATATCGCGACGACACCGTCCCAGTGACGCAAGCTGTAGGTCGCTGCGAAGCCAATGCCGCAGCCTGCCGCGATCATTTGCCCGACGACGACGGTGTCGTCCGTCCGAATCGCAAAATTTTCCTTTGTCGCCATCTGCCCCATCGCCGCGAAGCCGCGGATGATGCCGTCATCTCGGTCAAAACCAATCAGGCGATGTGCGAACAGGTCTTCCGGTCGCTTCGGCGTCCCGGCGCGTTCAAGATACGAGCGATGAGCACACGCCACAATCGTCACGTCGGCGATTTTCTTCGTTATCAACGACGACTGCGTTGGCCGCACCATTCGTATCGCAATATCCGCCTCACGGCGCAATAGATTTGTAATGACATCAGAAGCCACCACTTCAATCTGAATGCCCGGCTCTTCCCGCTGAAAATCCGCGATCAGAGACGGCAAGACCAACGTGGCGACGGTTTGGCTTGCTGCAATGCGTACTGTTCCTACAGTGTCGCTGCGCTGACTGTCGAGTGCCTGCCCAAGCGCCACTGCCCCGCCTTCCATCTCACGCGCCGCATCGGCGATACGCAGCGCAACGGCAGTCGGCAGCACTCCGCGACCAGTGCGTTCAAACAGCGGCGAGCCCAATTGGGCTTCAAGTTCGGCAATGTGACGCGACAGCGTCGGCTGCTGTGCACCGAGCCTTTTGGCGGCCCCCATCAGACTCCCGGCATCGAGCACCGCCAAAAAACTTCTGACGAGAGTCCAGTCAAAGGTGTTCTTATCCATGCGGAATTGTATATCTCGGTTACAACTTTAAGCAATTGTCGAATACCTCGCAAACGCGCAAAGTTCGATCCATCAACTTCACCAAGGGAATCGGCATGCAATCAAAGACCGCACTCATTCTGGGAGCCAATGGTCGGCTGGGAGGCACCGTACTGGAAGCTTTCGTCGCTGCCGGCTGGCAGGTTTTGGCGCAGGCAAGACGCCCGATCGAGAACTTGCCGCCACAGGCGCGCCAGCTCGGCATTGATATGTCCAACACCGAAGCGGTCGCCAGCGCCGCGCGTGATGCCAGCATCGTGGTATACGCGGTTAATCCCTTGTACACAGAATGGGATGAAAAGCTGCTGCCGCTAGCGCGTCAAGGCATGGGTATCGCCGAACGTCTCGGCGCGCTGTTTATGCTGCCAGCTAACGTTTATGGATTCGGCGAAAAAATGCCGGCGCGACTTGTCGAAAGCACAATGCAACGACCAACATCCAAAAGAGGCAAGCAACGCGTGGCGCTCGAAGAGGAAATGCAAACACGCATACAGCGCGGACTGCGCGGCGTGGTGATTCGCGCCGGGGATTTTTTTGGAAGCGGTACAGGCAACTGGTTCGACCAAGCGATCGTCAAGTCGATCAAGAGCGGCAGACTTGTTTACCCGGGCCCGACGGATGTCGTCCACGCCTGGGCCTACCTGCCGGATTTGGCGCGGGCGTTTGTCGGCCTCGCCGAACTCGACCTCGCCGGCAACCTGAACGCCCCGGTCATGCGGCACTACACGCCAGCAACGGCCTCAACCATCGGTTCGTTTAAGAAAATTCACTTTGCCGGCCATAACATCAACGGCAAAGAATTGCTCGACAGCGTTGAGACAGTCGCAAGGCGACTGAATATCGCCAGTGGCCGCTTCAAACGTTCGAGCATGCCGTGGTCGGTGATTCGTATCATTGGTGTGGTCAACCCGATGTGGCGCGAGCTTGCCCGGATGTCGTATCTGTGGCGGGTGCCGCACGCCGTCGAAAGCATCTCTATGGCTGATTTGTTACCTAATCTCACGCAGACGCCTCTGGATATCGCGGTTCAAACCTCAATCCAAACTCTCGGCTATGGTCGCGCTGCCGCCAAAAGGACGCAGGCTTCACCGCGCCTCGCCACGAGCGTATCCCGCTAGCTATTACCGGAATTGGAACATGCGAACCCACGCATCCATTCATCAACCATTCGGCGGCATCTTTGCCCTCGTCGCTGCCACGCTCTTCACGGTCACGATAGTTGTGCTCGGCCAGGCGATAGGCTGGCCGGGCATTCTGCGCGAACCCCCCTCAGTCGTACTTCCCCGCATTGATGCCAATCGAATGCCGATGATCTTCGGCTATGCCTGCTACCTGCTTTCCTCTCTCGCGCTGATCCCGGTCGCATTTGCGTTACGCGAGCGATTCATCGCCGCAAGTGTCAGCCATGCCGTCGCAGACACCATCACTTTTTTCGGTGCCGCTGGCGCGGTACTGAAAATACTCGGCATTGTGCGTTGGTTAGCATCCATGCCGACGTTGGCTTCGCAGTACGTTGCGGCGACAAACCCGGAAACACGCAGCATGCTCGAAGTGTCTTACACAGCACTCAATGGGTACGCTGGCTCGGTGGGCGAGTTGCTCGGGGTGCAATTGGTGAGCGGCATCTGGATGACGAGTGTGGGCTTCGTGTTGCTGCGCCGATTCAGCGCAGGCTGGAGGGCGTCGTTGGTCAGCGCGATGGGCATCCTGACCGGCACTGGTCTTGTCATCGCGACCGCAAGAATTTTTGAACCAAACATCGCCGCCATTCAGGCGTTCACCAATCCGGCCGGGCTGATCTGGGTGGTCGCGCTGGGAATACTGATGTGCGCTAAGGCCCGCACACAACCCAGCAACGAAGCGCTGCCAACATCGCTTGCAGTTGCCGATAGTAGTACCTCGCAACGGTCTTAATTTTCAACCTAACTTAGTCGAAGGAGTTACCATGGTTATTCATCATTTTGTAAAACGCGTCCTAGCCGTTACAACCGTCAGTGTGCTTGCAGCGTGCAGCTCGATTGCCCCAACCCAGTCCACGCTCGGTTCCTCAGCCGAGCTGCGCACCAGTAGCGACGGTTCGCGACATTTCCTCAAGGCACCGGTCAAGATCCAGACCGAAATTCACATCGCTGATGTAGGCGTTGTGCTTGCACCTGACGCAAGAGAGTCTCTGTCCGCCGATGAGCGCCAGGAACTGACTGATGAACTTCGCAAACAGCTAGTCACTTCCCTGAAGGAGACTTACAAGGTCGTCAAAACACCATCGGTCAATTCGCACTCACTACGGGCAACCATCACCGATGTGCGTACTTCGAGTGTCGCTGGCAATGTTGTGTCAACAGTGCTGCTCCTTCTGCCGGTAGATAAAGGCGGTGCGGCCGTCGAATTCGAGCTGAAGTCCCCGTCAGGCGAACGCGTTGCGGCCATGTCGGTTGCCGCGCAGGGGAAATTTGTGCAGTTTTCGGGCGCGTTCTCAAAACTTGGGCAAGCTAAACTAGTGATGACGGACCACGCTAAGTCTCTGGCCGAGCTGCTGCAAGGTAACGTCCCGACCGGTGCGAAGGCCAGCAGCTAGTCCGCGCTACAAAGGTCAAAAAGCGAAAACAACATGAACCGACGTTCATTCATCCAACTTGTTGGCGGTGGCGTGGTGCTTGCTGCCACGTCCGCTACCAGCGGGTGTAGCACTCGACTGCCCGACGTAGCGGTCACGCCTTGGAAGGGGCCAGTGAACGAGTCGGATCCACGCAAATGGATTCTCAGTTATGCCATTCTCGCGCCTAACGCCCACAACCTGCAGTCGTGGTTGGTGGATTTGAGGACGTCGGATGAGATAACCCTCTACTGCGATTCGTCTCGATTGTTACCAGAGACTGACCCGTTCGGTCGACAAAGCATGATCAGTCAGGGCACTTTCTTGGAACTGCTCGTAATTGCAGCCAAGGAGCGCGGGCTGGCGGCTGAAATCACCCTCTTTCCAAACGGCGAATTCAACCTGATGCAAGCATCAAGCCAGCCCACGGCACGAATCCGCCTACAGAAAGCCGCCGACATCAAGGCCGACCCGTTGTTTTCACAAATTGTACGGCGGCGCACTAACCGGGATGCCTACCTGCCTTTAGCAGTACCCCCCGGCGCGATGGCAGCCATCGCCGAGAGTGTCGCCGGGTTTGATACACGGGTCGGCTTCATCGACAGCAACACGCCTGATTTATGCGACCAGCATCGACGAATCGCCCTGGATGCGTTTCGCATTGAACTGGTGACACCGCGAACCATGATGGAGTCGCTGCGAGTGGTGCGAGTTGGACCTGCGGAAATCGCCGAGTACCGCGACGGGATTTCGGTCAACAAGTTGATGCCTAGAGTGATGGCGGCAATCGGTCTGTTTGATCGCACCAAGGTGCCTGCCGCTGATGACATGGCGATCACCACGCAGCTTGCGGATTTTCAAACCAGCCTGAATTCGACCAACGCTTTCTTTTGGTTATCGACGACCAACAACACTCGTGCAACTCAGGTGAACGCCGGGCGCGCCTATGTCCGCGCGCAACTCGCTGCGGCGGCAGTCGGACTCTCCATGCACCCGTTGTCACAAGCCCTGCAGGAATATCCCGAACAGGCGGGCGAGTACAGAAAGTTTCACGATCTTGTTGGTGCGTCGGCAAGAGCAGAGACGGTACAAATGTGGGCACGGTTGGGATATGGCACAGCGATTGAACCTTCCCCAAGGCGCGGGTTGGCCGCACACATCCGCAGTGTCTGAGACAACCAGTGCCGATCGACACGCCCATGCAGCGTTTCAGACCTAGGCCGTAGCTGATACATCAACCGTGAGCACTTGCAGCGTACCAACAAAAACGGCTGCCGCGGTCATCCGCAACAGCCGTCTTCAATGAACAACTAATTCTTAATCGGCGCTTACTTGCCCAGCAAATACTTGCTCAGGAACGTAATGGTCGAAAAGAACTGGTAATCCGCGTTCGCCTTCTTTGCGAAGCCGTGCCCTTCATCCAGAGCCGTCATATACCAAACCGGTGTGCCGTTCTTTTTCACTGTGGCAACAATTTGGTCCGCCTCTTGATACGGTACGCGTGGATCGTTCTTGCCTTGCACCACAAACAGCGGCTTCTTGATCTTCGCCGCATTATTTAACGGCGCGATTTTCTCCATGAACTTGCGCATTTCCGGATCGCGCTCGTCGCCGTATTCCACGCGACGCAGATCACGACGATAACTTTCGGTCTTCTCAAGGAAGGTGACAAAGTTTGAGATACCGACGACATCAATCGCCGCCGCGATGCGATCCGCATAGTTGGTCGATACGGCAAGCGACATATAACCGCCGTAGCTGCCGCCGGTGACGGCGATCTTGCCGGCGTCCAGGTCTTTCTGGGTGGCGATCCAATCAAACAATGCGCCGATATCCTTGACCGAATCTTCACGCAGCATACCGTTGTCGAGCTTCAAGAACGACTTACCGTAACCGCTGGAACCGCGCACGTTCGGGTAGATGATGCTGATGCCCATTTCATCGGTGAAGTAGTTGTTACGCCCCATGAAGCCGGGCTGAAACTGTGCCTCGGGTCCACCGTGGATGTTGACTAACACCGGACGCTTACCTGGAAATTTGGCAGCAGGTGCGCGGTAGAGGAAGCCGGAAATCATGCGACCGTCAAACGTTTTCCAACGAACCAACTCGGGCTCGACAAATTTTGCCGCATCAACTTGCATCGTTTCGTGAGTCGTCCAGCGTGTGACTTCGTTGGTCTTGACATTCACCGAATAGATCTCGGACGGGCTGGTTGCTGATGTCACGTTCATCGCGAGGTTGGTGCTATCACGATGCCAATCAACACCACCGATGGTACCCAGCGGCAATTTTGGCGATGGCATCAGCTTGTGGTCGGAGGTACGTATCAGGCGCAGCACGTTATTGCCGTCCTCGTTGGCAACAAACGCAATCATCTTGCCGTCATCCGATAAGTCAACACTTTGAATATCCCAGTTGATGTCACCCGTCAGGACCGTGTGTTTGCCGGTCGCAAGATCTATGTAGTTCAGACGCTGAAATTCACTGCCGCGATCGGTTAAGGCATAGAGCCCTTTGCCGTCATGGCTAAACTGCGCACCGCTATAGGCAACAGTTTCTTTGCCGTCTTTTTCAGTGAGACGGCGCGACTTGGCGGCGGCGATGTCAAACAACCAGAGGTAACTCTCGTTCGCCGAAACGTATTCTAGGTAAACAAGTTGTTTGTTGTCCGGCGAAAAATTGAATCCAAACCAGCCGCCGCCTTCAAACTCTGCCAACTTTTTGACTGCCTCGGGTTTTAGCGGATCAGTGAGCCACAGCGTGGTGTTGATCCTGTCAGCAGACCCTTGGCGATTCACTGGTACGGTGGTGTACACCATTGGATTGCCACTCTTGGCAACCGCCACTCCGCCGACGCGAAGTCCATCCGGCGTGAGGGGAATCGCATCGGCAGCCCCGAACTCACGGCGATATATACGCACGACTTCATTACCGCCGGTGTCCTTGCCAAACACGTACGACTTTCCCTCGGGAGCCAAATACGATGCACTGCGCACCGGCTCGACGTAGTCGGTTAGCAACTCCATTTGGCCGCCCGGTTTGGTCAGGCGGTACATCTGCGGCGTGTTCTTGTGACGCCGGGAAAGCAGCATTTCCATCTTCGTTGGATGCCAGCCGGTGAAGCTGGTCGGCTTGAACTCCGTGTACTTCGCAACTTGCGCAGCCAAGCTCGCGGGAACAGCGGGTACGTTTTCCATCACCAGTGCGGCGGGCGGCGGCAACACAGCGTCTTGCGCGCTGGCGATGTTGGCGGTGGCACCGCCGAACGTCACAAGGCATGCTGCCAACAGCGGCAGGAAGCGCAGTAGACGTGTGGAACGACGCTGGTAGGTCATGTTGAATCAATTCCTCATAAAGTTTTCAACCCATAAGACTACCAGAAAGGTTGCGCCTGTGTTTTCCGGCGCGGCCATTGCCGAAACTTCTCCAAAGCGACGCAGCGCAGGAGGCGGGGCATGGTCGACAACGCGAAAAAAGGCGTTTTCATCAGTCTTTTATTGGCGCGCGTTTCCAGTTATTTTCGCCTGAAGATGACCGCCAATTAAGGGCTTTGGCCATCAACGTCATGCTACCGATTTAACGGTGGTGCCAGCAGCTGCTCGTGTTTGCTAGGCCCCGCCAGCAGTGGTGCGGGTTATTGTTTGCCCCAATCGTCGTGCCCCGCACCGTAAAACGGTGACAACGGAAGACCGCATCGCGGCGACGTAGCCCGTTGGTGTTATCGACGGGTTGATATGGCGGGGGGCGACCGAGAAGGCTCCTGCGGTGCGGGCGGTGACGGTGATCGGGCACCAGACATTGCCCAAGCTCGGGGGTTGACACATTTACAGAAAATCTTAATAATGCGACGAACTACTCCATTTAATAAAGCAATGGCTCGTACTAAAGACCATATGTTGCACGAGAAGCGCCAAGAGGAAATCCTCTTGGCGGCGGCACGTGTGTTCAAGACAAGAGGTTTTCACGCCGCGCGCACCGAGGACATATGTGCCGAAGCTGGCTTGAGCGCAGGTACCGTGTTTCGGCACTTTCCTGATAAGCGCGCAATGATTGCCGCCATCGCGGCGCGGGAATTGGAGCATTACCAACTGGAAGTGCAACGGCTGGCGACGAGAGAAGGTTTGCAGTGGCTGACGCGGCTCACTGAAAAAGAGCTTTCCGAGCTGCTATGTCCAACGGTCTATGACCTCGGCGCCGACAGCTGGCTCGAATTGGTTCGCGACGAAGCGGGGCGCAAGCAACTATTGGGGGTGGACAAGAAGTTGCGGGCCACACTGGCTGCGGCGCTATCACGAGGCCAAAAAGAAGGGTGGGTGCGAAAGTCCTTGGAGCCTCATGGCGCGGTGAATGTGATTTTGGCCGTGTTTTCGGGCTTAGCCTTTGATCAGGAAATCGGCGCGCGCACGACGACTGCCGCGACTGCAGCAACGCTGTCGGCTCTGTTTAGCCACTTTATTCGAGCGTAAAGCAAGGCAGAATCGCATGGGCAAAACACATCTCACGGTGCGACGGATTACTCCGTTTATTATTATCGGGCTGCTATTCGTTCCAGCCTATGCGGAGCCGCGCGGCCACTGGAGATTTGTTGACGATGGCATGGGCATCGAACTGCGTTCATGCAACATGGGCGCTGCAACGCTGTGCGGCGTGATCACGCAGCTTCCAAGGTCGGCGGCGGCCTTGCCTGCCGAAGATCGAAAGGCTCTGTGCGGGTTGGTAGTGCTCGGCGATATGCAGCCCGCAAAGACCAAAGAAGGTGAACTTGCGCGGCTCGACGGTTGGGCGGACGACATCGAGTCGATGACCCCCGGTGGCAAGGCGCGGCGCTACGCAGCGAGTGTGGTCGTCCTGTCCGAGAACAGCGCCCGCCTGGATGTGAGAGGCGCGTTCGGCATCGTCATCGACCGCCTTCAATTGATGCGCGCTCTCACGCCCATCACCGACTGCAAGTGATCTCGCCATGGTCTCTATCGCCCGCTCCATGTTGTTGTTCGATTGGCGCCGCTACCTCGCCGCCGTGCTCGCCGTGACGTTCTCCGGGCTGCTGGTGATCGTGCAGCTCGCGCTGTTACTCGGCATGTTCAGCACCGTCTCCGTTGTCGTCGATCGGTCCGCTGCGGACCTGTGGATCGGTTATCGAAACACCCAAAGCGTCGATCTCGGACGACCGATTGCGCGGGAAGCCGACGCGCGTGCCTGGGCGCACCGCGGCGTCGAGCGTGTCGAGCGCTACGCGAGCGCCTATGGCGACCTGCGCCGTGAAGACGGTGTGCCGGTGTCGGTGATCATCAACGGAATCGACGCGTCACCCGCCGCCCTCGCGTTCGCGAAGCTGTTGTCGCCCGATCAACGTGCGCTGCTGCGTGCACCCGATGCGATCCTGATCGATGCAACCGATACCCGCAAGCTCGGGGCTCGCGTCGGCACGGCTGTCGAGATCAACGGCAAGCGCGCGCGCATCGTTGGCGTGGTCGAGGGCCTGCGCGCCATCGGTGGTGTCAACGTCGTTGCGTCCCACGCGACGGCGCGCGCGCTAGCACCGGAAACCGCGAATCTGCCGACCTTCTCCCTCGTGCGGCTCAAGCCCGGTTATGCCGCAGATGTCGTGGCCGGGGAAATCGCAGACAACGCTCGGGTGCCGCGCTACAGCGTCTGGACGGCGAAGGACTTCTCGATCCGTTCGCAGACTTACTGGTTGCTTGAATCGGGAGCGGGCATCGGCTCAGGCTTCGCCTCGTTGCTGGCGTTGCTGGTTGGCCTGGTGATCACCAGTCAGACGCTGTCGGGCACCATTCTCGCTTCGATCAAAGAGTTCGCCGCGCTGCGCGCGCTTGGCGTTTCGCAAGGTTCTTTGCGCGCGGTCGTTATCGAGCAGGCAGCGTGGGTGGGCTTGGCGGGGTTGACGGTGACCGCGCTGCTCACCGGCACCGTCGCCTGGTTCGGCCACATGGGGCGGATCGCCATGTCATTCCCATGGTGGATGCTGCTTGCGTCGGCCACGGCACTGATGGGTATCGCGGTGGTCTCTGGCCTGCTCGCGCTGCGCCCGCTGCTGCAAGCCGAACCCGCTTCGCTACTGCGTTGAGGACGCCTCAATGACGTCCCCCACAATCATCAGTCAGTCCATCTCCAAGGGGTTTGACACCGGCAAGGTGCACCTGCAGGTGATCAAAGACAGTTCTCTCGCCATCCTGCCTGGTGAACTGACCCTCGTGATCGGGCCGTCCGGTTCCGGCAAGAGCACGATGTTGTCCATGATGTCCGGGCTGCTTCGCCCCGACACCGGCCATGTGCTGGCGTTGGGTGTGGACCTGTGGACCCTGGGCGAAGCCGCGCTGGATCGCTTCCGGCTTGTGAACTGCGGTTTCGTATTTCAGGGTTTCAACCTGTTCAGTGGCTTGACCGCGCTGGAGAACGTGATCCTGCCGCTGCAATACCTTGGCGTGCGGGGTACGGAAGCGGCGACCCGCGCCCGGCGCGCGCTCGATGAGGTGGGGCTCGGTCACCGCACCCACCTTCGTCCTGCTGAGCTGTCAGGCGGGGAAAAGCAGCGCGTGGCAATTGCGCGAGCGCTGGTGAAGAACCCCGCGCTGATCTTCGCCGACGAACCCACCTCGGCGCTGGACAAAACCAACGGCCAGATCGTGATCGACCTCTTGAAGCACATTGCCGCAGATCACGGCACCACGGTACTCGGCGTCACGCATGACCCACGCTTGCTCTCCCATGCCGATCGCGTGATCGAGCTGGAAGACGGAAACGTGGTGCGCGACCGTCGCACGCCCCACAACAACACAACGAATAACGCAAAGGACCACAACCATGCTGCATAGCTACCCCTGGCACCACTCTAGAAGTGTCGCGACCCGCGCGGCTCTGATCGGCCTTGTGAGCCTGCTCCTGGCCGCTTGCGACGAGCAACACTCCGCACCGCCTGCACCGCCCGCGATGGTTGGGGCGTCCGGCAACGCGCTGGCCAGCGCGAAGGGAAAAGTGGACATTGAAGGAGGCGTCATCCGGCTAGCGGCACGGCGTGACGGCGTTATCGCTGAGGTGCTGATTGAAGAAGGCGCACGCGTCAAGCGCGGTCAGGTGCTGGCGCTGCTGGACGACGCAACCGCGCGCAGCAACCTCTCTCTTGCGGAACGCGAGGTGCAGCAGGCCGCAAAGGAGCGCGAGAAGAGCGCGGTGGAGCTGGCCGCTGCCGAACGCGAGGTGATGCGGCTCGAACCGTTGGCGCGCAACGAAACCGTACCCCGGCAGGAACTCGACCGCGCCCGCGATGCCCATGCCCTCGCCGCGGTTGCCGTCCAGACCGCCCTGGCCAGCATCGAAACCGCACGTGCACGGCAGGCAGTTGCGGCGCGCGAGGTGGAGGAACGCAAGGTGGTCGCACCGCTCGATGGCCAGGTCATCCAACGTCAAGCGCGGCCGGGCAACGGTGTGAGCACACTCAACGTGACACCGCTCTTCCTGTTTGCGCCGGATGTGCCGAGGATCGTGCGGGCGGAACTGGAGGAACAGTACCTGAGCGTCGTCGCTCCGAACCAAGCCGCCGAAATCGTGCTGGAAGCCGACAATGCCCAGACCTGGCGCGGCAACGTGTTGCGCGTGGGGCGCGTGGTCGGCGCACGCACGCCGAGCGACGATCCGGGCGAAAAGCAGGACAACCGCGTGGTCGAGGTCGTGGTGAGTTTCGAAGACGCGCCAACCCTATTGATCGGCCAGCGCGTTGTTGTGCGCCTGCTGGCCAACACGCGATAGGAGGCAGGATGATGTTCTGCAAAACGGGGATGCTGATCGCCTTGCTGGCGCTCTTGACCGGCTGTGCATCGAAGCTTGTGCGTGCACCCGAACCGGTGGCGACACCGGCGGTCTGGTCGGCCCGGATCGACACCGCCGCAGCTGTTGCTGCACCGGTCGCCGCGTGGTGGGAAGAACTGGCCGACGACCAACTCAACCGGCTGGTGGAACTGGCCTTGCGGGACGGCGCCGACGTGAGCGTAGCTGCGGCGCGGGTTCGTCAAGCGCGCGCTTTCGCCAAAGAAGCCGGCGCAAACCGGATGCCTCAGGTTGACGTGGGTGTCGTGGGCTCGCGGGAACGTATCTCCAAGACTTCTCTGCGTGATGGGGAAGGCGGCAAGCAGACGATCCCGGCCTACCGCCAGTCAAACTTCGCCGCACGGCTCGATGCTCGTTACGAGCTTGACCTGCTTGGACGGCTGGCGCTCGGCGAGCGTGCCGCGGCAGCAGAATCGGCAGCGAGCCACGAGGAACTGCGCGCCGTGCGCCAATGGTTGGCACGGAAAGTTGTGTTGGCCTACGCTGATCTGCGACTGGCCGATGAACGCGCCGCACTCTCGCGTGAGGTAAGCGTTCGCCTGAGCGAGCTGCTGAACACTGAGCAGGATCGCCTGAAGGCAGGTCTCGTCGCGCGCGAGCGCTTGCGCGTGGCGGAGCGGACGCTCGCCGAAACAAGCGACGCGCAGGCCGCCCTCGCCCATGAGCGGCAAGCGACGCTGGCCCGCCTCGCGAATCTGCTCGGCCTATCGACAGGTGAGTTGCAGGTTGAGGTCCGTACGGACTATTTCGCACGGCTCGGCTTGTCCGGCGCAGTGACGCCCGACTTGCCTGCCACGGTGCTCGAGCGGCGCGCCGACGTGGCGGCGGCTTGGCAGCGCGTGCTCGCCGCGAGCGACCAGGCCGAGCGCGCGCGCCTTGAGCGCTATCCGGCGTTGGCCTTGACTGGCAGCGCGGGCTATGTGAGTGAGGCGTTTCGCCGATGGCTGAGCGGCGACGCCTTAGCGTGGCTCCTGCAAACAGCCCTTCAGGCCCCGTTGTTCGACGGCGGGCGCATCGAGGCACGCACTGAACAGGCGCGTGCCACAGTCGATGAATTGCATGCCCAGCACCGCAAGCTGGTGGTGAGCGCCCTGGCCGAAGCCGAAATCGCCTTGTCGGCCACGCAGACCGCGCGCGAAAGGGCCGCGTTCGCCGAGGCCGAGCTGGTGCGCCGCGTGGCGGATCGCGCCGCAGCGGCAGACTTGCGAGCTGCAGGGATGGGCAGCAGACCCGAACTGGTCCAGAAAGAAGTTGAGCAGCTTGCTGCCGCCGAGACCCTGAGCGCCCGGCGGCACGATCTGCTGGTGGCATGGGCCAACACCCAGAAGGCGCTTGGTCTATGATGCTGACAGCACCGCATCGCGCGCTAGCATTGCGCGCCTTTGTTGTACTACCAGGCGCGCTGGTAGAAGGTGCGCTGGCCGTCGCGCTTCCGTGGCTCGTGACGCGCGCCAGTCTCGGCACGCCTTGGCTGGGTGTACTGCCCGCGCTGCTCGTTGCCGCAGCGTTGGTTGGCGCGCTCGCGGCACCGTTTGCGGCAAAGTACTTCGGATCACGCCGCGTTGTGCTCGGTGGTGCACTATTGGCCGCCACCGGCCTCGGTATCGCGACCACGCTTTTGCTGCTAGGGTTCACCGCAGCGGCATTTGGCGTGGCGTTGACCGTGATTGCCGCCGATGGCTTGGCCGATGTGACATTCAATGCGCGCACGCCATTCATGGCCCGCCTCTCGCGCGTGCCGCTCCAGCAGTTCACTAGCGCGAACTGGCTATGGAGCGTTGGTGGGGTCGCTCTCGGCGGTGCCATGGCGGGTGTCGCCATAAGTGATGAGATGCGCCCAACATCAGCGATTACGTGGCTTGCTGCGAGTATGGCCGTGCTGGCTTTTCTTGTTGCGCTGGCACTGACGGTGCTGATGCCGCGCGATTCGCGGATTTCGCATGGCGTCGCTGGCGAGCGACCCAATGCCCCGAAGCGGGACCCCCGGAATCCGCGCATCTTGCTGCTGTTCGCACTGATCGCCGGCCTGAGTTTTCTCTACGGTCCGGTCGATAACTTGTTGGCGCCCGCGCGTTTGGCAAGCAACGGTCGCGATGCTTCCACCTTTGGAGCGCTGGTGGCGGTGGGTGCGATGGGCCTAGCCATGGGACTGATGCTAACGCATGCCGTCTGCACAGACCGCTATGGCAAGACGCTACTCTTGGTTGGCCTCGCGGGCATCGTCGCGCAGATCGCCTTGCTGTGGTGGCTACCGAGGGACCCCGCCCTCGTGCTAGGTTCGTTCGTTACGGCCGCGGTCGCCGCGCCGCTACTGCCGTTGCTGCAGAGCTCTGCATTGAAGGCGGTGGCATCCATCCATCGTACTGCGATGCTCGCCGCAGCGGTCACTACGGTTAGCCTAGCCGATCTCGTTGGCACTGCCGTGTTCGGTGCCCTAGCGGGCGCTATGGGCACAGGCTGTGCGCTGGGGGTCGCCACAGTGTTGGCGGTTTTGGGTTTCGCGGTTGCGCTGCCGATCGCATCGAAAGTGGTGTCGCCTCAGACGACATCGAATCCCAGCAGTTGAACTAACCCCGCTCTAGAAGAGCAGGTTCAAGTAAGCGCGTCGGACGCCACCGAAACATGAGACCCACTGCGGGTGCGGCAGCTTCTTGGAATATTTGAGGCTTGAGGCCACCCTGAGAGGGTATCAGGGGATGCGATCAGGCACACGCGCACTCGGACAAAAAAACGAAATTCGATTTCTGACGGGCCATTTCAAGCAAAACAGCCTGAAACTGCTCGTCAGTGCTCGTGTTTGTGATCGCGTTTCTCGCACTGTACTGGGCGCACTCGGCGCAGTCCGCAGACTACCCAAGGACACAACTCACTTCCGTTTGGCGACGACTAGCTTGTGGATATCGACACCAATTGCGTAGCCCACCAATCCGTCGGCAGTCGGTATCAGACGAATTCTGTTGACCGCACGCCCCATTTCCACCCGCGACCACGTCACACCACCATCGACGGTTTGAAAACCAGTTGTTGATGTGCCAACCCAGCCGGTTTGCTCGTCTGCAAAAGCAATACCAAATTGGCGCACTGCGTAATCATCCACTAGCGGGATCTCTTGCCATGTGTTTCCGCCGTCAGTCGTTTTGGCAACAACGCGCTTTGATACCGATTTGTCCGGGTCATAGCTCTGAACAGTGACATATCCCGTTTTGTTCGAAGGAAACGATGCCTTCCAAGTGATTTCGAACGGTCGTGTCGACTGGTAGACTTTCTTCCACGTCGCGCCGCCATCACGAGTCTGCAAAATGAGCGCGTTGGATTTCTCGACGTTGGCGTCGGTGCCAGCAAAAACTAGGCCGTTGTTTTCGTCAAAGAATTTAATGTCGAGAATCGGCCCAACCTGCTGGCTGAGGTCGAGCACCTTCCAGCTTTCGCCGCCATCCAGCGAGCGCATGACGAAGCCGGGGCCGCCAACACGTCCTGCGGCATGAATAATGGTGCGCTCTTGCAAGACGCCCTGGTAAATCGACTGCTTTTTCAGGATGTCAATCGCGCACAATCCCTTCACTGCGGGTCCCGTGATGCGGCTTTGCGGAACAACAGACCAGGTCACGCCACCGTCCCGCGTCTCGTACAAAGGATCGGTGTCTGTTACCCCGGGGTAGTAATCCGTCCCAACATTGCCCATAAAGCCCCGTTGAGCATCAACAAAGCCCACCGTTCTGACAAAAGTACCCGGCTTGGATAACTGCTCTTGCCAGGTGAGCCCACCGTCGGTTGTACGGTAGAGCTTTCCCGCGCCGTTACCGTACCAGCCGGTCTTATCATCAATAAACGATATATCGTCTTGCTTTCCGCGATAGGCAACCGTGTTTAGTTTCTGCCAGGTTGTGGTTGCCTCTACGATGTAGCTGCGCTGGACCGAACTCGGCACTTGGGAAACTCCGCTACTTCCAACCGCACGTCCTGTAACGATTACAGACAAGGCGCAGGCGGCGACGCCGACCATCAACGCGCGGGCAGTGTTGACTTGAGATCTAGGCATTGTGACTCTCCAATCTTATTGAAAAATTTGGGACAAAAAGCAGCCTGCTTGTCAACGCAAACTCCTAGCCTGATAGTCAAACCTGCTTTGCCGACGAGCGCACTTACTTGTTTCCTGCCACTAAATTAGTACGCAGACCGACAGGTTGCGCTTTTATTCAGGCACACCGGGAAGAACGCAGGCTACATTGAAATACCGGCATCCTTCAACGTCAGTTTCGGGTTGATCAAATTCACGCGACCCTTTCGTTCGGCTCCTTTCAGAATCAACGCCTTCACCTGAACCGGTGTGAGCTCCGGCTTGAGGGCAAACAGCTTCCCAGCGAGGTTTGCAACTTGCGGCGATGCAATTGACGTGCCAGAAAACTTCAGCTTCTCGCCGCCTGGAATGTAGCTATTCACCTCGAAGCCATTTGCGTGTACCACCACCGTTTTGCCGAAGGTGGAAAAGCCCGTTTCCGTTCCCGCTTGGTCGACTGCTCCTACCGTGATCAGGTTGGGCAACTCAAAGCCTGCTGGAATGTACTGCGCAAAGTCGGCGCTGTTGTCTTCATTGCCAGACCCTGCGATGAACAAAATTTCCGGTGCATTCTTAATCGCGTTGTAAAGCGCGGCCTTTTCGATTTCGAACAACTTGATTGCCATATCTTTTCGTTCCTCGGCGGTTTTGCCAACGTTGTGGAACGCGAGCGCGCCTTCGTATCGGGTCGAGCCATAACGCCAGCTCATATTCACCACCCGCGCCCCCGCTTTTTTGAAGCTTTCCACTGCGACGCTATAGGCGGCGGCCGTGCGCTTCGCAGAGGATTCCGTAGGCAGTTGGGGGATAACAGCGTTATCCCAATGCATCGCCACTGCGGTGACGCGCGCAAACGGATTCCCCTCGACGGCAACACCTGCAACATGGGTGCCGTGCGCCCACATGCCGAGGGCTGAGATGTCTTCCTGAAACTGTTTCACTTCGTCCTGCTTGAGCGTGCCGATTCGTTGCTTGAGCGCACGCGCATCGGCTGAGTCGATTGCGGCACGCAGATCAAGCGAACCCTTCATGTATTGCTTCAGACTCGCCATACGCGAACTCGCTTCACCCATCGGGCGCACCAGAGGGGTCGTTGGATTCGCGTCTTTATCAAAAGCGATGCCGCGCATCGCCGCTGGCTTGAATAAATCAACATCGGTACCGCTATCCCAGATGCCGATGACGACTGGCTTACCCTTTGCGGATTCCGGCAAGTTAACCAAACGCTCGCTCCAGATATCAACCTTCGCGACCTGATTTTTATCGATGATGTTTTGCAGTGCTGCGACCAAATCATCACGAAACGGCAGGGTATGATCAAACGCGTTGCGAACGCTAACGATTGAGGTGACAACCCCTGCTGGCACATTGAACTTGAGGTTGGTGACCGCAGGATCGAGCCCGCTTTTGATGGAACCAATCGTGACATTCTTGGACATCAGCTCCATTCCGCTTTTGGCACTCTTCATGGCGTCACCCACAACACTCCACGGCATTTTTCCCCACGCTTCAGCGACAGCGGCCCGTACTGCCACTCTCTGGGAATCCTCGCTGCCGCCCTTGATACGCGCACCCAATATGATTTCGGACGAGACGCCGCTCATTAACTTATCCGCTTCCTTTTCTTGCTGGCTGCGAATATCGCGCAGATGTTCAATCGCCTTTGCAAAGTCACCGCGATAGATTGCGATCTGCGCACGTGCAGTGATCATGTCGGTACGGGTCGCGCGGTCACGAATATCAAAGCCTGCCAGATCGGCGGCGAGGTCTTTATCGAGGGCAGCGACCACCGCCTCCAACTCTGATTTCGGCGCTTCGATCAGTTCGCTCGGCAGTTTGCTGATCTGATAACTACGGCGCGGCAGCTGGTCCGCGCTGGTGATCACTTTGCGCTCCGCTTGAATGATGGGCGGCACTACAGAAAACCCGGACGCTTGCGCGCTTTGTGCCTTAGTCAGCACGGTGGCAAATACTGCACCGGTGGCTAAGCTGGCGCTGATCATGGCGGCGATCGGACGTACGTTCATTTCACTGCTCCTTTTGGTTGGATGCACGCAGTTTAGTCAGCCGGCATCCATGATTCAAAAGGAATCAGACAAAGGTGCCAAAACTCGCGACAGAGCAACCATTTTTCAACCCTCTTAACAAATCACAGCCTATCGCGCCAAACCGCAGTTCGTCCCGAAGCGGACTTGTGCCGCATCTGTATCCGGTATTCTTCGGGCTTCGATAAGTGTTGTTCAGCGGCTATGCGGGTTTCGATTTTGATTTTGGCGTGTTTGATCGCGTGGGCCGCCCAGGAATGGGGCGGCGAACAGCCATTGCCTGATGGCTGGCGGTGGACGAGCATGCGCACGGATACGGCCAACTGCAAAGCATTTGCCGGCGAGCGCCCTTCCCTGACATCGCCACGTCCGGTGACGCTACGCTGCACCTCGGCAGCGCCCGGTTATGTCGCGGCGCGATTCAATTTTCCGTTGGATGGCCTGCGCGGCAAGACGGCTCGGCTATTCGCGCAAGTAAAAGTGGAAAACGTCTCCGATAGCGCTCGACTGTGGCTACGGGTCGACAAGCCCGGCCAAATGGGGTGGCAAATTGACGACATGGAGGACCGGCCGCTAACGGGCACTAGCGACTGGGTAACGGTGTTGGTTACGGTCGATGTCCCTGAAGATGCTTCAACCATATTTGGCGGGATCGCCTTGGAAGGCAGCGGAACTATCTCCATGATGCAGCCGCAACTCCTGCCCATCGCAATTGGCGGCGAGCAGGATCGCGCGCGAAGACCACCGACCGGGCCGGCGAAATGAATCACCGCCTCTATCACTATCTGGTGAAGTCACAGGCCGACGCACCCAGCGGTATGCTGGCGCAGTTCTCCCTGGCGCGGCTGGTCGATTGGCCAACATTGGTCGGCCTACTTGCCGGCGCGGTGCTGTATGTCTACGCCGCCCAGCAATGGCTGCTCATGGCATTCCAGCTTTGGTTGGGTTATGCCGCCGCCACGGTGGCGCTTGCGCTACTCAACCGCTGGCATGGCGCTCGCGCGGAAATTCGGCTGGCCGTTGGCGCGCTGGTGCTCGGCTCCGCGTTGGGTGCCTTTGCCGGCAGCCTTATTTGGTTTCAAGTGATCGGCATGGGCACGTTCCGCTGGTCTTTCCTGATGCCACACTGGTGGCCCGCGCTTGCCTTTGGAATGTTGTCGTGTGGCACGCTGATGGTTCGCGATTTTGTCCGCTCGGAGCGCGCGATTGCCGTGCGTGCGCAGCTGGCGATGGAGCGCCAGCGCCAGGAAAGCGCCAAACAAGCGGCGGAAGCCCAGCTGCGGCTGCTACAGGCGCAGATTGAACCCCACTTCCTGTTGAACACACTGGCAAATGTGCGTTCGCTGATCAAACGCGATGGCGACCGGGCACGCGACATGCTCGACCATCTCTGCGACTATCTGCATGTGGCGCTGCCACGGATGCGCCAGACCAATTCCACGCTGGAGCGCGAAGTTGCGCTCTCAGCGAGTTACTTGTCGATCATGCAAATACGGATGGGCGATCGACTCCGCTATCGCGTGCATCTTGGTGAGGACACCGCAGGCCTGACCTTCCCGCCGATGTTGCTGCAAACACTGGTTGAAAATGCAGTCAAACACGGACTCGAGCCTTCCGCCGATCCCGGCGAAATACTCATCAGCGCGGAGCTCATTGCCAGCCCAGGTGGCGACTGTCTGCGTGTTTGTGTCGCCGACACTGGCATCGGCTTCGGTCGCGCGAACACATCAGGCACGGGGATTGGGTTGATCAACATTCGTGAACGTCTGCATAGCCTCTACGGCACCGACGCGTCTCTCGAAATCAGCCCCAATATGCCGACCGGCGTGGTGGCGACACTATCCATCCCCGCCGCGTTGAATACAACGACAAAAAAGGAAGTTGAACAATGACCACCGCCGTACTTGCTGACGATGAACCATTGCTGCGCGATGAACTCCGCGATGCACTCGCCGAGTTGTGGCCAGAGCTCGACATCGTCGCCGAATGTGCGGACGGTGTTTCAGCGCTCAACGAAATCGAACAACGCGCGCCGGACGTCGCCTTTCTCGATATCAAGATGCCGCGCATGAGCGGGCTAGAAGCTGCCGAACAAATCTCGACCAACACCTTGGTGGTATTTGTCACCGCCTTCGACGATCACGCCATACAAGCGTTTGATCACGGCGCAATCGATTACGTGATGAAGCCGATTCGTGTGGCGCGCATGGCGAAATCGATTCTGAGACTCAAACAGCGGCTCGCCGATCGAACCTCAACGTTGGGCGCAACCAAACGCGTCGCCCAAGCGCTCAATCAAGCCGACGGAAAAAATCCACGGTATCTCAAGTTCATTCAAGCCAGCGTCGGCAAACAAGTGCGATTTGTGATGGTCGAGGAAATCGTCTACATCCAATCCGACAGCAAATACACACGAATCGTGACGCTGAACAGCGAGGCCTTTATTCGTAAGCCGCTTTCGGAATTAGCAACGGAGCTCGATCCCGAGATGTTCTGGCGTATTCACCGCGGAACAATGGTGAACGTGCGGAGCATTGACGCAGTGGTGCGGGACGAGATCGAAAAGATGAGCATCAAGCTGAAGGGTCTCACCGACAGGCTGGAAGTGTCTCGCGCCCATCAATCCCAATTTCGCGGCTTGTAGGGGCGACTGCAATCGATTTCGAAAGTTGCCTATTGGCGGGCGTTTCCAGCCATTTTTGCCTGAAGATGCCCGTCAATCAAAGACTCTCCGCGAAGAATAGTTAGCCGCTTGCCGCTGCCACAATGGCCGCGAACCGGTCACTCATCGGCGGCGCGACATCGACCACACGCACAATCGGCGGCAGCGGAAAGGTCAGCAAATGATCAATTTCTTTCAGCAGCAACGAGCCCTGCCAGCGTAACAAAGTCGTTGGGACGCGCAGCGACTGGTAGTGCTCAACACGCTCGTGATTAAAGGCCGCTTTATAGGCCTCCGCATATCTCGGGCCGGCCAAGATGTACTCGTTCATCAACGCCTGGACTTCGGCCGCTGTTGGCTCAGTGTGGCGAAACCGGTGAGCATCGTTAGTCTCGTACCAAGGAAAGTATTGCAGTGACTGACGGCACATCTGCCATAACCTCGTCAGATGTGAACCATCGATTTGCGGCGTAAGATCGATAAAGTACTTTTCGAGAATGGCATCCCGCTCGGCGTCTTCAAAATGCGCCGCGTTATCGAGCAACAAATGCGCGACGTCATCCGCATACGCGTTGGCATAACCAAGTGCCAATTGCGCCCCAGTTGCGGAACCATACAACTTGATGCGCGATCCGGCGACTTGCTGGAGAAACGAGCGCAGCGTCGGCAGATAGTCGGCGATTGATTCAGCCGGTGTTGCCAACGACTCGGATAGGCCGTAACCCGGCGTATCGAGCGCAATCACGTGTTGGGTCGTCGGAAACTGCGCCATCAGTGGCAGGAACATCGCCGAACTCTTTGGTGATGGATGTAACAACACCAGCGGTATCCCTGCTTCGCCACCTTCCGCGCGATTCACCTCACGGTAATGCAGCTTTACCCCGGCAAAACTACCGAACCTTTGTGTAATCACGTCGCCGCCGTTTAACTTTGCGCCTGTTGGTTGGACAGCACCTGCACCAACTGCTTGCCGGTATGCGCGCCGGCGAACAGCGCAACCAGCGCCTGTGGAAATTTTTCGATACCGACTTCAATATGTTCCGTCGGGCGTATGTGGCCGGCTTTGATCCAACCGGCAATTTCGGCAGTCGCCCGCGGCCACTGTGGAAAAAAATCAAACACGATGATGCCGTTCATCATCGCCCGCGCCATGATGAGCTTCATGTAATTGCGCGGACCGGCGTAACCACCTTCGTTGTATTGCGACAGTGCGCCACAAAGCACCACCCGCGCCCCGCGTGCAAGGTTGAGCAACACGCCGTCGAGCATATCGCCGCCGACATTGTCGAAATAAACATCCACCCCGTTCGGTGCCAGACGTTTCAACGCCACCGCAGCTGATTCGGCCTTGTAGTCAAATGCCGCGTCGAAGCCCATCTCCTCAACCAACCAACGACACTTTGCGGCACCACCGGCGCTGCCGATCACGCGACAACCTTTGAGTTTGGCAATTTGCCCGACCGTGGTGCCGACCGTTCCCGAGGCTGCGGACACAAACACCGTGTTGCCGGCGACCGGTTTGCCGCGTTCCAGCAAACCAAAATATGCCGTCATCCCCGGCATACCCAGCACGCCAAGATGTTGTGAGAGCGGCCCCAATGCAAGGTCACAGCGCGAAAGCCCCATGCCAATTTTGGCGCTTTCGACCACGTCGTAAATCACCTGTGACTGTGCATTAAGCAGGCCACTGACAACGTCTCCAACTTGAAAGTCGGGATGTTTTGATTCGCGGATTCGCCCCGCTGCAAAACAGCGCACCGGCGCGCCGAGTTTGGCACCGGGTACATAGGTATCGGTCGGGTTGAGCCAATAACGAATCGCCGGATCAAGCGATAGGTATTCGGTTTCGATTAACACCTGCCCTTCAGCGAGGGGGGGAAGCGCAGTTTGCACAACGGTCATGTCACTGGCCTTGACCATGCCAACCGGAAACGCGGCGACCACAACTTGGGTACTGATTACAGGAGAGGCGCTGGGCATATTTCGCAATCGAATAAAGTTGTCCGGACAAATTCTACACGAGCCGGTTTTCATCGCACGTCCCGCAACCCGTAAACTAAGCGCCTTGCAACTTTGCCGAAACACCCTGTACGCAGGCAATACCCGGAGAGTCTGAATGCCGATGTCAAACGAACAACGCCGCCGCACTGCATTACAAGGTCTGTATGCCCTGATCGCCACCGCCTTTGCGGCATTGCTGATTCCTTTCGCAAATGCCACCACGGTTCGGTTACAGACCACACAGGGTGCCATCGACATCAACCTCTACGACACAGCGGCTCCCATCACCGTCGCCAACTTTCTGGCCTATGTCCGTAGCGGTGCCTACACCGATTCGTTGATTCATCGCAGCGTGCCCGGCTTTATCATTCAAGGCGGTGGATACACCTGGGTGGGGGGCAATACCTCGGTTGCTACCATACCGGCGCGGCCACCGATCCAAAATGAATTCAGCGCCTCGCGCTCCAATCTTCGCGGCACCATCGCCATGGCCAAGCTCGGTGGCGACCCCAACAGCGCCACCTCACAATGGTTTATCAATCTCGCCAATAACGCGTCCATTCTTGATGGCCAAAACGGCGGCTTCACCGTGTTTGGCCAAATTGCACCGGAGAGTATGGCGGTGGTGGATGCCATCGCGGCACTGCCGATTGTGAACGCCGGCGGTGCGTTTAGTGAGTTGCCATTGACCACTGTGCCGCCCAACGGCGCGGCGATTCAAAAAGCGAATCTGTCACTGGTACAGACCGCCACCATAAAAAGCAGCAACGTCAAACCGGGGGTCATTGACATCGATGGCAACGGTCGGCAGAACATACTGCTGCGTAACACCAGCCTGGCAACGCCACAAATGCGGGTCGGCCGCTTGGTCAACAACCAGTTTCAATTCACGGCCCAAGATGATCCGGGTGCCAAGTTCAGGTTGGTTGCCACCACCGACTTTGACGGCAACGGGAAATCCGACTTAGTTTTTCTGGACACCAGCCAAACCCAGTTTGGCGATGTCAGGATTTGGACGGATTTCCAACGATCCACCGAACGTTTTTGGCGACAAGTTAAACAAGTGTGGGACGTGCAGGTCACGGGCGACCTCGATGGCGATGGCGCAGGCGATATCGTTTGGCGCTACCTTGCCCCGGACCCGCGCGACACCGGTGTTTCCTACATTTGGTTTAACAACGGTACACAAGCGCCAGTCGTGCGCAAACGTGGTGGCGCGCTACTCGATTGGACGTTGCTGGGCGCGGGTGACTTCGACCTCAACGGTTCAGCGGACATGGTTTACATCAGCCCGGACAATCAAATCCGAGTGTTGATGGCCACCCCGAACCGCACCTGTGCGAATCTCTCGGCGGGCAGTATTCCCGCCGGCTTTCGCGCTATTAAAGTGGGCGACTTCTCGGGTAGCGGGCGCGGCGACATTCTGATGCGCAACCCGACCACGGGACAGGTCATGATCAAGACCATGACCGGCGTCGGCCTGAGCTTGCCTGGGTTCACCGGCAACCCCGACGACCCCAACGCTTCGTGTACGCCAACCTCTCTCGCATTGGCAACCAGTGACCTCAATCTACTTCCCTCAGATCCGACCTAGAGGTTTTATGCTGCCGGCGACTTCGACGCCAACGGCGTTGCAGACGTTGTTTGGCGTCGCGCCGATGGAACGCTGACACTATGGTTACTGAATAATGCCAGCGGTTTCACCGCCCCCACCATCATCGACAACGCCGGCTCGGCACCCATCGGATTTACTGTGTTTGAAGCGGGCGGAAATGGCGATACCTACTATGGCCTTCCGCCTGTGTCCACCGAACGTGCCGTCCTGCCGGTTACAACGGACGCCGCAATCAATCTCGCCACAGATGCGCACTACGCGATTAACCCGGCCAACAGTGTGGCCTGGGCGAACAAATTGTTTGTCTTCTTGCCGGGTACCGGTGCCGTTGCGCAAAACTACCGGTTGATTTTGCGCACGGGTGCCGCACGTGGATATCACACCATCGGGCTCACTTACCCGAACGAGGAGGCAATTGGCTCACTTTGCAATGATGATGCCGACCTAGATTGCCACGGCAAGGCGCGCGAGGAGGTGGTCGCCGGGGTAAACCTCAGCAGCAAAGTTGACGTCAATTCCAACAACGCGATCGTTGGTCGGCTGGTCTCTTTACTCACCTATCTGAACCAACAGTACCCCAACGAGGGCTGGGGTCAGTTTCTGATCGCCGGACAACCGGCGTGGGCAAAGATCACCGTAGCCGGCCATTCACAAGGAGGAGGCCATGCGGGCATGATGGCAAAGCTCTACACGATGGATCGCGCCGTGCAGTTTTCGTCGCCCGGCGATTGGCGAAATGCCACGCAACAACCTGCGACGTGGATCTCCGCACGAGTGAACACGACCGCCGCAGCACGCCAGTATGGATTTAGCCACCTGCGGGATCCGCTAGTGCCGTACGGGTCGCGAATCGTGCCCAATTGGCTTGCTATCGGCATGGCGGCATTTGGCAGTGCAGTTTCTGTCGACAACACAGCACCGCCATACAACAACTCGCGCCAGCTCATCACCAACGCGGAGCCGCCCGCCAACGCCGTCGGCTTGAGTCCACTTCACAATGCCACCGTCGTTGATGCATCGACGCCACGTAATGCCGATGGCTCCCCCCTGTTTAATCCAGTCTGGATCTATGTCGCATTTCCATAACGACGTGCACTACAGTTGTTGCAGGCCACGCCCGATACCGGCTGCCACAACAGCAGGTTCAAAAGCTTCGACGCAGTTGCCAGCGGCCAATCGTTTGTTGACTTGTCAATTAGATGGATCTGCACTGTCTCGTTAACATAAATACGCACGCAAGCCGACCGCTGTTTTGGAGTGATCTGTGCTTGTACATTCAGACGTAAACTGTCTGCCTTAACAAAACTCTTTGCCAATATGAAAATCGATTTTGTCTCTGACATCGCCTGCCCTTGGTGTGCGGTCGGCTTGAATGCACTCGAAACCGCGCTGAAAAACATCGGCGACGATATTCCGGTGACGCTCTACATGCACCCGTTCGAGCTCAACCCGGAAATGGGTGCCGAAGGTGTGGATGCCGGCGAATACCTGATGAACAAATACGGCATGACGCCAGAACAACTCCAAGGCTCGCGGGATACCTTGCGTGAACGTGGCGCAGCGGTTGGCTTTCGCTTCGGTGAACGCGGTCGGATCTGGAACACTTTTCACGCGCACCGTTTATTGCTCTGGGCAGCGGATCAGGACGCCATCACGGGCAAGCCGCAGCAACGTGAACTGAAACATGCGCTACTGCGCGCCTATCACGGTGAAGGCCGTAATCCGGCGGACCCGGATGTGTTGATGCAGTTGGTCCGCGAGGTTGGTCTTGACCCAATCGGTGCGGAACAAGTGATCCATTCACCGATGTATACCAACGAAGTGCGTCAAGCCGAGCAGTTTTGGCATGACAACGGAATTAACGCCGTGCCCGCAATCATTATCAATGACCAGCATCTGTTGCAAGGCGGCCTCCCTGCGGACGTTTTTGAAAATGCGATTCGGCGCATCGCTGCGGACGCAGCGGAAGTGGCTTACACCGGCCGCAGCAAGTAGGGCACCTACGCCAATTGGTGTTTGACTAGTTCACCGCCGCGCACAATCACCTTCAAGTGTTTTCCACTCTCCGCTAGCAGCCCGATATCTTTAAGCGGATCACCATCAACCACCAAAAGATCCGCGTGTGCGCCGGGTTTGATGCAGCCGAGTTTGCCTTCTAACATCATCATCTCGGCACTCACGGACGTTGCCTGGCGCAAAATCTCCAGCGGCGTGAAGACTTCACTTCTGAGCGTGAATTCGCGGCACTGTTGGTCATAAAGGCTGCCGAGCAAGTCGGTGCCGAAACAGACCTTTACACCGGCTTTGCGCATTTCGTCCAACCCGGATATCGCCCCCTTCCAAGCAATAGCCATTTTCTCCTGGCTCTGTGTCGGGAAGCCCAGCTTGCGTCCCATCGTCACCAGTTGTTCGATGGTGATCATGGTCGGCACGATATACGCGCCACGCTCAGCGACAAACGCGGCAGTCTCCGCATCGATCAAGGTACCATGCTCAATCGTACGCACGCCGAAATCCACACAACGACGAATTGCATTCGCCGGATGGCAATGTGCGGAGACATAGGTGCGCCGCTCGACGCACTCACCAACGATGGCGCGAATTTCATCTTCGCGATACTGATTCATCCAGATCGGATCGGTGGGTGAAGCCACACCGCCCGAGCCCATGATCTTGATGCAGTGTGCGCCTTGACGTAACTCCTCGCGCACCGCCTTCAAACATTCATCCACACCATCTGCGACCACACAAAGCGCGTTGAACACACCGCCCGAACACGCACACAGCGCCTGATAGTTGGGCCGTTCTTCAATCTGCCGGAAGTCGCCGTGGCCGCCCGTCATCGACAACGCCTTACCCGAATAGAAAAATCGCGGTCCTTCAAACATCTTATCGGTGATCGCGCGGTGCAGGCTGTAGTTACCCCCGCCGACATCGCGCACGGTGGTGAAGCCACAGTTCAGCGCGTGCTGCAACATCCGCACCGCGTGCGCGGCGCGATAGGTTTCGCCCAAACGCTCTATGGTTGCGACCGAAACATCACTGGCGAACGCATGAATGTGCGCATCGATCATGCCAGGTATCAGCGTTTTTCCCGCAACGTCGATGACCAGCGCATCTGCGGCTGTGACCGGCTGGCGGGAGACTTCCTGAATCAGCCCATCCGCAACCACCACACTCATACCGTCAGCACAATCCGCGTTGGCACCATCGAACACACGCGCATTGGTGAAGATCATCGTCGGCATACGGCACGCTCCTGAGTTATTGGCAATATGCCAAACTCGTTCATCCACGGGCTTTTCAGAGCCGTATTGGCTTGAAAGCGCCGTGGATAATAGAGTTTTGAATTGTGGACGTTGCTAAACGGAAACGAGCGGGGAAGGTTTGTCAGGCCCGCCCGAAAATGATTTTCTCCTGCCGCAACAACTGCGCGATGAGAACCATTGCAACAACGAAGATAGCGGCATTGACGGCTGCGGGTAGCAGGTAGTGAATGAGATCCGTGGTTTCGCCGCGTAACAGACGCGTAATCACCATCAGCTGCGCCAGCACCGGCACAAACAGTTGCCAAGTCGCGTCTTTAAGCTGGGCGAACATCGCCACCGAAGGGATCAATACGACCAATGTTATGGCGTAGGACGCGTAGGTCTGCCCTTCCTTAAAGTTACGACCATAGGTGGCGAGCAGCATCTGGATCGACGCCATGGCGGGTGCGAAAGTGAGCAACATCAAGAAAAACATGCCGTACTGCGCGCCGGAAAGCGACAGTACCGAGCCAATCGCCGGCAAGTTGCCGTACTTGAGGGTTAGCGCAAAACCTATCAGGGTTAAGACGGCAATGCCCAAGCTGTAGATCGACACCGCCACCCCCTTGCCCATCACCAGCGCATCGCGTCCGATCGGTGTCATCAGCAATGGTTCGAGTGAGCCTCGTTCCCGTTCACCGGCGGCCAGGTCAACCGCCATCGCCGTACAACCAGTCACGCAGCCGATCAGCGTGATCCACGGGATAATGAACAGCAGTCCGGCGGCACGTTGCGCGGCGGTACCCAAGTTAGTGTCCTGGACGTCGACCGGCCGAAGAACCGATGGCGCAACACCTCTTGCAATCAACCGTTGTGCAGACACTTCGGCGTTGAAGGCTCTCATCACACGGCGCAACGCACCAACCGACGCACCACTGGAGCTTTGCCTCGTATCGTCGTAGACCAGTTCTACCTTGGCTTCACCGGTCAAAAATTTCTCGCTGAAATCGGCTGGAATCACCATCACCGCGTCGTGATTGCCTTGTTTGATCAGTTCACGAAAGTCCGGCTTGGGGTCCAGCAGCTTCATATCCTGGCGTTGCAAAAAATTCACCAGCTCAGGCGCGTGTTGTTTGCCCGACACATAGATTTCTTTTTTCTCTGCCTTCGCTTCGATAGAGCCAATGAAGTAGCCTAGCCCCATCAGGATGATCGGTCCCATTGCAATTGACAACAAAAAAATCATGGTTGCGGTGCGTTTATCGCGCAGATGATCCGTCAGTTCTTTTTTGGCGACCGTGAGAATGGTTTTGATTTTTGGAACTTGTTTATTGGCCATGATCAAGCTGCCTTTTCAGCGGTGCTGGAAGTTGTGGTCAGGGACTCATCGTCAATCCCGGCAAGCGCGACAAATGCGTCTTCTAGGTTGGTGCGTCCGCTCTGCGCGAGTAAGGCTTCGGTGGTGCCCTGCGCGCAAACTTTTCCCTTGGCGATGATGATGATTTCGTCACAAAGCGCGGCGACCTCTTGCATGATGTGTGACGAAAACATCACGCTGCGCCCCTCCGCCTTCAATCGCTTGATTAGTTCACGCAATGAACGCGTCGTCATGACATCAAGCCCGTTGGTCGGCTCATCGAGAATGACAGTTGACGGTTCGTGAACAAGCGCACGCGTGATCGCCACTTTCATACGCTCGCCCTGTGAAAATCCCTCGGTACGGCGATCCATGATGTCTTTCATGTCCAACCAGTCGGCAAAGCGGGCGATGGTCGCCTCGCTTTTTGCTGTCTCAATACCGTGAAGCTCGGCGTAGTAACGGATGTTTTCGCGCGCGGTAAGTCGTGTGTACAGCCCGCGTGCATCGGTGAGAATGCCGCTGACACGACGGGCATTCTCCGGATCTTTCGCCACGTCAAGCCCGTCAACCGAGGCGCTGCCGCCATCAATTTCCACCAAAGAACCAATCATACGAATGGTCGTCGTCTTACCGGCACCGTTAGGTCCGAGCAATCCGGTGATCTGTCCATTCGGTGCGGTAAAGCTGACGCCATCGACTGCCGCGACCTTGCCAAAGTGCTTCGATAAGTTGCGGACTTCAATCATGGTTTTGCTCCAGACTTTTCGCTGCTCGGTGCATCTTTTGGTTTTTCTACCATCGCTTGGAAATAGCTTGGCCGTGGCAGGCGTTTTAGGCATTCGCCGTCGATTCCCTCGACGCTCGCCTTTTCAATGAACTGCTTGATCATCTTTGGCGCACAGCCATGTTGTGAGACACCGTGCCCGATATTCGGCGCAACCAGATGCACGCTATTCGAGAACGTCTTTTTCACCTCATCGCCAAAGATTGGCGGGGTCACCGGATCAATGCCGCCAGAAAGAATTAGCACCGGTTTTTCCGACTTCACTGGCGAGTGGAAATCGGCGGCTACCTTACCCTTCGGCCAGTTTTCGCAAGCAGTGGAAAACTCGCGGATGAACATCGTTTGAAACGGCTGCACTTTTGCCGCTTCATCGCGCGCCGCAGCGTCGATTCGCGAGACATCCTCACTACAGGAAACCGATAGGCGCATGCCAAACGCAATCTTGTCTTCGGCGAAATCCATAAGCCCACCGGATGCCGCAAACAGTGGCGCATAGTTTCCAACTGAGGCCTGCTTGATGGCTTCCGGCAATACCGCCACAAATTGAGGCACATATAGCAAGGTGAATACTTGTGTTGCAACCATCTGCCGGGAAACGGTTATCTCACGGGTCAGATTTGTAAGCGGGTCTCGGATGGCAATCTTTATCGGCTGTTTGTCTAAACGCCCGAGCAACGCCGCAAACCCGCCGCGAAAATCCGGGTACGCCTGTTGGCACTTGGGGTTGGTCTCGCATGCCTTGAAGGCTGACTCCAACGCCGCTCCCGCATCGCGCGCAAAGGTCGCCGGCAATGCCATTGAAGGAGACGCCACACCATCGAGCACGACAGTGCGAACGCGGTCCGGATAACGACGTAGATACTCCTGCGCAGTTCGCGTGCCGTACGAGCCGCCCCATAGGTTAATCTTGTCGTAACCGAGGCCCGCACGAACCTCATCGTAGTCGGCCATCGCGGTCGTGCTTCCGTACTGGGTGAGGTCGGCGCGTTTGGACAAATTGTCACGACAATCTGCCACCACCTTCATTGTCAGATCGCGCCGTGTCTCAGGCGAAGCCATGGCGGCGCTATCGTCACTTGGAAGCTTGCAATTGAGCAGATTCGACTTTCCCGTGCCGCGCTGATCTATGAACACGACGTCGCGCTTGGTGATAAGTCCGGATAACTGCGGTGTGACGGAGGCAATCACGTCGGTTGCCGCTTGCCCCGGGCCACCAGCAAAAATGAAAATCGGATCAGGCTCCTTGATGCGGGCCGAGGCGGGGTAAACAACCAAATTCAGACTGATCTTGCGGCCTGACTTGGTCTCACGATTTTCAAAAACCTCGTGGGTTGCACACTTGAGCGCGCTTTCAACACCGGCAACCCGGCATTCCTTAAGTGCAATCGTCCCGATGTTTGGTGCGGTTTGGTTTGTCCGATCGTCGGTACAACCGAACAAAATTCCCGTACTAATGAGCGTGAAGGCAAAAAGCAATATGCGAAGTTTTGGAGACATAAGGGCACGCAATGGTTAATGTCGAAAGAATGCCGGTCGCAAGATGCACGCTTGCTGACCCACATTCAAACATTATCTTATCCGCAGCCGAAGAACCGTTTGGTTCAGACGAAACCGGTCGGTTTGGCGACGAAACCCCGCCGGAATGGCGCGAAGTCGGTAGAGGTCGGTAGAGGCCACGCGGCCGCTCCTGTTGTTCAAATTACAAGAGCCGCGTTCAGCCGACGTCCGTACCGCAATCGCGGTACAGGCGGCCACGCAAAATTAGGCAAACACGATCCCGCCATTTTTTAATGCGACATGGACGACCGAATTAGGCGGGTATTTGCCCTCCAGGATCGCTTTGGCAAGCGGGTTCTCGATTTGTTGTTGGATGGCGCGCTTTAGCGGTCGCGCGCCGTAAACCGGGTCAAATCCAGCCTTCGCAATTTCCGTCATCGCCTCCGTGCTTACATCAAGCTGGAGTTCCATCGCTGCCAAGCGTCCCACCAAACCGGCCAACTGAATTTTGGCGATCGACGCAATATTCGCCTCGTCGAGTGCGTGGAACACCACAACTTCATCGATGCGGTTGACAAACTCGGGCTTGAAGTAGTTTTTGACTTCCGCCATGACAGCCAGCTTAACCACGCCGTAGTCAGAACCCGACATGGCTTGAATCTGCTGCGAACCCAAGTTGGACGTCATGACAATGACGGTGTTCTTGAAATCCACTGTGCGGCCCTGCCCGTCGGTCATGCGACCGTCGTCGAGCACTTGCAGCAACACATTGAATACATCGGGATGCGCCTTCTCCACCTCATCGAGCAAGATGACCGAATAGGGTTTACGCCGTACCGCTTCGGTCAAATAACCGCCCTCGTCGTATCCCACATAGCCGGGCGGCGCGCCGATCATGCGTGCCACCGAGTGTTTTTCCATAAATTCCGACATGTCGATACGAATCATGTGGTCTTCAGAGTCGAAAAGGAAATTTGCCAGCGCTTTGCAAAGCTCGGTCTTACCAACCCCCGTAGGCCCCAGAAAAAGGAACGAACCATAGGGGCGGTTTGGGTCACCCAGCCCCGCCCTTGAGCGACGGATTGCATCTGACACGAGACGAACAGCCTCGTCTTGACCGATTACACGTTCGTGCAATTTGGCCTCCATGTGCACCAATTTTTCGCGTTCTCCCTGCATCATCTTTGAGACAGGAATACCGGTGGCGCGAGATACCACCTCGGCAATCTCCTCGGCCCCCACATGGGTACGCAGAAGTTGTGTTTTGGCAGGTTTGGCGTCGTCTTTCTCCGCATGTTTCAGCTGCGCTTCAAGTTGCGGTAGCTTGCTGTATTGGAGTTCGGCAAGCTTGTCGAATTGTCCCTTGCGCTGGAGGTCCGCCATTTGCGCACGGATACGCTCGATCTCTTCTTTAATGTGCTGGGTGCCCTGCAACTGCGATTTTTCCGACTTCCAAATCTCTTCGAGATCTGAGTACTCGCGTTCCGCCCGTTCAATCTCTTCTTCGATCAAGCTGAATCGTTTTTGCGACGCCTCATCTTTTTCCTTGCGTACCGCCTCGCGTTCAATTTTCAGCTGGATGAGACGCCGGTCCAACTTATCCATCACCTCAGGTTTGGAATCGATTTCCATCTTGATGCGCGCCGCTGCCTCATCGATGAGATCAATCGCTTTGTCCGGCAGGAAGCGATCCGTGATGTAGCGGTTGGATAACTCAGCAGCAGCCACAATAGCCGGATCGGTAATTTCTACACCATGGTGCAGTTCGTACTTTTCCTGCAGCCCGCGCAGGATGGCAATGGTCGATTCCACCGACGGCTCATTGACCAGCACTTTTTGAAACCGACGCTCAAGCGCCGCATCCTTTTCCACATATTTACGGTATTCGTCGAGTGTGGTTGCACCGATGCAATGTAACTCGCCGCGCGCCAGCGCGGGCTTCAACATATTGCCGGCGTCCATGGCGCCTTCGGCCTTACCCGCCCCCACCATGGTGTGTAACTCATCGATAAAGACGATGGTCTGCCCCTGATCCTGCGCAAGCTCCTTCAAGACAGTTTTGAGGCGTTCCTCAAACTCTCCCCGATACTTGGCACCCGCAAGCAAGGCGGCCATGTCAAGCGATAGCACGCGTTTGCCTTTCAGGCTTTCCGGCACTTCACCGTTGATGATGCGTTGTGCCAGACCTTCAACGATGGCTGTCTTGCCGACGCCAGGCTCGCCGATTAACACCGGATTGTTCTTGGTGCGGCGTTGTAGCACTTGAATCGCGCGCCGAATCTCGTCGTCGCGACCGATGACGGGATCCAGCTTGCCCATACGAGCGCGCTCGGTAAGATCGATGGTGTATTTTTTTAACGCCTCGCGCTGGCCTTCTGCATCTTGAGAATCGACAGATGCAGCGCCGCGCACCGCCATGATCGCGGCCTCCAGCGCGTTTGGCGTGGCACCGTGTTCTTTGAGCAGACGGCCACACTCGCCTTTATCGTTGGCGACGGCGAGCAGAAACCATTCAGAGGCGATAAACTGATCGCCACGTTTGCTCGCTTCCTTGTCAGTCAGATTGAGTAAATTGGACAGATCGCGCGACACCGAGATTTCTCCCCCTGTGCCTTCAACTTTAGGCAACCGCTTAATCGATTGCTCGAGCGCAGCGCGTAGCTTTGGTACGGCAACTCCCGCGCGCGACAACAGTGAAGCGTTTCCACCATCCGCGTCATCGATCAGCGCGACCAACAAGTGCTGCGGTTCGATATAGCTGTTGTCGTTGGCGAGCGCGTTCGACTGCGCCTCAGCGAGCGCCTGCTGGAAGCGCGTGGTTAGTTTGTCAGTACGCATGGCGTGATATCCTCGTTCATGGGTCTATGATATCTCTATCTAGTCTGTCTTCTGCCGCGCAAGCCTTCTCGCAAATGCGCCGCAATCGAGGTATATATGCGTGTATCGTGTGACATTTCAAGGTGAACAATGGCAAAACCGTCTGAAATCACGGTCTCGGAGACCAATGCTCACCTTCGCCACGACATCGAAGCGACCATAACCAAGGATGTCACCCTGGCGCTCAACGAAGATGTCGGACCCGGCGACCTAACAGCACAACTGATTGCCGCAGATAAGCAGGCAGTGGCAAGTGTTATGACACGCGTGGACGGCGTACTCGCTGGTCAGGATTGGTTCAAGCGCGCCTTTACCGAACTTGATCCCGACTGCGAGTTGTTCTGGCATGTCAAGGACGGTGATGCCATTACCGCAGGACAGCCGTTATGCGAGGTGTCGGGAAACGCACGCGCCATGCTCAGCGCAGAAAGAACGGCGCTCAATTTTTTGCAGACAATGTCCGCAGTGGCGACCAAGACGGCCGCCTATGTTGCTGCTGTTCGAGGAACCAAGGCGAAAATTCTCGACACTCGAAAGACGGTACCAGGGCTTCGCCTGGCGCTGAAGTACGCAGTCGCGGTCGGCGGCGGGGTGAACCATCGCCTAGGCTTGTTCGACGGCATTCTAATCAAGGAAAATCACATTGCGGCAGTGGGCGGCATCGCTGCGGCTCTGAGATCCGCTTTTGAGCTCGTCAAGCATGCTGCTGCGGCGGATACCATGATCGAAATTGAAGTCGAAACGTTGGGACAGCTCGAAGAGGCGCTCGACGCCGGGGCGAGACTGATTCTGCTAGATAATTTCACTATTGACACCATGAAAGACGCAGTACGTATTAATGCGGGTCGCGCGGAACTAGAAGCCTCTGGCGGGGTCACTCTCCAGTCGGTTCGGCGAATTGCAGAAATTGGCGTGGATCGCATTTCGATTGGCACCTTGACCAAAGATATTCAGGCGTTGGATCTGTCCATGCGCTTCAAACTTTACTAGGACGACTCATGACTCGATTGACCAAGCTACTACTTGCAGTCGCAACAATGTTTACAATCATGGGGTGCGCCTCAACCTCCTCCCCGAAAGCAGATCCGTGGGAGGGCTTTAACCATGGTTCGTTTGCCGTAAACGAAGCCATCGACAAAGCGTTGTTGACGCCGGCGGCAAAGGGTTATCAGGCGGTGACACCGAGCTTTGTCCGCTCAGGTGTGTCGAATGCGTTTGGCAACGTCGGCGATGTGGGTACTGGGCTGAACAACCTGCTTCAAGGCAAAACCGGAAGCGCGTTATCCGATTTTGGTCGCGTGTTGGTCAATTCCACACTCGGCATTCTTGGGTTATTTGATGTGGCCTCACCAATGGGACTCGACAAAAATAATGAGGATTTTGGCCAAACACTCGGTAAGTGGGGCGTTGGATCGGGCCCGTATCTGGTACTTCCGTTACTCGGCCCTTCCACGCTACGAGACGCGATTGGTCGGGTGCCTGACCGTTACACTTCCTATAGCCAACAGGTGGAACACGTACCGACCAGCAACAGCTTGCTCGGTCTAGATATTATCCGCACACGGGCCGAGTTATTGGCAACTGGCAAAACACTTGAAGAAGCGTCATTGGATAAATATCAATTCTTGCGAGATGCCTTTCTCCAGCGCCGCTTGAGCCAAGTACATGATGGTAAGGTGCCCCAGGCGCTACGCGAGAAGCTCGAAGAGGATATAGAGCCTCCCGCAGCTGCATCCTCCAAGCCTGTCCCGCCAAAATGAGCAGTTTAGAAATCAGCCTGTTGGTGGTGTTCTTGGCGTTCTGCGTCATTATGGGGGCAGTGCTGACGTTCTGTATCCGTGAACGCAGACTGGTCGATGGGTTGTCTGACGTCGCCCCCACGAGCGCAGAGGCCATTGAAAACGAAGACATTCGCTTGGTAAAGGTACTTTTCGGCGCAATTATCGCAGGTGCCCTACTCGCGTTAATTACCGGCTATCTCGTATTCATGAGAGACTGGAATTAGTTAAAGCTCAGCAACATAAGGGCTCAAATTACCGCCACCCTAAAATTGGCAACCCTTTGCAATCACCTCTTTGAGTTTATCGACTGAGGTTGTCAATACCACGAACCGTTGGGGAAGCGCCTCGATACCGATGTACTTCTCGGGGCGGGGCGGGTGGTGTCCGAGCGCTTCTGCCATAGTAGCTTCAAATTTGGCAGGTAACGCGGTCTCCAAGCAAATCAACGGTACACTTCCATCGTGCCTTTGCAACCCAGCTTTGATGCCATCTGCCGTGTGCGGATCAATGTCGACGCCGTACTTCTGATGCACCATGCGTATGGTAGCCAGACGATCTTGATGGGTGGACTTTGCCGATACAAACCCAAATGCCGGGACACGACCCCAAAGCTGGTCACACGCGGCAAGGTCAAAGCCGCCCTCGCTGTCCACTTTTTGCATCAGCTCTCGAACGACTGCCGGATCTCGCCAGGCGAGGTCAAACAAAAAGCGCTCAAAATTTGACGCTTTTGAGATGTCCATCGACGGGCTGGAAGTTTGTTTTGTATCGCTCGCTTGTCGCGGCTGATACTTGCCGGTCTGGAAAAACTCATCGAGCACATCGTTCTCGTTGGTTGCGACAATCAATTGTTTGATCGGCAGCCCCATCATACGCGCGACGTGCCCGGCTAAAACATTGCCGAAATTGCCGGAAGGTACGGAAAAACTGACTTTCTCGTTATTGCTGGTGGTCGCGGCAAAGTATCCTTTGAAGTAGTAAACAACCTGCGCAACGATACGCCCCCAGTTGATTGAGTTAACCGCGCCTATACGATACTGGGCCTTGAAAATGAGGTCGTTGGATACTGCCTTGACCATATCCTGGCAATCGTCAAACACACCCTCAACGGCAAAATTATGGATGTTCGTATCCTGAATGGAGAACATCTGCGCCGTTTGGAATGGCGACATCTTGCCCTTCGGCGAGAGCATAAACACGCGAACGCCCTGCTTCGACTTCATCGCATGTTCCGCCGCCGAGCCGGTATCGCCGGAGGTCGCACCCAGAATGTTCAGTTCGAGCCCATCCCTCGCGAGAACGTACTCGAACAAATGTCCAAGCCACTGCATCGCCACGTCCTTGAACGCTAGGGTGGGGCCGTTTGAACACTTCAGCAGGTGTAATCCAGGTGCCAAGTTTGCCAGCGGCGTGATATCGGCTGATCCAAACACCTCCGCGCGATAGGTCTTATTGATGATGTTGCGCAAATCATCCGCAGGAATATCGTCGACAAAACGCGAAATGATGTTGTAGGCCAGCGCTGGATACGAAAGCCCTCGCATCTCCGCCAGTTCTTCAGCGGTCAGGGAGGGATAGGCCTGCGGCACGTACAGGCCGCCATCGGTGGCCAAACCGGCGAGCAGGATGTCACAAAAAGACTTCGGGTCGTCGGTGTCGGCCCCGCGCGTCGAGACGTATTTTGCGGATTGAACCATTAGTTCAACTCCTCCAAGCGGATGCGTACCACCTTGTTCGCCATACTGGTTAACGCCTCGATCTTGGCAATTGCGGCGTTCGCTTGTTCTTCCAAGCAGCGATGCGTGAGGATAATGACGTCGACCACATCCTCCCCATCCTCTGCTTCTTTTTGCAGCATGGCGTCAATGGAAATCGAGTTATCCGCAAGAATGCGCGTGACGTCCGCCATGACGCCGGGACGATCGAAAGCCGATAGGCGTAAGTAGTACGCAGTCTCCACCTTGCCCATCGGCAGGATCGGTGTGTCATGTAGCTGATCCGGCTGGAAGGCAAGATGCGGCACGCGTTGCTCGGGGTCCGCCGTCAACATACGGGTGACATCGACCAAATCGGCAATCACCGCACTGGCGGTTGGCTCGGCCCCGGCACCGCGCCCGTAGTACATGGACGCACCGACCGCGTCGCCTTTTACCAGAATGGCATTCATCACGCCTTCAACGTTGGCAATCAGACGTTTGGCGGGGATGAGCGTGGGGTGCACGCGAAGCTCTATACCTGTTGGGACATGTTTTGTGATGCCAAGCAACTTGATCCGATAGCCGAGTTGTTCGGCGTAGGCAATATCTTTGTCAGTGAGTTTCGAAATGCCTTCGGTGTACGCCTTTTCAAACTGGACCGGCACACCGAAGGCGATTGCCGAGAGAATGGTGAGCTTGTGTGCGGCGTCGATGCCCTCGATATCGAATGTCGGGTCCGCCTCGGCATATCCCTTTGCCTGCGCTTCCTTCAACACGGTATCAAAGCTCGCACCGCGTGAGCGCATCTCGGACAAGACAAAATTCGATGTCCCATTAATGATGCCGGCGATCCACTCAATACGGTTGGCGCTCAAGCCTTCCCGCAATGCCTTGATGATCGGCACACCGCCGGCCACTGCTGCTTCAAATGCGACCATCACTTTTTTGCGTTGTGCGGCGGCAAAGATTTCGTTTCCGTGCTTGGCCAAGAGGGCTTTATTTGCCGTCACCACATGTTTGCCATTCTCGATCGCTTCGAGCACCAACGTTTTGGTGGTCGTGTCACCACCGATCAACTCACAGACGATATCGATGTCCGGATTGGTGACGATCCCCGATGGATCCGCCACCAACGTAATCCCTTCCAGCGACACGGAGCGAGGCTTATTGATATCTCTGGCGCTCGCATGGGTGATGCGAATTTCCCGACCGGCGCGTCGGGAAATCTCCTCGCCGTTCCTGCGCAGTACTTCGATGGTCCCAGATCCGACGGTTCCCAAGCCCAGCAGGCCAACATTGATCGGTTTCATTTCAGCGGCTTCACAAAGTGAAATGCCGTGATAGTCAACCCTTCACGGAAATAAAAGCGGTGCGCCTTTTGGCGTTGCGTGCCGGAATCGAGGCACAGGTAGTCACAACCTCGGGTTTTACCCATTTCGTTTAGCGTATCCAGCATCAACTTGCCCACACCACCCGATCGTTTTTGCTCATTTGTGATCAGATCATCACAATAAATTTCGCGCCCGTAATGGGTCTTCTCGGTCATGCGAAACACACACACCCCGAGAACATCTTCCCCCTCGGTTACAACCAACATCTCTGCTCCGCTCGCAAATATCTGTTGCATGCGGGTGACGTAATCTGCAGACAGGTTCGGTCGCAACTGGCGATGCACCGATTCCGCCGCCTGTAGCCAGTCGAGTGCGACGACTTCGCGCCGGTCGTTAGTAATGTGAACGATATTCATTTGAGCAGCCCATCCTTGCGAAACATTTCTTTAATCCCGCGCACCGCCTGACGCGTGCGTTCAGCATTCTCGATCAGCGCAAACCGCACGTGATCATCGCCGTATTCACCGAAACCAATGCCGGGTGAAACCGATACCTTCGCGTCCGCGAGGAGTTTTTTGGCAAACTCGAGTGAGCCAAGCTTTGCATATGGTGCGGGGATCTTAGCCCAGATATACATGGACGCTTTCGGCTTGGTGGTCTCCCAGCCGGCTTCGGCCAACCCCTTGTGTAAGACGTCGCGTCGCAACTGATATTCAGCCACCACTTCGGCGACACAATCCTGCGGACCGTCCAGCGCCGCAATAGCGGCGACTTGAATCGGCGTGAAGGTGCCGTAATCGTGATACCCCTTGATGCGCGCCAACGCGGCAACCAGTTCTTTGTTGCCGACCATAAAGCCGATGCGCCAGCCCGCCATGTTGTATGACTTCGACATGGTGAAGAATTCGACTGCAACATCCCGCGCACCCTGCACCTGCATGATCGATGGTGCTTTCCAGCCATCGTAAGTGATATCGGCGTAGGCCAGATCGTGCACCACCAGCACGTTGTTTGCCTTGGCCAGAGCGACAATACGTTCAAAAAAATCCAGTTCGACACACATCGCGGTTGGGTTTGACGGGAACCCCAAAATCAGCATCTTTGGTTTCGGGTAACTTTCGCGGATGGCCTTTTCTGCTTCAGCAAAAAAATCCACACCTTCAGTCATCCGTACGTGTTTGATCTGCGCCCCGGCAATCACAGCACCGTAGATATGGATCGGATAACTCGGGTTCGGCACCAGTACGGTATCGCCGCTGTCCAGCGTTGCCAGCATCAAATGTGCCAACCCCTCCTTGGAGCCGATCGTGACGATCGCTTCCGTGTTGGGGTCAAGCGTGACGTCATAGCGGCGCTGATACCAATCACAGATGGCTTTACGCAAACGCGGAATGCCCTTTGAGACCGAATAACCGTGGGTGTTCGGGCGTTTGGAAGCCTCGACCAACTTATCAACAATATGCTGCGGAGTCGCACCGTCCGGGTTGCCCATCGACATATCGACAATATCTTCGCCGCGATGGCGTGCCGCCATCTTTAACTCAGCGGTGATATTGAAGACGTACGGTGGGAGGCGCTTGATGCGGGAAAATTCGTGAGTCATGTGAGTAGTTGCGGCGACTTGTGACGGACAGCGAGTCGAATGGGTCGGTGAATCGGGCGGTGACGGCCACCCACTAATTTATAATCGTTGTGCAGTGCAAAAAACTGATTGTAGCTGACGCGGCACCGATTTTGCCGAACGACACCTAGCGGAAAGAAAATGAAGCTCCACCTGCACGACGTCTCAGGTCAAAACGCCATCACTGGTCACGGCACGGGATATGTGCAGATCAATGGTGTGCGTGTCGCCAACCCACTTATCGTCGCGCCCGACACCCTCATCTCGCCGTGGACGGCACCCGCGTTCGAAGCGTTAAGCTTTGCCGATTTTTCGCAGCTCCTGGCACTGAACCCCGCACTGGTCGTGTTTGGCTCGGGCGCAAGCTTTCGTTTTCCAGCCACACCAATCCTCGCTGCTTTTTCTCAGGCGCGTATCGGATTTGAAGTCATGGACACCGCCGCTGCATGCCGCACCTATAACGTACTCATGAGTGAAGGCCGCAACGTCGCGGCAGCGCTCTACGTCTAATTGAAAGTCACATGATGATGCTGTGCCAAGCCTTTGTATTGATCGCCGTTCTGTTACTTGGCCCCGCCCACGCCAATGCCCGGACGCAATCACCCGGCGAATTGACCACCGTCGATAAGGTGGATTTAAATCGTTACGTCGGCAAGTGGCACGAGATCGCCCTTTTTCCCAACCGCTTCCAAGCGCAATGTATTGGCGATACCACTGCGACTTATGCCCTAAAGCCGAATGGACGTATCGAAGTGACCAACCGGTGCCGCACCGAGGACGGCAAGACCGACGTGGCCATCGGCGAAGCCAAGCTCGCGGTTGAGGATGGCAGTAACGCAAAACTCAAAGTGAGATTCGCACCTGCATACTTGGCGTGGCTACCGCAGGTCTGGGGCAACTATTGGGTGATTGAGCTTGACGCTAACTATCAGTTCGTCGTGGTGAGCGAACCCAATCGCGAGTTTCTCTGGATACTCTCCCGCACACCGGCGCTCAACAAGAGCACTCTGGCCGGCATCAAGACCCGCCTGACCGCGCGCGGCTTTGACGTCGCCAAGCTGCAATTCAAGCCGCAGTCCACACAGTAAGCGCTGAAAATAAAAAAAGTCAAATAAAGACGGGCATCTTCGAGCCTTTTGGCCTGAAGATGCCCGTGGTTGTTAGGGTTTTTTACTTTGCCCGCGCTGCCGCACCTAGCAGCGGCACTTAGCTGCCGATCACACCACCATCAGTCTTGCGAATGACCAGCGTCGCGGTTCGCGGTTTGCCGTCGACCGCCGTGTTCGGCCAGTCTTTCACCGGGTGCTGCACATTGACCCACGCAGTGCGCATGTCTGGCGTGAACGTGAGCCCGGTCAACTCAGCACCGACCGGGCCGACCAAAAAGCGCCGCGACTCACCAGTGGCGCGATCAATCGCAATCACCGAGTCGTTGCCACGTAACTTCAACAGTTCGTCTTCGGTTGCTTCCGCGGTGTCAGTACAAGCCCAGAGTCGCCCGGCGTAGTCGATGGTGAGCGTGTCTGGATTGGTAAACAAGTCGCCCTTGAGATTGCCGCGTAGCGCCGGTTCGTTTTGTTCCGGGTTGCCGCAACTCAAAAATACATCCCATTCAAATGTCGTTGACGCCGCGTCCCCACCATTCTCACGCCACCTGACAATGTGCCCATAGAGATTATTGACGCGCGGGTTTACCGGATTCGCCCCTTCCTTATCCGGGCGACCCCGCTGGCCGTTGCCGGTAAACGCCGCATACACTTCACCGGACTTATGTTCAACAGCAATCCACTCCGGGCGATCACACTTGGTGGCTCCCACCACATCAGCCGCTGCGCGGGCGAAGGTTACGACCTCCGCTTGCGTGGGGAAACCCTTGTCGGCCGTGAGGCCGTTTTGCCCTTGTTCCAATGCAATCCAGCGCCCCCGACCTTGCGCTTTGCCATCCGCGCCGGCATCAAAGCGCGCGACATACAATGTGCCGTGATCGAGCAAATCGCGATTGGCGGCGCGGTTGGTGGTGTTGACACGATCGCGCGAAACAAACTTGTACACATACTCAAAACGCGCGTCGTCGCCGGTGTAAACCACTAACCGTCCATCCTTCGCCACCGCATAGTGCGCGCTCTCGTGGCAGCAGCGCCCGAGAGCGGTGCGTTTGGCCGGAACCCAGGTTGGATCAAACGGGTCGATCTCAACCACCCAGCCCGCCTTGTTGAATTCATTCGGGTGTTTTGAAGCGTCGTGTCGCAGATCAAATTCGGGATGCTTGTAAAGAGGCTTTGGCCTGAGCGTATAACGCGCCTGCATTGGGTTCACCGGTCCACCCATACTCGAAAAATAGTCGTGAAAATTTTCTTCACACGTCAGATAGGTGCCCCACGGCGTGGTGCCGATGCCGCAGTTACCCATTGTGCCCATCGCGGCGAAGCCCGTCGGGTCGAATGCTGATTTCATCAGCGCCGCGCCGGCGGCCGGCCCGCCGAGGCGCGCTGGTGTCAGCCCGTGGATGCGTCGCGCGTACTTTGAAGGTCGCACGATATTCCAAACGCCGTTCTCGAACTTCACCTCCAGTACAGACACGCCCACCGTCGCATGCATCTTGCGCACTTTTTCGGCCGACATATCTTTATCACCGTCGGGAAAAAGCTGTGCGGCGCGGGGATATTCATGATTCATGACCAACAGGCCGTGGTCAGACTTATTCGAGCCCACCGGCAGCGGAAAAAACCACATCCCGTCGTGCATCTGACCGCCCTGCTGCATCGCCTCGTCCGACGAATTGGCGGCGTTGAACTTCCAACCCGGCCCATCAGAGACGGGATCACCATGCAGAAAAAACGGTACCGCCGTGTAGCCCTCAGCGACCACCACTCGATCCGCCACTGAGGGCGCAACCGACTTGAAGGTGAATGAAGGACTTACCGTTGTGGCGTTAGATGACGTCGCACAACCGGCGACCAATCCGCTCGCCGCGAGCGCGGATGTAGCTTGCAGAAACTGTCGTCGCGAAATCGCCTTCGCGATGAGGCTGTCAAGCCGATTCGTGCGTGGCATTTCCGCTCCAGTTCAAGTTCAATGAAACGACATTATCGCCGAGCAATATGACATGAGACTGACAGCGGCCTTCCGATACCTTGTTTTGGCGCGTGGTTATTTCCAGCCAGCCCGGTCAAAAATCTGTGCGGCGGCGGCGTAGTTCTTACCGACCATCTCCATTTTAAGCGGGTCACGTTTAAAGGTCCCGAGTGAATCCAGCGCGACGCTGCTCATCTTGCCCACCGCCGGATACTCGTTATTGCCATCGGCAAAGTAACGCTGTGCTTCCGGCGTCGCCAAATACTCTAGGAACTTGATGGCGTTATCTTTGTTAGGTGCATAACGCGCGACTCCGGCGCCCGAAATATTGATATGGGTACCGCGAGCGTTCGCGCCAGTCTGGTTAGGGAAAATCACACCGACCTTGGCAACCAGCGCCTTATCTTCGGGCTTATCGGAGCGAAGCAGTCGCGCGAAATAATAAGTATTGCTGATAGTGATGTCACACTCGCCTGCCGCAACCGCCTTGATCTGGTCGGTATCACCGCCCTTCGGTGCACGCGCCATGTTGGCCACAACCCCGCGCGCCCAATCTTCTGCTTTGGCCGGACCATGTGCGGCGATGATCGAACTTAGCATGGAGATGTTGTATGGGTGGGAGCCGGAACGCACACAAATCTTGCCTTTCCATTTTGGGTCGGCAAGGCTTTCGTAATCAGGCAATTCAGTTGGGTTGAGTTTGCCCTTCGCGTAAATGATTGTGCGGGCGCGCACTGAAAAGCCGAACCACGAGCCGTCCGCCGCGCGTAATTCAGCCGGGATGCTGCTCTCTAACGCGGCAGATTTGATTGGCTGGAATAACCCGGCCTCTTGCGCCTTCATCAATCGGCCCATGTCTACGGTGATAAGAACGTCCGCCGGACTACGGGTGCCTTCACTTTTCATGCGCTCGAGCAAGGGATCTTCCGGACCCTCGATACGGTTAATCTTGATGCCGGTTTTCTTTTCAAAATTGGTATACAGCGCTTCGTCGGTTTGATAGTGCCGTGACGAATAGAGATTGAGCACCTTGCTGTCGGCGGCAGCGGCTGTCGAGATGACGGTGGTGATGGCGGCGGCAAGAATTGCGGAAATGGGTTTTTTCATAGCGGTATGATGGTATCGAAAGGTGCTTAAGTCAGACTTCAAAACGGCGTTGTACAAGCCCGATGAAACCGACTATAATGCGAATGATTCTCATTTGTCAAACCGGCGGCGTGCGAAAATCAAAGCCTAATTGCGCCAAACAGCCAACATATGACCCAACACCTCCTCGACATCCAGCGATTGTCATTTGCCTATACCGCCGGCAAGTCGATCTGCAATGCACTCAACTTCCGGGTCAATGACGGCGACATTGCATGCCTGCTTGGCCCAAGCGGCTGCGGGAAAACGACTGTTTTACGATTGATTGCGGGATTCGAGCGGCCACTCGCCGGCAGCATTCAGGTAGGCGGACGCGAACTCACGAGCCCCCACGCATTCGTCGAACCGGAGGATCGGGGAATAGGTTACGTATTCCAAGATTTTGCGTTGTTCCCGCATCTGACCATCGCAAAAAACGTCGCGTTTGGTTTGCGCAATATGTCTAGCGAAGCCACCAATCACCGCGTCGCAGAAATGCTTCAACTCGTCGGCATGAGCAAGTATGGTGCACGGTACCCGCATGAGTTGTCCGGCGGACAGCGGCAACGCATTGCTCTTGCGCGCGCGCTTGCACCGCGCCCGTCACTGCTGCTGATGGACGAGCCGTTTTCCAGCCTGGATATCGAGTTACGCGAAAAACTGAGCTTGGAAGTACGCGAACTACTGAAGTCGCAACACATCACAGCACTGTTTGTCACTCACGACCAAAACGAAGCGTTCTCCATCGCCGATACGGTCAGCGTGATGAATAAGGGCGTGATTGAGCAAACCGACACTGCGTACAATCTTTACCACCGCCCTGCTTCCCGGTTTGTCGCGGATTTTGTCGGCCAAGGCGTGCTGATTGCCGGCCGCGGCATGGCGGACAGAATGATCGACACCGAGCTTGGCAATATGCGCGCGGCCGACGATACCAGCGTGGCGATTGAGTCCGGTGCGGCATACGACGTTCTGCTCCGGCCTGACGACATTCAACATGATGACAATAGTTCGACCACCGCGATGGTGATGCATAAAGCGTTTCGCGGCGCTGACATCTTGTACACACTCAGATTGGATAGCGGTACGCAGTTGTTGTCCCTTGTGCCGTCACATCACAACCATGAGTTGGGCCAAAAGATTGGCATCCGTACCGAAATCGACCACGTAGTGGCATTCCCAGCACGACGCGCAACCTAGTCGGCATGACCTGTGTGTAGGGCTGGCGTCGCAGGGTACACGCAGCGTGCGCATCATGCCACCGGACAAACGAGACAACGAACACGCCACGAAAAAAACACACAAAGGGAAAAACCCCTTTATCGACCTGCACTTTCAGGCAAAAACGTCCCTAAACGCCCGTCAATAATGGTGTTTATCTTATTGGGCTATCCAAGAAGCGTTAAATTTCTGCCAATGCTCCGCCGAAGAGTTAGCCTTTAGGAAGTCGCGCACAACGGCTTCCTCTGCCCGATACGCAGCTTCGTTCAACGCGCCACGCATGAGTTGGAAGCGCAAGAATACGAGATAGGTATTCATCACATCGGTTTCACAGTAATCGCGGATCGCTTGAATTTCGCCGCGTTGGTAGGCATTCCAAACTTGTCCACCGTCCATTCCAAGCTTGCCGGGAAATCCACACAGCTGTGCAAGGGCATCAAGCGGCGCGCTGGCCCGAGGCTGATACATCGCCAGCAGATCCATCAAGTCCAAATGCCGCATATGGTAGCGACTGATGTAGTTGTTCCACTTAAAGTCGCGGTCGTCTTCGCCCATATCCCAGTAACGCGGTGCGGCCACACCGTGCACCAATGCACGATAGTTAAGCACCGGCAGATCGAATCCCCCGCCGTTCCACGACACCAACTGTGGCGTGTACTTTTCGATGCCTTTGAAGAACTGCTGGATGATGTACTTTTCATCGTCCTCAGCTTTGCCGATCGACCAGGCGCGCAGGCCATCGTCGGTGCGCAGCACACACGAGATGGCACAGACACGCTGCACGTGATGCGGCAAAAAATCACCACCCGTTTGCTGACGGCGACGTTGAAAGGCAAATTCCGCAACCGCTTCGGCGCTAAGCTCGGCGTCAAGTTCGTGAAGTTGGCGTAACCCCTCCACGTCGGGAATGGTTTCGATGTCGAAGACTAGGATTGGGGTCATGGCACTCTTTGAGCAAGCGTTATTTGCTTGGCGCAGTCACTGGAATACCGCACTGTTGCAACAGTGCAGCAAGATGAGTAGCGTCAATTGAACTACTGCGCGCACCAGATCTTTGCTTCAACTCAGCTTCCAATGCCGGGCAATCGACTTTTACCACTACGATTTTCGAAGGGGCGTCAGCCTCTTTGCTTGTAGTTGCGCAACCTTGAATAACGAACAGCGACGTCAATAACAAAATAGCATTTTGCTTCATGAATTCTCCATTGAGAGGCACAAGACGCGAAGAAACGGTGCGCCGGAAATCGCCGCTTACGCAGACGGTTATTGCATTTTGTATCATCCTGGAAATACCCCAGTAGAAAGATACCGATCACCCCGATCACAAACGATGTGCACGATTACTGCATCCTTGGTGGCGCGTGCCACTTCAAGTGCCGCTACCAATCCGCCGCCGGACGAAACACCAGCAAAGATACCCTCTTCAGCCGCCATCCGTCGAGTCATTTCCTCACTAGCGGTTTGGGTGACTTCAATGACTTGATCAATTTGCTCGCGGCGGAAAATCTTGGGCAGATAGGCCTCGCTCCATTTGCGAATACCGGGAACGTTCGATCCGTCCGCAGGTTGAACGCCGATGATTTGAATCGCGGGGTTCTTTTCTTTCAAGTAACGCGAAACCCCCATGATGGTTCCCGTCGTCCCCATCGTGGCGACGAAGTGCGTAACCTTGCCTCCAGTTTGCTGCCAAATCTCCGGCCCGGTGCCTTCGTAGTGGGCCAATGGGTTATCCGGATTGGCGAACTGGTTCAAGATCATCCCGCCGCGCTCGCGTTGAATTGCCTCGGCGTGATCACGCGCGTACTCCATACCGCCCTTGTCTTTGGGCGTTAACACCAGTTCGGCACCGAACGCACGCATGGTTTGGCGACGTTCAACGGAAAGGTTATCCGGCATGACCAACACCATCTTGTAGCCTTTGATCGCGGCCGCCATCGCAAGCGCAATGCCGGTGTTACCGGAGGTCGCTTCAATGAGTGTGTCGCCCGGCTTGATCTCACCGCGCGCCTCGGCCCGGCTGATCATCGATATTGCGGGACGATCTTTTACCGAGCCGGCAGGATTGTTCCCCTCAAGTTTGGCCAGCAGCGTGTTACTGGCATGGACACCGGATCGCGCTGGAAGACGCTGTAGCTGCGCCAGCGGAGTGTTTCCAATTGTCTGTTCAATTGAATTCATTTGGTCCTCAAGTGTGTAGCGAGGCTGTCAATAAAATCGCGGACAATTGTCTGTTCAATTGAATTCATTTGGTCCTCAAGTGCGTAGCGAGGCTGTCAATAAAATCGCGGACAAATCCGCGTAAGTAGGCATTCTTCCGGTAGGCAAGTTTCGTGACGCGCTCGGGGAAGAGTTTGGCGCCATCCAGTGCCACCAAATCGTGATCACGCGTATCGACCGCCATTCCCGCGATGATGCCGACACCAAGACCCTCACGTACATAGGTCTTAATGACGTCGGTATCGATTGCCGTCAACACCACATCGATTTCCAAGCCTGCAGTCGCGAACGTTTCGTCCAACGCGGACCGGCCGGAGAATGCCGCGTCGTAGGTCACGATCGGATACTGCGCAATCTTGGCCAGCGTGAGGCGTTTTTCGTTTGCCAGCGGGTGGGCTTTGGGCAAGATCACACAATGGTGCCAGCGATACAGCGGCTCGGTGACTAGCTCCGGGTAACTATCCAGCGTCTCGGTGGCAATGGCCAAATCAGCCTCACCCGCAATCACCATCTGGGCCAGTTCGCGGGGTGCGCCCTGTCGCAAGCTGAGCCGGACATTGGGATATTTTTTCAGAAATGCTTTCACCACTTGCGGCAGCGCATACCGCGCCTGCATGTGTGTTGCCGCGATCACCAGCTCCCCGCGATCAGCGTCGGCAAACTCACGTCCGACACGCTTGAGGCTATCAACTTCACCGAGCAACCTTTCACATATTTTTACGACCGCTTCACCCGCCGGTGTTAGCGCAGTCAGACGTTTTCCTTGTCGAACAAAGACGTCAACACCGAGCTCATCCTCAAATTCACGCACTTGGCGCGAGACCCCGGGTTGAGAGGTGTGTAAGGCCAGCGCCGCTTGGGTGAGATTGAGATCCTGCTTGGCGATTTCGCGCACATAGCGGATTTGTTGGAGATTCATGGCAGCACTAACAGAAAAAAGGAAGCGATTGGTTTGGTTTGCACACGAGCGCAGAACGGCTTGATGCGGCGACGACGTGCAAGGCTGACAAGTTACGGCATATTCTTCGCCCTGCGCTATATGTGATTACCGCATATATAACTACTATTAAGTCGTTTGCATTATATACAACGACGCCTAAGATGTCGGCCTGTTCACTTAGATTGCGTACCCAAATGGCTTTTAACTCCCCCCAAACCCGCCGCGCCTTTATCGCCAACCTTGGTAGACTGGTTGCTGCGTCTGCCCTGATTTTGCCCACACTGGCCTCCGCCGAGGCCGGCCCCGCCGAGGTTCGGCTCGACTTTGCGTTTTACTCGCCGCCCAGCTTGGTCATCCGCAAGTTTGGCTGGGCTGAACAGGAGTTCGCCAAATCGAGCACCAAGGTACGCTGGGTACAGTCGGCCGGTAGCAACCGTGCGTTGGAATACCTCGCCGCGGATGCGGTCGATTTTGGCTCGACCGCCGGGCTGGCGGCGGTGTTGTCGCGGGCGAATGGCAACCCGATCAAGACCGTATTTGTTTACTCACGCCCCGAATGGACCGCACTGGCGGTGCCGAAAGATTCACCGATCAAGACGCTGCAAGACCTGAAGGGTAAAAAAATTGCCGCGACCAAAGGCACCGACCCGTTCCTCTTTACGCTGCGCGCGCTGCAGACGGTCGGGTTGTCGAAAAACGATGTTGAGCTGGTACACCTTCAGCACGCCGACGGACGCACGGCCCTCGAACAAAAACGTGTGGATGCGTGGGCGGGGCTAGACCCGCTGCTCGCGGCAAGCGAACTGGAGGCCGGGACCCGTATCATCTACCGCAACGTCAGCTTCAACACTTACGGTTTCCTGAACACCACAGAGAAGTTTGCCAAGCAGTATCCGGAGGCGGTTGAACGTACCGTGCGTCTCTATGAACGTGCACGCCACTGGATCCAGAAGAATCCGGATGAAGCAGCGAAGTTACTCGCCGACGAAGCCAAGATCAGCATCGACGTCGCCAAGCGCCAACTGGCACGCACGGGTTTCGATGAATCGATTCCCGGCCAGTCACATCGCGCCGCGTTGAAGGCCGCCGCACCAATTCTGATCGCCGAAGGGCTGGTAAAGCCGGGTACCGATGTCGCAAAGGTAGTTGACGAATTGGTCACAGAAGCGCCCGCAACGAAAGTCGCGCTGCTCTTCCCGCTTGGCACGACACGCTGATTCACTGCGCATGAACTCGCTCACCACGCCGCCGACGACCGCCATCAGTACCCAACCGACTGCGTTGTTTCTCTCGACCATACACAACCAAAAACGCAATTGGTTCCCAGCGTTTCCGTTGGGGCTGGTGCTACCGATTTCCGCTTTACTGATCTGGGAAGCCGTCAGTGCGCTGGGCTGGATCACAGCACACCTGTTGCCGCCGCCGTCTGCGCTGTTGCGTACCTTCACCGCACTCGCCGGAGACGGCAGCCTGGCGGTGCACATCGGCGTAAGTGCGGCACGTGTGCTGACAGGTTTTGTCATCGGCGGCTCATGCGGGCTGCTCATTGGCGCGTTAGTGGCCCTCAACCGTCGCGTGAATGATTTAGTCGATCCCTCGCTGCAGGCACTGCGCGCGGTTCCGTCGCTTGCGTGGGTGCCACTGCTGCTGCTGTGGCTGGGAATTGATGTCGCCCCGAAATTAACGCTTATCGCAATCGGCACATTTTTCCCGATGTACCTCGCCACCGTCGCCAGTCTTCGTGACGTCGACCGAAAACTGGTGGAGGTCGGCCGCCAACTCGGATTTCGCAAGCGGCAGCTGCTCACCAAGATATATCTCCCGGCCGCCCTTCCCGGGCTTTTTACCGGGCTGCGCACGGCACTGGGCTTGGGTTGGATGTTTCTGGTCGCAGCCGAGCTCATCGCGGCAACCTCAGGCCTCGGCTACTTGCTCACGGATGGCCGCGAAACCGGTCGCACGGATCTGGTACTGGTGGCCATCATCACGCTGGCACTTCTGGGCAAGTCGAGTGATGCCGTGCTGGTGTACATAGAACGGCTAAGTTTGCGTTGGCGCGACGTCGCAGATCCACAGGCGAACAGCGATCGTGAGGGCATCAAGCATGTCTAGCCACGCCGGATTGCAGTCGGACAACGAAATGATGGAAGCCTCGATTCACGCTCCGGAGTACGCGAGAACCCATGAGCGTAACACCGCCCGCCCCCGCCTGCGCATTGCGATTCAACAAAAGCGATTTGGTGCCAAAGCGGTGTTGGGCAAGGTTGCGTTTGACGTCCATGCGGGCGAAATCATCGCCGTGTTGGGGGCGTCGGGCTGTGGCAAAAGCACACTGCTGCGCGCGATTGCCGGGTTGGATCAAGACTGGCAGGGCGCAATTGAGATTCATGCCGCAAACGCCCACCGCGCGCCGATTGTCGGCGTGGTTTATCAAGAACCACGTTTAATGCCATGGTTAACGGTGGAAGAAAACATCGCGCTGACACTGGTCGCGGCGGAGCCAGCGCCAGAGAGTAACCAGACGCAAACCGTGGACGCGCCCAACAAAAACACAAACCCTAGTATTGACGGGCTTCTTCAGGCGGTTTACCTCGAAAATGCCCGCCATTGCTTGCCAAAGCAGCTTTCCGGCGGTATGGCGCAGCGAGTTGCAATCGCACGGGCATTGGTGCGAGCGCCCGACGTTTTGTTATTGGACGAGCCCTTCTCGGCGCTCGATATCCTCACGCGGCGACGCTTGATCAGTCTCACACGCGAAATCACCGCGCATTTTCAGACCGCCACAGTGCTTGTTACCCATGACCCCGACGAGGCGGTTCGACTTGCGGACAGGGTCGTTGTACTTGCACACTCTTCGACGGCGCCCCCCGATGCAGCGGGAGCAACCATTTGCGCAGATATCCGACCGTCGTCGGATCCGGCGGACAAGTTTCGTGAAGTTGAAGGTATTATTGCCACCCTTCACCACCATAAGCAGGCGGCACATCGCTAGCCTCGAGCGCTCATGTCATCCTCTTTTCCCGACGTAAAGACAATTGCCGAACAACTCTCGGCGGCGCAGGCCTCGTTAAAGACGCGTTATCGAGAAGACGCAAGTGCGGCGCAACTTGTGCTCACGGCCCACGGCAAAGTCGCGCAAGAAAAAATTGCGTGTGATGTCGAAACACACCTCGGCACCACGCGTTCAGGCCTACACCCGGCCACCGGTGGTGATGGCACGTTGGCGTGCTCCGGTGATATGTTGCTTCAGGCCTTGATTGGCTGCGCGGGTGTAACGCTGGCGGCGGTCGCCACCGCAATCGGCGTGGTGATTCGTGATTCGAAAATTGATGCCGAGGGCGATCTCGACTTTCGCGGCACACTCGGCGTGGACAAAACCGCAGCGGTCGGCTTCACGGCAATCCGCATGACCTTTGTGCTCAACACCGACGCCACCGACGCACAACTCGAAACACTCAAAAAATTGACCGACCGTTATTGCGTCGTGTACCAAACGCTCGCCAAAGGCGTACCCATCGAAACGCAATTTGTGCGGATGTAGGTCTGCTTCGCCACCGCATACACAGCTAGGTTGCGTTTGTACTCGCGGCAGTTGACCTAATCGTTAGGTGGCAGCAGCGGTGCATTCATGCAGGTACGGAAAGTCGGATTTTCCGTTCGGAGAACCGCTGTACCTGACCCATTGCGATCCTTCGATTTTCCCGATAGCAGACATTCGTTTGATCGCGAAAGGTACTAGGCGACTCAGATCAAATGGCTGCCTCACTGAAAATCATCTAGCTGGCCTCCCGCTGCCGAGGGGCAGCGGGGATAAAGTGAGTTTGCGAACTTACCTTTATCAACGGAGGCCAAGATGAAATATAGCGCGATTGATTTGCATTCGAATAACAGT
>Ga0315906_10000154_pt1 | contig 113513 bp, 102 predicted proteins | sample LakEriMetagenome_4_FD_203526 | JGI IMG/M metagenome (GOLD analysis project Ga0315906, IMG submission 203526) | Freshwater fungal communities from buoy surface, Lake Erie, Ohio, United States - Buoy 2 MA122 | ecosystem: Environmental > Aquatic > Freshwater > Lake > Lake biofilm | place: USA...
CCTTACCTAAATTTTCTTGCACAGTTGGTCCCTTTGGTGTAATTGGTCTTGATTTCAAACTGGATGCAAGATTTACATTGCTTTTGTAGATAATTGAAGCGTCATCCACCCAAATCAATCCAGCTCCTAAAATCAAATTTGCCTTGGAACTATTTATTTTTTTACATACAGCAGAAGAAACGTCTATGACATAAACATCTACCCCACTTGCATTTACGTTATAAAAAGCAATTTTTGTTTCTGAAGGATTCCATGTTGGATTTACCACATTCATGTTTGAAGGAAGTCCAATTATTTTAACTTCCTTTCCCGACTTGACATCCTTAAATTTTAAGCTTTTGATATAATTCTGCCTTGTTGGAGAAAAATTTAAAGGGTTTAATCTCAATCCAGCAAGTTTCACTTCAACTTGGCCCAATTCTTCAACCAATGGATAAGAACTTCTTCCCATCAACAACATCATCTTCGCTTTGCTGTCAACACTAATTGTTGGAGCAGGATCCGCCAAAACCAAATCCGCAATTTCTTTGGGTGGCAATTGATACATTCCAGTCTCCTGTGCAAATACAGAAATCGATGCGCATAAAAGGAAAATAAATCCCAGGATTTTTTTCATCTTGAAAATGTTTGCTTGAAGTTAATTAAACAAAGACAAAAAAGGGAATTTCAAACAAGTTGAACAAAATGCACAAAACCGGGTTGTATAGGTACAAAAGAAAAGCCACCTGAACGGTGACTTTGTGGGAGTTGACGGGATCGAACCGCCGACCCTCTGCTTGTAAGGCAGATGCTCTAAACCAGCTGAGCTAAACTCCCAAACGGGGTGCAAATATAAGAAAAATTTGAAAAGAAATTTAGTCATTTGAATTTATTTATTTAATTTTGATGTTCAAACATTGATTATGGAATCTACTAATTTAATTAAGGCACTTGAGTGGCGCTATGCAACAAAAAGAATGAATGGTCAGGAGATTGAGGAAAAAAAATTAAATACCATTTTGGAAGCAATTAGACTTGCTCCAAGTTCATTAGGATTTACACCCTACACTGTAATTGTAATTAAGGACAAGTCATTAAAGGAAAAGTTACTCCCCCATTCTTACAACCAACCACAAATAGTTGAATCTGATGCTGTAATTGTTTTTGCAGCATGGACGGATTTCAATGAGGCACAGGTTGATAAATACATGTCGGAAATAGCAGAAAAAAGAAATGTTGCAGTTGAGACCTTGAGTGGATTTGCAGGAAATATTAAAGGGAAGATCAACAACAGCTCAAAAGAAGACCTTTTGATTTGGGCCGAAAAACAAGTTTATATCGCATTAGGTTTTGGACTTGCTGCAGCAGCAGTAGAAGGAGTTGACTCAACACCTATGGAGGGTTTCATTCCTTCTGGTGTGGATGAAGTATTGGGACTCAAAGAGAAGGGCTTAACCTCAGTTTGTTTGCTAGCATTAGGTTTTCGCGACGAAGAAAAAGATTTCTTATCGAAAGCAGCAAAAGTGAGAAGATCTCACAAAGAACTTTTCTCACACATTTAATTTAAATAATTACTCCGCTCAATTTGGCAACAAATTGAGCGGTAGTATAAACTCCCATTGGTTAGGATTCAAATTGGGATTTACAAGCCTATTATCAAACAGTCTGCTGTAACGGACGCCAAAACTCACTGGCTGTTGGTTCCACCATTTGGTATCAAAATAAATTTCAGTACCAGCGCTTCTCAAGTTTGTTATTTTTCCAGTTCTTAGACTCTTCAAATACATATCATCATAGAAAATATTTCCTCTTATTCGCTGGAAGTAAACAATGTTGGCTATTCCTAAGTCTGGATAAACAATGGGAAAATGATAATTGACATTCCATTTCCACATTCTCGGAAAATCAAAGGATGAATACCCCCTAGACATGGCAAAACCATTGTTAAATACGTACTGCCTTAGCGTATCTCTTCGTTGATATGCTGCTCCAAGAACAAGGGAATGCGTTTTTAAAATTCCAGGTAAATACAATTGCCCAGTTGCATACAATTGATTTGCCTTTGTATTGCCAATTGCCATTTTATTTTGAACTCTTGCGACTATAGCAAAACGAGGAAAAATTTGCTGGACGGCTTGCTGGGTTTGCATAGACCAAGTAAGCTGTTGCTGAACAAATCCTATGAATCGATCTGGTGGCTGTGGGACTGATTTGGATTGATAATCTACCATTTGACCATTTAAGGTTGCCGATAAATCCAACCTTTTATATAATCTACCGTAGGTAAAATTCAATGGCAACCTCATACCAATATTTCCATTCCATTCATTCCATTGAAAAGTTCTGGTCTGATCATTAAATGTCCTATTTACCGTATAGCTTGTTGAAGTTGTTATCCATGGATACAATCCACCGTATGCTAAATTGGCACCGACTTTATGAGAACCTTCGTTTTCATTGTAGGTGTAATCGTATGACGACTGTAGAGTATTCAAAACATTCTGACCATATAAAGTAAAACTCCATTCGGGTTGTTCATAAAATGGTCTCCAACTGTGTATGTTGATCAAGTTCTTTCCAGCTTTATAGTCTTTAACATTAAGGGTATCTTCTTCCAGTTTTATAGTTGAAGGGAAACTATATCGAACTGAATATACCAATGCTGCATCTTTAAGTGATGAACTTGAAGAACCACCTGAATGCTCTTTTTGAAACACCTGCTCTCCTTCGGCCGTAGGCCTTGTAAATACAATCTTCTCTCCTGTCAAATCAATATCACCAGCATAAGCTCCAGTCGATGATGAAACCAACCTGCTCATCTCAGTTGTCTTCAAATTATAGCGCCACAATTCATTTTTACTTTGCTGGGAAACAGAAAAGATCAACCAATCGCCTTTCGTTCTTAAAAGGGAAATAGGGGTATTGACAAATGGAATTATAGTCGAGGTTTTACCATTAACAAGACTGTAAGACTGCACTGCTGATTCTCCATTGTCTCTTCTCGATATAAAAAATACCTGTTGATCATCTGCTGAAAAAACCGGATAACTTAAATATAGTCCCTCAGGATGCACATATTTATTTTTGAGTTGCTTTGTTTGTCTGTCGATAAATTCAAGACTGGATTGCCCCTCAGGCGTATACCGAACAGCAACCACCTTTTCGCCATCTTGGGATAAATCAGGTGATAAATACCTTCCCCCTTTCGTTAACCTCGTTCTGGAACCATCAAAAATGTTGAATAAACTAATATCACTGTATTCTCTCCACGACCATCTAGGATCAAAACCATTGGCAGTGTAAACCAAATATCCCCGCTTGTATGTGAAATAATCTTCAATTCCAATCTCTTTAACCCCTATTCTCTTTTCTTTGTTCTGGTGTATTACAACCCAATGGGGTACTTCATTATTTGGTCTTTTTAGCACCAGCATAGAATCTCCATCCAATAAAACGGGATAATGATAATCTACGAGGCGTTTTTCATTTGGCAAAGTGATAGCTTTTTGATCAGCATCATTTTCTGGCAAAGGCATTTTTGACCTGAATGTATAAAGTGCATCTGCCACAAAAGACTTATAAGAAATCCCAGCATGCTTTTTGACTGCTTTTTGTAATGGATAGAACAACCCTTTGAATCCTGCAGCATCTGCTGTAACCTTCTTCCAAAAATCATCCCCATAACGGGTGTAACCATGTGCCACCAGGATATATCCTAATTGGTAATGATTAGGGACCAGATCCTTAAGCGATCTGTTTCGCAATTTCTGATAGCTATACTTTTTCTCTGCATTCCAAATGGCATGAAAGGGATCGAAAAAATAGGGCAACCGCCCTCTACCCTGGCTCAATAGTTTTGTTTCGGTATAGACTGCATCTCCTTCAAAAAACCAATCAGGTATGGCAGCAGAATTTGCCAATGCCTGTCCCTGCTCCCCGGCTACGAGATAAGCAAACTTTGACAACCCCCTTCTAAAATTACTGAACTGATGTGCATGACGGTATTCGTGCACAATCAAATTATCCATCCAGTTGGTTGTACCCAACTCTAAACCATTTTGAGGGGGGAAGGTATAAAATTCACTTCTCCATGGACCTAACCCGACATAAGCATTCGAAATAACCGGCAAGTTTTGTAGAACAATGGGTATTGACCTGCGGAAATCTCCCAATTTACCTGTCGACACATTATCCATCGCTGTAGTCCATTTTGCAATCCTGTCCGCAGAAGAATCCATACCCGAAGGATAAATAATAGTTACTCCTGGCTTGTTAATCGACTTCCATTTGAGGGAAGTTGGATTACCACCAAACCTTTGTCCCTTTACCTGATCAACTAAAAACAGACATATAAATGCTACTAAACCTAACCGCATGGATTTATTTTTTTAATGCAAAAGCCACGTAACTGTCACCTTTATTTGTGCCCAATTTTGCACCCCCACAAACAAATACAACATACTGATTTCCATTTGCTTCATAAGTGCTTGGTGAAGCAAAACAAGAGGCGTCTACTTGAGCCTCCCATAACAATTTACCGCTTAACTTATCAAAAGCCCTAACCTTATTATCTCTTGTAGCACCAATAAAGAAAACCCCACCTTTCGTCACAATTCCTCCCCCATAATTTTCACTACCAGTATTCATAATTCCCTTTGCCTCCAGTTCAGGATAAGAACCGAATGGTATTTGCCAGGCATGTTCACCTGTATTTAAATTAATAGCAGTCAAGGTACCCCAGGGTGGCGAAACACCCGGATACCCCTTACTATCTAAAAACTTATTGTACCCATCAAATCCATAAACATCTTTGGCTGCAACATCCTCCACCTCAACTTTCTCAGCAGACGCTTTCCCTAATAAATAATCAACCAATGCCTTTTTCTCTTCAGATTTTAATCCTGGGAAACCCGGCATCATTCCCTTTCCTCCTGAAATAATTGCTGTTATTTCAGATGCCGATTTTCTTGCACCTAACTGATCCAACGAAGGGTAACCACTTGAAGGTCTACCCTTTTTATCAGCACCATGACAGCTTGCGCACTTGTTTAAATAAAGCCTATTAACATTTGATAATGAGCTATTTGATTCATTAATTTTTTTATTTAATTTAAGTAACCATGGCATTTCATTTGAATTGACATACAGGTAGCCAGTCTCTTTATCAAAAGAAGCACCTCCCCATTCACCCCCGCCATCAAATCCTGGAAATATGATGGTTCCCTCAAGTGACGGAGGCTCATACCAGCCTTTTTTTGATTGACGGTATTTGGTAATTAATTCATCCCTGTTTTCCGCCAGTGTGCTGATCTCATTCTCGGAGAAAGATTGACGGGCGTAAGGAGCGGGTTTTACTGGTCGGGGTTGTGTAGGCGACAACACTTCTCCAGGCACGCCATTTGTTGGAACCGGAACTTCTTCTATTTCATAAACCGGCTTTCCGGTTTCTCTCTCAAAAACAAAGACAAAGCCTTGTTTGGTAATTTGGGCGACTGCCTCAATTTTCTTTCCATCCTTTGTCAGCGTAACCAAATTCGGAGGAGCAGGTAAGTCCCTATCCCAAACATCATGATGGGTGAACTGATAGTACCAGATGAGTTTACCAGTTTTGGCATTGAGTGCCAACAAGCAATTGGCATAGAGATTATTCCCCTTTCTATTTCCCCCATAGAAATCAAATGCTGCGGAGCCTGTGGGGACAAAAATCATTCCTCTTTTTAGATCCACACTCATACCAGCCCAGGAATTGGCACCGCCCACTTCACGATTAGTGAAATTGTCTTTCTCCCAGGTATCATATCCAGGCTCTCCTGGATCTGGAATGGTTTTAAAGACCCATTTTAATTTTCCTGTGATTACATCAAATGATTGAATAAAACCTGGAGCAGCTCCGGTACTTTCAGAAAGTCGCAGTGGCATGATGATAGCGTTGCGGTAAATCGTTCCAGGTGTACTGGCTATTACAAATTTGTCTTTTGCATTCTCACCTAATCCAGATTTCAGGCTAACTCGACCACTATCTCCAAAGGAAGTAACCAGTTTCCCAGTTTTTGCATGCAAGGCATAAAGCCACTCTCCAGCTGAAAACAAAATTCTGCTGTCTCCCCCTAACTCCCAATAGGCTACCCCTCTGTTGGTACTGTACCATTGCTCTTCTCTAACATCCCTGAATCTCCATACCTCTTCACCAGTTGCTGCATTTATTGCAAATATTTCAATAGAAGCAGTGGATCCATAAAGCAATCCATCGGCAATAATGGGATTACACTGCATTTGTCCACTTGTATCTCCAGTATGAAATTCCCAAGCTTTATCAAGCCGATTAACATTTGAAGTATCAATCTGAGACAATGATGAATAGTGGTTTCTATCCGCTCCACCCAAGTAGGCATTCCATTCTACATTGTGCTCATTCAACAAACAACTGTTGACCATCAAAGAAATCAAGATCAATCCAAATAAACGAATCATATTGTATATCTGTTTTGCCATAGTTAAATTTAATCAACTCCTTTGTCTTCAGCACGATTTTGTTTTACCTTCATCCAAACCAAAATTATGAACTGGCTCATTTTGGCCATAGCACCTGGGGTAGCCATTTCATCCTATATCATCTTCAAGGATGAGTACAACAAAGAACCCAGAAAACACCTCCTGATCAGCTTTATTCTTGGCGTCATTAGCATAGTTCCAGCTATGGTCTTAGAATTGCCTTTAGTGTGGACAGACCATTTAGCATTTTTTAGTAGCAGTTTTGGCAATGCAATCAAAGCCTTCTTAATGGTTGCACTTCCTGAAGAATTGGCAAAGTATTTTATGCTTAAATTTTACGCCTATCGTCAGCCTGAATATGACGAGCCTTTTGATGGAATTGTATATGCAGTTATGGTTGGGATGGGATTCGCCACTGCTGAAAATATCATGTATGTATATGAATACGGGACAGCCACTGGTGTTGTTCGTATGTTTTTAGCTGTTCCAGCCCATGCTACTTTTGCCATTATCATGGGTTATTTTATGGGGAAGGCAAGATTCTCTTTGAATAGAGAAAGATACCTGCTTCTGGCAGGACTCTTCTGGGCGGTTGTATTTCATGGCAGTTATGATTTCTTCTTGTTTCTCAAAGACACCAAACATACAGATACAGAATTTAGCTTACTCATGGTTTTAGGTGCTGTTGTATCTTTGGTAACCGGAATATTACTTTCAAAAAAAGCAATAGCGGTGCACTTACTTCATTCAGCAAATACACATACTTCAAAACCAGATGATCAAGATTAATAAAGTTGGATTACCATCCATTCCCGTGATACAACAACTCAGCAATGAAATATGGAGAAAAGTATATCCAGCTATTGTGCCATTGGGGCAAATCGAATATCTGTTGAACGAATGGCATAGCCAAGAAGCACTAACAGAACAGATGACTGAATTAGGACACCAGTTTATTTTGATAGAATGGAATAGCGAAAGCATAGGGTATGCGTCTTATGCTGCTAAACAAAAAGAAGACAGTTCCAGATTTAGATTAAACAAACTATATGTACAGCCAGAAGTGCATGGCAAGGGTATCGGAAGGGCAATTATTCGCTTTATCGCTAATGAGATAAAGCCACTCGGAGCTACAGTCTTAGAGCTCAATGTCCACAAAAGAAATCCAGCTGTTGCATTCTATAAACACATCGGATTTGAAATAGCAAAGGAGGAAGTCACGGAAATCGCTCATGGATACTTATTAGATGATTTTATCATGGAACTCGATCTCATTAAAAATCCACTCTAATTGCTCTATTTATACAATAAATGTTAGCTTTGCGCAAAATTTAAAAACGCCATGTCAACTACTGCACAACTCGACTTTGCACTACCTTATAAGGTTAAGGATATCACCCTCTCAGAATGGGGAAGAAAAGAAATCAGACTTGCCGAAGCTGAAATGCCCGGACTTATGGCACTACGCAAGGAATATGGTGCTACACAGCCGCTAAAAGGCGCACGCATTGCGGGATGCTTACACATGACCATCCAAACTGCAGTACTCATCGAAACTTTAGTTGCATTGGGTGCAGAAGTAAAATGGAGTTCATGTAATATATTTTCTACTCAAGATCAAGCAGCAGCTGCAATTGCAGCAGCAGGCATTGGTGTTTTTGCGTGGAAAGGCCAAAGCATAGAAGAGGCTGATTGGTGTATTGAACAAACCTTGTTCTTCGGTAGCAGCGATCGTCCTTTGAACATGATTTTAGATGATGGTGGAGACCTTACCAACATGGTATTGGATAAGTTTCCTGAATTGGTTCCTCATGTAAAAGGAATCTCAGAAGAAACAACAACAGGTGTACACAGGTTGTATGAGCGTGTTGCAAAAGGAACATTGCCTATGCCAGCGATCAATATCAACGACTCAGTAACAAAATCAAAATTTGATAATAAATACGGTTGTAAAGAATCACTTGTTGATGCCATCAGAAGAGCAACAGACATCATGCTTGCTGGTAAAGTAGCAGTAGTTGGTGGATATGGTGATGTTGGTAAGGGTTCAGCTGCTTCTCTTGCAGGTGCAGGCTGCCGTGTTATTGTAACAGAGATTGATCCAATTTGTGCACTTCAAGCTGCAATGGACGGATTTGAAGTAAAGAAAATGATTGATGCGGTTAAAGAAGCGGATATCGTTGTTACTGCTTCAGGTTGTCGCGATCTTATCACTGGAACGCATTTCAAAGCAATGAAAGACAAGGTAATTGTTTGTAACATTGGCCACTTTGATATTGAAATTGATGTTGCCTGGTTGAACACCAACTACGGCCATACCAAAGATACCATCAAGCCACAGGTTGACATTTACAATGTAGATGGTAATGATATCATCTTGTTGGCAGAAGGCCGTTTGGTTAACCTTGGTTGTGCTACAGGTCACCCAAGTTTCGTGATGAGTAATTCATTCACCAACCAAACTTTGGCACAAATTGAATTGTGGATCAACCACGCGAAATACGACAATAATGTATACGTACTTCCTAAACACCTGGATGAGAAAGTAGCCCGTCTACACCTTGAAAAAATTGGTGTTGTTCTGGATGAACTTACAACTGAACAGGCGGAATATCTTGGAATATCTTTGGATGGTCCATTTAAGTCTGATCTTTACAGATACTAATCATAACTACTATTTGATACAAACCCGGCTGATTCAATTCAGCTGGGTTTTTTTATTGGTCTTAAATGCGATATGCAAAGGTTTATGGTTTAATTTTACAATTGAATTGTAAGAAATAAAATGACTCGACTTTCAGTCAATATCAACAAAATAGCCACGATTAGAAACAGCAGAGGTGGTAATAACCCAGACTTGATTAAAGTGGCTCTAGACGCTGAAAGATTTGGAGCGGAAGGTATTACTGTGCATCCCAGACCAGACGAAAGACATATCCGCTATGATGATGTAAGAGCATTGAAAAAAGTACTTACCACAGAATTTAATATTGAAGGGAACTGCAGGGAACAAAAATTTATTGATTTGGTGCTGGAAGTCAAACCACACCAAGTAACGCTTGTACCTGATGCAGAAAACCAACTCACTTCTGATCATGGATGGAATACAATCCTGCATCAGGATTATTTGAAAGAAATTATTGCAGTTTTTAAAAATGCAGGTATACGGACAAGCATATTTTGTGACCCTGTCAAAGAAATGGTTGAAGGTGCAGCAAGAACGGGTACCGACAGAATTGAATTGTATACTGAACAATATGCAAAACAATACTCTATAGATAAATGGAAGGCAATTGCCCCATACGTTGAAGCAGCGGCTGTTGCAAAGCAAATGGGACTAGGCATTAACGCAGGTCATGATCTAGATTTGCACAATCTCGCATTCTTATCACAGCAATTACCCCAACTTGACGAAGTAAGTATTGGGCATGCACTGATTTGCGATGCCTTATATTTGGGACTTGAAAATACCATACAACTGTACAGACGACAATTAAAATAAAACTTTTTTAAACCCCATTCGTTATTAAAATAAAACATATGAAACAATTATTTTACGGTGCAACTTTTCTTTTTCTTTTGACTTTTGGCATCAATGCATGTGCACAAAACGCAAAGCCTAGTCCCGCTCAAACAGTAACCGGCAAAGCAGGAAATGGAACTGTAACAATCAACTATGGCTCACCTGCTGTAAAAGGTAGAAAAATCTGGGGTGATCTGGTACCTTATGGTAAAGTATGGAGAACAGGAGCAAACGATGCAACAACAATCGAATTTACATCTGATGTGAAAATAGAGGGCCAATCCCTTCCAAAAGGTAAATATGCATTATTTACTATACCAGAAGAGAACGAATGGACCATCATTATTAACAAGAATGCAAAACAATGGGGCGCATACAGTTACAAGCAAGAAGAAGATGTATTGCGTGTAAAAGTAAAATCTCAGAAATCAGCTGCTTTCAATGAATCATTGAAGTTTGAGGTAGCTAATGATATGGTACACATATCTTGGGAAAACCTGATGGTTATGTTTAGCGTTAAATAAATAATACTCGTATTTGATAAAAAGGCATCCTCTTGAGGATGCCTTTTTCTTTTACCTAGTTAACCATTCTAAAAAGACAGGCATCACCCTTCCCCAAGTTTCAATGTCATGCTTACCATCTTTTAATTCTAGATAAGTAATCTGATGCTCCTGTTTATAGCCCAGCTTGACGAGCTCATCAATAATACCCAGCGTATCGTCAATAGAATCGATTATTCCATTATTGTTCCTATCGGCCAGCTCATCTAATTGTCCCGTTTGTAAAAAAAACCTGAGCTGATCATCCCTTTTTTTTGTTCTGATTTTCGCATGCATTATCCGATCCTCCTCTTCGATATACCCTTTGTCTAATGCCCTTGATCTCCACCAAAATGAGCCACTAAATACCCCTACAGCTGAAAACTCATCTGGGTAGTCGATTGCCATATCAAAAGCCATTAAGCCCCCTAATGAAAAGCCTGCCAGGTATTTGTTCCCAATTGTATATCCTTTAAACAATGATTTAAGTTCTGGCAACAATTCCTTTAATATAAATTGAGCATAAACATCTGCTTTATCGCCTCTTTTCATATAATCAGGTATGCCTGCAACACCATACTCCTGCTTCCGTTGTGTGCCAGCATGTATGGCGACTACCAAAAGTGAAGAATTTCCACTACTAACTTGCTTTAGCACCTGAGAGAAATTCATCTTTAAAAGATCCTGTCCATCATTGATGAGCAAAAGTTCAAATGTTGTAACATTTTCACTCAAATGATTACAGTAGATATCTACTATAACCTTCCGTTGTAGTAAATCCGAAAAAATACCTATCGTTTGATTTTCATGCTTCCCCATATCCAAAATATCGACGCAAAAGTAAGCATTCCCAAACTCCACAAAAAGCCTTTAACTCAAAAGAATAAAATCATTAACTTAGGACAACAACCAAAACACATGAATAAAAAGATTGGTATTCTACATGGTAAGGAACGAAGCTTCCCGGAAGCATTTGTAAAGAGAATAAACGATAAAAATGCCAAAGGCATAACTGCAGAAGCAGTCAAGATAGATAAGGTTGCCCAAGGTGAACCATCTGGCTATGCAGTGATTGTGGATCGTATATCTCAAGACGTCCCTTTTTACAGAGCTTACTTGAAAAATGCTGCAATTTCAGGAACAGCTGTTATCAACAACCCATTTTGGTGGAGCGCAGATGAAAAGTTTTTCAATAATGCATTAGCCACAAAAATTGGCGTGCCTGTCCCTAAAACTGTCATTCTCCCTTCAAGAGAATTACCAGATGATACATCAGAAGCATCGTTCTCAAATTTAGCTTACCCCTTAGATTGGGATGGCATATTTGAATATGTAGGCTTTCCTGCTTACATGAAACCATTTGCTGGAGGTGGATGGAAAAACGTATATAAACTAAACAATATGGAAGAATTCTTCCAAACCCATGCAGAAACAGGACAACTGGTAATGTTACTTCAAGAAGAAATCATTTTTGAAGAATACTATAGGTGTTATTGCATAGGCAGAAAGCACGTGCGCATCATGCCATATGAACCAAGAAACCCACACCATTTAAGATATGTAGCCAACCACAGGCCTTCAGCAAAATTGCTGAAAACCATGGAAGAGATTGTATTGAAGATCAACAACTATTTGGGTTACGATTTCAATACTGTAGAGCTCGCAATTAGAGATGGCGTGCCTTATGCAATCGACTTCTGCAATCCAGCACCTGATGCAGATCTCAAAAGTGTTGGTGAAGAAAATTTTGAATGGGTGGTTGAAACAGCGGCAAATTTCGCAATCGAAACCGCACAAAATTTGAAAGAAGGGACTGATAATTTATCCTGGGGAGAGTACATCAAAAGAAGCACAGTTCAAAAACCTCTATAAAAACAAAAACACCAAACATGATCGACTACAAACTATTTACGGTTGGTATTGAAGAAGAATACATGGTAATTGATCCCAAATCAAAAGGATTGGTAAGTCATGAACAAAAGATTGTGTTAGAGGGACAAAAAAACTTTGGCGAGAAAATAAAAGCAGAAATGCACCAGGCCGTAGTGGAGGTTGGAACAGATGTTTGTGCAAATATTGAAGAAGCAAGAACTGATATTTACAACCTCAGAAAAACCATTAGAGAAATTGCAAACGGACTTGGATACAGCACTGCATCAGCAGGCACTCACCCATTTAGCACATGGCGCCAACAGCTAATTACAGACCATATCCGATACAAAGAGATTGTAAATGAAATGCAAGATGCAGCAAGATCCAATCTCATCTTTGGATTACATGTTCATGTAGGTATGCCTTCGAAGGAAATGGCAATTCATATCGCAAACTCTGCAAGATATTTTCTCCCACACGTCTTTGCATTGAGCACCAATTCCCCTTTCTGGGAAAAAAGAGACACAGGGTTCAAATCTTACAGAACCAAAGTATTTGATAAGTTTCCAAGGACAGGAATACCCGACTACTTTGATAGCTATAGTGCTTATGAGAATTATGTCAACTTACTCATCAAAACAAAATGCATTGATAATGCAAAAAAAATTTGGTGGGATTTACGTGTACATCCTTTTTATGGAACAGTAGAGTTTAGAATCTGTGATGTACCACTAACAGTCGACGAAACTGTCGGCTTTGCTGCACTCTTTCAATGCATCTGCGTAAAGTTGTATAAACTTCGTTCTGCAAATCTAAATTTCATGCTTTACTCCAGAGCACTCTTAAATGAAAATAAATGGAGAGCATCAAGGTATGGAATAGATGATAAACTAATCGACTTTGGAAAAGAGCAAGAAGTGAATACCCGTGAGCTTATTTTGGAATTATTAGATTTCGTAGATGATGTGGTTGATGAATTGGGTTGCAGAGAAGCTTTGAAAAATATTCATAAAATACTGGAAAAAGGGACTGGCGCCGACAGGCAGTTGGCAGTGTATAAAGAAACCAATAGCCTGGAAGCAGTCGCAACCTACATGGAATCTAATTTTCTTGCAACACTTTGATGTAATTTTGTATCCACTATGAGAAAAATTAATGTTGCAGTATTGGACATGAATGAAGGGATGCCCAATGAAGGCATGAGATGTATTAGAGATTTGCTACAAAATTTAAAAAAAAGCAATACGGTTGAGTTGGATTGGGAGGAATTTGAGGTAAGAAAATCATTACAAATTCCAACCTTGGATCATGACATATATATTTCCTCAGGTGGACCAGGAAGTCCCCTTTCAAGCCTAGGTTCTGAATGGGAAAATGCATACTTCAAATGGCTAGGACTTGTCGACAATTGGAATAAAAACCCAAATAACCAGAACAAAAAATTCGTCTTCCTCATTTGCCATTCGTTTCAACTGGCATGCAGGTATTTTGAGGTAGGTGAAGTCATCAAAAGAAAATCCACAGCATTTGGCGTCTTTCCTATCCACATGCTCAAACACCATGGCACCATTGATCCAATTTTCAATGGATTAGGAGACCCTTTCTATGGAGTTGACAACAGAGACTATCAAGTTGTTCAAACCAACAAACAACGTGTACACGAACTAGGAGGCGAAATTTTATGCATCGAAAAAGAACGCCCCCATGTACCTCTTGAAAGAGCAGTTATGGCCATTCGATTCAATCCCTATATGATTGGCACACAGTTCCATCCTGAAGCAGACGCACAAGGCATGAGTATGTACCTGCAAAGAGAAGACAAAAAACAGGTTGTGATCCAGAACCATGGACTGCCAAAGTGGACATCCATGATTGAACATTTGAATGACCCTGATAAAATAAACCTGACCAACAAACAGGTGCTTCCAAATTTTCTTATGCAATCCATCAAAGAAATCCTAAATCCCTTTAGTCTATCATAACAAAAGCAATGCTTATATGATACCTGCTATCAGAAATTTCATCAATACAAATTTTACAGAAACCCAATACCAGGAATTTCTGAAAGATTTGCATAGTGCATTTCCTGGAGCAATTGATTTTAGAGTAGCAGAAACACCAGTCTTTGTCGATAAGGGACTTGGCGACAAAATGATTGCCACCTGTGAATACATCATCGATTTTATCAAAGACCCTTCATTTAAAAACAAAACCGAAACTGCCATACCAGCAGCAGAAAGATTGAGCAATGAAGGCAAGCAACCTCATTTCATTGCCTTTGATTTTGGCGTATGCCAGCATGAAGATGGTAGTTTATTCCCAGCATTAATCGAAATGCAAGGATTCCCAACCTTATTTGGTTTTCAAGCCTACTATCCTGAAGTTTTAGAAAAGCACTATTCCATTCCAGAGGGATATTCTAATTATTTTAATGGGCTTGATAAGAGTAGTTACATATCCTTACTTAAAAGAGTTATACTTGGTGAATGTAATAGTAAAGAAGTAATCTTACTTGAAATCAAACCACACCAACAAAAGACAAGAATCGATTTCTACTGTACAGAAAAATACCTGGGTATTAAGCCTGTTTGTTTGACAGAATTGTTCAGTGAAGGAAATAAATTATTTTATCTAAATAATGGGGAGAAAATTCAAATAAAGAGAATCTACAACAGAGTCATTGCTGATGAACTTAATAATATGCGAACAGCATTAGGAGAAAGCATTGATCTGACAAAAGATTATGATGTAGAGTGGATTACGCATCCACATTGGTTCTATAGAATATCAAAGTTTACACTACCCTATTTGCACCATGATTGCATACCAGAAACAAAGTTTTTAAACCAATTAGAATCCATACCAAAGGATCTTGAACACTATGTACTTAAGCCACTTTTTTCCTTTGCAGGACAAGGTGTAATCATTGATGTTACAATAGACGATATCAAAAATATTAAAGATCCGGAAAACTGGATACTACAGCGAAAAGTAGATTATGCAGCATGCATTGAAACACCCAATTCACCAGCGAAAGTAGAAATTCGCCTTATGTATCTTTGGGAGGAAAATGCACCCAGGCCTATCTTAGCTACTAATTTAGCACGACTAAGCAAGGGAAAAATGATTGGCGTTCGTTATAATACAGATAAAGACTGGGTTGGCGGTAGCGTTGCTTATTTTAAAAAATAAAAAGCATGAAACACATAGATGAAGTAAAGAAAAAGAAACTAATTGATGGAATCGTTGGGCAATATGTGCATGGAGAATCTACAACATTTGGATTAGTCACACTAGAAGAAGGTAGTCCCCTCCCTTTGCATAACCATCCACACGAACAAATCACTTTCATGCTGGAGGGAAAGCTTAAAATGAAAATTGGAGATGAAGAAGTAATCCTTGAACCAGGGTTCGTCAGAGTGATTCCATCTAACACATATCACTCAGCAGTAGCATTAACAGCCTGCAAATTAATTGATGTTTTTAGTCCTGTTAGAGAAGAGTATAGGGACTAACTACATTATTCTTCTTCGGTATTTTTTAACATCCCCAGCAATTGGTAGGCATTGTTTAAAACAATTGAGCCATTAGGTAATTGTTCTAAACCAGATTGAATCTCAGTTCTGCCGTTGCCCGACAAGCCGGTTATAACAGGAATCATTACAAATTTATTATCTGCAGATTTATAAAAAACAAATTGCTGGTTACCTGATCGAACTATTGCCTCATCAGGCAACGCTTTTACTTCTCGATCCGAAACTGATACATCAGCTTGAATAAGCATACCAGGAAAAAGTTGTGTCGGATGAATAGTAAAATGGCAATGTGCTGTTGCTGTACGATATTCATCAATACCTTTATTTACCAATATAACTTTCGCTGGAAAGCCACCATTTTTATCCCCCATGAACTTAATCTTTACTGTATTTCCAATTTTGATATAGGGAAGATCTTTTTCAAAAATTGTAAGCGCAGCATGTATATCATCAGGATCAATCAGCTCAAACATCGTTTCTGCAGGCTGCACATATTTCCCAATATTTACGTTCACTTTTGACACATATCCATTGATTGTAGATCGAATCGGTAATTGTCCACTGATATTTGTTTCATTCAAAGCAACTGGATCTACCCCAATCAACTTTAGCTTTTCTGAAAGAGATTTTACAAGAACAGATTGCATTTTCATCTCTCCCTCAGCAATTTGAAATGCTTTTGATGTGCCAGCATTTGAATTGTACAATATTTGTTGTCTCTCGAATTCTTGTTTTATCAATTCTTGCTTTGCTTTAGCAGATAGATAGTCCTGTTGCAATTGTACAATTGACTGATCTTCCATTAGCGCTATTACATCTCCTTTACGCACTTGCATACCAGGAATCAGTTTGGTGCTTCGCAGATAACCTCCTAATGGAAAATTAACAGATATCATATTTTGAGGGGGCAAATCAATTTTTCCCTGAAGCTGAATTATTGAACTCATCCTTTGCTTCTCAGCATTACCAAATTGAAGACCCAATGACTTCAATTGCTCCCCATTTAACTGAAGTTCTGATAAAGAGACAGATTCTTCAGTTGTAGCATCTTCTGCTTTTTTTGTAGAACAGGAAAAAATAAATACAGCAAAAAACACCAACACCATTGAATTCAGTTTCATGGTTAATTTTTTTCAGTTAAATAATAATATTCTGACCCTACCATTTGCAATTCATGTATTGCAGAGGCATAAGCGATTTTTATCTGTAAGGACTGGCTAATCAACAAGGTCCATTCTGCAAATGATATTTCTCCAGCCTTTAATCGGAGGGTAGCTTGATCACGCATTTCATTTGCTAATTTCAGACCCTCTCTTTCATAATACTGCGCTGCTTGTCGCTGTTGAATAAACCTGGATATAAGCTTAGCATATTGAATATTTAAATACTCCCACTGTTGCGTCTTCTCTATCTCAGCAATTTCTATATCTAAAGCAGAAGCCTTGAGCCTGGCTTTTGAAGAACCATTAAAGATGGGAATACCTACACCAAATTGGAAAACACCAAAACGATTACCAGAGCCATAATATTTTTGGGTAATGCCATCTGGACTCTGCCATCCAACAATAGACTGGCTACTGTATCCAACTTCCAAATCGGGCAACAATTTAGATTGGTTGAACAAACGCTTTGCTTTACTTTCAGCTACAATGGCATCAGATACTTTTAGTGTTGGATGCTGCAAAAGATTTGGAAGAGACAAAGGAATATCAATTGCTGTATTTTCCTCTAACATTGGCACCAATAAATCATCTGAATTAATATTTTGCTTCAAGTCTTGCAACAACAATTCTCTATCAGCTAACAACTGAAATTTTTGCAACTTAATTTGGTTGAATTGCAAATCGATGGCATTAAATATACTTTTGTTGATTTCACCCTGCTGTTGCTGCAATACTGCAATGCGCCTCCATTCAGTGAAATTCACTTCTATTTCATCTAGAATTTTCGCCCTCCTTTCTAAGTCCATTATTTTATACGACAATTGCCTTACAAGCAAATGAAGATCTGCCTTATCTAACTTTGTTTTGGCATTTTCCAAATCAACATTTTTTTGAAATACCTCTTTTTGCCTTCTATATACAGTTGGAAATGAAAATCCCTGGTTCAAATAAAATCTGGTATCATTAAAAGCACTATTGATTTTCCCATATTCAAGTCCAATAGAAGTATTAGGAATTTCAGAAGATCTGGTTTTTAAAATTTCAGACTGTTGGATTCTTTTGCTGCCTATCGTGATTACTGCTGCATTTTTGTCGGCAAACTGTAGAATCGAATCCAATGGTAGAATTTGCTGTTTAGATTGTGTACTTCCAAAAAAAGGAAGCATCAGTAACAAAAGAGATAGAGGAACAAGTTTCACTTTCTTTAATTTTCTTTTTTCTACCCAAACATAGAGAACTGGCAAAACAAATAGCGTTAAAAGTGTTGCAGAAACCAATCCACCTATTACAACTGTCGCCAATGGTCGCTGCACTTCAGCACCAGAGCTAGTACTAAATGCCATTGGCAAAAAGCCAAGTGATGCTACTGCAGCAGTCATTAAAACTGGTCTCAGCCTGGAGGTTGTCCCTTCTAAAACAATTTCATCAATACCCAGTGTTTGCTTTGACTTAAGTCGATTAAACTCACTGATCAATACTATGCCATTTAGAACAGCAACACCAAACAATGCAATAAATCCTATTCCTGCGGAAATACTGAAAGGCATATCTCTCGCCCAAAGGAAAAAAATTCCTCCTATAGCCGATAAGGGAATGGCAGAATAAATCAATAAGCCATACCTGATTGATCCAAAAGAAAAATACAGAATCAATAAAATTAAAAATAAGGCTATTGGAACTGCTATCATAAGTCTATTTGTTGCTTCTGCAAGATTTTCAAACTGACCTCCATATTGAACATAATAACCAGGAGGAAGTTTAATCTGCTTGTTGATTTTAGATTGTACTTCTTCTACAACAGATTGTACATCTCTGTCACGAACATTGAAAGCAATAGTAATTCTCCTTTTTGCATCTTCCCGTTGAATTTGATTGGGGCCTTCTTCAATGACTACTTCAGCAACTTGATCTAAAGAAATATTTTGACCATCTGCAGTAGTAAGCATCAATTGTTTTAAATCCATCAAATCATCCCTTCGGTCATTGGCTAATCTCAAAACCAAGTCGAATCGTCTTTCATTTTCATATACCTGACCTGCAACTTCGCCAGCAAATGATGCCCTCAACATTCTATTTACATCAGTAATATTTAAACCATATGAAGCAATTGCCTGTTTATTGTATTTAATTACGACCTGCGGCAATCCAGTTACTCTTTCTGCAAAAATATCTTTGGCTCCATCCACGGTATGAATAACTTTTTCAAATGCAGCTGCATATTGTGCCAATGTATCAAGATTTTCTCCAAATATTTTGCAAACTACATCTTGCTTTGCCCCAGCAATAAGCTCATTAAACCTCATTTGAACAGGATACTGAAAACCACCAGTGAGTCCGGGTACTTTACCAATAGCAGCACTCATTTTGTTCGCCAGTTCATCATAACTTTCAGCGCTTGTCCATTCACTTTTATCTTTCAGATTCACGATAATATCAGTCATTTCGATAGGCATGGGATCTGTCGGTATCTCGCTTGCGCCAATTCTTGTTACAACACTCTTTACTTCAGGAAATTTTTTCAATTCTGTAACTGCCTTTGTCGTAGCATTGATTGTTTCCTGCAATGAGCTTCCTGTCATTAATCTCGCATCAATTGCAAAATCTCCCTCTTCAAGTTCTGGTATAAACTCACCTCCTAAACGTGTAGCCACAAGAATAGAAATAACAAATAAGGATAAGGAAACAATGACAACTTTTGCTGGATGCAATAAAAACTTTGTAAGTAGATTTTTAAACCTTACTTGTAAAGCATTCATCATACGGTTTGAAAAGTTTTCTTTTTCTGGCATCTTTTTACTCAGACCAAGACTTGTAACCATAGGCACATAGGTAAGCGACAAAATAAATGCCCCTACCAAAGCAAAGGCAACAGTTTGTGCCATTGGCTTAAACATCTTTCCTTCAATTCCAGTCAATGACAATATGGGAATATAAACGATAAGAATAATAACTTGTCCAAATACAGCTGCATTCATCATTTTAGCAGCAGCCTTTTCTACAGTTGCATTCATGTCGGTTGAAGAAAGCCTTTGTAGTCCCTTGTCTTTGGCATGCAACTGGTACAAAACAGCCTCAACAATAATTACAGCACCATCTACAATCAATCCGAAATCCAATGCTCCCAGACTCATCAAATTACCAGATACGCCAAAGAGGTTCATCATGCAGACAGCAAAAAGCATCGACAATGGGATTACAGACGCAACAATTAATCCAGCACGTATGTTACCCAAAAAGAAAACCAGTATAAGTAATACAATTAAAGCTCCTTCGAGTAAGTTGGTTTTCACCGTATTTAAAGTACGGTTCACCATTTTTGTTCTGTTTAGAAAAGTTTTCACCTCTACCCCTTCAGGTAACGTCTTTTCAATCTGCTTCATGCGTTTTTCGATACCCGCAATTACTTGTGAAGCATTTTCTCCTTTAAGCATTAAAACGACCGCTCCTGAAACCTCACCTTGATCTTCATAGGTAAGTGCCCCATATCGAATGGGACTACCAATTTTCACTTCTGCAACATCACTTATAAACACAGGAGTTCCAGCAGCGGATTTTGAAAGAAAAATAGAGTTGATTTCCTCGATATTTTTAGCTAGCCCTTCAGTCCTGATGAACAATAAACTTGGACCTTTTTCAATGTAAGCAGCCCCAGAATTCTGATTGTTTTTTTCAAGCGCATTGAATACCTGATCTAAAGTAATTCCAAGACTCTTCATTTTTGCAGGATCAATTGCAACTTCATATTGCTTGAGCTTACCACCGAAACTGCTCACATCCGCTACACCAGGAGTACCCATTAGTTGTCGCCTGATGATCCAATCCTGTATTGTCCTTAATTCAGTTAAATCATACTGCTGCTCATAGCCTTTTTTTGCTTTTACTACATATTGATAAATCTCACCCAAGCCAGTAGTAACAGGAGCCAATTCAGGTGAACCGGCTTCTTTGGGGATCTCATCACGTATCATGGTCATCCTTTCACTCACCTGTTGACGACACCAGTAAACATCTTTATCATCATCAAAGACTATGCTAACCACCGATAAACCAAATCGAGAAATAGATCTGATCTCTTTAATACCTGGTATATTTGAAGTGGCCTGCTCAATAGGAAAGCTAATTAATCTTTCAACCTCTAAAGATCCTAAGGTGGGTGAAACAGTTATCACCTGTACTTGATTAGAAGTTATATCAGGAAGTGCATCAACTGGTAGTTTTATCAACTGGATGGTTCCCCAAATGATCCAGGCCAATGTAAAGAGACCAATTACCAATTTATTTCTGACCGAAAACCGGATTATCGCATTCAACATATTCCAAGGTGTTACAAAACACGTATTTGATGCCTATTTACAACATTCCTTTTTGGTAAATAAGCTCCCAAAAAAAGAAAAAAGTTTATATAAAGCGCTTAACACCTGTTTCATTTCTTAAATGTATTGAAAAAAGTCCTTTCAACACTCAAAGAAATACTCGGAGCAGCACTTGCCATTCTGTAGGCATTGCCTTTTACCTGGAATCTATAACCCAGATTGACTTTGGTATTGCTATTGATAATAAATTGCATGGCTGGTGCTAAGTCTACGAAGTAAAATTTACGGTCAATTCCCCTACTGCCCAACAACTCCAGATAAAGATTAAAATTGGTCTGTTTATAGCTGGTGTATTTTTTAGGAAAAAGCAGATATCCTGCAGATAAAGAATAATTAAAGCTGCTGTATCCAAAATTTCGGGGCCCCAAATATTTCAACCACCTTTCGCCATCCAATACCTCAGTCAGAGATATGGTAGAAGAAATTGCCAATTTATTGATCAATTGGGTAAGTATTACTCCACCTTGGATTACAGATTGATCGCCATCAGAAGTTAATTCTTCAAATTGCAAATTATTCGAACTCATTACACCTTTTAAATAAGCAGCAGCACGAAAATGACGATGCACATCATCGCTGCTGTAAAACCTGTATTTAGCGTAAAGGCTTGCCGACTCCCATTTCATAACCCTATTGGTATACATATCACTGAAGGTTAAACTCGGGCGAAACATCCATTTTTTATTTAAACCAATGGATGCCTCAGCCATTTGCCTCGACTGAATTAGTTTATTGCCTAAACTATTTTCCTCCATCCATTTTGAACCGTATTTTACAGAAAGAGACTTAGCAGGTACATTTGAAGCAGGGTCGGAAAACACATATAGTTCCTGACCAGATACGCAGATGTGACTTGCCATAACCATGGCAATAATCAACAAATAAAATTGCTTTCTCATTTGATGGTTACATGGTAAATATTGAGTGAATGCACCTCGTGGTTCGGCACTACACATTTAGTAATATTACCAGGCTTATAACAATCAAGATTAGATCCGCCTGCAATTTTCTTGTGATCCTTTGTAGTAAGGAATTCCTTGTCAATTACATGAAGCGTAATTGGACCATTATATTCCTTAGGCTTTACATTGACAAAATGATAAAAACTGTTTCCGACTTTAATATGAGTATCATGTTCAATTTTATGATTATCAGCATCAAATTCAAGGTGCAATTGTGAAACTGAGAACCCAGCATCTTCCACTTTCTTTCTGATGGCTTCAGGATCAACATGCTGTCCCTCTTTAAAGTTGATCACAAATGAAGATGCATTTAGATCAGTATCTACACTATCTACAAAACTCAGGGCTGACAGGTTGGTGTATACTGATTTGGCACACATGGCACAAGTAAGTCCACTTGCCTGTAATGTTGCTTTTTTAATCTGTGCAAAAGATCCAAAACACAGACTGAGCAAGGCGATTATGAAAAATATTTTAGTTTTCATGTTAAACTATTTTATTGCGCGGGCGCTTTGCGCCCGCGCAATGTTAAAACTTTAAACAATTGAGAATCGACTGACTTAATGCTTACTGCATTCCTTACAATCTTTGCACTCTTTTCCATTCTCACACTTACCGTCCTTGCAATTTACACAGGCCTTTTCTTTCATGCATTTGCCATCTTTACAATCCTGGCAATCTTTCCCTTTTTCACACTTGCCATCTTTGCAGCAATCCAATTTAGTTTCTTGTGCACCAACAGCTTGTTTTCTTTCATATTGGCAACATCCATGCAGCTTGTTGTATACTTCTGTTGGGGCTGTAAAATCCTGGGTATCATAACCTGCAGCAGCTATAGCCTGCTGTATTTTGCTGGCATCAGTCTTTTTTGAATTGTAAGCAACAGCAAGCACTTTGGTCTCTTCGCTCCAACTGGCTTTTGTTGCACCTGCATTTGTGGCTGCGGTTTCAATTACTTTTTTACACATACCACAATTGCCCCAAACTTTGATTTCCTCTTTTTTCTGAGCAGTTGCGCTAATTGAAAAAAATACAAATAATGCGATTGTTGAAAATATCGTTTTCATGATAAATGATTTGAATAATTTTAATTTTTTTTCCTGTGTTGAAATTAATTGGACATCAGGAATAATTATAGAATAGATGCACGAATGAAAGCGTCATCCAAGAGATACATCAATAGAAATCAAATTCTGAAAATACAATTACGGAGATAGATGGGAGGACCACCATACTTTGATGGTGAAATAGGTTTAAATTGTTTATTTCTATAACCAATTATTTCGGTCGAGTAGACATCTAAAGGAGTAAGGACGGATAGAAATTTATCTTCAATCAGTACAGATGATGTCTTCAACATTTGACCATCATCCAACTTGACTACCTGTAAAAGATCATGGCAGCATCCAGCATCATCCATGCCGCAATACCCACATGCATCCTGCTCTTTTTCACCTATACTAATACCAGCAAGTTCACCCATGCAGAAATGGGCACTCATAACAGTGCCACTACTTGCAGCAGTGTAAACCAATAATAGTAATATGGCTAATATCCTTTTCACAAGACAAAATTAGGACTTATTTCGAAAAAGAAAAGCGGACAACTAGAACGAGTAGCCAATTAATTGACAAAATTCCAAAAAATACCAAGCCTAAACACCATGCCCGGGTTAGGATAAAGCGGAGCCGCGAGGTTATTGTCTTTAAATCCAAACCCATAACGCTGCGTTATTGTATTTAAATTTTCTACCCTGACATAAGTTGTAAAACTCCTTATGCGAAAGTTTGCATAGGTGGCTACATCCGGACGAATAGAGATTTTTCTTTCAGTCTGGTAGAAAAACTGACCTAAAACGGGTGAGTAATTATCAGCAAAATAGGGACTATAATACCTTATGTCTAACCCAGTAGAAAGAACAAGATTTCGGAAAGGCTTACCCTCATAAGCTAACCGATTTCTAGTATAAATCAATGGTAAATGAATAGGCGCATTGCCTGTAACGGTTTGGACATATAAATCTAAATACCATTTCCACCTCCTACCCAGGTTAGTTTCTCTATTCACCCCAGCCCTGATAAAGTTAAATAGCGGGGCGTACTGATCGGACTCCTGAAAGCCTTTGAAATAGGTATAATTGGAAACCAGAAAATATTCCAGACTTAATCTAGTTTTAATTTTTGAAAAATATAGACTGGCATTCAAAGCGGTCACATTTTCATTTGCATAATCAGTCCCTCTTATTACAGGAAAAGACAAATCACTGGTAAAAAGATCAGAAGGTGTCCTATTGATATTTTCAAAACCCAATTCCAATGCTCCAAATTTTTCACCTAACGACCTTTTCAGATTGGCCTTTACCTGATAATTCCCTAAGTCCCTTCCCAAGATAAAAAATTCACCATACAGCAACATATCCCACTTCTTGTTCCTTGTTCGGTTTCTGTATTCCCCGTGTGCAATGGTATTGGTAAATCTGCCACCTCCATTTGTTACCGAAGTTGGATTATACAACAAAAAGGATGCACCCGCTTTGATGAATTGGAGTGGGTTCTTGGAATCAGGGAATTGAATAAGAGAAAAATCTGTTTTCAATATATCTAATCCTGTCTGATAATTGACGGTATCCGGTACATTGGTAAATGAATAATTTTCCTTGTAGAACTCAGCTGATCCGGAAGCCTGTACATCTAAAAATTGATAATTGTACTTACTCAATTGGGTGGTGTTCTCAAATCTTAATTTAGGGAGAAAATAACGAACAACTGTACTATCTGTAACTATAGAATCTTTCTTTCCAAAATCATATTGCTGGCGCAGCAAATAATGTTTATCCTCATACCGATTACCTGTAATCAATTTAACATTAAAAAAGTTTCTTGATGAAAAGGCTGTCGCTGCAAGATTGGTAGGAATATTAAACCTGTCCTCATAAGCCGGATTGGGATTAACCAAAAACGATTCATCTTGTATTCCACCATTCTCAGCACTTTGCAAAGCATTAGACATCAAAATAAGATAGGCATGGTAACGTTGATTCTTTGAAGTATAATCTGAATTAAACCTGAAATTATTGTGATTTGTATTTTGAGAATTAAATGTTCCAGGCGCATTGATCAAACGGTATTGCAGGACAAAATTCCAATCAGGGGAAATATTTTGTGTGTGCAAAATACTAATCTGCTGTTCTGCTTTACTTCCTACCAGATAACCCAACTCTGTAAAGGGTTTAGTGGTGTTCATGAATCTTGTATCTGCAAGCGTTAATGCATAAGGATCAAACGCATGAAACCCCATGTCCCAACCCGGTAATCTTAGAGGAGAAAACAACATAGGACGTATAGCATTCCCGTTGTGCCCTATTTGGATATACTCGGGCTTCATTGGAATTCTTTTGTAAAAATCAGAGATTGAAGAATCAAAAAAACTGTACCGAGCTGTATCCAAATACTTGAACCTTACATTTACAGAATCATCGGAAAATTTTCTTTTTTCAAAAGATAAAGAGTCAGAACCCCCTCCTCCACCAGAACCACCCATTCGAGAACCCATTCCTTGAGCAGCTCTACCAATGCCACCTCTTCCTTGTGCATTGGTTTGTACTGCACTGAATAGAATGCAAAGCAACAGTAATCCGCCAAAAATAATTGGCCGACGTACAAAATAAAATACTTGCTTACTAATCATCCAATACATCATGACAGGAGCAAAATAACAAAGCTCATTTAAATGGTTTGAATGAGCTGTTTAAAAATAGATGTTAATTTAGGAGCTGCTTCATTTGCAGCATCCAATACTTCCTGATGTGTAATACTATTTTCTTCATCTCTAATACCTAAATCAGTTATTACACTCATTGCAAATACTTCCATACCACAATGCACAGCAACGATTACTTCTTGAACAGTGCTCATTCCTACAGCATCTGCGCCAACAAGTTTAATCATCTTGTATTCTGCTCTTGTCTCAAAAGTGGGTCCCGTTACACCAAAATATACACCCTGGTGCAGTTGGATGTTATGAGAATTTGCTATTTCAATTGCTTTATTAATTAAACGTTTCGCATAAGGCTCGCTCATGTCTGGGAATCTAGGACCCAATTCATCAATATTTTTTCCCAACAATGGATTACGAATAGCAAAACTGATATGATCTTTAATGATCATCAAATCCCCCACTTTAAAATCAGGATGAACACCACCAGCTGCGTTGGATAAGAAAAGATGATCTACTCCTAACAATTTCATTACACGAATTGGAAAAACAACCTCATTAGGTGAATAGCCCTCATAATAATGGAATCTTCCAGCCATAACAATCAAATCAACATTTCCTAATCGTCCAAAAATTAACTTTCCGCTATGTCCCTCTACAGTTGAAACAGGAAAATGTGGTATGACTGAATAAGGAATTTCTAAATGAACTTCTATCTGGTCGGTAAAAGAACCCAGCCCACTTCCCAAAACCACCCCTACCTTAATATCCCCTAAAACCTTTGCCTTTAGATAATCAACAGCCTCCCTTATCTTATCTAATTCTGTCATATTCTCATCCATTTGAACAAAGATACTATCTTTAGTGTAGTTTGAATATGCAGAATCACTTCGTGTTATATGGTGCAAATGGATATACTGGCGAGCTAATTGCCAGACTTTCCCATACATATGGCCTACGTCCTTTACTGGCAGGAAGAAACACAGACGCCATCAAAAATCTTGCAAAAGAACTTTCCTTAGAATATATAACTGTTGCGCTCGATAATCCTGCAGCATTAGACAATTTGCTAAAGGGACAGCAACTGGTGATACATGCAGCAGGACCATTTAGTAAAACAGCAAAACAAATGGTGGAAGCCTGTATTAGAAATAATGTGCACTATACAGATATCAATGGAGACATCTCCTGCTTTGAACTGGTAAAAACATTCAACCAAACTGCCATTGAAAAGAATTGTATGTTAATGCCTGGCGTTGGATTTGACGTAGTACCAACAGATTCTGTAGCCAAAAAAATTACCGAATTATTCCCGGGTGTAACCGATCTTAAACTTGCTTTCGCTTCTATCGGCAGCACCATTTCTCATGGAACGGCAACAACCATGGCTGAAAAATTAGGAGAAGGTGGCGCAAAAAGAATCAATGGTAAAATAATTGGAACGCCTTTGGGCGAAAATTCCATGTGGGTCGATTTTGGTAAAAAGAATTTATTTGTAATGAGTATCCCCTGGGGAGACATTAGTACTGCACATCATACCACGGGAATACCTAATATAGAAACCTTCTTTGCCATAAAACCATCCGTCTACAAATGGATGAAGATGCAAAAGTTCTTCAATTGGTTCTTAAAACTTGAATTGGTAAGAAATATAATCAAAAAACGAATCGACCAAAGACCAGCTGGACCAGATGAAAAAATGAGAAAGGAAGGAAAATCTTTGGTCTGGGGCAAAGGAACAAATGCTGAAGGCGAAAGCATTACAGTAAGGCTAGCCGGTCCTGAAGGCTATACTTTTACTGCACATGCATCTTTGATTATTGCTACTGAAATTTTAAAGGGGAATTGGAAACCAGGTTACCAAACTCCTGCAGGCTGCTATGGTAGCGAACTGGTGCTAAAAGTACCAGGTGTTTCCTATCATTAATAGTTGGAATACGATTTTGCTCTTAAAAACAGGGTTACATTCTTACTTACCGTTTTTTCATATTCTTTCATTGACAACAACTCTTTCCATTTTGGATCATTGGAAAAAGCTTTCCAGTGGGCATTTCTATCTTCCATGTTTTCAAAACTGGTCATGTACATCAAATTAGGCATTGTTGGTCCGCTTACCACCTCAGCATAAAAAACAGCGTTGAAATTCAATCTTGCAAACAAATCAATTTCACCACCCTCATTGAACATTTCGACTTTTTTCCAATACTTTTTTTCTGAAGCACTTTCATAACTGCGCAACTCATAAACTCGCTCATTGGCAGAAGATTTCAATTTCGGCATCATCAATGTAGGCGCGAATCTAAATCCTTCTAATACATAACCGACTATCCTATCAAAAGCCGGTTGCTCACTTGTTGCTTCAAGATACGCTTTGCCATTTTTTGAAACTTCGTCATCTGCGAACATAGCTTTATTGATATTCGGTATATCGGATATATTTTTATGAGGAACCAGGACAAACAATTTTTTTATAGTTGCAGTATCATTAGCAATGTTGGTAAATACACCGACCTGCTTTATTCCTTTTTTGTGTAAATAAGGAAGGTAAGCTTGCGACAAAAACTGATCAATCATCTTTTCTTGTTCACTGGTCTTGTACTCATATACCTTCAATTCAAAATAATCTTTCTTCTGAAGATTTGTCTGCGAGATTGAAGACATTGAAAAAAACAAGACAACTGCAACAAAGATGTATTTCATATTACAATTTGTATTTAGACAAATGTATCGAATTAATATCTTTGTCGTGATGCCAGTAAAGGACTATTATACATTATTAAAGATCGAGCCAAACGCAGACCTGGCAACCATTAAAAAAGCTTATCGAAAACTGGCTCTGCAATACCATCCAGATAAAACAGGAAACAACCATTATACAGAAAGCTATTACAGGGAAATTCAAGAAGCTTACCTCACTTTATCAGATACTAGAAAAAGAGAAGAGTATCTTTATCACAGGTGGCTAGAGAAGTCGATGGGACATAGCTTAGACAGTGCACTAACTCCCGTTCAAATCATTCAACTTTTTTTAAAAACAGAGCAATACATACACGGTACAGATAGCTTTAAAATGGACAAATACCATTTACTGGAACACCTGAAACAATTGTATAGCATAGGTCGACAAGAAATAATCATTTCATCAAATGATGAGCAATTGGAAAAAGAATCCCTGCGACTGGCCATGGAATCCAGTAAATTATTGCCTTCAGAAGCACAATTCAATTTTCAAATACAATTGCAAATGCTGCTTTCTAGGCATACCAAGATACAGGAGGATTGGAATGAAACCCTGAATGCGGTAATCAAAAAAGAAAAAATGGACTCCTTTAAAATTCCAATTGTCATCCTCATCACAATTTTAATCTGTTTGGCAATACTCTTGATCAGCAAGTAACTAATCGCTTACCACAATCAATTTGTATCTTTACAGCATGCATTATGTGTCTGTAGAGCAACTGGGTAAATCTTATGGAATCAAGCCCCTATTTAGCGACCTTAGTTTTCACATCAACGAAGGAGATAAAATTGCACTGATTGCAAAAAACGGTTCTGGTAAATCCACCCTTTTAAAAATACTAGCAGGAAAAGAAACTGCAGATGAAGGTAAATGCTGGATCAACAAAGAAGTAAAATGTATTCTTTTTGAACAAGACCCTGCCTTTTTTGAAAGTGCCAGCGTGTTAGATAACATTTTTGCCCACGACCACCCCACCCTGAATGCAATCAAGAAGTACGAGGCAGCAGAAGATGCCCAAGATTTTGATAAACTCGCTGAAGCCATCAATGAGATGGAAGAAAGAAATGCCTGGGATTTCGACGCCAAAGTAAAGCAGATCCTCGATAAATTAAATATCCATCACCTGGATCAACCTGTATCGAGCTTAAGCGGTGGGCAGAGAAAAAGAGTTGCTTTGGCAAAAACCTTAATAGACATTGGATTTGAAAACATTCATTGTTTACTCATCATGGACGAACCCACTAACCATCTAGATATTGAAATGGTTGAATGGTTAGAACATTACCTCGACAAAGAAAAGATTACATTATTACTTGTATCACACGACAGGTATTTTTTGGATAGTGTATGTGATGAGATATGGGAACTGGAAAACAGCAAGATCTATGTTTACAAGGGGGATTACCAAAATTACGTCGAGAAAAAAGCCGCAAGAATTGAAAGTGAACAAGCAACCATAGATAAGGCCAGAAATACCTATCGCAAGGAATTGGAATGGATGCGAAAACAGCCCAAAGCCAGAACCACCAAATCTAAAAGCAGGCAAGACAACTTTTATGACATTGAAAAAGTTGCAAAACAAAAAATAGAAGACAAGAAGATAGAACTGGAAATGAAGATGAGTCGACTTGGAGGTAAAATTGCAGAACTAAAAAAAGTCTATAAAAAATTTGGAGAGAAGATAATTCTCGAAGGTTTTGACTATACTTTCAAAAGAGGAGAACGAGTAGGTATTATCGGAAAAAATGGTGCAGGAAAATCGACCTTTATCAATATCCTTCAAGGATTAGAAGAACCAGATAGCGGGAAGGTCAATATTGGCGATACGATAGTCTTTGGCAATTATTCGCAACAGGGGCTTGTTATTAAACAAGATCTGAGGGTAATTGAATTTGTAAAAAACATTGCAGAAAATTTTCCTCTGGCAAAAGGAGGATCATTGAGTGCAGCTCAATTTTTAGAGCTGTTTCTTTTTACACCCGACCAACAATACAGCTATATCAGTAAACTAAGTGGTGGAGAGAAAAGAAGATTGCATTTGTTAAGTATCCTTTTCAAAAACCCCAACTTTCTCGTACTGGATGAGCCTACAAACGACTTAGACTTACCTACCCTTTCTGTACTTGAAAACTTCCTGATGGATTTTCAGGGTTGTTTGATTATTATTAGTCACGACAGGTACTTCATGGACAGAATCGTGGACCATCTGTTTGTTTTTGAAGGAAATGGAGTTATCCGTGACTTCCCAGGAAATTATGCAGAATACCGGGAAGAACAATCCTCAAAACAACAACCCCAACAACATCAAATCATAAAAAGTATAGATGTAAAAACCGAAATATCCGAAGCCACTACAATTAAAAGAAAGCCCTCCTTTAACGAGAAAAGAGAATTCGATGCATTAGAAAAGGAGATCAAAAATTTGGCAAAGGAAAAAGATACTATTACTGAACAACTTACTGCGGGAACCCTGGAATATGCTGAAATAGAAAAACTTTCCGCTCGCTTCAAAGAAATTTCAGAACTGATTGACCAAAAGGAATTGCGTTGGTTGGAACTGAGTGATCTTTTTGAGTAAGGCCTTAGGTTAATTCTATTTCCCTGATTTATTTGGATATGCAGCACGGGCAAGACGATCATTGATGGATTTTCCTAGCCCTTCATCAGGAAAAAATTCTGCTAAAATAACATCAACATCCGATTGATCCAATGAACGCATTGCACTAAAGAGTCCAGATGCTGCTTCTGACAAACTCCCATTAGTCGACAACACATATTCAACCGAATTGGAAATATGGTAGTTGGTATTGAATGATAGTATACCAACTTTTTTACCGGAATGAAGACTTAAGTTCTCTATTATATCGCCTTGTAACAAAAGTTTCTTTGTTGCATAATGGCTCTTCAGTTGTCCAGGTGCTGTGGGTTGTGCATGAGCCAATTTAACCACAACATCTACATTGCAAACAGCTTGAATTTCTTCTATAGATATACCTCCCAATCGATGAACGACCACCTTGTTGTCTTGAAAACCTACAATTGTCGACTCCAAACCAATTTTACATGATCCCCCTTCGATGATATATGGGATTTTGCCATTTAGACCTTGGAAAACATGCTGAGTAGAAACGGGACTAACATATCCTGATGGATTTGCACTTGGAGCAGCAAGTGGAAATTCCAGTGAATTCAATAATTGAAGTGTAATTGAATGTGCTGGAATCCTTATGGCAACTCTGTTACTTCCGGCAGTAATTAATTCAGGTACTTGATCCGACTTTGGTAATAAATAAGTAATAGGGCCTGGTGAGAAATGCTGGATAAGAAGACGGCATAGATCAGGTATCTCCTCCACCCATTTTTCCATTTGTTCAATGCTACCTACATGCAAGATCAATGGATTGAATTGGGGACGATTTTTTGCTGCATAAATTTTTGCAATTGCATTACTATCTAACCCATTTCCAGCCAAACCATACACGGTTTCTGTAGGAATAGCAACCAATTCTCCCTGTTCGAGAAGATATTTCGCCTTTACCAGATCAGATCCTATCTCTGTTGTGTACATAAAAAAGTCCCGGTTTTCACCGGGACAAAGTTAAATGAGTTCAATCATGTTTAGGCCTTTGATTTTTCCTTCTTTTCAGACAGCGGTTTTATTGAAAAAACTATTTTCTGATTTTCCTTATCCAAATCTGCCAACATCACATCACCTGCTTTGATACTCATATTGAGTATCTCTTCAGCCAATGGATCTTCAAGATATTTTTGGATTGCTCTATGCAAAGGTCTTGCACCAAATTGCTGATCATAACCTTTTTCTGCAATAAATTCCTTCGCCTCCTCTGTCAGCTCTAATGAGAATCCAAGATTAGACAGACGCTTCATTACGCCTTTCATCAGGATATCTATGATTTCAAAAATATGATGCTTTTCAAGTGAATTGAAAATGATTACATCATCCACCCTGTTCAAAAACTCAGGTGAAAAAGTTCTTTTCAATGCCTTTTCAATTACAGCCTTACTTGCTTCTTCAGCATTTGCCTGACGTGCACTTGTAGCAAAACCTACCCCTTCACCAAAATCTTTCAATTGACGAACGCCAATATTAGATGTCATGATGATCAGTGTATTTTTAAAATCTACTTTTCTTCCCAATCCATCCGTAAGTTGTCCATCATCCAATACTTGCAACAAGATGTTATAAATATCCGGATGTGCTTTTTCAATTTCATCCAAAAGGATAACTGAATATGGTTTTCTTCTAACACGTTCGGTTAATTGTCCACCTTCTTCATAACCAACATAGCCGGGAGGAGCACCAATCAATCTGCTCACAGTAAACTTCTCCATGTACTCACTCATGTCGATTCTGATCAATGCCTCTTCAGAATCAAACATGTTACGCGATAATGCTCTGGCCAACTCAGTTTTACCAACACCAGTAGGACCCAAGAAAATAAAAGTTCCAATAGGCTTTTTAGGATCTTTCAATCCTACTCTATTTCTTTGAATCGCTTTTACCACTTTGGAGATTGCATCATCTTGTCCCACAACCAAAGACTTCATCTCGTTAGCCATGTTCCTCAATTTCTCAGTCTCTGCCTGCACCATACGTTTTACAGGTATGCCTGTCATCATACTCACTACCTCTGCAATATCTTCTTCTGAAATAGGAAAACGCTTATGTTTAGACTCTTCTTCCCATTTATTCTTTGCAGCTTCTAACTCTTCCTGCAATTTCTTTTCGGTATCTCTCAAGCTTGCTGCCTCTTCAAATCGTTGGCTTTTTACAACCCTGTTTTTCTCGAGCTTGATGTCTTCTATTTTCTTTTCTAATTCGATGATATCATCTGGAACATTGATGTTTTTCAAATGCACTCTTGCACCTACTTCATCCAATACATCAATTGCTTTGTCTGGCAATAACCTGTCCGTCATGTACCTGTCACTTAACTTCACACAAGCATCAATTGCGTCAGCTGCATAATCAACATTGTGGTATTCTTCGTAGCGCGATTTAATATTATTCAGAATCTGTATGGTTTCTTCAACAGATGGTGGTTCAACCAACACTTTCTGAAATCTCCTGTCCAATGCACCATCTTTTTCAATGTGCATTCTGTATTCATCTAATGTTGATGCACCTATACATTGTAATTCACCACGAGACAATGCTGGCTTGAAAATATTGGATGCGTCAAGAGAGCCGCTTGCTCCACCTGCGCCTACAATCGTATGAATTTCGTCTATGAAAAGAATCACATCTCGGTTCTTTTCAAGTTCGGTCATGATGGCCTTCATTCTCTCTTCAAACTGACCTCTGTATTTAGTACCAGCTACCAAAGCTGCTAAATCCAAAGAGACAACTCTTTTATCAAATAAAACTCTTGATACTTTTCTCTGTACAATTCTAAGCGCTAGTCCTTCTACTATTGCGGTTTTACCCACACCAGGTTCTCCAATTAAAATGGGATTATTCTTTTTTCTTCTAGATAAAATTTGAGAAACCCTTTCAATCTCGGCTTCTCTTCCTACAATAGGATCAAGTGACCCAGATTCTGCTAGTTTAGTAATATCTCTACCAAAATTATCCAATACAGGTGTTTTTGATTTTCCACCTGCCTGAGCTGGTCTTGCTTTTTGTTGAGCCGACTTTCTTTCATCATCAAATTCTTCTTCTGGCTCATCAGAAAATTCACTCTTAACATCATTGCTTCTTACAGTCCCTAATTCATTCCGAAAAAGATCATAGTCGACATCAAATTGATTTAGAATTTGTGTGGCAATATTTTCTTTGTTTTTTAAAATAGATAAAAGCAAGTGTTCAGTTTCAACCATGGGACTTTTTAGCGCTTTTGCTTCAAGTACGGTCACCCTGATTACTTTCTCCGCTTGTCGGGTTAAAGGAAGGCTATTGATATTCTGGATGTTTTTTCCAGACTTATCTTTTACTGCCATCTCAACCTCTTTTCTCAACTCATATAAGTCGATGTTAAGGTTCTGTAAAACCTTCAAAGCAGTATTTTCCCCTTCGCGGATGACGCCTAACAATAGATGTTCTGTCCCGATGAAATCATTACCCAAACGCAACGCTTCTTCTCTACTGTAGGAGATGATTTCTTTAACCTGTGCTGAAAAATTATTATCCATATTAGGTTGGATTTTCGATTGATACAATAATAACGAATAATTCTCAGATTACTTCTGACACAAATTCACATTCCATCGGCTTGAACTAACCCTTAAAATCAACAAATGAGATATCTTTGTGGTTCGATAAACAAGAATTATAAGCGCTATACACATGAATGTCAAAATTGATACCAAAGAAATTTTCTATGTCATTTCCATTATGGACACTGAATTGACTGCTAATATGTCAGCAACACTTTTGGCATTAATTGCTAAAAAGCAGGAAGATGAAACCAAAAGCGTAATCCTCAACTTTGAAAAGGTGCAACAAATGGACAAAGATTTTGCTTCAGTATTAAACAATCTTAAAGAAAATCTTTACACTAAAAATAAGTCCTTTGTTATTTGCAACCTCTCTGAAAACGTTAAACAAAACCTATCCAATTGGGGTATATTGGAATCACTAAATCATACGCCAACGGAATCTGAAGCCTGGGATATTGTTCAAATGGAAGAGATTGAACGAGAATTGGACGCAGACTTTCCCGAGTAAAATTTAGTTGCCAGTACTATCTTTTTTGGAATTTAATCATTAGGTTTACACCTCATCCAATCCTTAAAATCTTAGCCTAATAAAGCTGAAATTATCACCCACACTAATTTTTAAATTTTTACATGAAAAAAGTCTTAGGATTGGCTCTTGCTATTATTCTAATGTACGGTTGTTCTAAAGAGAACAGCTCATCGAATAAGTCTATCTCACAAGCTCCATTAACCACAATTTCAACAAAAGCTGAATTGGCTTTGTTGAATTTTGACCTTTCGCACAGTTCAAAAAAAAGCGGGTTTCCTAACCTTGGTGATTTAAGCGGACAAACACCAATAGATATTCCAAAAGAAACGAAAAACTTTGAGTCAAAAGATCCTGTAATTCATTACCAACGTTTTTCGCTGAACAACAATAATATTGAAAATCACAAAGGCCAGTACCTAAAAGTTTTTGTTACAGGTGAAAACTATATAACAATTAGAGGGAAACGTTATGACTTGGCACAATTTCATTTTCATAGGGACAGTGAGCATACACTTCGTGGTAAAAGGTATGGCATGGAAGTCCATTTGGTCCATGTTTCTGCAGATGGCAAAATAGCCGTTTTAGGCATGTTTATTCAAGAAACCAGAAGAGAAAATGAAAAGTTAGGGATCTTGATTAACAACTCTCCATTGGTGCCCAATGGACTAAATTCAATACCCTTCAATTACAATCCATTTGATTTATTACCCAAAACCTCAGGGAAATATTATAGTTACAATGGTTCTTTAACCACCCCTAACTTAGATTTTGAGGCTAATCCGGATGGCCTCAGCTGGATTGTATTTGATTCACCAATTCATATATCCGCAAATCAGCTTACTAAGTATTCGAATTTGTTTGGAGAAAATGTACGGGTTTTACAACCCCTAGGTGGAAGAACGGTTTGGTCAAACCCAGAATACAGAATTCGCTAATTTTTTAATAAGGATTTTTTATTCTACACAAATCCTTTATATTTGCAACCCGAAATTGATGTTAATTCATCAACCGAGGATCGGTAGTTCAGTTGGTTAGAATGCCGCCCTGTCACGGCGGAGGTCGCGGGTTCGAGTCCCGTCCGGTCCGCAAGAAACCCCTTCAGAAATGAGGGGTTTTTTTTATCCTTTATCTACCCGCATGAAGTAAAGTACAGTGCAAGCAGACGAAATACTCATTTTCGTTCAAAAGAACCTCCTTTAAATCAAACTAAGAGCCCAAAGAACATACAAGGCTTACATCGACCTTTACCAATATTTCAAATCCTGTTAGCTGAGTAAGTATAGAAAGCATTTTAGTATCTCTATTGATTACACTTGCAAAATTTATTAGCCATGAATTAACGACAAAAAAAATCCCCCAGGATTACCTGGGGGACACTTGATTATAGAAATAATCAATATGTAGTTGTTATCTAAGCTTATAATACTGTAGTAACATTTGTGGTTGCATTCCAACCATCAGACAATGTCTTCATGAAAGCTACTAGATCTGCTTCTTGTTGTGCAGTTAACCCGAGGTTACCAGCTCCATGAATTTCAACATTGATATTTACTTCTCTTCCAAGTTGTGCCCATGTTTTGAATACACCATCAATTGTCCAACCAGCACCAGGAACATCACGTGTGTTGTAGAAGTGTACAACCTGCTCAAGAGAGTTGAAAATACCATTGTGCATGTATCTTCTGTTTGCGCCTACTGCAACATTTCTCAAAGTAGGTGTCTTGAATTTGCCATATTGAGCAAATGCTTGAGCTCTCCATTCTGCTGGGTACTTGAATTGTCCGTTAGGCAATACAGTTTCCAATTCGCCACCCAAACCTAAATCTTGCGCTAACAAAACTGATTTGTTTGGTGTTGAAGTATTTACTGGTAAACCTAAGTTGTGGTATCCAAAGTCAGTAAACAAAGCTGGTGTAATACCATCTTTTGAAACTTCAGTGTGACAATCATAACATTCAGCTTGATTGTTGAATATCGCTAAACCTCTTGCTTCATCAGCGCTTAAACGAACTTGACCTTTCATATAAGCATCAAACTTAGAAGTGAATTTATTTACTTCAGCAGTTGCTTCATATGCTGCGATAGCACGTCCAACTTTATCGTAGTTAGCATCTACCATTGCTTGAGTAGAAAGATCAATTGGCTCGTTGTTGAAAGCAGCCAACCAAAGATTGTAGTAATTAGAAGACTTGATGGTGTTCAAGATGGTTTGCTTGTCGGCAACATTGTGCTCAGCAGCATTCAAGAATGGACCAAGTGCTTGTTCAGCAGCAGGGCTACCCAATCTCAAACCAGTCGCACGACCATCCCAAAATAATCCACCATTGAATTCTGGCATCGGAGCAACAGGATCAGCTGGATCTGGTGGAGGTGTTGCCATAGTCATTTGAGGAGAAAAAGTTGCATAAGCTGCACTTGGTGGTTTACGACCTCCAAAAGCGCCGGCTACAGCACCTTGTCCTACACCTTGAACAAAACCTGGTCCATCACCCAAACCCGCAAAGCCTACGCTTGGCATGTGGCATGATGCGCAAGATTGAGTACCAACTGGATTAGACATCTTTTTGTCAAAGAAAACTTGACGACCAACCGCAGCAAGGTTGCTGAGATTTCCGCCATTTACTCCACGTACGCGGAGTTGATCGATGTCAGCTGACTGAACATCTAAGTCCTTCTGACAAGAACTGAAAATAGTTGCAGAGGCAATAAGCATTGCCGTAAAGCGTGAAAAACGACTGTGTAACATAGATAACATTTAAACTGATTTAAAAAATTGAATTTTAAACAGTTCGTCAAAGGAATTGGGGTTACGCAGTAAATCAGTAAGAATTGGAGGATTATAGGAAAATCAGAAGAATTGGATTGGGCATCTAAGAAATCTCAGTATGCAAGTAACAAAACTATGACTTAGAAATAAAATTTGCAAATTTTTTTAACAATTTTTTTTAAAAAAAATTTAAACTATTATTTACTTGATTTTCAACACAGTATGTAGTTGCAAATCAAAAGTCTGAAATTTCATTACCTTTGGCCGCATTGAAATCTAAATTAAAAACATGGCTGAATCTCAAACTAGACAGTTCTTGGATTTCGAGAAACCCATAAAGGAGTTGTTCGATCAAATAGAGCAATTAAAACAGACTGCGGAAAAAAACAAAATCGATCTTTCAGAATCAATTAATCAATTGCATGAAAGGATTGAAGAAAAGAAAAAAGAAATTCATCTCAATCTAACTCCTTGGCAAAAGGTACAATTGAGCAGACATCCAGATAGACCCTACACCTTAGAATATATTGAAAAAATATGCACTGACTTTGTAGAACTTCATGGGGACAGGAATTTCAAAGATGACAAAGCAATTGTGGGTGGATTCGGTAAAATAGATGGCCAAACTGTAATGATCTTAGGACAACAGAAGGGTGCAAATACCAAAATGCGACAAATTAGAAATTTTGGTATGGCAAATCCTGAAGGTTATCGCAAGGCATTACGACTCATGAAACTTGCTGAAAAATTTAATAAGCCTGTAATTACTTTAGTAGACACACCAGGTGCCTACCCTGGTATTGAAGCAGAAGAAAGAGGACAAGGTGAAGCCATTGCAAAAAATATATTTGAAATGCTTCGCCTGAAAGTACCCGTTATATGTATTATCATAGGAGAAGGTGCAAGTGGTGGAGCAATGGGTATTGGTGTAGGTGATAAAGTATACATGATGGCTAACACCTGGTATACTGTTATTTCTCCCGAAAGCTGTAGCTCTATTCTTTGGAGAAGCTGGGAACAAAAAGAAAAAGCTGCGGAAGAATTGAAGTTGACATCAGACCACATGCTTGGCTTCGGATTGGTAGATGGTGTAATCCCTGAACCAATTGGAGGTGCGCATTGGAACCATGAAGAAGCTGCTGAGATGGTAAAAAAACAAATCCTATCTGCAATTGAAGAATTGAAACACATCGACCCAGAAACAAGAATTGATGAGAGAATTGAAAAATTCTCAAAAATGGGACGGTGGGAAGAACAAACCAATTAAGAATTATACTATTCAGAAATAAAAAATGAATAATCAAGAATTCAGCGGCACAGGAGTAGCAATTGTAACTCCATTTTTAGAAAATGGGGATATAGATCAAAATGGTTTAGAAAATTTAGTAGAACATCTGATAAATGGCAAAGTAGACTATCTGGTAGTTTTAGGAACTACAGGAGAAAATGCTACACTCGACAAAACAGAAAAACAACAAGTTTTTTCTCTAGTCAGCCAACTCAATAAAAATCGTGTAAAATTAGTTGCAGGAATTGGTGGCAACAACACAAGAGCTATTGTAACAGATTTTTCCTATTATGATCTGGAAGGCTACAGTGCTATATTATCTGTTAGTCCCTACTACAATAAACCTACTCAAGAAGGTATATACCAACACTACAAAGCCTTAAATGATGCCTCCCCTCTTCCAATTATCATGTATAACGTTCCTGGAAGAACAGGTATGAACGTATCCACTGAAACAACACTTAGAATTGCAAGGGATTGCCAAAATATTATTGCTACAAAAGAAGCTTCTGGAAACATGGAGCAAATCATGCAAATCATAAAAGATAAGCCCAATGGTTTTGAAGTAATCAGCGGAGATGACGGCATTACTCTCCCGCTTATTGCATGCGGTGCTATTGGTGTAATTTCTGTTGTTGCAAATGCGTATCCGACTTTATTTTCTGGCATGGTCAACAATTGCTTGAAAGGTAATTTTTCAGAAGCAAGGCATGTACATGAAAAAATGCTTCCCATCATTCAATCTATGTTCGCCGAAGGTAGCCCGAGCGGTGTAAAATACTACCTCAGCAAATTAGGTGTCATAAAAGAAGCATTCAGACTGCCAGTGGTTGGGGTAAGCGAAAAACACAAAACAACAATTGATGTATTGATGAAAAGTCTCTGATGCAAAACCCAATCGACCCTACTCAAATTTTTATTCGTAATTGGGAGATTTACCAAAAAATCATCCATGAAAACTACATGAAGCATACTGAGTTGGCAGCTCATTCACAAGTCTATTTTAATCAACTTTCTCTTCAACAACCCATCAAACTACTTGATATTGGATGTGGTGATGCACATCAAATATCAAAACAACTCAAAGACCTGAATCTATCCTCCTATACAGGCTATGACCTATCAGCACAAGCCATTGAATTCGCGAAACAAAATGTTGAAAACCTAAATGCAGCATGTGACTTTCAAGTTGGCTATATGGAAGATCTAATTAAAAAAGATCAACAAACCTATACTGCACTTTACAGCAGTTTTGCCATACACCATCTATCAGATGAAATGAAAAATGATTTCATTCATAATTGCTATGATAAACTTGATGATGGGGGTTTGTTTATTTTGATTGATATTAAAAAGCTGCCTGGACAATCAATTGAGGCTTATAAAAAAAGTTATGCTGATTGGATTCATCAAGATTGGCATTCATTATCAACGGATGAAAAATATGCCATAATCGACCACCTGAATACTTGTGATATCCCTGTTGAGGCATCAACATATATACAATATGCTAATAATGCCGGGTTTAATTGTATTGAAAAAGTAGATATCGATACCAGACACGTGCTGCTTGTGTTTTCAAAAAATTGATTAACAAATCTCATGCAAATCAATCTTGAGCATGTTTCTGTTGTTCTAAATAATCATAAACTGCTTGATGATATTAGCTTTTTTATTGACCACCCTCAGCAATGGGCAATTACTGGAGAAAGCGGATCTGGTAAGACCACTTTAGCAAAAGCAATTGCTAAAAAGATATTTCACCATGGTGAAATAAATATCAATCGCACAAATACAGAAAATCTAAATATAGTTTTTGTAGAACAACAACATGAATTCAAAAACAAGCAAAACATTCATCAGTTTTACCATCAACAAAGATTTAATTCATTTGATACTGAACAAACACTAACTGTTGAAGAGGTATTGGAAAACGAAAATGAAAAAGAAAAAAATTATTGGATCAAGTTCTTTGGCCTGGAAAACTTGCTCAAAAAACCAATGATTCAATTGTCGAATGGCGAAAACAAGCGACTACAACTGACAAATCTAATGTTACAAAATCCTCAAGTTGTAATACTGGATAATCCGTTTATTGGATTAGACATAGCTGGTCGCATGCAGCTTCAATCAGCACTCAATCAACTAGCTCAAATAGGAAAAAAAATAATCCTTATTTGCAACCCGAAAGATTTACCACAATGCATTACGCATGTGGCATTATTAAATAAAGGAAAATTACTCAATCACGGACCAAAAGAAACTATACTGGAACAAATACAATCAGAACAACTTACTTCAATTCCAAAATTAATTTCATCAATCAATAAATTATATTGCTCCAATTTTAATGATTTTACAATAGCAGTTGAATTAAGAAATGTAAATATTCAGTATCATCAACAATACATTTTGAGTGATATCAACTTGCAAATCAAAAAAGGTGAGAAATGGTGTATCGCTGGTCCAAATGGTTCAGGCAAATCCACCTTGCTGAGTTTAATTACGGCAGACAATCCACAAGCATTTGCCAATCAAATCTGGTTGTTCGACAAAAGAAAAGGCTCTGGCGAGAGTATTTGGGACATCAAGAAAAAAATAGGACATGTATCTCCGGAATTGCATCTTTTTTTCGACAAAGGGAGTGAAGTCAAAGATGTTGTTGCATCTGGATTATTTGATACCATAGGACTTTTTAGAAAGCTTTCTATGGAAGATGAAGAAACGATTGACAATTGGATGAATGCAACAGGAATCAAACCTTTCAAGAATAAAAGGTTATACCAATTATCTCTTGGAGAACAAAGACTGGTTATGCTGACCAGAGCCTTGGTCAAATCACCTCCCCTATTGATACTTGATGAGCCCTATCAAGGGCTGGATCAAAATCAAACACATTTGTTCAAACAAATCTTGGAAGCTATCTGTAACATCAAAACTGTAACAATAATTTACGTGAGTCATTATCAAGAAGATATCCCTTCTCAGATCAATCATTTCTTGTTCTTAGAAAAAGGAAGAATAATTGAAAAAGGGACTTAAAATACTTTTTAGTATATTTAGAATAGCCATTCGAAATATAACATGAACAGACACGTTGCAATGGACCCCTTCACCACTACTTGGTGGATTTGCATACTGACTGTTGCAAGTATCATCACCACAATCATTCTGCTTCCTAAATATTTCAACTGGGCGTCAAGTAAAAAATACCCCAAAATATTAGCAGCAATTCTACTTACCAATCTAATTGTAGAAAATATCTATTCCTATTCAACCGACAAATGGAGCATTCAATACAGTCTTCCCTTACACATGTGCGGCATGTCTGTACTGATGTCAATACTTGTGTTGTTCAAATACAATACCAAAATTGCTCATTTGGTTTTTTATTGGGGACTGACTGGGGGAATTTATTCATTGTTGACGCCTGAATTTGATCAGGGTGATCAAGGATTTTTCTTTTATTCTTATTTTATAGGACACGGAGGTCTAATACTTACCTGCCTTTATCTTTTTATCCATAACAAGTTTAGACCTGAATCCAATTCTTGGTTTAGGATTTTCATTTACACACAGTTCGCTGCGCTGGCAGTCGGCACCTTTAATTGGGCTACTGGATCAAATTACATGTACTTAATTACCCCTCCTACCGTAAACAATCCACTAATAATCGGTAACTGGCCCTGGTATATTTTATTTTTTGAGGCGCTTGCAATTGTTCATTTTTATCTCTTCTACAGATTGTCGAGGGTTTGGAAATAATAGATATATTTGTTTTGTGTACTTTTTACACAAAAAGCAAATCCATATGAAATCAAGAATTATAGCTTCGTTATTGTTCACCATTTGTTGTGTGTTGAGTGCTGAGGCACAACTTTTAAAATGGACACCAAGTTTCATTCAGGAAAATAGTACTGCTGTTACAATTACTGCAGATGCAAAATTTGGTAATAAAGGAATATTTGACCATACACCAGTTACGGATGTGTACGTGCACATTGGAGCTATAACCAATTTGAGCACAGGAGCATCAAACTGGAAATTTGTAAAATTTGATTGGGGTGTGGCAAATCCAGCAGCTAATGCTGCCTCTACTGGCTCTAATCAATGGACATTCACCATAAACGGAGGTTTGCGAAATTTCTTTGGGATAACTAACTCAGTCGAAAAAATTCAGAAAATAGCTATTCTGTTCAGAAGCGGAAATGGAAATAAAGTATTACGCAATGATGATGCATCTGACATGTATGTACCTGTATATGACAATGGAAATTTTGCTCGCATCGATGAACCAGTTTCAAAACCAACTTATATCAGAACAATATCATCCATAGACAAACAATTTGGAGATCAATTAACCATTACCGGAAATACTAATAATTCAGGCAATCTGAGGATTTTGCATAACAATAAAGTAATTGGGACTGCTACAGCTGCTTCCACTTTATCTGCCAATGCAACACTTAGCGAAGGCGGAAATCAGAAATTTATTTTTGAGGCGACTTTTTCTGGGAACAGTGTGGTGACCGACAGCCTACAATTTTTTCTTCCGGGTCCTGCTGTTACAGCCCCACTACCTGAAGGCATTGGAGATGGCATTACTTATTTGCCAGGAGATACAGCAGCATACCTTGTTTTATATGCCCCTGGTAAATCGAGAGTTGCTGTTTTAGGCGATTTTAATAATTGGACGGAAACCCAAGAGGGTCAAATGAATAAGACACCCGACGGGAATAGATTCTGGATCAGGGTTGGTAAACTTATTGCTGGAGCTGAATATGGCTATCAATTTTTAATTGATGGCACATTAAGAATCGCAGATTACAATACAGAACTTGTATTGGATCCAAATAATGATAACACAATACCTGTTGCAACATATCCAAATTTGAAAGCCTACCCTACCAATAAAACCACAGGTATAGTGAGTGTGTTACAACCTGGTAAACCTAAATACAATTGGAAGGTTCAAAACTTCAAAAGGCCTAACAAAGAAAATCTAATTGTATACGAAGTACTGTTGAGAGACTTTCTAGCAAACAGAAATTATAAAACGCTAAAAGACAGTCTCTCCTATTTCAAGCGTCTTGGTATCAATGCTATTGAATTGATGCCGGTATCTGAATTTGAAGGAAATTTCAGCTGGGGATATAATCCCAATTACTTTTTTGCATTAGATAAATTCTATGGCACAGAGACTGCATTCAAAGAATTCATCGATGCATGTCACGAACAAGGAATAGCAGTAATTATTGATATGGTTATGAACCATGCCTTTGGCACATCCCCTCATGCTTTGATGTACTGGGATGGCGCCAGTAATAAGCCCGCTATCGATAACCCTTGGTTAAACCCAGATGCAAAACATCCCTTCAATGTGGGATATGATTTCAACCATGAATCAAATGCAACAAAAGAACTTGTAGCAAGAGTTGCAAGACACTGGCTTACTAATTACAATCTGGATGGGTTCAGATGGGATCTTTCAAAAGGATTCACACAAACCAATAATCCAAACAATGTTGGTGCTTGGGGCGCTTATGATGCATCACGCGTAGCAATTTGGAAAAGAATATATGATTCAACGCAGGCTATCTCACCCAGCAGCTACTGTATTCTCGAACATTTTGCAGATAATGCTGAAGAAAGAGAACTGGCAAATTATGGTATGATGTTCTGGGGAAATAATAACTTCAGATTCAATGAAGCCACAATGGGCTATTTATCCAATTCTGATTTCAGTGATATTTCTGCCATGAGAAGAGGCTGGAATCAACACCACCTAATTGGTTACATGGAAAGCCATGACGAAGAAAGACTGATGTACAGGAATCTCAGAAATGGCAATCAGACAGCTTCTTATAGCACAAGAGATACACTTTCCGCATTAAAAAGAATGGGCGAAGCTGCTGCATTTTGGGCTATGGTACCCGGACCAAAAATGCTATGGCAATTCGGAGAATTAGGATTTCCTTTTTCAATCAATACCTGTACAAACGGAACAGTGAGTGACAACTGCCGCTTGGACAATAAAAATCCAGTTTGGGGATATTATAACGATCCATTCAAACGCGGATTATTTGACGTTTATGCAAACTTGCTTCGCCTACGTATGAACCCAAGTTATTTGACCACATTTACGCAAAAGCAATTCACCATGGATTTTGCCGGAACTGTAAAAACATTACAAATTAATGATGATGCACTCAAGGTTGTGGTCGTAGGCAATTTTGATCTCAGCGCAAGAACCGCTGCAGTTAATTTCCCCGCAACTGGAACCTGGTACAGCTATTTAACAAGAACATCATTGAATGTTACAGGCGCCTCCGCTAGCATAACACTACAACCTGGAGAGTACCATGTCTACTTGAACAAAGACCTCAGTAATACGCTGGTTACATCCATTTTTGCACCTGCCAATAACATGTTGTCTGGAGAATTCAACCTGTATCCTAATCCTGTCAAAACAGGATCCAAGTTAAGATATGAAATTAAAAAGGCAGGTGAAGTCTATATCGAAATACAGGACATTTCTGGTGCTAAAATTGGTAAAGTATTCAGTGGTTTAAAATCTGCAGGTAAGCATGAATTGATCCTTGATCAATCGGTTATACAAAAACTGAATGGCAAATCAGGTCCTTTTTTACTTTCTATCAGGACAGCAAATGAACAAAGAACAATTAAATTTATCCACTAGAATAAACAATTATAGTAAGGCGCTTAACAATTTGGTAACATAGGGAAGACATTAGGGTAACATTAGGTATTGAAGTTTGTGGAGCAATTAAAAGCCCAAAACGTGATACCAACATTCAAAAAATGCGGTCTGCTGACCGTTATTATGTTACACATCTTTTATAGTGCTGAAGCACAATCCTCAAGTTCACCTAAAGAAGTAAAACGTTGGTATGAAACCATCTCGCTTCGCGGTTATATGCAGGTGAGATACAACAGATTACTCGAAACGAATCCAAAACTAAAATGTGAGCAATGTGATCGTTCTTGGGGTGATGGCAACACTTTTGCCATAAGAAGAGCACGTTTAATTTTCAGTGGTAATCTTAAAGAAAATATCTTCTTCTACATTCAGCCTGATTTTGGAAGCTCAGCAGGAACTACATTAAATATTTTCCAGTTAAGGGATGCCTATTTCGACTTAGGCTTTGATAAGAAAAGTGAGTTCAGGCTTCGCATCGGTCAGAGTAAAGTTCCTTTTGGATTTGAAAACATGCAATCCAGTCAAAATCGACTTCCTCTGGATCGTGCTGATGCTTTGAATTCTGCAGTTTCAAATGAAAGAGATCTTGGCGTATTTTTTTATTGGGCTCCGGAAAAAGCAAGAAAACTCTATTCGGGTTTTGTAAACAACAATGAAAAAGGCTCGGGAGATTATGGTGTATTTGGAATTGGAATTTATAATGGGCAAACAGCTAATCGACCTGAATTGAACAACAATCTTCATATTGCTTCCCGACTGAGCATTCCAATAAAAATTGGAAATCAGTATATTGAACCTGGTGTACAAGGTTATATTGGAAAGTATGTTGTACCTACTGAAAACAGAACCACAAATGTAAAGGCAGTAAAATCATTTGAGTTTAATGATAAACGTTTTGCAGGTTCATTCATCCTATATCCTAGACCACTTGGTATACAGGCAGAATACAATATAGGAAATGGTCCAAGATACAATCCAGGAAAAGACTCAATTGAAGTATCCTCTTTGTCTGGTGGTTATGCGACAATCAGCTATAAAATCTTAGGGAAAAGAAAAGAGGAAGTTTTTTTCCCTTTTACGAGACTTCAGGCATATAATGGGGGCAAAAAACATGAACTTGATGCCAGAACTTATCATGTTAGAGAAATAGAAACTGGCGTAGAATGGCAGTACAATAAAAATTTTGAACTTACTGTATCCTATGTACTTTCGCATCGCAGATTTGAGGATAGTAAACTTAAAGTAAATGACCAAAAAGGCAGATTACTTAGAGTACAAGCACAAATTAACTTTTAATATTTAAAAATATCACCCATGGCAGCCAATTCATTCTTTAAGATGTTCCTTCCAAAAGACAGAATTTTCTACACCCTTTTCGAAAGTGTTGCAGATACCGTGCACAAGATGGGTAATACTCTCCAGGAAATGGTATACGAAGCAGATGAAGATAAAAGAGCTAGTATTCTAGCTCAAATAGAAAACATGGAACACAAGAATGATGACATGACCCATAATATCTTTACAGAGTTGGGTAGAAATTTTATTACCCCTTTCGATAGAGAAGATATCCATCAACTTGCAACTGCACTAGACGATATTGCAGATTATATCTATGCCTCAGCAAAAAAAATCAATTTCTACAAAATCAATCCAAACGATACCGGTATTCACAAAATGACTGAATTGATTGTGCAAGGCAGTATTGAAATAAAGAAAGCTGTTCATGGCCTAAGAGATATGAAGAACCTTCGTGAAATGACCGAAGCACTTGTAAAAATCAACAGTATCGAAAACCAGGCAGATGATATATTCGATATGAGTATTGAAATGCTATTTAATAATGAAAATGACTTCAAAGAAGTTATTAAGAAAAGAGAAATCTACCAGGTACTTGAAATTGCAACTGACAAATGTGAAGATGCTGCAAATGTAATTGAGTCCATCATTATCAAATATGCTTAAGCGCTCTAAAGAAAAAACACATGACCCTTTTAATTGTCATCATCGTTTTAGCTCTGATTTTTGATTACATCAATGGATTTCATGATGCGGCAAACTCAATAGCAACTGTAGTTTCAACAAAGGTCCTCACTCCTTTTCAAGCAGTTGTATGGGCAGCTTTTTTCAACTTTGTTGCCTATTGGATATTTCAAGATCATGCCGTGGCAAATACCATAAGCAAAACTGTAAATAAAGAATTCATCACCCTTCCGGTCATCTTATCAGGTCTGGTTGCAGCGATTTTCTGGAATTTACTTACCTGGTGGTATGGTATACCCTCTTCTTCATCTCATACATTAATCGGAGGATTTGCAGGAGCTGCAATTGCACATGCATTTACAATTAAAGGCGGGGATATCAGCCTTGGAAAAATTGTAGAAAACCAAACAATTATTAAAACTGTACTTTTCATCTTTTTTGCTCCCATGATAGGAATGGCAATTTCCATCTTTATTACGATTGTCACCATCATGAGAAACATGTGGGCAAGAGTTGCAATTATTCTAGTAGCAACTTTGTTCACTGTCCTTTTGTTCGACCGATTTGAAGAAGGAAAAATGGATGAAGGTCTTCAAAAATTTATTAAACTTGATAAATATAAAACTGATTTTGCTACAGCAGAACTAGCATTAGCAGAAAACAAACAAGATGAAAAAATAGCTGAAAAATATGCTTCAGCTGAAAAAAAACTAAATAAAGCAAAAGAAGTATACGCAGAACTTTCTCCTATGGTCAAAAATTTTGACGAAATTGGAGCGGATTCAATTGCCTCTTATGCATACAATAAAGGACTGTTAACAGATATTGAGACCAGTAAATTAAAAGACGAAGCCAGAAATGCCAATAACTATTTGGTTTTAGAGGCACTATCTGCAGCGAGTGCAGAAAAAAAGAAAGATTTTGATCTTGCCAAAACAGAAACCGAAAAGTATAAAGAACCCATTACCAAATTCCTAAAAAAAGAAATATCTGCAGATAGTGCAATTGCACAAATGAATATAATTTATCCTATTGATGCGAAAAATATAGATAAAGTAAAAGCAAAGCTTGAAAAATTCAACATCAAAAAATCTTTCGTAAAGGATATTGAAAAATCAGAAAATGGAGTAATTGTTTGGGGAATTGTTCTCACCTCAATTCTTTTCATACTGGTTTATTTGTATGTTGAAAAAATAAAAACTCCGACTGCTTATTCAGTCGCCAACATGTTTAAAAAACTACAGTTGTTCAGTTCTGCTGCTTTTAGCATTGGACATGGTGGTAATGACGCACAGAAAGTAATGGGTATAATTGGAGCTGCATTAATTGCAAGTGGAAGTATTCAGGATTTTGGTCAGCTTCCCAATTGGGTTCCTATCTCTTGTTACCTTGCGATTGGTATAGGGACCATGAGTGGTGGATGGAAGATTGTAAAGACCATGGGTACCAAAATAACCAAAGTAACTCCTCTCGAAGGTGTTGCAGCTGAAACCGCAGGTGCCTTCACCCTATTCTTTACTGGTCAAATGGGTATTCCAGTTTCAACAACTCATACTATTACAGGATCAATCATTGGAGTTGGTGCTACAAAGAGGTTGAGCGCTGTTCGCTGGGGTGTAACATCATCTTTACTCGTAGCCTGGATACTTACCATTCCTGTAAGTGGTTTATTAGCAGCACTTGTCTATTGGATAGTTAGTTTATTTATGTAGCGTCTTATTTAATTTTGACTTCATGTTTGAAAGACAGGCCATAAATATGGTATTGTCTTTTATATGACTTCCCATAATCAGGACGATTGATATAAAAGAAATCCAAAGAGGATTTTTTAGATAAATGATATTTTAAACCTCCTTGTATACGGTAGTTGTTTATCTTGATTCCATTTTGAAGTTCGTAAATGGGTTCAAGGGAAAGAACTACATCCAATTTATCGGTCAAGTCTTTTTTACCTCTGATTCGTACCCTAACAAAATCATCTTTATCGATTTCTTTTGCCGGGTCATCAAAATCTTGAATTTGGTTTTGATAAATGACCCGCAGGTCCAATTTGAGATCTTTGATTTTTTTATCGACCACGAACCCAGCACTAAACCTATTATAGGTGCCTTTTAAAACCTTCGACAATCTATATTCCGCTTGTAATGCGAACCAAGAAGATATACCTTTTTCAACACCAATGGAATAAAATGAACCATTAAAGGTCTTAAGATCATTAAACACCCTGGCCTGGTATTCTACTTCGGCTTTCCATTTCTTAGGCAAATCGAGGTCTACTCCAACACTAAACCATCCTTGTTGATCTATTGGATCAGATTTTGTTGCCTGACCATATCCCTTCATGGCCAGCAGCAATAAAACAACTGAAAGTATAATACTATGCTTCTTCATAATGTACCTGTAAAATGACAGCATCTTTTAAGTAATCAATATCTCCTACTTCAACTTCAAATATTTTTAACCCGGTCCTTTTTTCAAGTTCATCAATCAATTCTTTTTTCCTATCAGGATGAACCAACTCTGGCTTTTCAAACATGACTGTCATTTTACTTCTTCGCTTAGCAACAAATCCCTTCTCTAAAAGATAGGTCATTAATAACACAAATCCAGCCAGTACAATATGTTCAAAAAAACTTCCTGTGCTCACAGCCATCACTAAACCAATAGCAATACACAAAAACAGATATGTCATATCTACAGCAGAAATTCCTTCAGTCCTGTAGCGTAACATTGAAAAAATTGCAAATAATCCAAAAGCAGCACCAGTACTGAGGTCTACGCGATTCAATAAATAACTAATAAAGAATACAATTATATTAAAAGAGAAAAAGGTCAGGAACAAGTCGGTTCTGTGGTGCTTTTTTAAATAAATAAATCTGGTCAGTATATAAACTCCCACCAGGTCAACAATAAGTTTTGCGACAAAAACAGGATTCACTTCTTCCCAAGTCCAGTTGCTAATAATTTGAAGATATGTCGTACTCATTTTTTAGTTTATTGGTTTGTACAATTAATTGTTTGAAATTATTTTTTTTAATAGAAGTATGAAGGCTCGCTATCCCAAAACAATACTTACTGAACGAGGTGCTTAAGATTTTCCTTTTCTTCATTGAATCGATAAATACCGAGGAAGCGTTCTTTGCTCTTTTTGATTCTGCAATCACAATCTCATCAATCCTAATGCTTTCATCTTCCCTGATGAAATTCAGATGAAAATCAAATGTCAGCTTTTCCTCAAATGTCTTTGAATACATAGTGATTCGATTATAGCGGACTTCTATTTGTGGGATCAAATCATCGGGTATAGCATCAATAGTTGTTGTTCTTTGTTTTTGAGTAATCCCTTTATTTGTTTTTTGTTTCCATTCTAAAAAGGCTTGACCATCTTCGTATGTCCTGATTCGCATTTTTTTTCTATTGCCATGGCCATTGTGATGTGCTTTATAAAAATCTAATTCATCAGTGTCATAATAAACAGTAGAGTATTGTTGGCTATTTTGTTCTCCATGTAGTACTATAATATAATTGTCTTTTAAATCATTTAAAATTTCCAGAGCCTCCTTGTAATGAAAAAGGTACTTGGTATCCCTTCGCTCTGAGAAAAGCAACTGCGGCCTTACATCCTGAAAATCTATAGTTGTAAAATGGGATAATTGTATTGGAGGCATACCTGCTACAAAATCTTTTATATAGGAAGATATTCATAAATTATTCCTATTCCAATTAATAAAATCATAAAAAAAGCCATTCCTAAAAGGAATGGCTTGAATAGTATAGTCAAATCGTATTAATTATCAAACTTCAGGTCTAATCCAAGACCGCGAAGTTCATGAACCAATACATTGAATGATTCTGGAATACCGGCACGAGGCACGTTATCACCTTTCACAATCGCTTCGTATGTCTTAGCCCTACCGATAATATCGTCAGACTTAAGCGTCAACAACTCCTGAAGAATATTTGATGCACCATAAGCTTCAAGTGCCCAAACCTCCATCTCACCGAAACGCTGGCCACCGAATTGCGCTTTACCGCCCAATGGCTGTTGTGTAATAAGAGAGTATGGACCGATAGAACGTGCGTGCATCTTATCATCAACCATGTGGTGTAACTTAAGCATGTAGATGATACCTACAGTCGCTTTCTGGTGGAAACGATCTCCAGTTTCACCATCATAAAGATAGGTGTGACCGAAGCCTGGTAATTGTGCCTGCTCGATGAGACCTTTGATTTCATCAACAGTCGCACCATCGAAGATTGGCGTTGAGAAACGCAAGCCCAATTTTTCTCCAGCCCAACCAAGAATGGTTTCATAAATCTGTCCCAAGTTCATACGAGAAGGTACACCCAATGGATTCAATACGATATCTACTGGAGTTCCATCCTCAAGGAATGGCATATCTTCTGCCCTTACAATCTTGGCAACAATACCTTTGTTTCCGTGGCGACCTGCCATCTTATCTCCTACTTTCAACTTACGTTTAACAGCAAGATATACCTTAGCAAGCTTCAATACACCAGCAGGCAATTCATCACCAATAGAAATATTGAACTTTTCACGCTTGTAACGTCCTAATTCTTCGTTGTACTTGATATTGTAGTTGTGCAACAAAGTATTGATTGCATTATCAATCTTTTCATCACCGGTCCATCCCAAAGGATTTACGTTTTGGTAATCGATGGTAGCCAATGACTTCGGATTAAACTTAGCACCTTTACCGATGATCACTTCACCAAAGTTATTTGAAACACCAGATGATGCTTTGTCTTTCAACAAGATTTGAAGCTTGCCAACAAGAAGTTCAAGTAAATCTTTTTCGTTCTGGGTATGAACTGCTTCAAGTTTTTCTATTGCAGCTTTTTCCTTGGCTTTAGAATTCTTGTCTTTCTTTGCACGCTGGAAAAGCTTCTTACCAATTACCACACCTTCTGTTCCACTTGGTGCTTTCAAAGAAGCATCTTTTGCATCACCAGCCTTATCACCGAAGATGGCTCTCAAAAGTTTCTCTTCAGGTGTTGGATCACTTTCACCCTTAGGTGTGATCTTACCAATGATAATATCTCCTTCTTTAACTTGAGCACCAATGCGGATGATACCATATTGGTCAAGGTCCTTTGTAGCTTCTTCAGAAACGTTAGGGATATCTGGAGTCAATTCCTCTTCACCTAACTTTGTATCACGTACTTCCAATTCAAATTCAGAAATATGAATAGAAGTAAACAAGTCTTCACTAACAACTTTTTCATTGATTACAATCGCATCCTCAAAGTTGTAACCTTTCCAAGGCATGAAAGCCACTTTCAAGTTACGACCCAATGCAAGTTCACCATTCTTTACAGCATAACCTTCAGTTAAGAAATCACCTTCTTTAACACGCTGACCTTTAGCAACAGCTGGTCTTAATGTAATTGAAGTTTCTTGGTTGGTTTTGATGAACTTGGTCAGTTTGTAGATTTTCAAATCATCTTCAAAGCTGACAAGCTTTTGTGCTTCATCACGCTCATAACGAACATGAATTTCATTAGCATCAACAAACTCAACAACACCATTTCCTTCAGCATGCATTTGAATACGTGCATCACGTGCTGCTTTCGCTTCAAGTCCAGTACCAACAATCGGAGCCTGCGGCTTGATCAACGGAACAGCCTGACGTTGCATGTTTGATCCCATCAAAGCACGGTTAGCGTCATCATGCTCCAAGAATGGAATCAATGATGCACTAAGTCCTACAATCTGGTTTGGCGCTACGTCCATGTACTCAACCTCATTAGGATCAAGAATTGGGAAGTCGCCAGTCTGTCTTGCCTTCACTTTATCTTCAGCAAACTCACTTTTATCGGTCAAAGGAACGTTTGCCTGTGCAATCTTTGCAGTATCTTCTTCTTCAGCACTGAGGTAAGTAAGTTTCTTTACTTCAACCTTACCATCATTTACTTTTCTGTATGGAGTTTCGATAAAGCCCATCTCATTGATCTTTGCGTGTACACAAAGCGTAGAGATCAAACCAATGTTTGGACCTTCTGGAGTTTCAATTGTACAAAGACGACCATAGTGTGAATAGTGTACGTCACGTACCTCGAAACCTGCACGCTCTCTGCTCAAACCACCGGGACCAAGAGCGGAGATACGACGCTTGTGCGTGATCTCACTCAATGGATTGGTCTGATCCAAGAACTGTGAAAGCTGTGAAGTTCCAAAGAAGGAATTAATCACAGAAGAAAGTGTACGAGCGTTGATCAAATCAACTGGCGTAAACACCTCATTATCGCGGACGTTCATACGCTCACGGATAGTTCTGGCCATTCTGGCAAGACCCACACCAAATTGCGCATACAATTGCTCACCTACAGTACGAACACGTCTGTTGCTCAAGTGATCAATATCATCAATCTCAGCCTTGCCATTGGTCAAACGAACAAGGTATTTAATGATTTCAATGATATCTTCCTTCGTCAATGTCTTTTGATTAAGACCGTAATTCAAATTCAACTTTTTGTTGATTTTGTAACGACCTACTTCACCAAGATCATAACGCTTATCACTAAAGAATAATTTATCAATGATACCACGAGCAGTCTCGTTATCAGGAGCATCAGCACCTCTCAATTGCTTGTAGATATGTTGTACCGCTTCCAACTCAGAGTTAGAAGTATCCTTATTCAAAGTATTGTAGATGATGGCATAATCACCACTCACCTCTTCTTTCTGAATGAATACACTCTTAACCTCAGTTTCAAGGATGGTTTCAATATCATTTTCATTCAACACTTTATCACGCTCCAACACAACTTCATTTCTCTCAAGAGAAACTACTTCACCTGAATCTTCATCCACGAAATCTTCAACCCATGTTTTTAAAACTCTCGCAGCCAAACGCTTTCCAACCATTGCAGAAAGTGTCTTCTTATCAGCCTTTACTTCATCAGCCATTCCGAACAATTCGAGAATGTCCTTATCAGTTTCAAAACCAATAGAACGCAACAAGGTAGTTACAGGGAATTTCTTTTTACGATCGATGTAAGCATACATCACGTTATTGATATCTGTAGCAAATTCCATCCAAGCTCCCTTGAAAGGAATCACGCGTGCAGAATAAATTTTTGTTCCGTTTGGATGCAATGATTGTCCAAAGAACACACCAGGTGAACGGTGCAACTGAGAAACCACAACCCTTTCAGCACCATTGATCACGAAAGTACCTCTTGGTGTCATGTAAGGAATATTACCCAAGAAAACATCCTGAACAATTGTCTGGAAATCTACGTGTTCCTCGTCATTACAGCTCAGACGCAATTTGGCCTTCAGTGGAACTGCATAAGTCAGTCCACGCTCCATACACTCCTCGATGGTGTACCTGGGCGGATCAATGAAGTAATCAAGAAACTCCAACATGAAAATGTTTCTTGTATCATTGATCGGAAAGTTCTCCTTGAAAACCTTGAACAAACCTTCGTTGTTACGCTTGTCTGGTGTTGTTTCCAATTGGAAATAATCCTTGAACGACTGAATCTGAATTTCTAATAAATCTGGAGTTTCTGCCAGGTGCTTTACCTTACCAAAATGTACTCTGCTTGAAGCCACTTTTGCTGAAGACATAGAATGATGTGCTTTTTAAAGTGTGTATATATTAAAACAATAAAGTTCCGCTGCTGCTACCCAATTACAACAAATTGATTTACAGCTACTTGCAACATCAACGGAGGTCAAAATTGAAATAAGCCCAATTTAAGGGATTGCGAAGTTAGGATAATTCGCTGAAACTGACAAATTTATTGGGCTCAAGCAATAATTTGGCATGGTTCTTGAATGGCCAATAAACTAGGCTGCTGGAAGCAAAAAAAAACCGGACGAAAGTCCGGTTTTCTATCTAAACAAGAGTGTTGCTTATTTAACTTCAACTTCAGCGCCAGCTTCTTTAAGCTTAGCAGCAAGGTCTTCAGCTTCAGCCTTTGAAACACCTTCTTTAATGGGCTTAGGAGCACCATCAACAAGGTCCTTAGCTTCTTTAAGACCAAGACCAGTCAAATCTTTAACGATCTTCACAACAGCAAGCTTGTTAGCTCCACCGTTCTTCAAGATTACATCAAATGCAGTCTTTTCTTCAGCAGCGGCTGCGCCACCACCTTCACCTGCTGCAACTACAACTGCTGCTGCAGCTGGTTCGATTCCGTAATCAGCTTTCAATACGTCAGCCAATTCTTGTACTTCTTTTACTGTCAAGCCTACTAGTTGTTCGGCTAATGCTTTAACGTCTGCCATTTTTTTACTTTTTAAACCGCTTTCAAAGCTTTAGGCTCCAGCGGATGGTTATAAATATGCCACATTTGGACCTCAGTGGCGTTGGGTTTTTTACAATTCTTATTCTGCAGCTGCAGCTTGCTTTTCGTGGTGCTGCAACAAGCCAGCAAGTACACGCTTCGCCGGAGATTGCAACAAGCCAATAACCTCACCGATAAGCTCGTTCTTGGTTTTGATTTGTGTAAGCGCTTTAAGGTTGTTATCACCAGCATAGATATCACCATTGATGAAAGCAGCTTTCAAAACTGGTTTTTCTACATTGCCTTTCTTGCGGAAAGCGCTGATGATCAATGCTGGTTCTTTTGGATTCTCAGAGAACAACAAAGCTGTTACGTTGTGTAAAGAATCGTAAACACCATTGTACTTCTCAGCATCCAAAGATTCGAGTGCTTTGCGGATCAAGGTATTTTTTGCTACCCTCATTTCCACTTGCTTGTCGAAACATGCTCTTCTAAGGTTAGAAACCTGTTCAACGCTAAGTGATTCAGTATCCGTGATATAAAAATTGTTGTACTGACTGAATTTCTCCTTCAGCACTTCAATTACTTCATTTTTTTCTTGCTTATTCATTGTTAAGCTGTTTAATGTGTTAAAAATTGTTCACCAATTAGTGTACCAATACTTTGGTGTCTATGGCGATAGCAGGGCTCATGGTGCTTGCCATGAATACACTCTTCAAGTAGGTTCCTTTAGCAGTAGAAGGCTTTGCCTTGATAATGGCATTGAGCAACTCCATACTGTTTTCAGTTATTTTCTCAGAAGAGAAGCTAACGCGACCAATTGATGCGTGAACGATACCTGCTTTATCCACTTTAAACGCAACTTTACCAGCCTTAACATCCTTGATAGCAGCTGCAACATCATTGGTTACAGTTCCTGTCTTGGGGTTAGGCATCAAGTTACGTGGACCAAGCACTTTACCCAGCTTACCCATTTTAGGCATTACTGATGGAGTTGCGATGATTACATCAACATCCGTCCAGCCACCTTCAATTTTTTGGATAAATTCATCTAGTCCAACAAAATCAGCACCCGCTGCTGTTGCTTCTGCTTCCTTTTCAGGTGTGCAAAGCACCAACACTTTCTTGGTCTTACCTGTTCCATGAGGAAGGGTAACAGTACCACGTACGGCCTGATCTGCTTTCTTAGGATCCACACCCAATCTGATGTGTAGATCTACTGAACTATCAAATTTTGTGCAGTTAATTTCTTTTACTAAACCTGAAGCTTCGGTAAGTGAATAGATCTTTTTATCGTCTACCTTACCTGCAATTGCTTTTCTTTTTTTTGTGATTCCCATCTTAATAAAGATTTAAGCTGTGATCAATTAATTTTCCCAGGGGGCTTGGCCTTCAACAGTGATACCCATACTTCTTGCTGTACCAGCAACCATTTTCATAGCGCTTTCCAATGTGAAGCAATTGAGATCAGGCATCTTGTCTTTTGCAATGGCCTCTACCTGGGCCCAGCTTACCTTAGCCACCTTTTGGCGGTTAGGCTCTTTGGAACCACTCTGAAGCTTGCTTACCTCAAGCAACTGAACTGCTGCTGGAGGAGTCTTGATGACGAAGTCGAATGATTTGTCTGTGTAGACAGTAATGAGTGCCGGTAAAACTTTACCGATTTTGTCTTGCGTTCTGGCATTGAACTGCTTACAGAACTCCATGATGTTAACACCCTTGGAACCCAATGCAGGTCCAACTGGTGGTGCAGGATTAGCTTGTCCGCCTTTTACCTGCAACTTTACATAGCCAGAAATTTCTTTAGCCATAATAAAATTGTTTTTTTGGTGATAGCGTTCCAACATTTTATTGGAACTCCCAAAGCCTTTCAAAAAAAGAACTTTCGATTGGGGCTGCAAAGGTAAGTCACAAAATTTAAAACGCCAATCTTAATTGCTGTTTTTTTCTTGATTTATCAGTCTGTGTAAGGGTTTTACCCCACCTTAATGCCATTTTTAAATCTTGGAAACCCAATCAAAAACGAGTTTTTAACCTCTGATGAAATAATTGTGGATTTTATTTTGAAAATGTTTTGTGAAGAATTGATTTTAATCGTTAATTTTCAATCGGTTTTTCATACATCTACAATTCATTAAATTTTACATTATGGCATCTTCAAAAAAATCAAGCAAAAAGCCAGCCAAAAAAGCTGCTCCGAAGAAGGCAAAGAAAGCAGCACCTAAAAAAGTGGTAAAAAAGGCTGCAAAGAAAGTCGCTCCAAAAAAAGCCGTAAAAAAAGCGGTAAAAAAAGCAGCACCTAAGAAGGCAGCTAAAAAAGCAGCTCCCAAAAAAGTTGTAAAAAAAGCTGCTAAAAAAGCGGCAAAAAAAGTTGCTCCTAAAAAAGCAGTAAAAAAAGCAGCACCAAAAAAGGCAGCAAAAAAAGCAGCTCCTAAAAAAGTTGTAAAAAAAGTTGCTCCTAAAAAAGTAGTTAAAAAAGCTGCACCTAAAAAAGCTGCACCAAAAAAACCAGCTAAAAAGAAAGTAGTTGCCAAACCAGCTCCAGCACCAGTTGTTGTTGAGACTCCAGTGGCTATGCCTGCAGCGCCAGTTGCAGAAGCACAAGCACCTGCTGAAGGTTCAAGCAATTAAATTAAAAAATAAATTAAGAGATATAAAAAAAGGTAACCAACTGGTTACCTTTTTTATTCAATATTCTTTTCTCTTTTAAGAAATCTTTTCAACCTGCATGTAGTTCAATTCAACAGGAGTAGATCTTCCAAAGATCTTCACTGTTACTTTGAGCTTTTTCTTCTCGTCATTTACTTCTTCAATAACACCGTTGAAGTCGTTGAAAGGACCATCAACTATTTTAATCGTTTCTCCGATAATGAATGGTTCGCTCATGGTCATTCCTCCAGCATCACTCATTTCATCAATCTTACCCAACATTTTATTGACTTCTGATTTGCGAAGTGCAATTGGGTTTTCCTTACCAAGAAAATGAATAACGTTGGTTGTATTCTTAATGGCAGAAATGATATCATCATGAAGCTTACCACCTACACATTCAATCATAACATATCCAGGATAAAAGTTACGCTCACGCATCACCTTTTTCCCGTTCTGCACCTTGTACACTTTCTCAACTGGCAAGAATATCTGTTTGATAACAGAATCCCATCCGTTGCGTACAATATCCTTATCCAGATATTCCTTTACTTTTTTCTCCTTGCCACTGATGACGCGAAGAACATACCATTTGGTTTCCTGTTGTACTGTTATTTCTTCCATTACTTGAACAATGAGTAAACGAATTTAAGGACAGAGCTACTGCCAAGATCTAATACCCATACAATCGCTGTGATCACCAAGGTGGCAATCAATACGATCATTGTGGATTGTTGTAATTGTTGCCAGTTTGGCCAAGTCACTTTTTCCATTAACTCGGTGTACGAGTCTTTGAAGTATGATTGGATCTTGTTCATTTTTTTTGTTTTTAAAAAATCACCACTTTAGCAAAAGTAGTCATTCTTTTCATTTGCACGGGCACTAGGATTCGAACCCAGATCAAAGGTTTTGGAGACCTCTATTCTACCATTGAACTATGCCCGTTCTTTAAGAAACAAAGTACCCAGAGGATCTCCAGGTACTTTGTTTTATATGCTTTGGATAAAGCCTTTTGGCTATTATCGTTCAGGCTTATTTAAGGATCTCGGTAACCTGGCCAGCACCTACTGTACGGCCACCTTCACGGATCGCAAACTTCAAACCTTTTTCCATAGCGATCGGTTGGATCAACTTAACGGTAAGGCTTGTGTTATCACCAGGCATAATCATTTCTGTACCTGCAGGAAGTTCGCACTCACCTGTTACGTCAGTTGTACGGAAATAGAATTGAGGACGGTATTTGTTGAAGAAAGGAGTGTGACGTCCACCTTCATCCTTGCTCAATACGTATACTTCACCTTTGAATTCAGTGTGTGGAGTGATTGTACCAGGCTTGCAAATAACCATACCACGACGGATTTGGCTCTTTTCAATACCACGGAGGAGAAGACCTGCATTGTCTCCAGCTTCACCTTCGTCAAGCAACTTGCGGAACATTTCAACACCAGTACAAGTAGAAGTCAATTTGTCTTCCATCATACCAACGATTTCAACACCTTCACCTACTTTAATTCTACCACGCTCGATACGGCCAGTTGCAACTGTACCACGACCAGTAATAGTGAATACGTCTTCTACAGACATCAAGAAGGCCATATCAACTGGACGAGGAGGAAGTGGAATGTAAGCATCAACTGCATCCATCAATTCGTTTACAGTAGCTACCCACTTTTCTTCACCTGCAAGAGCACCTGTAGCAGAACCCTTGATGATTGGTGTATTATCTCCATCGAAACCACGCTTAGTCAATTCTTCGCGGATTTCCATTTCAACTAGTTCAAGCAATTCTGGATCATCAACAAGGTCAACCTTGTTCATGAAAACAACAATACGGGGAACACCTACCTGACGAGCAAGAAGGATGTGCTCCTTCGTTTGTGGCATCGGACCATCTGTAGCAGCAACTACAAGAATAGCACCGTCCATCTGTGCAGCACCAGTAATCATGTTCTTAACATAGTCAGCGTGACCTGGACAGTCAACGTGAGCGTAGTGACGTGAAGCTGTTTCATACTCAACGTGTGCAGTATTGATCGTAATACCTCTTTCTTTTTCTTCAGGGGCACCATCGATTTCATCATACTTCTTCGCTTGAGCAAGTCCTTTCTTAGAAAGGATGTCAGTGATTGCAGCAGTCAACGTGGTCTTTCCATGGTCAACGTGACCGATGGTACCAATGTTTACGTGGGGTTTGTCCCGCTTAAAAGTCTCTTTAGACATTGTTATCCGTTTTTGTTTGTTTTTACTTGAGTTACCTATTGAAACGGCCGCAAAGTTATTGACTTTGGGACGAATATCAAAAGTTTTTTCCCCCATCTCAGGGTTGAGAGCCGTTAGTGAGAATCGAACTCACGACCTCTTCCCTACCAAGGAAGTGCTCTACCACTGAGCTACAACGGCTTTGGGCCGCTGTAGCGGCTTTCGAGCGGGAGACGAGGCTCGAACCCGCGACCTATAGCTTGGAAGGCTATCGCTCTACCAACTGAGCTACTCCCGCAAAGTATACTGGTTAAAAGTTTAAAACCCAATTCTTTTGGAATGTGGGCAGGAGAGGATTCGAACCTCTGAAGTCGAAAGACAGCGGATTTACAGTCCGCCCCATTTGGCCGCTCTGGAACCTGCCCCCACTAGTTAACACTCTGAATGGAGGTTAGATTCCCAATCAGTCTCAGAGCCAGAGAAGGGACTCGAACCCCCGACCAGCTGATTACAAATCAGCTGCTCTACCAGCTGAGCTACTCTGGCTTAAATAGTTGGTTATTGGCCTATTCTTCCTTACCAGTATACCTTTAAAAAAAATAAAGATCTACCCCTTTTTTAGGGGAATGCAAAGGTAATGGAAAACTTTAAATGCAAAAATTTTGTCAGCAAAAATTTCAAAATATTTCAAGAAACTTATCCAGCCAACTGCTTCTCCTTTACTTTCTTGATCTGGATCAGCATGGAATCCATCGCCATATCAAAAGATTCCTCAAATGATTTGGTGCTTTGTTTCACAAAAAGTTCATGCCTTGGAATCTGAACCCTGATTTCAGCGATTTTATCTTTTATCTGGTGTATTACATTATCAAGCTTTAAAAAAACATCAACGGCCATGATCCGATCATGGTGATTAGCCAGTTTCACGATTTTTTTATCAATATGCTCTAAAAGTTTTGCATCGGCTTCAAAATGCACAGCATGAACATTCACAGTCATAACAAGAGTTTTTTAGGTTATGGATAATAATTAACCACTTTTAAGTTACGAAAAAAAGAGAAAAAACTAAAATTAAATCTCGCTGAAACTATGAAAAATCAACCTTTGGGATGGGCTTTCTTGTGTATATCCCTTAATCGCTCAATACTGTTGTGTGTATAGACTTGTGTAGCCGCTAAAGAACTGTGCCCGAGCAGTTCTTTAACTGCATTCAATTCCGCTCCGTTTCCTGTAAGATGAGTTGCGAAACTATGCCTGAGTACGTGTGGACTCTTTTTTTCAGCGGTTGTAACGGTAGACAAATGTTTCTTTACAATATCATATACCTGTCTTGTACTCACTGCCCTACCCTTTGCAGTATACAACAATTGATTAAAGGCTATATTTTGAAGCTCTTGATTCCTGACTTTGATATACTCTACCACATTTTCAGCCAATGCTTTATGCATAGGTATGATGCGTTCTTTGTTGCCTTTACCAAGTACTTTCAATTGTAAACGACCGACTTCCACATTAGCTTCTTTCAAATTGACTAGCTCACTCACACGCATGCCCGTGAAATAGAGTAAAGCGATTACCAAGTACTCAAACCTGCCTTCATAGTTAGCTGGAAAGATGTTTTTTTCCAGCAATTGTTGCATTTGATCTTGTTCTACATAAGAGGGCAAGCGTTTTCTTGTTTTGAGTATCTGCAATGCTTTTGCAGGATTTTTGGTCAGGGTGCCCTGAACAAGGCAATGCTTGAAGAATGATTTAAGGGAAGATATTTTACGGTTGATGCTTCTGGGCTGAACCTTCTGCAATGTGAGTGCCGCCAACCACGACCTAATCATGGAGGAAGTTATTTGGGATGGCTGCTCTACATCAAACTGAGACTTGAGAAACTGAAAGAAAACAGTGAGATCATCTCCATAAGCCCTGAGGGTATTCAAAGAATACCGCTTCTCAAATTTGATGAAGTTTAGAAAGGATTGTATGGATGGATGCTGGATTTCAGACATAAAAAAAGTAGTCATGAAGTTACAAAACCTCATGACTACTCAGGAATATTTTTAAACGGAAAGACTAAGCGTCTAATAAACCGTTAACCAATTTTGCCTTGTAGATTGCTTTCAATACCTCACCCCTGCGTTTTACAGAAGGCTTTGTAAATGATTGACGCTCACGGAGTTGAAGAAGAGTCTTAGACTTCTCATACTTCTTCTTGTACTTCTTAAGAGCCTTGTCGATGTTTTCGCAATCTTTTGAATCAATGATAAGCATAACTATTACCTCTTATTTTAGGGATGCAAAGATAGGGGGAATGAATTAAAAAATCAAAAAGAACAAATGAAAGTAAATTTCAAGAACCGCAAACAAGTGAAGTAGTTGAGGTTATTTGAAAGGTCTCTCCGCTTCCAAGTGATTTTGGAGGAGATTGATCGGCACAAGTTGGGTCTGCGAAAGTCATTGAAATAGATAATTTTTCACAAGTAGGTCTTTCCCATAATGAGAGCTCCTGCTTTAATAAATAAAGACCGTTATTCGTTTCTTCTATCATAATTATCATAAAGATAAACAATTGAAATATCTTTCAACAACTTCAAACCTATTTGGTAGCTCGAAAAGTCCGATTTACAGGATTTCAATTGATTAAACATATCTTTTATTGCACCAATTTTAAAGATTTCGTTTAAACTCACATCCTGTTCAATTTTTTCGATATAAAGAGAGAAAAAAGGATCTGCTAAAATTCTATATCCCAAATCAAATGTTTGCTCAATTGTATTGTTATTTTCTAACAATGGTTCATAAATTCTATTTTCCATCATCTTTCGAAATAAAAATTTTAAACTTCCGTCCTTATTATAATATTGTTCTGGTATGCTAAACAAAAAATCGACTAACCTAATATCAACTGTAGGATCACTCGTGAGCAGGGCATTAGTGAAGCCTTCATTATACCATCTAATTCCAGTTACTCTAGCGTTTAAATAAAAAAGTTGCTTCCTAAGTTCATTAGAATTTAGAACTAGAGGAATTCTAAAAACACTATTCGATTTTGTAAACTCTTTTTTCCAGTTAATTGGATTTTCGATTTGAACTTTATATACACTGGAATCCTTAATCTTTTTCTTTAAATTCCCATTGAAGCTCTTTACCCAATTTTTAAGATGAACAATTCCAGGAGAAATAATTTGGGTCTTTACAACACTATAAAAGGACAAATTATATTTTATACTCAACGCTCTTAACCCTTTCAGCACAATAAAAAATCTCAACTTAACTAAATTGGATAACAAAATTTGAGGCGCATTCCAAGTTATAGTAAAATTACCTAACTGACCTGTAAACATCAATCGTACATTGTCTTTTTTTGCATTTTGAATAATACCTCTTAACCAAAACTTTGATTTTGTTACTACTGGATTATCAAAATCAAAAACCGACTGCTGAAATTCATTCTTGAAACTTACTCGACAGAAGTCTAAAAAACTAGGATTTACATTATTATATAAATGCAAGGACTTTTTAAAAAGCTCATCATCAGAAATCAGAGAATAAAATTTCTTATCAATTTTATGTAAATAACAATTACACGCAGTGTAAGTAAAAATCTCAGCTTCTTTAAATTCAAGCTCTTTAGAAGCAAAATAAAGAATAGCATTAGAATCAAGACCACTACTTTGAAAAATACCTATATCATTTAAAGTAGAAATTCTACTTTTTATCGAGTTAGAAAAAAAATATAAATAATCTGAAATATAATCTTGTTCATATTTATATTTTACTTTAGTGCGAATATTTAACTCATAATATTCTGATTGTTCTAAATATAAATTTGAATCAATTATCAAATAGGTGCATGGAAATAAAAAAAAGACACCATTAAACATTGTTCTTGAATTATCTAGCCCGACTCCTTCAAAACTCAACCTATATAATTGGTGCAAATCAATACTAAAAGTATTACCAATCAGCTCATGAAAACATAATAATGATGTGGCGAAAATAAACTGACCTTCATGAATCGCATAATACAAAGCAGACACACCAAACTTATCTTTGAAACAATTTAGCCTAACTTCAACTTTATCATAAATAACGAAACACCAATCACCTTCTAGATGATTCACACAATTTTTTTTCCATTTTAAGAATGATAATAGCACTAGTAAGGAATCTGGAGTCAGCTCTAAGTCTTTTTGCGTTAAACCAAGCTTATCTCCAAGCTCATCACGATAATCTAAGCGAAAATGACCAACTAATATATATCTACCACAAGAGCTACTCAGGGGTTGTTTATCGTAAAACGATTCCGCAGTAATGCGTAACATAAGATGCCCCATTGAAATACAATCGTCGACATGGGTTTCCAGTTCATCATACCCCTCTCGATGAATTGCTTTTTGCATTTGGTCAAATGCCACTTTATCTATATTTCCTCCGGGACTAAACACCCCAAAAAAACCACTCATATATAAAATTACGAAGCTATTATCAGAAACAATTATTTGGGTTTTGTACCAAACCAAGCCACAGGAGTGTACTTTTCATATCCCTTTTTACCTGAAACAATAACCCGATTGCACCTGACCCATGCATGAGCAGATAATTGACGATCAAACTTATTTAAACCAAAATATATCGTGGACGGTATATTTCTCCGCTTTAGCATAAATGTTGATGCCAATGCCTGATCATAACATTTACTTGAAAAAAATACAAACTTGACGCCCCGTCTTACAGCAATTTGAACCTCTACAACAGTTTCATTCGTTTGATTTTCATGTTCTGTTTCAAATTGTGGAACACCAATTTTACCTGCAATTTTTTTAAATGGAAAAAATAAAATCATCAACTTGGCAATATTGAGAAAAAGCCAAGCTTCAAAAAAAAATAAAATATCACGAATGGATTTTTCTTTCATTCAACCACTCTTATAATATTCCGTTCCAGCAAACTATCCAGGAACTCAATTGTATCAGCCTCACAAGTTTGTTTATTTACTTTAAACTCACTCATCAATCTGCTTATTAAATCATCTAAAGTAATTTCATTGGACAAATGACGCCAAATAACAGAGCCGACTCCATTCATTCCAAAATAGAAACCGGAATCCATATCCATCATAACAACTTCACCACCTATTGTTGATTGTATGATTTTTTTATTTTGTACAAACCGTTTACTCATATGAAAACTGCTGATTAATTTTTTCAAAAACTACGTCCGTAATATAATCAATTGAATCCTCTCCTTTAGGCCTTTTTATAACAAAGCCCCTCAGTTGATTAGCTAAATTTGAAAAAAAGTCAAAGTGCTTTTCCCTTAAATCAAAAGCACCTAAATATTCACCTCGATAAGCGTTTGATTCTAAATATTGAAAAAGCTTAAACCCTTTTACTTCTTGCACTTCAACCTGTTGCAAATCTTCTAATTTTTCAAGAAAAAAAACCAAAACTGGCTGTTTTGGTGAATTATCAAATTGCTCATGAAAATAAAATCCAAACTTGTTTACATCTGGACGCAATTGAACATCTGGTTCACCTAGATTTGGCAATCGTTTTATAGTTTCATCCCAGAATTTCATCATTGGGTATGATGAATACATCAATATTTGATTACTTAAATTAGTCTCAGGAACACAAACATCATCAGAGAAAACACTAAAACCTCGTGACTTTAAATCGCCAACAAGTGTAGATTTTCCTGCTCCCGAATGTCCACAAATCAATACCAGCCTATTATTTACTTTCAGCGCTGCAGCATGAATAGGTATAATACCTCGTTGGTTTAGAATGGCGGCAAAAACATTCGATAAACAAAACAACCTCACCTTACTCCTATCTGCAAGCAATACAGGTTGAATAATAATGCTATTACCATTCTCGGCCCAATAAGTAGCTACATCAGGTAAGATGAGCTTATAAGCATCTGACGATATATAGATATTCTTCTTGACATCATGCAAATTTTCCTGATTGTGTTCTGGAGCTATACCACAAACAAGTTCTATATCATTAAATTCATTTTCTGGTAATGCCAATAATTCTGGAAATTCCATCTCACTTTTTATTGTCAAGCCGTATGCCCAGTAATAATACATGATTAAGACAATTTGGATTTAATCTTTCTATGCAACCACAAAAACGGACGTAATGGAAAATATAGAAAAAATAAATTTCTTGGTAAAGGCAAAGTTAGCCAATCAGTTGTGTTTGTAAGATTCTTTAAAAGAAGTTCCTTAGGAATTATGAACCTTCGATTAAGAGAAAGCGTATAGAGTACATTCAAGAATTTTTCCCTTTGACTATCACAAAATGCACCATCATAGCTAATCAAATGCCTAATATAGCGCATTCGTAATTTATCTGTCAAAGTCAATCTGTTTAGCAAGGGTTCTTCAGATAATATTAACCCATAAAACTCTTCTAAAAGTTTGCATGCCAATCTAACCTCGATTAGTGAACTAAGCTCTTTTGCACGAGTAACTATTCTGGTCCAGTCAAGATCAACAGTTTTTACCAAGTGAAATAAGTCGATTAACCACTTAATCTTAAACCATCCATGTTCTGCCCCGTGAACACAAAGAAATATAAATTGATCAATATGATTAAATACTGAAAATTGAACACCCCCTAAGTCAATTTGTATTAATCTATGCTGATCTTTTACCGGATCAAACATGAAATTCCCCAAAGCATTTCTCAATTTCCAATGCAATTCTAATACTGGAGCAGCTCGATCAGTTTGATGAATAAATATTTCATCATGATTGCAATTATGAAGATACCTCAACTGTGCTTGATTCCATTTATATTGAGATATCACACTTGAATAACCTAAACTTTCCAAGAATAATTTCACTTCATCAAATTGATCTTCAGGGACCCAAACATCTATATCAACTAAGTTTCGCTTAGCAATATCACCGTAATAAAGATGAGAAATGAGTATGCCTTTTAAAAATATAGAATCAATTTCGTTTGAATTAAAATACTCCTGTAGCTTAACCTGGATTGCCAAGCCTTTAATGGACTTTAATTGATTTAACTCAGCCTGCTGTTTAAGTTGCACATGAAATTTTTCAGAAAAAAAAGTATTCCCATATAGAGTCTGGTAAGCTAATTCAGACAAATGGTGTCTTTTAAGCAGAAGTAAAAAATAACTTTCTCTAAAATCAGATGTGGTTTCTGCTTTCCTTAAAACTTCAAATACCCATTTTTTGTCAAGCGCAGAACAACTTAACGCCAATTGAAATTCAAGCGAATGGGCAGTATTTGACATATTTTAAATTAACGCATAAGATACATTTTACCATATCCACTCTTGAAATACTTGTCAGTATTATATACCCCTGTATTTAGTTTATCAATTTTCTTTCCATTCATATCAGCCACAACCCTATACAGATATACTCCATTTGCCAATGGCTGCCCAAACTGATCTCTTCCATCCCATTTGTATTCAGTGATATTATTACCAATTCTTAATGGACCAAGTTCATCTTTATTAATCTCCTTTACAATCTTACCAGTAATAGTCATGATTTGAATCCTGAACTGCGTAGGAAGTTCTGAGCCTGTCAATGTAAAGACAAAAGCAGTTGAGGTTGTAAACGGATTCGGATAATTTAGCAAATTGGATATCATCGATTTATTAACTACCTCAAATGCCACACTATAGTCAATTGTGCCTGAAGCATTATTACTTCTGTCTTTTGCATAAACAATCAATTCATATTCACCATCCTGCAACAAATGAGGACGGTAATGAACAGTTGCAGCATTTTCTTTTCCAACAGCATCTAAGGAGGCAGGAATAAACTTGAGGGTATCCCCGTCGAATCTTACATTTTTCAAAGTGCCATCTGGCATTTTTAGCCTAATGGTAAATAAAGAAGTATCATTTAAAGCCAGAAAACGTGAATCATCTTTCAGTGTCATGACAATAAAAGGCTTTGCACTGACTATATCTTTATTCAGAATTCTTACCCCATCAAAAGTGACATCCAGATTAGGAGGTGTTTTATCAGGAGTGACAGAAAGTGGTATGGTCTGATAGTTATTAAAGAGGTATTGCTCCGGTTGAGCAAAATCTGGATTGAAATTAACGAACACAGAGCTCGTGCCTTTTATATCTTTAGTATCTAGTAGATAATCTACAACAATAGAGTCCCCTACTGCTATAGGCCTTCGCTTTTGATCATAAACAAGTCTAGTTTGATTTGTCTCATCTGTTACGGTCATTATTACCTTTACACTATCAAAAGCTACGTCACTTATATTTCTAAAACCAGATGATAACCTTATCTTTTCACCAGTCTCAACAGTATCCTTAAATGAAGTGAAGGTTGTTGGTACAATTGTTCCCTCAGGAACAGGCCTATAGGTAACTTGTAGGTAATTTGGCTGAGCAGGAGTTTTATTGAGGTTATCATTATTAATTTGTTTTACTTTTAAGACTGGAAAATCATTAGCATTGATAAATGAGATTGAAGTATCAATTGATCTAGATGTGCTAACCATTAATAATGATTCATTAAAATTTGAAGAAACCCCATAAATTTCATACCTCAATTGATCTGAATCAACAATATCTTCAGAGAAGTTTTTCCAATGAATTGATTTCCATTCTTTCGATGGGCCAATTGAAAGAGATGTTACTGCACCAGATTGTCGAAAGGCCTGAAAGTTATAAATTGAAGTTAAAATTTCTGATGAAAGTGTACCGATTTTTTGGTCTTGTATTTGCCAAGTTCCAGATTGGTTTTTTGTTGCAATCATGAGCATTGGAACATTTTTATAGAATGAGTCGATAATGGTAAAGCCTATCGACTTCAATTTATGATAAAGTGAATTATCCCTACCATAAAGCAAGGTATCCTGTTTCCATACATCAATAAATCTATTGATATTATTATTGTTTGACCAATTAATCATAACAATAGTCTTATTAGGGGGCAAAAGATCAAAAAAGTCCATTGCACTTTTTCGAGTAGTTGCGGAATTATAAGAAAAGTTAAATTGGTACTGTGAAGCAGGATAACAAGCAGCTAAATAAAAACTATTATACATCCCAACATTATTCAAAATTTCATTTCGCATCGGATTTCCAGTATTGCCGTCAAAAACTAGAAATTCTAATGACCCATAAGCAGCGCCACAGCCATTATTGCGATAAACAGTTAAATCTTTAGAAACAATTGAATTGCCTGTTGGAAAAATTCCAGTTCTTACATTTATTTGAGATTGAGTTTTTTCGAATTCTAAATTCCTATTGTTGAACTTAATATCAGAAAAACTATTCCTCAAAAACTGATAGTAATGCGACTGACTCCAACCGGAACCACTATTGGGGAGATAGACAAATGATGAATTGGCCCAATTATAAACTGTTCCTGTATCAGGCTTCTTGGCTACACGCCAATAATAAACTGTGCTGTCGACAAACTGTAGGGTTGGAGAAAATTCAATTACTCCTCCACTTGAATTTTGCTTTTGAACAATTTTTAATGGTGAATTAAATAAAGCAGTTGTATCTAGCTCCATTTGAAACTCTGTAGGGGTGACCAAGAAGCGACTGGTTGATGCCTTCAATTTTATGCCCTGTGTATTGACAATTGCAAATTCTGCAGGAAAAGCGGGGCGCACATCGTCATCCGAAATAACAAATGATTTGATAGCAGTATTATTCGACTCACTGATTTCTGCAACAGCAAATACAGGATCAAGTGTAACAATAATTTTATTTTGCCCTCTATCCTTCAACGGATCTATTACCACGCTCAATTGAATAGAGTCTGAATGATTCACTGCCTTACGCATTTCATCAAACAAAACATCCTCTACCCCATCTGCTTTTTGTCTGACAATCTTAACCCTAACTGAATCTCTACTAACCTTTCCAATGTTCTGAAATTTTACATCCAGATTGAAACTTGAATAAGTAACATTTAAGTTTGTAGGATTTACTTTTATCAATGGCTCCTCCACAACGTAATCTGGCAAAGGGTGTGGATACAAAGTGACCGCAGGATCTCCGCTCAATAAAAGTTGCTCGACCGTTAGATTATTGAAAAAGTCGATTGTACCAGTAGGATTTGCAATATCTCTCAAGACATTGGTTTGCATCACACCGATAGGATCTGCATAATTCTGACGAGAAATTTTAGTGTAGAAATTATTGGTGTAGGTATTCAAGTAATTCACAATTCCCAAATGTGTACTGGCCAAGAATCCAATACTTCCCTTATTTGGAGTCAGAATGTAATTTTCCGTAATTGCTCTTCTTGCTCCTGTCAATCTCAATGTGTCATAAGCAAAGAAATTGCCTGCATTACACCCATTTGCAATGAACAAAGGATATTTACCATCATTGGAATAAATGGAAGGATCATCAAGGTTGTACTCCATCGAACTTGCAGAAGAGTGTCCAAAATAAGTAATCAACGACAAGCCTTCTCTAAATAGATTACCCAACAAACCAGAGTTCACCAATTCAATTCCTGTAGGTGTAATTTTTTCAAACGTATAAATCTTGGCACCAAATGCGGAGTCCATTAAAATCGACTTATTCGTATTCATGTACCCATTGATAAGCCCCTGTAAATAAGGGTCGCCACCTCCGATCACATGAGCCACATTCTTCATCCAAGCTTTATCTGCAATTGTTTGATTGGATGATCGCAACACCTGATCATGTTGCTTTACTTTATCCAAATAAGTCAGAATCTCATCACCAGTAGTCACGGAAAGTCGACCAATAGGTGTTTCTGGAGTTGGATCATTATCAGATGACGATAATATATTGTCAGAACCAGGATTACCAAAAGTCGGAATCAAATTCATTCGCTCTGCACTGGGTTTCGACTCATTAACCCTGTATTGATCGTACGTAACACCCTTACCCACGAGTAGGATGAATTTGGGAGAAAGAGTATTAAATGAAGACCTTGCAAAAGCAATGAAGTTTTTAATTGATAAAGGATGCTTCTTGATACCAAATGCAAACTGATCAACCAATTCATCTATATCATATACCCCTACCTTGTAATTACCTCCATCAACAGATGCTCTGTAATTAGCATATTGCTGAATGGGGTCTCCCTTGCTGCTGGAAAACAAACTGGAATGTGTAACAATCAAAAAATCTCCTTGTCGGCTAGCAGCTGTATAATCAATAAAATTCTTTCGGGTAATTGCATTTACGGTTTGCACTTGATTTGAAGCAGCATTCATCAAAACAAATCTTCTGTCACCACCTGCAGGCAATGCAAATTTTAATTTTCCTGTCTCTGAATTATCTGCAACATATCTTTTCCCTTCATTTAACTCATATAGAATTGGTGCATCAGCTCCTGCATTAAAATTGACAATCTCTAGATAGTTGCCAACCGTTGATGATGGTAATTCAAATTCAAACAATGAACTTCCCCCAAAGTTGAATAACCTTGGATAACTGATTTCATATTTGTAAGCTGTTAATCGGTCGGATGCGACTGCCGAATTATTGATGATCCTGACCGTATCAATTGCACGACCAAGCAAGTTAGCTGGTAAGGGAATCTCAACGACCGAAGCTGTAAAGAAATTCATAGGATTATCAACAAGCATTGTGCCATTGATCATTACCTGAAACCTTCTATTGTTTGGAGCAGCACCATATGCATTGATCCTGAATGTAGGTGCTGGTCCACCCGGAGCAACAAAATAGTTTTGCTGTTCAACTAAAGGTGTTGCAGGTGTAATATTTCTACTACTCCAGCCTTCTCCCATATCATAGGATGAAGAATAGAGATAAGAAGTCCCAACAACCGAAGCGTAACCTGGGTTGATTTGATCTTTATAATTTTTCGAGAATGTATAAGTAAAATAAGGCTCCGCAGGCAAGGTGTTTAAAGCCACATTATTTTGCGAAGCTGTAAGTCGCCTATTGGGTGACGTTGTATTAACCGTCAAAAAATAGATTGCTGTATCAGTCTGCAAACTCCATTTGTTGGCCAGTTGTAGGCCAACGCGACTATATAAGGATTCATCGACTTTGCCATCGTTCATCTCACCAAAAAATTCAATGAAATCATTCGTGCCTAATACACCTGCAGGTATTGATGTAAACAATGGCACTTCCTGCCCATTTCTCCACAATTGAAAAGAGGCTGCATCTGCAGCTGCCAACCCATTTGATTGCAAAACAGCAAATGGAATGCGGTACAACCCTGTTTGTCCAACTTTAATTTTGTAATAGGTTTTGTTATAATCGATCCAACTGTTATTGAACTGACCTTGTACATTGTTGAGTACAAATGCCAACAAAAATGAAATGAATAATTTATATGGTAGTTGTATGCGCATTAATAGGGACTGTTATAGCCAGTGTTTTTTGTCAAATTTAATTTCAGAGAAAATATATGGGTATACAATGGATTAGATTGATTAGCTAAGTTGGTGAAAGCATAATCAATTTCAACATTCTTCAATTTAAATCCTACGCCTAATCCAGGTTGATAGATCCAAACCTTTTTTGCATTGGTAATATCCGCATCATCCAACGCTTGTTGAAAATTATAAATCCCGACACGTCCAAATAACAATTCTTTAAATCCAAGTTCAAGTCCCATTCTAGGATCCATGTTCACAGCTGAGGAACTCAGCAATACATTTCGCCTTCCATCAAAACTCAACTCCATGTTCAATTCTGCTGTAAGCGATAAATTTTCATTGAAATCAGCAGTATATGCACTGCCCACCACCAACCTCGGTGCTGTCATTTCAGTCGATTTTACCGGGATATCATTGTTGGTCAAATACAACACTTCTTTTTCCTGATCTGTGAAATTAAACTTCCATGCATTGAATGTAGTTGAGATGTCTTTTGCCATCACACCCAATCTAAATCCATTCAGCCTGTATTGAATACCAGCATCCAAACCAAATCCCCAGGCCTTTGCAAAGCTACCTACACTACGATGAATGACTTTTGCATTGAAACCAAAGGAAAGCGATCTATCCTCTTCATCAATTAATTTTTGTCCGTACGAAACCAAAAAAGCATAATCAGCAGAAGAAAAAGAACGAATGTTGTTATAATTGATCGAACCATCAGGTTCAACTAAAAACAAAGTATTGGGAATATCATCAACAGCAAATCTCAAAAGAGAAAAGCCTAAACTCCTGGTACTCATTTCCGGATCGCCAAGTGGCATGGCAAATGATGCATAATCGTATTTGCCGATTCCAGCAAAATACTCTGCATGCATGAGAGAAAATGAGCTGTTTTTTAAATTGGCTAATCCTGCGGGGTTCCAATAACCTGCCGTAGCATCTGAGGATGTGGCCACTTGTGCCCCACCCATTGCCAGGCCTTTTGCCCCAGCACCAATATTTAAAAATTCATTGGAATATTTCCTGAACTGCGCTTGACTTGTATTCACGCAAAAGCCAATCAACAGGAGCATCAGCCCTTTGGTCAGTTTTAACGTTTTTATTGTGCGCATTGTAGGATTTGGATGAATATCAGTTTTTAATACTGATTTCAATGATTAATAACGATTTAGATGCAAAAATATTGCCCTTTTGCGAGTAATCGTAAACCTTGTTACTTTTGCTCAAAGATTTTAAAATGAGCCTCATCGAAGAATTGAAATGGAGAGGGATGTTGCAGGACATAATGCCTGGGACTGAAGATCAACTAAAAAAGGAGCCGACTACCGCCTATATTGGGTTTGACCCGACTGCCGATAGTCTGCACATAGGTAGCTTGGTGCCCATTCTTCTGCTCTATCACCTGCAACAGGCAGGTCATAAACCTATCGCTTTGGTAGGTGGTGCAACAGGAATGGTTGGCGATCCAAGTGGAAAAAGCGAGGAAAGAAACCTCTTGGATGAGGAAACGCTTCAAAAAAACATCAACGGAGTAAGAAGTCAGCTAGAAAAATACCTTGATTTTTCTACCAGCCGAACCAACGCTGCGGAAATTGTCAACAATTACGACTGGTTCAAGGGCTTGGGCTTTATCGATTTTCTAAGGGATGTAGGCAAACACATCACTGTCAATTACATGATGTCTAAGGACAGCGTTAGAAAAAGAATCGAAGGTGAAACGGGGATCAGCTATACAGAATTTGCTTACCAGTTGATGCAGGGATATGATTTTTACTGGTTATACAGCCAAAAGAATTGTAAGCTCCAGATGGGCGGAAGCGACCAATGGGGAAACATCACGACAGGCACAGAATTAATCAGAAGAAAAGCAGGTGGTGAAGGATTTGCATTTACCTGTCCATTAATTACCAAAGCCGATGGCGGAAAATTTGGTAAAACAGAGAAAGGAAATGTTTGGTTGGATCCAGAAAAAACAACTCCATTTCAGTTCTATCAATTCTGGCTAAATGCCGCGGATGCAGATGCAACCAAGTGGATCAAAATTTTCACTTTGTTACCGAAAGAGGAAATTGATCAACTCATAGAAGAACATGCCAAAGATCCAGGATCAAGAATTTTACAAAAGAAGCTGGCAGAAAACATCACCAGTTTTGTACATGGAAAAGAGGAATGTGCATCAGCAATACAAACGACAGAACAGTTGTTTGGTAAAAAAGATGATATCGATTTTAAATCATTAACTGAACAAGAACTGCTGCAGGCAATGGATGGAGTACCTGTACAACTGCTTGAACAAAGCAAGATTACAGCTGGTATAGATGCAGTAAGCTTTTTGGTTGATTCGGGCATCTTCCCCAGCAAAGGAGAAGCCAGAAAAATGATTCAAGGTGGTGGCGTAAGTATTAATAAAGAAAAAGTGACAGATGCAGCTTTGATCATCAATGATAGTCACCTGTTAGCTGGCAATCATATAGTTGTTCAGAAAGGAAAAAAGAATCATTTTCTTGTAAAAACAAACTGACGAGGAGATAGAATTCATTTTGATCCAATTTTTTTGGGATCAAACTTGAAAAATCCTATTTTTGCGTCCCATTAGGATTGCCCGATAGTATAATGGTAGTACGACAGATTTTGGTTCTGTTTGTCTTGGTTCGAATCCAGGTCGGGCAACAATAACAAATAAATAAGTGGTTGATTTTCAACCACTTATTTCGTTTAAGGAGGTCCCAAAACCCGTTTTTCCCCTATTCGTTCCCCTATTTTGGGAATTTATACAATCAAATCCTCTTCAAATAAATAATCAATTGGCATTGCTTATCCCAAACTTATAAATAGTCGATGATTTATAAACACTCCCTGGCGTAAGTACTGTACTTGGAAATTCAGGTTGATTTGGACTATCAGGAAAGTGCTGCGTTTCAAGACAAAACGCTGTCTGAAATTCATCTCTTGCTCCACTCTTTAAGGTATGCTTACCCTTCATGACATTTCCTCCATAAAATTGCATGCCGGGTTCTGTTGTGTAGACATCCATTTGAATACCAGATTGATCTCCTTTAACACTGGCAGCCAACTCAGGTTGCTGGGTCAATCCTTTATCCAAAACATAATTATGATCATAGCCAATACCATACTCAAGCTGCGTATTTTTGATAGATAGTCGCTCTCCTATTGCATGATAAGTTCTAAAATCAAATGGCGTGTTTTCGACTTTGGCAATTCCTGTTGGAATCAAAGTTGAATCTACTTCAAGGTACTGTTCAGCAGCAATCATCAGCTGATGGTTATTAATGGTTCCACTACCTTCTCCATTCAGGTTCCAAAAATTATGATTGGTCACGTTAACAACAGTTGCTTTATCTGTTGTAATGGTATATTCCATTTTCAATTCATTATCCTCAGTCAAACTATATGTTATGCTTGTAGTCACGTTACCAGGATACCCTTCCTCTCCATCAACAGAAAGATAACTAAGTGTGATGAAAGAACTATCTGCACCAATCACTTTCCAAACACGGTTATGAAAACCAGTCCGCCCACCATGAAGACTATTTACTCCATTATTGATATCTAGCTGATAGGTTTGGCCATTCAAGGTAAAACGACCTTTTGCAATTCGATTGCCATATCGACCAACAACAGCACCAAAAAATGGCTCTTCAGATTGAATGAAATCTATCAAATTGTCAAATCCTATTACCACATCTCTGAGTGCATTATTCTTATCCGGGACCAACATGCCTACTACCCTTGCACCATAATTGGTGATCGCAGCTTTTAATCCTTTACTATTTTGGATATAATACAAACCGACTTGCTGGCCATTTATTGCAGTATCAAAACCTGAAGTGGGTGGAAGTACAGGAACATTCATTTGAGTATTTTTTTGTTTTTCATCAGCATTCTGTAACACACAAGCAGCAATTAATTGCACAATGAATACAGTTGCTATGGACTTTAAAAACTTCGCAGCCATCTTATCTACTTTTCTTATTTAATTTAGAACCAAATAAAGCTATTTAAAATAATTGATAGCATAAAAAAGGCCCATCATATTGATGAGCCTTTGATAAATTATCTTAAAAAATTATAATCGAGTAGTAAACGATCTGGCAGCCGACCATGCGCCTGGACCAGTAGTATTTGCCCCCCTAACTCTCCAATAAAATACAGTTGTAGCCGAAAGCTGAGGTGAAACTGTTACAGATCTTGTAGTTAATCCAGCTCTTCCAAAAGCAATTGAAATCTGAAAATTTGGATCAGTTGAAACCTGAACCTCATAAGTGGTTGCTCTGGTAGCAGCATTCCATGAAAGTGCTGGCGTGCGACTAACATTGGTTGCATTTACTGCGGGAGACCTTAAAGTTGGTGCTGCTGGCACAGCCAATGGAGCCGCAGTGGTAAAGCTTCTGATAGCTGACCATGCACTAGTACCAATGGAGTTTGTTGCACTCACTCTCCAGTAATATGTTGTACTATTGGCAAGTCCTGATATTGCCCTGGAGGTAGTTGTTATATTGGCAAGGTCAATCAACGGTGTTGCAAGTGTACTTGAAGTTGAAACCTGTAAATTATAGGAAGTAGCAGCTGTTGCAGCAGCCCAACTCAATGTTGGAGCAATAGCTACGTTAGTTGCTAAGTTTGCTGGAGAAGATAAAGTAGGGACACCTGGAGCAGGTAAAGCAGGTACTGTACCAAAATTAACTTGCAACAAATTATTTACTGTTCCAGCAGGAAGTCCGGTAATTCTACCAACAGCTGAAAACTGCTTTAAAGCAGTCTCTACTTGCGCAGGAGTTGATCCAGGTGCATATTCCAAATACAAAGCTGCTGCACCTGCAACGTGAGGTGTTGCCATTGATGTTCCTGAAATAGTATTTAAAGCAGTGCTAGATGTAATCCAGGCAGAGGTTATAGAACTACCCGGTGCATGAATATCTACAATAGATCCATAATTAGAAAAACTCGACTTAGCATCAGTCGAAGTTGTAGAGCCTACTGTAATTGCTTCTCTAACTCTTGCAGGTGATGCAGTGCTTGCATCCAGGTTACTGTTTCCAGCAGCGACTGCCATTACAATTCCATCTGCTACACATCTTCTAACAGCATCATCTGTGGCTGTTGAAATTCCACCACCTAATGACATATTGCCTACTGCTCGAACACCTTGAACGTGATGAGATACTGCCCAATCAAGACCTGCAACTACACCAGCATTGGTTCCAGAACCAGCAGCGCCCAATACTTTAACTGGAACAATATTAACCGATTTTGCTACACCGTAGGTAGTTCCACCAACGGTACCAGCCACATGCGTACCATGACCATTTCCGTCTTCTGGAGTTGGTTCAAGAGCAATTGCACTGAATCCTCCAGTAACACGACCACCAAATTCAATATGATCAGAACGTACGCCAGTATCGAAAATGTAGGCAGTAACTGTTGATCCATTGGTATTATATGTATAGCTCTGGTCTAAAGGAAGATTTGCTTGATCAATTCGGTTAAGTCCCCACGTAGGATTAGACTGTGTTGCTACAATCTGAACTACCTGATTCTGCTCAATGTATTTTACTTTCGGATTTCTTCTAAATTCTTCAATTGTAGCGGCAGACAATCTTCCACTGAATCCTTTTACTGCATATTTAAATGTGCGTTCTTTCTGTGCTTTTCCTCCACCACACATTTTTTCAGATTCTCCATCAACTTCGGTCTCTGCAACATCATCTTTAAATACAACTATGTAGCTGTCCTGTAAATCAGCCGGCACGTTATTCTTTTTGTAAACCGGGGCAAGCTGATCTTCACCTAAAGTGAAGTTCTTTTTTGCGACTTCAAGATTATCTTGTTTCGCACAAGCAAAGATTACAATAGAAAGGGATAAGAACTTGAGAAATTGCTTAACGGATTTGAGGGTCATGATAAATGGTTTAGTATTATTATCTCTACCAAATTAGAAAAACGGCAATTCTGAAGGAAAAAGGATCTAAATCAGTTCATTTGAATGCGACCGGACTTTCTTAACCACCTCAAAACCAAGTAATAAACGACAAAAAGCGGCAAAACGGTGATCATCAAATATTGCCTGGTCAACGGATTCTCTCCAAAGATAAAAGGAAATTTGAATATGATCGTTAAAAAGACGCCCGTAGCCCAAAAAATCTGAGTATTATTTTCCGTGAGCATGCATTTCGCCCAGTTGAACTTCATACTGGAAAATGTTTTACCTATACCCTTTAAATTAGGCAACCACCTGTTTGTTTTCGAGCAATAATCAAGGTAAGGCTGGCCAAATTTCTTGGTCAGAAAGTCTTCTTCAGCATAGATAATACATTGATAAATAAAGAGAAACACCGGTACAACTACAATGACATATATCAAAGAATTGGATAAAATACCCAATCCCAATAACATCAAATTGTTCCCAACATACAACGGGTTCCTGCAATGTGTAAACAACCCTTTCGTGATCAATGCCTCGGCATGGATTCTTAGCGCCTTATCACCTCCCCTTTCAATAAATGTTAGTCCAATTGTCAACCCTCTGATCACTACCCCTAGTGTTGTAATAAACAACCCAACCCACAAAGCAATTTTCCAGTAACCAGGACCAAAACTTGTTTCAGTTATTAATTCAGGAGAAGGCACAAGCAAAAGTGCATATAGAAAAATGAACAACTGATTCCTGTACTTGAAAAAGAAATTACCTATTGCAATCATTAGTAATTGATTGATGAATTAAATTATTTTGATAAAGCTGACAAGATTTCTTCTACAATATCATCTGGGTGTTCAAGGCCCACCGACAATCTTATCAAACCGGATGTTATGCCTACCGCCTTTCTTTCTTCTTCAGATAATTTAGAGTGAGTTGTACTCGCAGGATGTGATGCAATTGTTCTGCTATCACCCAGATTGTTGGTCATTGATAACCACTCTAAACTATTCAAGAATTTTCGTCCGCCCTCTATACCCGACTTCAATTCGAATGTAAGGATTCCGCCACCATTTTTCATTTGTTTTTTGGCAACTTCATATCGTGGATGAGACGCAAGAAATGGATACTTCACCCAACTCAATGCAGGATGTCCTTCTAATTTTTGAGCGATATAAAGTGCATTATCTGCATGTTTTTCCATTCTGACAAAAAGCGTCTCCAGACTTTTTGAAAGTACCCAAGCATTAAAGGGACTCAATGAAGGCCCAGTATTTCTTATGTACAAATAGAGTTGCTTGATCAAATCTTTTTTACCAACCACTACACCGCCTAATACCCTACCCTGACCATCCATAAACTTTGTAGCCGAATGCAAAACCAGATCAGCTCCAAATTGAATCGGCTGCTGAACGGCAGGTGTTGCAAAGCAATTATCTACTACAAAAATGATGTTGTGTTTTTTACAAATTGCTGCCACATATTCCAGATCAATAATATCCAAACCCGGATTAGAAGGTGTCTCTACATACAATAGTTTGGTATTAGACTTAACAAGTGATTCAATTACTTCAGGAGTATTCATATCAAAGTAACTGTACTCAATTCCCCACTTCGGTAAATATTTTGTCAAGATGGTATGCGTTGAACCAAATACTGCAGATGCAGAAATCACATGATCTCCGGCAGATAAAAAAGTCATGAAGCAGGCCGATACTGCAGCCATTCCTGTCGCTGTAGCAATGCCATCTTCAGCACCCTCTAGCAGACAAACCTTTTTAACAAACTCATCGACCGATGGATTTGAAAATCTCGAATAAATATTTACTTCGAGACTATCATCAGCAAAGGCCGCAGCCATATCTTCAGCAGTATCATAAACAAAACTGCTGGTCAGAAACAATGGTGTTGAATGTTCCTTTTGAGCTGTTCTTTTTATCTGTGTCCTAATTGCTTGTGTTTCTGGTCGCATGAATATATGTTTATGCTTCTACTTTTTCTCCGTTTACAAAAACCTGATACGTGACATTAGCTCCTGCAAGCCTGAGGGTTTCTGCAACAGAACAATATTTTTTCATGGATAAATCAACTGCTCTGAATCCCTTGGCTGGATCAACTTGACCTTTAATGAAAAAGCGGACATCCACCTGTTTCCAAAGTGAAGGTTCTTTTCCTTCCTCTCTATCTCCATCTACCTCAATTTCTAACCCCTCTAATTCTTGCTTTTGTTTTTTTAGAATACTTACTACATCTACTGAACTGCATCCACATAATGCTGCAAGCAATGTTTGCATGGGCCTGAATCCAGAAGCATTTCCACCCTGTGAAACAGGGATATCCATTCTTAACGTATGTCCGTCAGAATCTGTTATATCAATCCCAAAATCTCCGTCAGTAAGCGCAGCTGTCAATAACGCCATTTAAATAGAATTTGCTGCAAATATACGCCAGAAGGGCGACTTATAAAGAAGCGAGCTGAGTCATACACTTGCTCAAGCTATCCTTCCAATCAGGGGCTTTGTAGCCAAATACTCCACTGATTTTTTCTTTACTCATCAATGAATTAGCAGGACGCTTGGCTGGTGTAGGATATGCTGAAGTTGGAATGGGATTAAGCTTACAAGAACTTCCCAACAAACGCTTAATTTCTGTCGCGAATTCAAACCAGGTAATAGCACCTTCATTGGAAAAATTATACAGACCTGGATGCCAAGATTGATAATTTACAACATGCATAATAAACGATGCAAGATCTGCAGCCCAGGTTGGTGAACCTTTTTGATCATCAACCACAGAAATCTCTTTTTTCTCGTTCATGAGTCTGATCATGGTCTTCACAAAATTGTTACCAAAAACGGAATAGACCCAGGAAGTTCTGATGATGACAGATTCAGGGTTATTTGCAACAGCTTCTTGCTCGCCCTTCAGTTTAGACTCACCATACACTGAAACAGGTTTAGGCAGATCATCTTCCTTATGCGCTCCGGTGTAATCTCCATCATAAACATAATCTGTCGAGATATGAATGAACTTGCATTGCATGGATGCTGAAACAGCAGCGAGTATGCCGACTGACTCTGCATTGATGATAAATGCTAAATCTTTTTCAGTTTCAGCTTTGTCGACTGCCGTATAGGCGGCACAATTGATACAATAATCTGGTTTAAAAGCTGCAAACGTATTCCTCACCAATTCATAATGGTGTATGGGCAGGTCTTCGCGCGACAAAAACAAGAATTCATATTCTGAAAAAGACTTAGAGAGCACACGCAACTCTTTACCCAACTGACCATTCGCTCCTGTAACCAGTATCTTTTTCATTATACTTTTTAAAAAATAATTTCATTACGGTCGAACGCAGGAAGAGTCAAATCTTTAGATGATACCACCATTTTATCAGCATCTACTTTCCAATCGATACCTAACTTAGGATCATTAAACAAAATACCCGACTCACTTTCTTTATTATACAATTCATCGCATTTATACATCACATCAGCAGTTACACTTAAAACTGAAAAACCATGTGCAAACCCTTTGGGAATGAGCAGTTGGAAATGATTTTGACTGGACAATACAATTGAATAAGACTGTCCAAATGTCTTTGAGGCATGACGCAAATCCACAACCACATCTAGAATTTCCCCCTGTAATACTCTTATCAATTTGGTTTGCGCATACGGTGGTTTTTGAAAATGAAGTCCTCTGATTACACCGTATTTCGAACTTGATTGATTGTCCTGCACCCAATTAAAATCAATATTATTTTGCCTAAAGGTCAGCTCATTAAAACTCTCAAAAAAATAACCCCTTTCATCAGCAAACACTCGAGGCGCTAGAACAAATAAACCTTCGAATGGAGTAGAATCAATTTTCATTTTATCGGTTTACATATTGTTGATCATAATACTGCTTATAACTACCTGAAGTTACATTGGCAATCCATTCGCTGTTAGACAAATACCAATCAATCGTTTTATCTAAACCTTCTTTAAACTGAAGTGATGGTTCCCAACCCAATTCCTTGTTCAGCTTGGTTGCATCAATTGCATAACGCTTATCATGACCCGCTCTGTCTTTTACAAAGGTGATTAATTTAGCACTTTCCCCCTTTTCACGTCCAAGTTTTTCATCCATGATTTCACACAACAAATGAACGATATCCAAATTCTTCCATTCATTGAAACCTCCAATATTATAGGTCTCTCCCACTCTTCCTTTGTGGAAAATCACATCAATTGCACGAGCATGATCTTCCACCCATAACCAGTCGCGCACATTATCCCCCTTACCGTAAACTGGCAAAGGCTTTGAATGAATTATATTGTTGATCATCAATGGCAGAAGCTTTTCAGGGAAATGAAAAGAACCATAATTGTTGGAACAATTTGAAATCACTACAGGCATTTGATAAGTATGGTGATAAGCACTAACAAAATGATCTGATGATGCTTTTGATGCTGAATAAGGTGAGCGCGGATCATAAGGAGTTTCTTCAGTGAAGAAACCAGTTTCGCCCAATGAGCCATACACTTCGTCTGTTGATACATGGTAGAAAAGCTTACCCTCAAAATTGGACCAACTGCTTTTTGCAGCATTGAGCAAAACAGCTGTACCCAAAACATTTGTTTTTACAAACGACAATGGATCTAAAATTGATCGATCAACATGACTTTCAGCTGCCAGATGAATTACAGCATCAAATTGATGCTCATCAAACAATTGATTGATAAACGATTCATCAGTGATATCACCTTTGATAAAATGATAATTTGGTGCATGTTCCACATCCTTTAGATTCTCTAGATTACCAGCATAGGTCAGTGCATCCAGATTATAAATAGAATACTCAGGATAATTATTGACAAACAAACGCACCACATGGCAGCCAATGAATCCGGCACCGCCAGTAATTAATATTTTTTTCATGCCTTACTATTGAACTCTTTAGGTTGTTTAAATAACTCTTCTTGTGGTAGTGACTTAAAATAATCATAAGTCAGTTGTAATCCGACTGCCCTATCTACTTTTGGTTCCCATCCCAACAATTGTTTCGCTTTGGTGATATCCGGTTTTCTTTGTTTGGGATCATCTACAGGAAGTGGCTTAAATATTATTTTTGTAGCTGCACCTGTAAGCTTTAAAATTTCTTCTGCAAAATCAAGTAATGAAATTTCAATTGGATTACCTATGTTGACAGGATATACATAATCACTCATCAACAATTTATAAATACCATCAACCAAATCATCAACATAACAGAATGATCTGGTTTGAGATCCATCACCAAAAACTGTCAGGTCCTCTCCCCTCAATGCTTGTCCGATAAACGCTGGCAAAGCCCTTCCATCATTCAGTCGCATTCTCGGACCATACGTATTAAATATCCTCACAATCCTGGTTTCCACCTGATGAAAAGTATGATAAGCCATCGTGATGGATTCCATGTAGCGCTTGGCTTCATCATAAACACCGCGCGGACCAACAGGATTTACATTGCCCCAATACTCTTCTGTTTGTGGATGCACAAGCGGATCTCCATATACTTCTGAAGTTGATGCAACCAACATGCGAGCGCCTTTTGCTTTGGCAAGTCCAAGACAATTGTGCGTTCCCATTGCACCAACCTTCAAGGTTTGAATAGGGATTTTTAAATAATCAATGGGACTGGCTGGAGATGCAAAATGCATGATATAATCCAGCTTACCGGGAACATGGATAAACTTGGTTACATCATGATGATAAAATTCAAACTCTTTTAACTTGAATAAATGCTCAATGTTTTTTAGATCCCCAGTTATCAGGTTATCCATCCCCACAACGTCATATCCTTCCTTGATAAACCGATCACAAAGATGAGAACCCAAGAAACCTGCAGCACCTGTTATCAGAACTCTTTTGTTTGCCATGTTAATTAGTTTACGGATTTTCTTCCAATACTTTCATAATGATATCCGAGCTTTTCCATGGTAGCGATATCAAAAAGATTTCTTCCATCGAATATGGTTTTATTTTTCAACAGTTGTCCAATTTTATTGAAATCAGGAGTTCTGAATTCGTTCCATTCTGTTGCAATCAATAATGCATCTGCGCCTTCAAGTGCTTCATACTGACTTTCTGCAAATTGAATTTTATCACCAACCATTTGTTTCACATTGGGCATGGCTTCAGGATCAAATGCCGTAACTGTAGCCCCTGCATTCAATAAAGCGTCAATCATATACAAAGCAGGTGCTTCGCGAATATCATCTGTATTGGGTTTGAAGGCCAAACCCCATAAAGCAAAATGTTTTCCTTTCAAATCACCTTTGAAATGACTTTCTACTTTGGGTATCAAATGCAATTTCTGTTTTTCATTCACATCCATTACTGCATTCAAAATCTGAAAATCGTAAGCGACTTCATTTGAACTTTTAACAAGTGCCTGAACATCTTTTGGAAAGCAACTTCCACCATATCCAATACCGGGGAATAAAAATCTTTTTCCAATTCTCGCATCACTTCCAATTCCCAGACGCACCATGTCAACATCTGCATCTAAACGCTCACACAACTGTGAAATCTCATTCATGAAAGTAATCTTGGTGGCTAAAAACGCATTAGCCGCATATTTGGTCAGCTCCGCTGAACGAACATCCATAAAAATCAATGGATTACCAGAACGGACAAAGGGAGCATACAATTCACTCATCAATTTCTTTGCTCTTTCAGATCCACAGCCTATAACCACACGATCAGGCTTCATGAAATCCTCCACAGCAACCCCTTCTCTTAAAAATTCAGGATTAGAAACAACATCAAATTCAACCTTGGCATTTTCAGCAATTGCAGTTGTTACTTTTTCAGCAGTCCCAACTGGCACAGTACTCTTATCAACTACTACAACATATTCACTGATCAAGCTTCCTAAAGATTTTGCAACGCCCAATACATATTTCAGATCAGCAGATCCATCCTCACCTGGTGGAGTAGGCAATGCGAGAAAAAGAATTTGAGCATCTTTTATTCCCGACTTTAAATCTGAAGTGAACTTCAAACGATCTTCTTTCAGGTTCCTAAGAAAAATCTTTTCTAGTCCTGGTTCATAAATGGTAATCTGTCCATTGTTCAGCATATCAACTTTACGCTGATCGATGTCCACACACATCACTTCATTACCCGTCTCGGCAAAGCAAGTACCGGTAACCAATCCTACATATCCAGTTCCAATTACAGCAATTTTCATGGTATTCTATTATTTCACGAGGTTATTTACATGTTTAACGATATGTTCCAATTGTTCCTGATCCATCTCTGTATGAATCGGCAATGAGATGACTCGATGTGTCAGCCAATCTGTAACGGGCAAATCAACTTCTGGTAAGTTCAGAAAAGAAAACATTTTCTGACGATGAGCTGGCACAGGATAGTATATCATAGCAGGCACGCCAACTGCTGCAAGTTGATCTTGCAATGCGTTACGATCTACATCCTCCAAAATCATTGTGTATTGATGGAACACATGTGTATTCCCTTCGGCAATTACTGGAGTTGTGATTTTCGGATTGTTTTTGAAAGCACTGTTATAATACTCGGCAACAGCTCTTCTTGCATCGTTGTAATGATCTAGCTGACGAAGCTTAATATCCAGTACTGCAGCTTGAAGGGTATCTAATCTGGAGTTACAACCTACAACGTCATGATAGTACCTCTTGCTTTGTCCATGATTGGCAATCATTTTTATACGATCAGCAAGCAATGTATTGTTGGTCATCATTGCCCCACCATCTCCGTAACATCCTAAGTTTTTTGAAGGGAAAAAAGAAGTACAACCAATATGTCCAATCGTACCCGTCTTGTGAACAGATCCATCAGAAAACCTGATTGTTGCACCAATTGCCTGGGCATTATCTTCCACTACAAAAAGATTGTGCTCATGAGCAATTTTCATGATCTCTTCCATATCGCAAGATTGTCCGTACAGGTGCACAGGAACAATCGCTTTGGTTTTGGGTGTAATTGCGGCCCTGATTTTTGAAGCGTCAATACAAAATGTTTGAGGATCAACATCTACAAAAACAGGTTTCAACCTCAACAATGCAATTACTTCAGTGGTTGCGATATAAGTAAAAGAAGGTGTGATTATTTCATCTCCCGGTTCTAATCCCAATGCCATCATTGCAATTTGCAAAGCATCCGTACCATTTGCACAGGGAATAACATGTTGAACTGCTAAATATTCCTGAAGATGCTGCGTAAAATCTGCTACCGCTTTTCCATTGATGAAGGCGGTGGTTTCTAACACATTTGCCATTGCAGCATCCACCTCTGGCTTGATCTTGAGATACTGCCTTTTTAGGTCGACCATTTGAATAGGAACCATTCTTTTTTTGTTTGCGGCAAAGGTAAGAAAATTGGAGCCATTCCTTGAGAAGAGTGTAGCTTTGCAAATGATTTAAGACAATGAGGTTTTTTTATAATTTGTTCGTTGCACTTTTCCCCTTTTTCATAAGGGTTGCTTCTATCTGGAACCCCAAAGCAGCGCTATGGGTAAACGGCAGAAAGAACCAGTTTCGACGACTACAACAGGCAATCGATTCAAGCACCAAACCAATCATCTGGTTTCATAGTGCCTCCCTGGGAGAATTTGAACAAGGTAGACCCGTAATTGAAAGAATAAAATCCACCTATCCTTCCTACCGAATATTGCTTACGTTTTTCTCCCCCTCCGGATACGAAGTGAGGAAGAATTATTCGGGTGCAGATATCGTATTTTATTTACCAATGGACAGCAAAAGAAACGCAAGGCTGTTTATAAAAATCACTCAACCTAAGGTTGCCATTTTTATCAAATACGAAACCTGGTATCATTATCTCAATACCTTATCTGAAAGCCAAATTCCCGCATTATTGATTTCAGCGGTTTTGTACCAAAATCAATTCTCCGTTACCCCTTGGGCAAAATTCATGAAACGGACCCTCGCCTCTTTCCATCATATTTTTGCTCAAAGTGATGATGCACTGGAAATATTAAAGGAGCATGAAGTGGCCACGGAATATAGTTTAGGAGGCGATACAAGATATGACAGGGTTAAAGAGTTAGCAGGACACCCTTTCCAAAATAAGGATATAGAGTTGTTTATTAATAATCAATCAGTGTTGGTTGCAGGCAGTACTTGGGGCGAAGATGAGCAGAAACTACAAGCCTTGCATGCCGCCAATCAAAATGTAAAAATGATTATCGCGCCACATGATATCTCTCCAAAAAACATAACTACTTTACAAAAATTATTCCCCAATTCAATTTTGTTTTCTGCAATTCAAAATACGCAAAACACAAGCGGTTATTCTACCCTGATAATTGACTGCATAGGTTTATTGTCTAAGCTCTATAGATATGCAACTGTTACTTATGTTGGAGGAGGATTTAACCGTGCAGGAATTCACAATATACTGGAAGCAGCAGCCTATGGAAAAACAGTTGTATTTGGCCCCAACTATTCAAAATCAAATGAAGCAAATGAAATGATTGCGCTGTCAATGGCCCATTCATTTACTACAAATGAAGAGCTCCTGAGTATTGTTGATGAATTATTAAGCAATCCACAGCAACTTGAAGAAAAAAACAAACAGTCAAAAGAATTTGTAGAAGATCGTACTGGTGCAACTGAAAAGATTTTACAACTGATTGAAAGAGACCGATTACTCTGACCACAAAAGCAAAATTTTATTTTAAAAGGCTTTTGTTACTTTTACAAATTCAAAGATTTTAGAAATCAGATGATATGTTTATAGAACCGAATAACAATAGCAAGACAGGTTGGATAGAAGTAGTTTGCGGTTCGATGTTTTCTGGTAAAACGGAAGAGTTAATCAGAAGGTTAAAAAGGGCAAAAATTGCCCATATGCAGGTGGGTATTTTTAAGCCTGAAATTGATGTACGTTATGATGCTGGAAAAATTGTTTCTCACAATGAAAGTATGGCGACAGCTTTTCCGGTAAGCAACTCCAACCAGATTATACCCTTAGCACAATCTTATAATGTAATTGGTATAGATGAAGCACAATTTTTTGATGAAAAAATCGTTGAAGTGTGTGAAGTATTGGCCAATCAAGGCAAACGGGTTATTGTAGCAGGATTAGACATGGATTATACTGGAAAGCCTTTCGGTCCGATTCCCCATCTTTTGTCGATTGCCAACTATGTTACAAAACTCCATGCCATCTGCATGAAATGTGGAGGTATTGCCAGCTACTCCTACAGAACAACACAAAATAAAGACCAGGTGGTTTTAGGTGAAAAAGAGCATTATGAGGCAAGATGCCGAACCTGCTTTCACCAGTAAACATAAAAGTTTGAATACATTTAACCAATATAGATCGTTACTCAAAAAAGAAGTTTTGCTGGAAACCAGACAACAGCATACACTTTATGGCGTAATGCTATACATCGCATCTACTGTTTTCGTCTTGTATCTCACAATGGATGCCCCTGATTCCGATACATGGAATGCCCTTTTCTGGATAACACAATTGTTTATCTGTATCAATGCCGTTGCGAAAAGTTTTTTACAAGAAGCCAGAGGCAGAATGTTGTACTACTATTCCATTACTTCTCCAGTAGTATTTATTCTTTCAAAACTCACTTACAATGTGATTTTAATGCTCCTGATGAGTATTATCAATCTTTTTCTTTTCACAGCCTTCATGGGCGACCTCACTACTTCTTTTCTACAATTCTTTTTGATTAGTCTTGTTGGAGCAGTTGGGCTTAGCCTTGTATTTACCATGTTGGCTGCAATTGCATCAAAAGCCATGCAGCAAGCTTCCTTGATGGCAATTTTGGGATTCCCCATCATTATTCCTCAACTTTTACTGCTGGTAAGACTATCGAAATCGGCTTTTTCTGAAATTTTTAACCAAGGGGTACCTACCCAGTTGGTTCTTTTACTTTTTGCACTCGACATCTTGGTAATATTCATGGCGGTTATTTTGTATCCATTTTTATGGAAAGATTGACCGAAGCACCTAATTTTGAAAACTGAAACTAAACTTATGCAATTCAATTGGTTGAAAATCAGCGCAATTATTCTACTTGTATATGCAATAGTAGGGGGACTACTTTTGCCTGTTCCTGAACTATCACAGCTTGGAGAAACCATACGCAACCTCTACTACCATGTTTGCATGTGGTTTGCGATGATGATCTTGTATACCATATCAATTATACACAGCATCAAGTACCTCAGAAATGGAAAAATTGAGCACGATATCAAGGCGGTTTCATATGCAGGTACAGGAACCTATATGGGATTATTAGGATACGCTACTGGCGCTATCTGGGCGAGTTATACTTGGGCAGATCCAAACAATCCTGCTTATGCTTCTTTTGGATCTATCATGAGAGAACCAAAATTAATTGGTGCAGCAACTGCCCTTTTAATTTATGGTGCTTATTTTATTTTAAGAAGTTCGATAGCCGACCTTGATCAGCGCGCCAGAGTGAGTGCTGTTTATAATATTTTTTCATACGCAATGTTGTTTCCATCAATTTGGATAATCCCTCGACTTTTACCAAGCTTGCATCCAGGTCAGGAAGGAAATCCTGCTTTGAATTTCAATGACATTGACGCAAGAATGCGCATGGTTTTTTACCCAGCAGTTTTAGGATGGACATTCATGGGTGTATGGATTACTACACTTATTATCAGATATAAATTACTCACAGAAAAAAAATGGATCCACAATGAAAAATAAAATTGCCGCTTTAATTGCATGTGTTTTTGTATTGAGTGCACAAGCACAAAATACTGTAGCAACTAACGAAACAACTGCCAGTGTAATGAGAAGCAATGGCAAAATCTATGTAGTGGTTGCAGTAGTTTTGACTATTCTTTTTGGACTGATCGCTTATGTTATCAGATTGGATAGAAAAATCACTAGACTCGAAAAAGAAGCTTAAGCTGATTCTCAGATTTCATTCAATATTATTCAACGAAACCATTTGCCATGAATCCAGAATATAGTTTTTTTGACGCAGTATGTAAAAGTTTTGACAAGGCATCCAAGTTTACCAACTTTGACGCGGGAATACTTGAGCAAATCAAGCAATGCAATAGCGTTCTGAGAATGCACTTTCCAGTTAAGATTGGAGATAAAGTAGAAGTAATCAAAGCCTATCGTGTTCAACACTCACACCATAAACAACCTTGTAAAGGTGGTATTCGCTTCAGCGAAATGGTTAACCTGGATGAAGTGATGGCTCTGGCAGCTTTGATGACATACAAATGTGCAATTGTGGATGTTCCATTTGGCGGAGCAAAAGGCGGTATCACCATTGATCCTAAAAAATATTCACCTTACGATCTTGAAAAGATAACAAGACGTTACACCAGCGAATTGATCAAAAAGAAATTTATTGGTCCAGGTGAAGACGTACCCGCACCCGATTATGGAACAGGTGAAAGAGAAATGGCTTGGATCCTTGACACCTATATTGCCATGCATCCTGGTGAAATTGATTCTTTGGCCTGCGTCACCGGTAAGCCTGTGAGTCAGGGTGGTGTTAGAGGAAGAAGAGAAGCAACAGGATTAGGAGTATTTTATGGAATTAGGGAAGTCTGCAACAATGCAGATGTAATGTCGAGATTAGGACTCAGCACTGGAATTGAAGGAAAGAAAGTTATAGTACAAGGATTGGGTAACGTAGGTTATCATGCAGCAAAATTCTTCCAGGAAAATGGTGCATTGGTTGTAGGATTAGCAGAATACGAGGGTTCAATTTATTGTGAAGCTGGTCTTGATGTTGAGGCTGTTTTTCAGCACAGAAAATCGACTGGCTCGATTTTGAATTTCCCTGGCGCAACCAACTTCAATAAAAATACAGATGCGCTTGAAGCGCCTTGCGATATTCTTGTTCCTGCAGCACTTGAAAATGTAATCAACGGCGACAACGCTTCACGTGTTCAAGCCAAAATAATTGGAGAAGCAGCAAACGGACCGCTTACACCTGAGGCTGATGAAATCCTGATCAATAAAGGTGCATTGGTTGTACCCGACATGTATTTAAATGCCGGTGGTGTAACTGTATCCTACTTTGAATGGGTAAAGAACCTCAGTCACGTTAGATATGGTCGTGTTGAGAAGAGATTCATGGAAAATCAGAATGCAAATCTGGTTTCTCATATTGAGGAGATGACCGGTAAAAAAGTGACTGATATCCAAAAGAATCTTTTGGTGCATGGTCCTGACGAGATTGATTTGGTAAGAAGCGGTTTGGAAGACACCATGATAAAGGCTACCAATGAGATTCTGGAATGCTGGAGACAAAATCCGGAAATCAAGGACATGAGGACTGCTGCTTTTGTAGTTGCTATTAACAAAGTGGGAACCAGCTATTCAGAACTTGGTATCTTCCCTTGATCAGGAACTAAAATATTCAGGAAAAAATGGGACCCAATTGGCGGTCCCATTTCTTTTTTCAGCAACATAACATTCAATTCCGTTGGTGATTACAAGATATGCTACTGGAATTGCAAGATGATAAGATAACAACTGCATCAAAACCGACTCATCCAGTTTCACATCCATCGATTTACATTCCACCATCATCCATGGCTCTGTTTTGTTGTTGTAAACCAATACATCAAATCTTCTATTCTCCTCTCCTAATGTCAATTTCTTCTCAACAGCGATAGCAGCTAAAGGAAATTGATGGGTTTTTACCATCCATTGAATAAAGTTTTGCCGAACCCACTCTTCTGGTCCCAATGCAACCCACTTTGACCGAATCACATCAAACAATTCGGGCCTCCCATTTTGCTCCCTGATCTTAAAATCAGGCTCAGGAAAAACCAATTCAACCATGCATGCAAAGTAATCAGTAATTTTGAACTGAAAAGCCTGAAACATGAACAACAAAGAAGAAATCGTTAACAACTGGTTACCCAGATATACTGGGATGGCCTTGAATGAATTTGGACAGTATATCATACTAACCAACTTCAGCAAATACGTTGAGCTTTTCGCCACCTGGAACAATGTTGAAGTTGTTGGTATGGATAAACCCATGCAATCCGCTACTGCAGAAGGCATTACGATTATCAACTTCGGAATGGGGAGTCCCACTGCTGCCACCATAATGGACCTGCTCACAGCAATCAAACCCCAGGCCGTTCTTTTTCTTGGAAAATGTGGAGGACTAAAAAAGAGAAACAAACTAGGCGACCTCATACTGCCCATCGCCGCCATTAGAGGAGAAGGTACCTCAAATGACTATTTCCCAAGTGAAGTCCCGGCCCTCCCAGCCTTCGCTTTACAAAAAGCAATTTCAACTACCATAAGAGACAACAATTTGGATTACTGGACCGGTACCGTATACACCACCAACAGAAGAGTCTGGGAACATGATGAAGACTTCAAAACCTACCTTCAGAAAATAAGAGCCTACGCCATAGACATGGAAACCGCTACCATTTTTTCAGTCGGCTTTTACAACAAAATTCCAACAGGAGCCATCTTACTGGTTAGTGATCAACCGATGATTCCAGAAGGAATCAAAACAGAAGAAAGTGATAAAAAAGTTACAGCAAGTTTCGTTGAGACGCATTTAAAAGTAGGCATAGAATCACTTAAACAGCTGATTAACAATGGTCTTACGGTAAGACACCTAAAGTTTTAATAGATGTGATTTTGTTGTTTAAAAAATTGAAAAATCGCAATCTACAAAACCACAATAATTCATTAATTTTGCAACCTACAATATGCCAAAAACAAATCTGATGCCGTAAGATCAGGTTTGCAGGATTGGATCCCTATTCATTGGGTACCCGGATTTGTTTCAGGCAATAAATTTAATTAGCATGAAACTATCCCAGTTCAGGTTTGATTTTCCTCTTAATCTTATTGCCCAGACACCTACCAAGCGCAGAGAAGATGCAAGACTAATGGTTGTCCATAAGGATACCGGATTGATTGAGAACAAAACATTCAAAGACATCCTTGATTATTTTGAAGAAAAGGATGTTTTCGTTGTAAACAATACCAAAGTTTTTCCAGCGAGAATGTATGGCAGAAAGGAAAAAACCGGAGCAAAGATTGAGGTTTTTCTTTTGAGAGAATTGAACAAGCAAAACCGCCTTTGGGATGTGATTGTTGATCCCGCAAGAAAAATACGTGTAGGAAACAAGTTATACTTTGGTGATGCTGATGAACTGGTTGCAGAGGTAATTGACAATACCACCTCAAGAGGAAGAACAATCAGGTTTTTATTCGATGGCTCTGATGAGGAGTTCAAGCAAATTTTAAATACACTTGGTGAAACTCCCCTACCAAAATACATCAAGCGTAAACCAGACGAATTGGATAGAGAGCGTTACCAAACTGTTTATGCTAAGCATGAAGGTGCGGTTGCAGCACCTACAGCGGGACTTCATTTCTCTGTTGAGTTGATCAAAAGATTAGAAATCCAGGGTATCCGTTTTGCAGAAATGACTTTACATACAGGTCTTGGAACTTTCAGAACAATCGAAGTAGAGGATTTGAGCAAGCACAAAATGGAGGCTGAATATTATAAAGTAGATGAAACTGCTTGCAGAATTGTAAACAAAGCCAAGTCTGAGGGACATAGAATTTGTTCTGTTGGTACTACAACATTACGCGGCTTAGAAAGTACATTTACCGCAGACAAGCTTTTAAAACCTTCTGAGGGCTGGACAAACATCTTTATTCATCCACCACATGAGTTTGCAATATGTGATTCATTGATCACCAACTTCCACCTTCCTAAAACATCCTTGTTGATCATGGCCTGTGCATTTGCAGGATATGAGTTGACAATGGAAGCCTACAAAAAAGCAATCAAAGATAAATATCGCTTCTTCAGCTATGGCGATGCGATGCTGATCATCTAATTAATTATTCGGGCTGGATACTTAATCCAGTCCGAACAATCCCTTGTTAAGCGACTTCAAGCATTCATTCTTTTCTTCAGTTGGAATGAGGATAGAAACATTGTGCAGGCTACCTCCATAACTCACCATATTTATAGTAAGATGACTGAGTGAATTGAAAAGATTAGACAAGAGGTTTTTCTCGCTGTTTAATTTATTACCCACAACAGCAATAATGGTTTGTCCTTGTAAGACTTCTAATTCACCTAATGGAGCCAATTCTTTTGAGATTTGATCTAGGTGTGTTGTATTATCGATCGTAACTGATACAGCAACCTCAGAAGTTGTGATCATGTCAATTGAAGTCTTGTATTTCTCAAATACCTCGAAAATCTTTCTCAGAAATCCGTAGGCGAGCAACATGCGACTACTTTTAATTTTCACCATAACAATGCCATCCTTAGCAGCAACAGCTTTAACTCCATCTGCATCAGCTTCTTCCAAAATGACTGTACCCTTTGCCTCTGGCTGCATTGTATTCAACAATTTCACTGGGATATTAAACTGTTGTGCAGGCCAGATAGAAGCAGGATGCAAGATTTTTGCACCAAAATAAGCAAGCTCTGCAGCTTCATCAAAGCTAAGCTGCTCTACTGGTCTTGTTGATTGAACAACCCTCGGATCATTGTTGTGCATGCCATCGATGTCTGTCCATATTTCACAAACACTTGCATCAACAGCAGCTGCAATCAAAGAGGCGGAATAGTCGCTTCCTCCACGTTTCAAATTATCCACTTCCCCTCTTGCATTTTTGCAGATATATCCTTGTGTGATGAAGAGTTGAATGCCTTGATGTTGAGCTAAAATTTTTGTCAGCTTCGCTCTTATATCTAAAACTTGGGGCTCATCATTTTCGTCAATTGCCATGAAATCTAAAGCAGGCATCAAAACATGCGCTTGCCCAATTTGCTCAAGGTAACAAGAAAAGAGTTTGGTACTCATCAATTCACCTTGTGCAAGAATATCTTTATTCAACGCGTCGTTGAATGAAATCTTGGTGATGATATTGAGAAAATCAAAATGCTCGTTGATTAACTTTTCAGCTTTTGATTTCACCTGTTCATCAGAAAGCAATTCATTGATGAAGTTTTTATAATGCGCGTGCAACTGTTGTATTAAACTTGTCGCTTTATCCTTATCTCCAGAAGACATAGCATCACCAATTGCCACCAAGGTATTCGTTGTTCCACTTAAGGCACTCAAAACAACTATCTTCGGCTCATTGTCCCTTGTAATTAAATCTTTTACCTGAAACATCCGCTCTGGCTTACCTACAGAGGTACCACCAAACTTCATGATCTTCATATGCTATCAAAATTTGACGCGAAGTTATACCTTGATCTTTAATTTTTCAGCAACTGCAACGATATCTTCCCAAACAATTGCCAACAAAGGTATTCCTTCGTTACGGCGAGCCAATTCCATTTCTCTTTCTGGATCTCCTGGTATGAGTACAGGATAATTTTCATCAATTGGCTTCGCTTGTCTGAATCTCCTGATCCATTGATCCATATCTTTTTTGAAATCTTCTTTCTTCCTAAACGCATCAATGCGCATTGCTCCAAGAAAATGGCCAATCCCCTTTCCAGGCTGGTTTTCAGGCATAGGGACATAAGCAGGAAATGGAGGGACCCAGGGGCCATAGTTAGCGCCACTTAGTACTGCTGAAAAAATATCAACAATTGCACCCAATGCATATCCCTTGTGGCTGCCATGTTCTTTATCACTTCCAAGTGGCAACAATGCCCCACCATTTTTAAGCGCATGTGCATCTTTCACAGTGTTTCCTTGTTTATCCTGGATCCAACCTAAAGGTGCATCAAGTCCTTTGCGTTGCAAGATTTCCAGTTTCCCATTGGCAGCCGTTGTAGTAGCCATATCCGCTACAAATGCAGGTTCCTCACCTCCAGGAATTGCCACGCAAATAGGATTGGTGCCCAACATTCGTTCATTTGAATTTGTAGGTGCTACCAAGGCACTGGCATTGGTCATCACCATACCAATCATATCTTCTTCCAAAGCCAACATGGCATGGTAAGCTGCTATACCAAAATGATTGCTGTTGCAAACACTTACCCAGCCAGTCCCAACTTGTCTGGCCTTTTCAATAGCCACTTTCATAGCAATTGGGGCTACAACCAATCCTAAACCCTGATCACCATCAACAACAGCGGTGGATGGTGTTTCATGAATGATTTTCACATCAGGAGACGCATTGACTCTTTTGGCTTCCCATAAACGGACATAACCAGAAAGCCTAGCAACACCATGAGAATCTATTCCTCTCAAATCTGCTGAAACCAGCACTTGAGCTGCTGATGCAGCATGAGTTTCTGAACACCCCATTGCAAGGAAAACACTAGTGGTGATGTCAATTAGTTTTTGATAAGCAACAACCTTTTCCATATATAAATACTATGTTGCAATATACTTTAATTGAGTCAGGTCGACTTGTACTATGGATGAAAACAACTCTCAATTGGTGGAAAACTCTCCCCTATAATTGTAGATAAGCACGTTGAATTGACTTTACTTTGATTAAACTTCGAGTAATAAAATAAACAATATGATAAAGCTACAGGTAATTGGACATTTGGGTAAAGACTGTACCACAAATGTCGTAAATGGAAAAAACGTGATCAATTTTAGTGTTGCCCACAGTGAGCGATACAAAGATGCTTCAGGTGTTCAGAAAGAAAAAACCACTTGGGTGGAGTGTGCGTATTGGACAGACAGAACAGCAATTGCTCCTTATTTGAAAAAGGGTCAATTGGTTTATGTTGAAGGAAATCCAGAATCGCGTGCCTATCAAAAAGCTGATGGCACATCTGCTAGTTCTCTGAGCATGAGGATTTCAAGTGTACAGCTGTTGGGCGGAGCCAAAGGTGATGGCAACAATGAAGCAGGAGGAAGCAGTGCAGATGAAGGAGATAACCTTCCGTTCTAATCAATTTCGAATTAAAGAGAACGCCTGATCGATTCTACCAATTGAGGAATATCGATCAGGTTTTTTTTATGCTCAATACGGTTGGCCAAAACTGGATTGATGGCATTCAATTTATTTATCCCTTCTTCCATCATCAGTTCGATCTTTTTTACGCCTTGCTCATTTAATCCTGCATCAAGAATTGCATTCTCTTCTCCATGTATGAGATCTTCCCTGATGTCTGCGAGGTCATCCATCAATAAAAAATAAGTGATCATAGCATACCAGGCATCAATTGCTTTCTGTGTATCAAAACTATTTTTAGGAATACAAGATAGTGAAAGCAAATAGCTGTCTGCCCTATTTAATGAAGGAAAGTCGGTTCCCAACCTTGATTCAGCAGTCTTGATCGGCTTATTGTTGAGCAGGTATTTTTGTAAATCCTCAAAAAGAGAAAGATGCTGAACATGAGGTGTTACAACCTGAAGACATTGATGGATATGTGTACTCCAGTCAATTTGTTGATGTTCTAATAATGCTGCGCTATGAAGTATGGACTCATTGATTGAAAAAAACATTTCATCCAACAGAAAGGAAATTTCTGCTCCTGCTCTTCTTAGCAGGTCGGAATAGATGGGCATAAAAATATAGCCAGATGCTCCTGGAACATAGACAGATCTGCCCTTCCAATAGAGATTGTCTTTAGGCACTTGCCTGTCTACATAAAATTTTCCTATAGTAAGATCAACACCATAAGACAGCTTAAGATCATCCTTGGTGAGAAACATATTATCGATTTTTAGTTGTTCTTCGTCTAATGAAAACGTCTGTCCTACCCCTCACTGCACGTTCATGTGCGGAATCGAGGACTGTCTCTAATTGAAGAGGATGCGCTTTATAATACAAATAACTCTTACTGAAAGATGATGAGCTGATCCCATAAACTTTCAGCACTTTATCCATTTCTACTTTCAACAATGAGTCTTTGTTCAATGTCGTGTCCTTCATCAGGTATGACTCTACAAAACTTTCTGCGAGCAAAACATCGTACAGCACATTTGCCATTTTATCTTCATTCAAAATTTGTTCTTTATCGTCAACTTTACTGGAACAAGATAAAGCCATTGTGTATAATGCAACAATCAGAATCAAGTTCAATTTCATTTCAGTTCCTGTCGGTATTTTGAAGCATTTGCAATATCCAATTTTGAACACAAATCTATTATCCGTGCTTTTTCCTGAGGAGTTCCTTTTTTGTAAATCTTGATAATTTCATCAGATTTTCCTTGAAAGAAAAAAGGCATAATCATGAGATTAGGCGTTTCAATATTCAGTGTATTGAGCATATTGATGCTGTTCAACATTTGCTCTCTTGCTACAGATTCATTCTCAATTAATTTATCCATCCCCTGTCTATAATAGGTATAGATTGCATCATGCACCAGTGCATACCTGGTATTCTGTAAATTTTCAGCAAGCCAATATCGGTTTCTCTGACCATCAAAAGGTTTCCAGCCAGAAATAGATCTGCCTTCAGGTGCTGCATTCACAATAAGATTTGCTTTTTGAAAAAAGGGATCACCTCCTCTTGGAGAGTAAGAATCATAATCTACGCCCAATATGATATTGATGTAATAAGCCATCAAAGCTGAAAGGTTTGCTGCCAATGGCTCATTACCTGAAATTCTATTTTCATTAAATTCAATTGGCTGAAACTCGACAAATCTGAAACTAATATCGTTATCTATAAAATTTACAAGTGGGGAAAGGTAAGAAGCATTGTAAACAGGTCGACCTGCCTGAACAGTCAAAGTACCTTTATATACATTAGGTTCTACAACCGATTGTAAATTGATAAGAAAACTACATTCAATTTTCTCATTAACTTCAAAAACATCGTTAGTCCATTTTCTTTTATTGATAAAAGAAACCAAGGAAGTCTGTAAATTTTGAAAAACTCTTTTGTCGACTGTATTCCCAATTTGCGCAGAAATGACAGTCACTTTTGCATTGATTTCCTGTGCTTCTACTTGTCCAATTACAAGAAACCCACAAAACACCTGAAGAGAAAAGATAAATAAATAGGCCCTCATCCGCTGCTTTAATTGTTCTATAATCGAAGTTAAATAATCTTCAACTGAAAATCAGAAAACAAAAAAGGCGATGGTTCTGCCATCGCCTTTTTAACAATATGATTACCTGTTAGCGGAAAAGATCTTCTTCATTCTTACGGAAGTAAACCTTGTCCTCCATAAACTCCTGAGTTGCAAGTAAGGCTGGATTTGGCATTTTTTCATACGCCTTTGAAATCTCGATTTGCTCCTTGTTCTCATGAATTTCTTCAAGACTATCTGTATGACTTGCGAATTCCTCCAATTTGTTATGAAGCTCTTCTTTCAAGGCAATATTGATTTGACTTGCTCTTTTGGCTATGATGGAAATAGACTCATACAAATTACCAGTCTTACTCTTTATTTCATTGAGATCTTTGGTCTCAACCACATTGGTAAGGTTATTTCCCAACTGCCTGCGAAGTTTGCTCATTGTTCAGTGATTTAAGATTATTAGTCGACAAAGTTAAGTAACGTTCTGCTTCTTTCAATAATTTACTTTCCGGAAATCTATCCTGGAAGTCCTCTACCTCTCTTACAACCCTTGAATAACGCTCTTCCTGCTTCTCTTTTACACTCATTGCTGCATAGCGGTAATACGCTTTAATGGCCATCAATTTGTATTCGTCACCTTTCTGCGAATCAGGGTAGTTATTCATCAAAGTGGTATAAGTGAGCGCTGCTGCCCTAAACTGACCTAGATTAAAATACAATTGTGCTGACAAATACTCTTTTCGCTCAAGTTTAACCTGACATTGGGCTATAATATCTTCAGCCTCTTTACGCTTTGGAGAATCTCCATGTGTATTCACAAAAACCTGAAACATACCAATTGCCTTTAATGTGTTGGCCTGTTCCAATTCCGCCTTTGGGGACTGTTTATAAAAGCAATATGCCTGCATAAATTCTACTTCCTCAGCTTTGGGACTGTTCGGAAACACTTCTAAATAGCCCTTGTATAAGTTTTCAGCAGTGGTATAATCCTTTAAGTTATAGTGCGTATATGCGTATTTGTAATACAGGTCATCAAACTGTGGCGTCCCCTTAAAGACAGGAAAAAGCTCTTCAAACAGCACTTGAGCCTGACGATATTCTTTTTTATCGTAGTACTGGTTTGCCATTTTCAATTTATACTCATAATCATTGCTTTTCAAGACCTTATTGAACTTAGAACAAGATCCAAGAAATAAAACGAGAATGATGAAGAGGAAATTTCTAGACTTCATAAGCGGATGCAAATTTAAGCAATGCAGACGATACTAAGATAGTAAGTTTGAAGTTGATGTTTGGTTAATCTACTCATAAAATAAGGGAGCCCTCCTGTTGGAGGGCTCCCTTTATAATCAATTATAAATTAGTTCTTTGTACGCAAATTTGGATGCGGAGCAGGAACTGTATTTGGACCTTCGATGTTTTCACCTGTGGCACTTAGGTCGATTACGTTGATATCACCTTCTGTTTGACCATACTTGTTGATCAAACGGTCAGCAGCAATACCTTGCTTTTCAGTTAGGTATGAAATGATAGCATTTACGCGATCCCAGCTCATTTGCTGACTAACCTTAGAGGCTTCAGCATAACCTGTAATGAATACCTTACAAACTGGGTTATTCTTTAAACGATCAGCTACTGCAGCCAACAAAGATTCTGCACCAGCAGAAAGTTTTGCAGAGTTTTTTGCAAAGGTGATGCTTGGAATGCTACCCATATTGCAAGAAGGCGCTGGAGGAACTATTTTACAACAAGGAGGCTCAGGGCATTTACCAACACCATTTGCATCCACTGGCTGACACTCAGTTGGAGTGATCAATTGCTTGTCTTTGTAATCAGGAACACCATCACCATCAGTATCTTTGCTCACTCCATGAGCATCAACTGGTGCGCCTGCTGGTGTGTTTGGCTCTCTATCGAACTGATCTGTGATACCATCACCGTCAGCATCTGCCAAGACAACCTTTGGCATTTTCATTCTCTTTGGAGAATTCAATTCACTGTATACAAACTCTAGTGGATTTTTCCAATAAAGTGGCTCAACTGACTTAGTCTTTTTCTGGGCTAGTGCATCCATACCTGCCAAAAGGAAGGTGGTAAGAAAAAGAATCGAAAATAATTTATTCAGCTTCATATCGCTAGTATTTAGGCAATTATAGAATTAAAGGATATTGATGTTCAAGCCAATCGACAAGAAATTGTAGCTATCATTGTTTGAAGAAAGTGAAGGATTACCAGCTGGGAAAGGTCCCCACTTTTGTCCATCTAACAAATCATCATCAACAATGGTGAATCTGTCTTCAATTGCAAGATTGATTTTCTTTGAAATCTTGAATGCTGCTCCAAAACCGAAACTTGCACTCACAACAGAGGTTCTGCCAGAGCCAGAATTCTTCTTTTCTGCGGGTGTTTCATAAGTGCCATCCAATATAGCTTTCAAAGCAGACCTTGTTTCAGATGAAGAAAGACTAGAACTGATTGAATTGAAATTATACTTTGTATTTCCACCATTCAAGGCGTCAACATTTACATCATACATTGTAACACCTACACCTGCAATCGCATATAGTGCAAACTTTGGTTCTGCTCTATGGAAACGAATATTAGAAAGGTTAAACAACATTTGAGCACTTACGTCTGACATCTGCGTTTTGTAATTGTAGAATACTTTGTCAGTCGTTGAATTATAACCTCTCCAAGCTGGATTGTTCTTGTAGTTGTAGTTCTCATTTACACCTAGTCCTTTGGCAGTCCCGGTGAAAATCTCACCTCTAACAGAAACCAAATAACCCAATGCTTTTCTAACATGCACACCTACACCAAAGTTTGGATTGAGTCCATCCACATCACTGCTGATAGAAGGCGTTCCAAATTTGATACCCAATTCCCACTGGCTTCTTGGTTTGGCAGGAAAAATGTACTGGTTGTTTACAAATTCGTTGTGTTGAGCTAGTCTTGAAGGTGGAATCAATGATGAATCCTGCCATTCTGCTACTTGTGCTTGAGTAGACATTGCTGCTACAATTAAGCCAAGAAAAAGAGTGTACTTTTTGATTGCCATAAGAATGTTTGTTTTAAATGATTTTTACACAGGACCTGCCTTGTGCAGCAAATATAGTCCCAAAGTTTTAATTTTCAAATAAATATAAGGATTTTTTGCCTTTTGGCAAAGGATTTTCAACTTCTATAACTCGCTCATTTTCAACCAAAAGCATATTCGTGATTTACTTGAAAACTAGTTAAATCAGATGCAAAAATATTGCGTAAGTTCGCGTTCCACATGAACCCCGGATACAATATTGTTGAAGCCGAATTAAAAGAGTTTGAGGGTATTTTTAAAAATGCTCTAAAGAGTGATACTCCCATGCTCAACCGGATGATGCAATACATCGTCAAAACCAAGGGGAAACAGTTGCGGCCACTTTTTGTCCTTTTATCAGCAAAAATATGTGGGGAAATAAACGACAGTACCTACCGAGCAGCTTCTCTTGTTGAATTGCTTCATACAGCAACTTTGGTGCATGATGATGTTGTGGATGAAGCTCCTGAGAGAAGAGGATTCTTATCTGTTTATGCACTTTGGAAAACAAAAGCTTCTGTGCTGGCAGGTGACTACCTGCTTGCGAAAGGCTTGTTGTTGTCCCTTGAAAACAAGGATTTCAGGGTGCTTGAACTAATGTCGGATGCAGTGAGGAGAATGAGTGAAGGAGAACTTCTGCAACTTGAAAAATCAAGATTACTCAATATTACCGAGGAAGATTATTTCAGTATTATTTCAAACAAAACAGCTTCTTTACTTGCCTCAGCTTGTGCTGCTGGAGCCTATACAGTTAACCAAGATGAAAAACAGGTTGATTTACTAAGACAATTTGGCGAAAATACCGGAATTGCTTTTCAGATAAAAGATGATTTGTTCGACTATGGCACAGATGATGTAGGAAAGCCGACTGGAAATGATATACGTGAAAAAAAACTAACCTTGCCGCTGATTTTCACTTTAAAATCTGTTCCAAAAGAAACCAGACGTTTTTTACTTTACACGATCAAAAACAAGCATAAAGACAACTCCAGCATAAAAGATGTAATTGAAGAAGTTAAAAAGGCCGGAGGAATTCAATATGCTACCAGCGTGATGGAACAATACAAACAAAAGGCATTGGCATCGCTCGACCCATTTCCAGAATCAAAAGAGAAGTCAGCTCTAGCCGACCTTGTTAGGTATACAACAGAAAGAAAAAAATAAAATGGCTTTAGAGCGCAGGTGGAAAATCAATCAATTTCAAGCAGAAAAAACTGCTGCACTTCAACAGGCATTGAAAATACATCCTGCTTTATGTTCCATTCTGGTCAATCGAGGTATTGAAGACTTCAATCATTCAAAACTTTTTTTTCGACCGCAGATAGAGCAACTCCACGATCCTTTCTTGATGAAGGATATGCAAAAAGCAGTTGATAGAATTATTACTGCTATGCAACAGCATGAAAAAATATTAATCTATGGTGATTATGACGTGGATGGAACGACTTCGGTAGCCATTGTTTATGATTTCTTGTGTAGCATTTATGAAAAAGAAAAACTGGATTACTATATACCCAATCGTTACAAAGAAGGTTATGGTCTTTCACAAATGGGCATCGATTATGCAGTGAACAATCAATTCAATTTATTGATAACGCTGGACTGTGGAATAAAGTCGGTTGACCTTATTCAAGCAGCAAATGAAAAGAACATTGACACAATAGTATGTGATCACCACCTACCCGGATCACAGCTTCCTCCTGCTGTCGCCATATTAAACGCCAAACAAGCAGATTGTCCTTATCCTTATAAAGATTTATGTGCCTGCGGCGTAGGATTCAAACTCATACAGGCATTATCATCTGAACTGTCAGTGGAAGAAAAATATTTTCTCCCCTACTTAGAACTTACTGCAACGGCCATTGCAGCGGATATAGTCCCTATTACTGGAGAGAACCGACTCATGGCCTATCTCGGAATTAAGCAAGCGAATGAGAACCCATCTATCGGCATTAAAGCATTGATTGATTTAAGCAAAGTTCAGCAATCACTAACTGTTTCCAGTCTTGCATTTATGATTGGACCAAGAATAAATGCAGCAGGCAGAATGGATGATGCAAAAAAGGCAGTATCCCTATTTATTGAAAGAGATCCTGAAAAAGCAAAACAGATTGCTTTGTTGTTGCAAACAGACAACACCAACAGAAGAGAAGCGGACGCAAGTATTACTATTGAAGCCATAGCACAATTAGAATCAGATGAAAACTTAAAAGACAAAAAAGCAATTGTAGTATACAATGCCAACTGGCACAAGGGTGTTATTGGTATTGTTGCCAGCAGATTGTTAGAACGCTATTACAAACCCACGATTGTTTTAACACAAAGTGGTTCATTGCTTGCAGGAAGTGCTAGAAGCATTGCAGGTTTCAATATACATGATGGATTGGAGCATTGCAGTAATTTACTTTTTGGATTTGGCGGGCATTATTTTGCTGCAGGTATGACATTGTTACCAGAACACTTTGATGAATTCAAGAAAAAATTTGAATCGATTGCAGCTGTAACATTAAGCGACGACCAAATGATTCCTGAACTTGAGATCCACGCTGAGGTTGAGTTAGAAGATCTCACACCAGGCTTTTATAATATTCTAGAACAAATGGAACCCTTTGGACCTGATAATCCAAAACCCGTTTTTTGTATTCGACAACTCACCAATACAGGATGCAGAATTGTGAAAGAAGAACATGTGCGATTTGAAGTGGAAAAGAATGGCTTAAAAATATCTGGCATTGGTTTTGGTATGTCAGAAAAATTCAAATCACTTGAAAACAATTCAACTTTAGATATCGTTTTCAACCTGGAAGAAAATAATTTTCGCGATGTAAAATCTTTGCAACTTAAAGTAATCGACTTTGATGTTGCTGGAAAAAAATAGGACCTGCAAAGCAGGTCCTATTTCATTAAAACACTGAGATCTCTATCAATTTTTACCAGCAGCATCTTGCATAAGCGATGTACTTCGTTTGATAAAATCAGTCAACTGAGCACCCTTCAACATGCCTTGCGACAACAGCGCTAAGTCGGCCAAATTACGAACTTGCTTTTCCTGCAATTGCTGATCATTCACTTTTAAAATAGAAGCATAAATTGGATTGTTTCCATTAACCGTTAGGGTTACTTCATCTGGCATGTTTGCATAGAAACTTCCCATTGGTCCACTCATCGCAGCCATATCTTTCATTCTGCGCATAAACTCTGGACGTGTTGCAACAACTGGTGGTGCATCTGCACTAAGCCCCTTTACTTCTACACTAATTGTGATAGCATCAAGTTTAAAATCAAACAATGCCTTCAATTGTTCTTCTTCTTTTTTTGACAAAACCGACTTGCTGTCATCTTGTTTGTCAATCAAATTATCAGTGATATCTGAATCTACTCTGGTGAATTGAACATTCTCCCATTTTGATTCAATTTGCCCAATAAACGAAGCATCTACCAAGGTATCCATTTTAACTACCTTGTAGCCTCTTTCTTGTGCAGATTTTATATAGGCATCTTGTTGAATGACATCTGTAGCATATAAAATAACAATCTTTCCTTCTTTGTTTTTCTGTAATGTTTCAGTAGACATTTTATATTCTTCTAAAGTATAGAAGCTGCTGTCTACTGCATCTTGCATGATGTGAAACTTATCGGCTTTTTCACGAAATTTCTCATCAGTGATCATACCATATTTCACAAATAATCCCAGACTCTCCCACTTCTCTTCAAAAGATTTTCTTTCGTTGCGGAAAATTTCATCGAGTTTATCCGCGACTTTCTTTGTGATGTGGTTGTTGATTTTTTTAACATTAGGATCCCCCTGTAAATAACTTCTGCTCACGTTCAATGGAATGTCTGGAGAATCAATTACCCCTTGTAATAACATTAGAAATTCAGGAACAATATCCTTCACCTCATCTGTTACGAATACCTGATTAGAATACAATTGGATTTTATCTTTTTGAATCTCATACGACTGCTTGATTTTTGGGAAATAAAGTATGCCAGTCAGTGTGAAAGGATAATCAACATTCAAATGAATCCAAAACAAAGGAGTTTCATTCAAGGGGTACAAGGATTTGTAAAACTCTTCGTAATCTTTCTGTTCAAGTTCAGCAGGTTTTTTGATCCAAGCGGGACTGGTATTGTTGATCTGCTTTTCTTCAAAGAAGATTGGAACAGGCAAAAACTTACAGAACTTGTCCAATATATTTTTTATTCTGTACGCATCTAAAAACTCTTCACTTTCTGCGTTGATGTGCAGTATAATTGATGTGCCGCGCTCACTCTTATCAGTGGGCTGCAAGGTGAACTCCGGACTGCCATCGCATTCCCAAACTACTGCCTCACTACCTTCTTTATAAGAAAGTGTTTTTAATTCTACTTTTTCGCTGACCATGAAACCACTGTAAAAACCCAAACCAAAATGTCCAATAATATTGGCTTCATTTTGACCCTTGTATTTTTCTAAAAATTCTTCTGCACTTGAAAATGCAACCTGATTGATGTATTTGTCCACTTCTTCAGCAGTCATACCAATTCCCCTGTCGGAAATGGTAAGTGTTTTGGCATCTTTATCCAAAACCACATCAATTCTCAATTCGCCCAATTCACCTTTCGCTTCTCCGGTAGATGCATACGTTTTTAACTTCTGCGTAGCATCCACAGCATTCGCAATCAATTCCCTTAAAAAAATATCATGCTCGTTATACAGGAACTTCTTGATGATGGGAAAAATGTTCTCCGTTTGTACACGTATTTGTCCTTTTTGCATAACTGTTTTTTGTTTTCCGATGGTCAAAATGAATGCCAAGGCCAAAAAGTGACAGGTTGACACCTAAAAACTGCATCATAATTGAGTTATAAAGACAAAAATTGCAGGATTTATGGGGAAAAGTGACGAAAAAGACTTAGCTTTGCACCCCATTATCAAATCAAAAAAATACAGGGTTTATGCAAAATTATGAATTGATGGTGATTTTTACCCCTGTTCTGAGTGAAGAGGAATTTAAAACTGCTCAGAAGAAATATGTCGATTTCATCACTGCTGGTGATGGATCTATCGTACATAGCAACCCCTGGGGGTTGAAATCACTGGCCTACCCCGTCCAGAAGAAGACCACTGGTATCTACTGGGTTATGGAGTATGTAGCGCCATCCAACATGAATGAGAAGCTGAAGATTCAGCTCCTGCGTGACGAGCAGGTTCTCCGTCACATTGTTATCAAGCTCGATAAATACGCCGTCGAGTATAACAAAAAGAAGAGAAGTGGTGTACCAACAGGAAACGAAAAAGCAGTGGAGGGCTAAATCATGGCAAAAGCAAATGAAATTAAGTACCTAACGGCTATCAAGACCGAGAAACCAAGGAAGAAATTCTGTCGTTTTAAGAAGTATGGTATTCGTTACATTGACTACAAAGACGCTGAGTTTTTGAAAAAGTTCCTGAACGAGCAAGGTAAAATGTTGCCTCGTCGTATTACTGGTAACTCACTTAAGTATCAGCGTAAGGTATCAGAAGCAATTAAGCGTGCACGTCAAATGGCATTGTTGCCGTACGTGACCGATTTGTTGAAGTAGAACCTACCCTAATCACCAGGATGGTGTGACAGTCCCGTTGGGATTGGAAATTGGTAAAACTTTAAAATAAAAAAAATGCAAGTTATTTTAATTCAAGACGTAAACAATCTCGGCGGTGCCAATGAAGTGGTAAGCGTAAAGAATGGTTACGCACGTAACTTTCTTATTCCTCAAAAGTTCGCTGTTGAGGCTTCTCCTTCTAACCTCAAGCAATTGGAAGAGCGCTTGAAGCAAATCAAGAAGAAAGAAGACAAGATGCTCGCTGAAATCAACAAGGTTATTGCTGCTTTGCAGGATGGTTCAGTTACCATCGGTGCAAAAACAGGAACTTCTGGTAAGATTTTCGGTAGTGTTACTACTGTTCAGATTGCCAAGGCGATCCGTGAGCAGAAGGGATATGAAATCGACAGACGTCGCATTCACCTTCTTGATGAAATCAAGGAGTTGGGAAGCTACAAAGCCAAGGTTGACTTTGGTAACGGAAACGAGACCGAAGTTGGATTGGAAATTGTTGCTGAATAAATACTTTTTAGCAGATAAAAAGCCCTCAGTTTACTGGGGGCTTTTTTATTTTCTATATTTCCATTGTGAAAAAAGTTACGATACTTTTATCCTGGCTCCTGCCAATTGTTTTTTCTGCATGTGGCCCAAATGGGGCAACTGTAAAAAACAAAGTACCCAATACTTTTAGTGATACCATTCGCCCACAGGTAGTTGCCGGAAACTTTAGTGATCAGAAAAAATTAAAGCTTGATAGTGCTGAAATAAAAAAATTCACAACCCATTTCAGTTTGTTTCAGCCCTACCAAAAAGAACTACAACGTTTTTACAAAAACAGAGGCTACAATTTAGCATGGCATGATGACAAGGGCAGAATTGAAAATGTGCAAATTCTCTACAACAGAATCATGCAGATGGAAGAAAACGGACTTCCTGCAGAAATTCCATATATCGAAGAATACAAGCAATGGATTGGAAATGAAATCAGAGACAGTCTTGTTTTTTTTGAGTTGATGCAAACAGCGCAGTACTTGCATTTTGCCAATCGGGTTTTGGGGGGTGTATCAGAAAAAGAGAGTAAAATGATGCTCTGGTACATTCCCAGAAAAAAAACAGATTATCTGCAATTGTTAGATGAATTTGTAACTGGCGATGCAGCTGCTATGGACAGATCGATATATCCACAATATCATTTGTTGAAGAGTGCTTTGATTGGTTTGAAGGAAATACAAGAAAATGGCGGTTGGGGAACCATTGAAAACGTAAAAAGAAAAATAAAAAAAGGAGATAGCCTAGCAATTATTGTCCCACTAAAGAGACGTCTTTTTATTTCAGGTGAATTACGAGAAAACGATGGTTCTCCTTTTTTCAACCAGTCACTTGAGGATGCAGTTCTGCTTTTCCAAACAAAGCATGGTTTAAAACCTGATGGAGTGATTGGATTAAATACCGTTCGCCAATTGAATATTTCGACAGAGGATAGAATTAAACAGATAATTGTAAACCTTGAAAGGTGCAGGTGGTTACCAAATGAAACTGATGGAGATTACCTGGTTGTGAATATACCTGCATATAACCTAACTGTGATGCATGGAGACTCATTGATCTTTTCTTGCGGGGTAATTGTTGGAAAGGAGACCAACAAAACAGCAATTTTCAAAGGTTATATGGAAAATATAGTTTTTAATCCTTACTGGAATGTGCCGGATAAAATTTTGAAAAAGGAGATATTACCCTTGGTTGCGAAAAACAAAAACTATTTGGCAGACAACCATATGGAGTGGTATGATGGGCGTTTGCGACAAAAACCGGGGGAGGACAATGCATTGGGGGAAATAAAATTTATGTTTCCCAATCCATTTGATATTTATTTACATGACACCCCTGCTAAGGGTTTATTTCAGCAAGAGAGAAGGGCATTTAGCCATGGTTGTATTCGCATTGCCGAACCCCATCGACTAGCGCTCTACTTATTGAGGGACAAAAAAGGCTGGTCTTCCGAAGAAATGGATCGTGTTTTGGCCTTAAAATCTGAGCGGTATATAAAAATGGACAAAAAAGTACCAGTTTATGTTGTTTATTTAACAGCATTTGTGGATTTCAACGGAAATATTAATTTTAGGGAGGACATCTATAACCGAGACCAGTCATTATTGGGAATGTTACTGAAAAACTAGGTTTTAAATGAACCTTTATGGAGGCTGGTGTGTTGTTTGCCTACATTTGAAACTTTTTTTTATGAATATTTTCGTCGGAAACCTCAACTACAAGCAAACCAATGAATCTTTAGAGCAATTATTTAGTCCCTTTGGCGAAGTAACTTCCGCCAGGATCATCATCGACAAAATGTCGGGCAGAAGCAAAGGATTTGGTTTTGTAGAAATGCCAAATCAGGAATCGGCCCTTAAAGCAATTGCAGCACTTCATGAATCAGAAGTAATGGGCAGAAAGATGATTGCCAGTGAAGCCAAGCCTCAGGAGAGAAATTAATTAGATTCCGTATAGAACATCTGGTTTTTAAAATACCCATTGGCTGTATCAGCCAATGAACCATCTTTTTTTCTATAGACCATATAAACCCCAATGTTGGGGTTTTTTTCTAACCATTCCATAGTCTCTTTTATACCCATCACCATAAAAGCATTGTCGAGTCCATCTGCTAACATTGCATTTTTAGCGAGAACAGTCACGCTCACCAAATCATTTTTCACAGGATACCCTGTACGGGGATCTATTATATGGCTTATGATACTATCTCCTATTTTTTTGTATTTCTGAAATTTTCCTGAAGTAGTGATGCCTTGATTATCTAAACTGATTACCATATCCTCACTATTCTTAATTCCCAAAAGATAGTCGACATCCTGTATACCCACACGCCATTGTCGACCGATTTCGTCTGTTCCAATTGCAAAGACCTCACCTCCAATTTCAACAATAAAATTCTTTATGCCCTTAGAGAGCAGAAGGTTGGATAGATAATCAACACAATATCCCTGGGCTATTCCATCAATATCGAATTGTAAATTTTTAGTTGATTTAATAACACTTAACTTATTGATTTTATATTCTTTATTAACTTCAAACTCAAGTATTTGTTTAATATGATTACTGTCGCGGTACTCATTAATTTTACCGTTTTTAAAACCCCAGGCATTTAAAAGAGGAAGCATTTTGATACTGAATGTATTGTTTGATGCTTTACCCAAGCTATCTGCAAACTCAATTATTTTCAGCAGATGATCGTCGAGAATTGCTTCCTTTTTCTTCTTGTTGAGAGACGAAACGAGAGACTTGGGATTGTAAATAGATAGGGATTGATCAAACAAATTGAAAACAGAATCAATATCCTTTTGAGACAATGCCTCACTTGAATCGACGTATTTGATACTGTAGGTAGTACCTTGAGCTCTTCCTTTAAGCACAAACAATTTAGAAGATTTTGCAGTAGGGATAGCTGATAGAAAAGCGAAATAGATAAACAGTATAAAAAAACCTAGAAACGTTCTAAAATACATCAACAAGTATTTGACTATTGTATGAATTTAGGCAAAAAAAAACCCTGATCAATAAAGATCAGGGTTCAATAAATATGGCACCTACCTACTCTCCCGGGACGAATCCCAGTACCATCGGCCATAAGGGGCTTAACTTCTCTGTTCGGTATGGGAAGAGGTGAACACCCTTGGCAAAAGCACCATAAGAAGATATCCCGGTATTAAGCGGGAACAATAATGTCATATTGGGAGTTGTAAACGGAGTAATTAAAAAAAATTAAAGCTTACGGGCAATTAGTACTACTCGGCTTTACTGTTACCAGTTTTACACCTATAGCCTATCAACGTCATAGTCTTTGACGACCCTTAAAAGGAAACTCATCTTAAGGAAGGTTTCACGCTTAGATGCTTTCAGCGTTTATCCTGTCTGTACATAGCTACTCGGCAGTGCTCCTGGCGGAACAACCGATACACCAGCGGTACATACGACCCGGTCCTCTCGTACTAAGGTCATGTCCTTGCAATTTCCTAACGCCCACCACAGATAGGGACCGAACTGTCTTGCGACGTTCTGAACCCAGTTCACGTGCCACTTTAATCGGCGAACAGCCGAACCCTTGGGACCTTCTCCAGCCCCAGGATGTGAC
>Ga0315906_10000155_pt1 | contig 113498 bp, 164 predicted proteins | sample LakEriMetagenome_4_FD_203526 | JGI IMG/M metagenome (GOLD analysis project Ga0315906, IMG submission 203526) | Freshwater fungal communities from buoy surface, Lake Erie, Ohio, United States - Buoy 2 MA122 | ecosystem: Environmental > Aquatic > Freshwater > Lake > Lake biofilm | place: USA...
ATCACTTAGGAGGTGACAATATGTCGGAAGAGATTAAGAAAAACCAGCCAGGAGAAACTGGCGAACTAGGCGGAACAGCCCCTGGTCTTTATCAAGGTCAAGGTGCATTCGCTTCAGGTGGTGTTGGTGGTGTAACAGATCCAGGTGCAGATACACTTGGAAACATCCCTAATGCCAACTTTGGTGTTACCACTGGTCCAAATGCCGTTAATCCTTCGGGTGATGCTGCAAGCGGAATCCTACGCCCTGAACAGGCACGTCGTTTTATTGACTACGTTTGGGATGCTACAATTCTCGCCCAAGATGGCCGTCGTGTAACGATGAGAGCAAACACCATGGAACTCGAGAAGATCAATGTTGGTGAGCGTGTAATCCGTGCTGCTGCACAAGCAATCGGTAACTATACAAACACTGGCGCAACCTTCTCTAAGGTAGAACTTACCACAAAGAAAATCCGTTTGGATTGGGAAGTTTCTGCTGAAGCACTAGAAGACAATGTCGAGGGAGGTGCATTGGAAGATCATCTTGTTAGATTGATGACCAATGCTTTTGCTAATGACATTGAAGATCTAGCAATTAATGGTGATGGAACAACAACACCATTCCTTTCAATCATGCCTGGCTTCATCAAGAAGCACCAGGATAATGGAGACTCACACGAAGCAGCAATTACCGTTGCTGATAACGCATGGACTCCAGAAAAGATGCAGGAAATTATCCTTGCTATGCCACGCAAGTACCGTGCACTTAAGAACAATCTTAAGTTCTATGCAGGTACAGATGCATTCGCAGGTATCGTTAAGAACAACGGTACATTGTCTGATGCAATCGCTGAAGCACTTGGCAAGAATGGTAATACCTATGCTAACACACAGGCCTACCTTGATGGTCAAGGTCAGACATTCGGTGGAGCACGTACAACTCGTGTTCTAGGTATCGATGTCCAAGAAGTTCCTTACTACCCTGAAGGATATGTCGATTTGACATTCCCACAGAACCGTGTTTGGGGCTTCCAGCGTGATATCGTCGTAAACCGTGAATATGTTGCTAAGAAGGACACAATTGAATATACTGTGTTCGTTCGCTTCGGTATTCAATGGGAAGAAGAAGACGCTATTGCATGGGCAGACGCTGCTGCAGATGCATAATCTGTAATCAGTAACCTTTGAGAGGGGGCAGGGGGCTAGTTCTCCTCCCCCTCTTAATCTTTAGTATTCTGTTATAATAGTCACATAGGAGGTAAAATAATGGAAGAAAATAATTTTAATAATGAGACACCAGTAGAAAATTTTGTTGCTCCAGAGGCTCTAGTAGAAGCAGCAATTGTTGATGAGGCAGTTGTGGACGCTCCTATGCCAGAAACAAAGGTGGAAGAGGTAGCAGCAGAAAATAATTTTGAGGCATCAGTAACTGAGGCTGTAGAAACTACAGATGCAATTACAACATCAGACTTTGCTGGAGGATCAAGTACAGCACAGGCTGTCGGACAAGTTGCCAACGGTGTAATTGGAGTAACACGTGTAGAGCGCAAGGTTGAAAAACCATCTACTATTGTTAAGAAGTCAAATAAAACAGTTGCTATTCATTCTACAAAGAATGTAAGTCTACCTGGAGTTGGTAAGGTATATCGTGGATATAACATTGTCACACCAGATCAGGCTGAAAAATGGCTAACTCGCAACCATGTTCGTCTTGCTACACCAGAAGAAGTAGCCAAGGAGTTTGGTCGCTAAATGGATATTCTGAGAGTTCCGACAGGTTCGTATTTAAGTTATGTTAGACCGTCTAGCGGTAAAATGGCATATACTGTTACAGACTTGTCGGACTCATCAGTAGTCCTAGAAGAAGAAATATTCCCACCAATATCAAGTCCAGTAAGCATTGATTTAAGTTCAATAAAGCATGACGGCGAATATGTTATAAACATAGATAACTGGGAAATAGATGACACTCAAACAGAATCATCAGAAATTTATTTTACATTAGTTAGGCCATATTCAAATCCAAATGATCATGGAACTACTGCGAGTGAGATTGCAACATATACATCTAACGAAGAATTAGCCAGAGCAATTATAGATTCTGTATGCGATGTAGAATTTTATTATAAGAAAAAAATAATTCAAACAACAGGTCAAGGCACAGACTACCTACCTATTTGGGTAGATGCTAAAAAGGTTTTAAAAGTTTACGAAAACAATGTTTTGCTTTATGATGCAGATGATTTAGAAAATTCTGTTTCATCATTTGAGATTATTCCAGACGGCTCAGCAATCACAATGACATTTAATGATGCAATTAATAGAGATGAGTCTGCTCGTATTTTGTTGCCAGCATCTCCAACAGATATTACAGAACTTGACTACTCTGCAAGAGGATTTCCAAAAGGCTGGGACTATACAATAGTATTAGAAGTAGGATACAACAAAGTACCGTCTGATATCGTAAGAGCAACAGAGTTACTTATTCATGATATCGATTGTGGAAAGTTAGATTATTACAAGCGTTACATAGGTGCTTATAATACAGATCAATTTAGAATTCAGTTTGATAAAGCAGTATTTGAAGGTACTGGCAATTTAATTGTAGACAAGATACTTGATAAATATCGCAAGCCGATTGAGTTCGTCGGGGTACTGTAATGGTAATATGCGAAACTCCAGACTTCGCATTTCCTATGCAAGCAGATGTATATCATCCAATAGTTGAGCAAGGAATTTATGGAGAAGTTAAAAAGACTTGGGTTTTAGACCGTACTATTGCATGCTCGTTTGCTGCAGCAGGAACTGCATTTAAAGAAGAAGTAACTCCAAACATTAATATTACCCAGGACAAAATACTTCTTGGTAGATGTAAAACAGACATAAGGATGTCTAGTTTAGATGCTAGAAATGCTATTACAAATGTTATTATCACAAACATAAAAGATAAAAATTGTAATCCTATTTATTTAGAAACATCTGGCCCACGTGCAGGAAAGTCTACAATATTTGAAATAGCAACACAAGACCCATTTGCTGGACCATTTGGAAATGTTGAATACTATAAACTCATTCTTCGCAGATCTGAGAATCAGGCGGTAGATGTATGAGGGTTGTATTTAATAATTCTGCATTTCGTAAAGAGATGAAAAATATTATTGATTATTCTATCGGCTATGTTGAAGGAATTCAGGGTGGCAAAAAAGCATTTCTAAATACACTAGGATTAGAAACAGTAGAATTAATGAAAGAATATATAGATTCAAATGCCAGGGTTAATCCAGAAATGCTTCATCATGTTTATGAATGGAATCAAACAGGAAGCCCAAACTCTAGATTATTTGATATACAGTATGTAACAAGTTCAATAGGGCTTTCATTTAGATCAACTTTTAAGCAGTCTACATCTATTAAGAATGGATCCCGTGTTCCATTTTATGACAAGGCTAGAATTATGGAACAGGGAATTCCAGTTACCATTATTCCTAAAAGAGCACAGGCATTAGCATTTGAGGTAGATGGAGAAACAGTATTTACAAGACAGCCAGTTGAAGTTTTAAATCCTGGAGGAGAAGCAGCGCAGGGTGGATTTCAAAAAGTATTTGACTCATTCTTTAATAGATTTTTTACACAAGCATTTTTAAGGGTGAGTGGTATTGCTAAATATTTAGAAAACCCAGTAGCATATAAAAAGAATCTATCTGCTGGCAAGCGTGGCGGTAAAATAAAGGGATATGAAACTGGATATCGCTGGATAGCAAATGCAGGAGTTGGACTATGACAGAATCTACATCAGTATTAAATACACCAGTACTATGGATTAATAAATATTTACAAGAAAAACTTTCTATTTTAATATCAGAAGAAGTAAACAATAGAGGCCTGTGGAGTTTTAGTATTGCCTATAGTACAAATGATTTAGTTGAATATTTAGGTATTTATTATGTTGCTAAAAGAGCATCAACAAACAAAGCCCCTAATTCAAGTTCTGATGACTGGCAAATTTTTGACATATCTCCAGATCTTGTACCATTTTTTCCTACTGGCCCAACTACCCTAGAAACTCTTCAGACACAATTTCCAGAAGGTGGCACTATGGCTGTTTGGGACAGAATGTTTAAAATGCGTAGAGGTCCATTTCCACATATAAAATGTGAACAATTGTTATATTATTTTTATGCTACAGGATTAAGTCCAAATTTAAGGATGATTAAGATTCAAGAGGCGATAATGAGACTCTTAGATCGTGGAGACGAAAGTGCTCAGGATGTAAATTTGTGGGCCAAAAATCATGGTCCAATTGATGGAATGGATTGCAAGTTCTACTTCCATGACTTTAAGATATATCAGTTAGAAGAGGCAAGAGATATAGTTGACTTTGGAACAGCCCGAACTTATGCAGGTAATAAGATCATTATTGACTACGACTACCATCAAATGCCAGATATTATAAACTCAATAAATTAATAAAGGGCTGTATACTAGTGGTTGAGGAAACACGCCTTTTAATTTCTAGAAAAATAAAGAGGTGAAATAAATGGCATATACACGTGGTGATAGTACACAAATCATCGTAGGTGCAGCAGCACTTTTTACGTATGAGGATGGTCCACTACCAGAAGCAGGTGTCCTTCCAGGATATTCTGCTGGTACATCTTACAAGGAAACTCTATCTTCAGAGGCAGGTTTCCGTAACGTAGGTTATACAATGAATGGTTTGGAACTTCAGTTCCAACCAGACTTCGGTGAAGTTGCTGTTGATCAGGTTCTTGACGTTGCCAAGTTGTTTAAGCAAGGCATGCAAGTTAACCTCAATACAACATTTGCTGAGGCAACATTGGAAAATCTTTTGTTTGCTCTTGCAGGCAAGGATTCCAATCTTGAAACTGTAAGTGGTAATCCAACACTAAATCTTTCAGCAGGCGATATTGGCGAATGTCCAGTAGAGCGTGGTTTGGTTGCAGTAGGTCCAGGAACTGGTGACTGCGCTGACTCAGATTCAATTGAAAGAATCTATGTTGCATACCGTGCACTCTCAATCGAGAATGTAACAGTATCAGCAAAGCGTGATGAAGCAACAATGTTTGAGGTTTCATTCCGCCTACTTCCAAATGATAACGCATCATACGGTAAAATCGTAGATCGTTCTCTATAATACAATTTAATAAAAAGATTAGCCCAGCCAAAAGGTTGGGCTTTTCTGTTTGGTATAATGATTATATGGCAACAGAAGTATATGAAAGTGCGTATATAAAGTTAATAGATGGAACATCAGTCTATATAACACCACTAAAAATAAAATATCTTCGTCAATTTATGCAAGAGTTTGAAACAGTAAAAACAGCAAACGGAGATGATGAGGCCATAGCAGCATTGGCTAGATGTGCATTAATAACAATGCAACAATATTATCCAAAAATAAATACTGTAGAAGAGTTAGAAGATAATTTAGATTTAAAAACAATATATAAGATTGTAGATATTGCAGCAGGTATAAAAATAGACAAAAACTCAGATCAGGAAGTAAAGCAGCAAGCCACAGACAGTGGAGCATCATGGGATGACCTAGACCTGGTAAAGTTAGAGTCAGAGGTATTTTTACTAGGTATTTGGAAAGATTACGAAGAATTAGAAATATCAATGTCAATGCCAGAACTAACTGCTACACTAAACATTAAAAGAGAATTAGACTATTCAGAAAAAAAGTTTTTAGCAGCAATACAGGGTGTGGACCTAGATAAAAATACCAAAAAGTCAAATGCATGGGAAGAAATGAAGGCAAGGGTTTTCAGTAAAGGAAAAGCACAAAATGCAAAGGATGTTTTGGCATTACAAGGGGTAAATGCACAAAAGGCAGGATTTGGAATTGGAATGGGATTGGATTACGAAGATTTAACCAAAAAATAATATCCCCTTATGGTATAATTGATTCAACCTTATAAGGAGGACTAATGGCTACAACCGTGCACGAAGAAAAGTCAATTAAGTTAATTGATGGCACAGAAATAAAGGTAAGACCACTTAAGATCTCTTTACTCCGTCCTTTTATGAAAAAGTTCGAGGGTATTGCAGGAGTGGCAGACGATAATGAAAAATCTATGACTCTACTTATGGAGTGCGTTGCTATTGCAATGAAACAGTATAAGCCAGAGTTATCGGAAGATATGGATGCGCTAGAAGAAATCCTAGATCTTCCAACAGTTTACAAGATCGTAGAAGAGGCTTCTGGAATCAAACTATCAGAAGCAGCATCTCTTGTCGGTAATCTTGTAAATAATTAATTAAATAAAGAGGTGTTAATGGATGGCTGATGTTCAATCTAATATTCACGTAAATATAGATACGTCTGAAGCATTAGCCAGTATCAAACTTTTACAAAAGCAGATATCAGCCTTCCATTCCTCGATGGCGAAGAGTGGCGCTGCAGCAGCAGCCGTCTCCGCCAATATGCAACAAAATTTAATAAACTCTTTAAATGCTACAGGCAAATTCTCTGCCTCAATGCAAAATGTAAAAACTACTACTGAGTCTTTTACTAATGCTCTTGAAAAAAATAAATTATCAATGCGGGATTATTACCGCTACTCAATGGGAGCAACAAAAACATTTGGCAAGTTCTTTAGGTCTGAATTTGATACTATAAATAAGGTAGCAAGAGAAAGAGTTAAAGATTTACAAACCCAATATATTAAAATGGGTCGTGATGCCAATGGAGCAATGAAGGCTATTGCCGTTAGACCACTCGCATTAGATATGCAAAATCTTGGAACACAGACACAGATTGCTGCACAAAGACAAGCATTGCTTAATCAATTATTAAAACAAGGCTCAACTAATATGTTGAACTTTGGTAAAAATACGCAGTGGGCTGGTAGACAGTTAATGGTTGGTTTTACAATACCATTGGCTTATCTTGGAACTACTGCTGCTAAAACTTTTATGGCACTTGAAGAACAAGCCATTAGATTTAAACGTGTTTACGGTGAATTATTTACAACTGGTCAAGAGACAGACAATATGCTTAAGGAGATCCAACTCCTTGCTAAAGAGTTTACAAAGTATGGCGTAAGTGTAGAAAATACAATGAAGATGGCAGCAGATGCTGCCGCTTCTGGCAAGATGGGTGCAGATCTTCTTGCACAAATAAACGAAGCAACTAGGCTTGCAGTATTAGGTGGAGTTGAACAAGAGCAGGCATTAGAAACAACAATATCTTTAACAAATGCTTTTGGAATAGCAGCAGAAGATTTAACTAAAAAAATTAACTTTTTAAACTCAGTTGAAAACCAAACAGTTGTATCTATTGAGGATTTAACTATTGCAATTCCTAAAGCAGGTCCAGTCGTTAAGCAATTAGGTGGAGATGTTGAAGACTTAGCATTCTTCCTTACTGCCATGAAAGAAGGCGGGATTAATGCATCAGAAGGCGCTAACGCACTTAAGTCTGGTTTAGCATCTTTAATTAATCCAACAGAAAAAGCAAGTGCGATGTTGGCAGAAATGGGAATAAATATTCAGGGTATTGTTGAAGGAAATAAGGGCAATGTTAAGGGCGTAGTTATGGATTTTGCCCAAGCATTGAATACTCTAGATCCACTAAATCGTGCTCGTGCAATTGAGCAATTGTTTGGTAAGTTTCAATTCTCTCGTTTATCAACACTATTTCAAAATGTTATTCAAGAAGGAAACCAAGCAAGCCGTGTACTTCAGTTAACTAAAGCGACAACTGAAGAACTTGCTATTTTGTCAGAACGAGAATTAGCAAGAGTAGAAGAGTCTACAACTTATAAATTTAAGAAAACTATTGAAGATTTAAAGGTAGCAATAGCCCCAGTTGGAGAAGAATTCTTAAAGGCTATCACCCCAATAGCAGAATTTGTAGGAAATGTTTTAGAGAAGTTTAATAATCTTGGCGACGGCACAAAGAAATTTGTAGTAATATTAACTACATTATTGGGCGGAATCGGTCCTATATTCCTAATGACCTTTGGTTTGTTGGCTAATGGTTTGGCTAATATTATTAAACTTTTTGTTAACATTAAGAGTGTATTTAATAGAACTGGTCAATCTTCAAAAATATTAGGAGATCAGACTAGTTATTTAACATCAGAACAATTAAAGGCAGCAGCAGTTGCATCGTCATTAAATCAGGTTCATACTAGACTTTCTCAAACCTTTACATCTGAAATTGCTGCTCTTAATGCTTTAGTTGCTGCATATAATAGAGCAATTGCTGCACAAAGGGGATTTGGTGGACCTATTGTTGGTAAGGGTAGAAAAGGATTTGCAGATGGAACTAAAAAAGTAAAACCATTCTATTTTGCAAGAGGAACAGATACAGTACCTGCAATGCTAACTCCTGGAGAGGCAGTTATTCCAGCAGGACCAGCACAGGATCCACGCAACAAGCCAGCAATTAGCCATATGATTGCAGGCGGAGTAATGGAGCAATTTAAGGTTGGAACAGTTGGTGCTGGAGACTTTTCGCATATTGGCGGAATGCGTACTGTAGGTGCACTAGATTTAGCAAATATGCTTAAGAGAATGCCTGCAGGAATTATTAGTGATAGAGCCATGAAGGCAGTAGAAGCAGTTGCAATGAAGTTTGCTAATACACTTAAAATAAATCTTTACGGAAAACTTGGCATAACAACTGGTATGTCATCTCAATTAGATGCAAGAGGCAAGCCAGTATCAATGAATAATCTCATGAAGGCTGGTGGTCGTGGTGTTGGCAAGGGTGAATTCATGGCTGACTGGGATAAGAGAGGTTTGGATAGATGGAAGATATCACTACGTAATGGTGGTATGAAGATGCAAGATGTTGCTCAAGATTTAGCAATCTTGGACACACATATGAAAGATTATTTAACAAGCCTTGATGCAAACACTAGAATTACAGATGTGCATGTAAAACAAGCCTATGATCATGCCAAGAGACAGATGGGGGCAAACAATAAATTAGTTCAGGCATTTGATCAACTTGCTTTAACTGCAGGAGAGGCAAGAATTAATATATCCCAAGCAGCACAAAAGGCTGCAGGCCTTTCAACAGTTGCTGGCGGAGGAAGCAAGGGTGCGGTTAATGTTGGAGGAATGAAGATTCGTCGTGGTGGAGATAGATTTACATTCTATAAGAGAACTGGATTTAGTTTAGTAGATTTTGCAGAAAAAAGCATGGTAGAAGGTATGATGGAAAGAGCACAGGTTGCTTCTCCGTCAAGAGTAACAAAGAAGGTTGGCGGAGACATAGCATCTGGCGCTATTATAGGACTCAAGGAATATGTTGATGATGCTAGGTCTGCAGGACAACAGTTGGGTGCTGCAACAGTGCAAGGAACTCAGGCACAAAAAGCAGCAGCGTCTAGAGCCGCATTATATGGAACTGGTCCAATAGATCCAGCACAAAAATCATTGCGTCGACAACTACAAAGACAGGCAAGGCTACAAGAACTTGCAACAAAGAGAGCATATCAGCAATCTGCAATAACTGGCTTTGTAGCAGGAGGAGCAGGGGCTGGAGGAAATACTGGTGGCGGTGGAAATGGTGGACGTGGTGGATTCTTTGGTAGATTTAGAAGACCAACTCCAGCAGATGGGTCTGAGCCAAAACAAAGAATGGGCATGGGTGGAGCAGCAATGGGTCTATCTATGGCTGCAGCAGCAGGATCAATGGCACCAGGTAAAGTTGGAGAAGTTTCTCAACAATTAATGATGCCTTTAATGGTATTATCAATGCTTGCTATGATGCCAGCAAAAATTGCAGGTGTTGTTGCAGCACTAGGTGTTTTAGCATATGCAATTATTTCAACAAGAATGGCTTTTGATAAAGCGCAAGACTCAATGATGAAATTAGTCGAGTCCACTAACTCAAGTACACAATCAATTGTTGATTTAAGTAAATTTGCAGGAACTGTAAGTGCTGGCGAAGTAATGAGAAGAAGAAGAAAAGATACACTATCTCCATTTGATGTAAAGCCAGGAAAAACAACATTTGGAGAAAGTTTTGTTCAGTCAGAAACTGGGAAGTCTATGCTTGCTGGTGTCGGTCAAAACATTAAAGCGGTAGGCAAAAAACAGGCTCAAGCAGACTTAACTAATCAATTGGTAACAGGAGTTATATCAGGATCATTAACTCCAGCACAGGCCAGATCTATTGCTGGAAATATAGGAAAAGAACTTGGAGATTATGGTTTTGGAATTCAGGTAAATGCAAAATTAATAGAACTTCTTGGACCTAATGGAGAAAATCTAATCAAAGATCCACTAACTATCAGAGTAAAAATGATTGAGGAAACTCGTGCAAGGGCTGGAATGGCTGCACAGGGCGCACGAGATGCTGGAGCATTTAATAAAGCAAGAAAGACTAATATACTTGGAGTATCTGATTTAGTTCAAACTACAGGCACTACTGCTGCAGGTGCAGGTTTAGGAGCAGGTATAGGTGCTGCAATTGGAACCGCTATACTTCCAGGAATTGGAACTGCTATAGGAGCAGTACTCGGAACTGGAGTTGGAGCCATCGCTGGTAATTTCTTAGGTCGTAAAGATAGACAAAGAAGAATAGGCGAAGCAAGCGGTGCATCTGTTGCCATGAATAAAGTAGCGCTTGAACAACAACAGGAAATGGTAGATTCTTTAGATCTAGAATATGAAAAGAAAATTGCAAATGCAAAGGCTGCAGGAGATCAGGCTGAAGCAGAAAGATTAACTAACGAATATATTAAAAATAGAAATGCTTTATTATTAGAAAATGGTAAAACAGTTACTGATATACAGACACAGTTTGAAAAATCTAAGGGGGCAACAAGAGAAGCCCTAATGACTGGTGTAGATAAAGCAATAACAAAGAAATATAAAGGTAGCGCTTTAGAAGATGTTGCACCTCTTGCAAAAACATTAATTGAAGACTCTGGAGTTTCACAAGAGCAACAATACACTTTAAAGATGCAACTAGCAACTGGAAATATAGATCCAATGCAAATGATTGATATGATGGAAATGTTTGGTAAGGATAGTAAAACACTAAGCAAGGTAGTTAATATAATTGGAAAGTTTGGTGGAACTTTTGCAAATGAAGTTCAGGGTATTGCTTCTATGTTTAAAAATAAAAAGACTGCAGCAAAGTTTATTGCCGAAATAGAAACAAAGAGTCCAGAAGAAGCAAGAAAACATTTAGACTTATTCTCAGATATTGCAAAGGTTTCCAATGTATTGGATATTGATGTTGCTCTTAAATATTATCAAGAAAATCCAAAGGCAGCAGAAAAACTACAGGGTATTATAGATAAGATAAATGAGCAAAAAGGAAAGATTTCTTTAGAAGTTGCTGCAACCATTTTAGGAACTGAAGAAATGGAAGCATTAAGAAAAGATCAAGAATATTTTGATTCATTGGATCCAGTACAGCAAAAGGTATATTTGCAAACACTAACTACTGTTGCAAACCTTGAGGGTAATAATAAAGACGAATTAGAAAATTGGTTAAAGCAAAATCCAGGTAAAAGACCAATTGATTACTACATAACTTCTGCACAAAAGGTAACACAGGTTTCCACAGATACAACCACTAAACCAAGCAAAGGCTCTTCTTCTGGAGCAGGAAAGGTAGACTCATCACCATTAGATGAACTTGTAAAGAAATTAAGAGATGTTCGTAAAAATCAAATTAAGGTAACTGAGGGGTGGTCTGCATCTCGTAAAGTTTTAGATAATTTGTTTGGTGGCAAAAAAACAATTGATTTCTTTGGCGGTATAGAGCAAGATTTAACTAGGTTGGGCGCCAAGGGCAACTTTATAGAATTAATTGTTGGCATGGATCCAAAAGAATACGAAAAAAGAAAGAACTCACTATTTAAGTTTGATAATAAAGGAAATATTATAGGACTTAAAAAAGATGCCAAAACTATACAAGAGGCTCTTAATTCCATTGTTGCTGGAGACTTCCAATCTTCATTATTACGTCAGCAACAAGAATTAAAGGATCAGGCTACAGCATATAATATTTTAAGAGAGGCTGGAGTTGGAGTTGCAGAAGCACATCAATTAATTGCAGATGCCGCTCTTGCTGCAATGATTGCTTCTGAAGGAAATAGCAAGAGTGCAAAGAAACTAATAGATCTTTATAAAAAAGTTCAGGCTGAGCAAACAAAGTCAGATGCTAAAAAATCAGTACAGCAAGATATTGCAAATATAGAAAAAGAAAATGCTTTACGTAAAACTTTAGAGTCAAAAAGATTTTCAACTATTGAACAAATGGCTATTATGTCTGACGAAAATCTTAAAGAAATGGCTAAAAACGGTGACTGGGGTCCTGAATTTCAAAAGAGACTACAGCAGATATTTGATAGCATAGAATTTAAAGAGTCTGTATTTCAAAATGGATTCGATAAGGCCATGGAAAGATTCTCTGCCATGGAAACAAAGATTGAAATTGACTTCCAAAAAGCAACTTTAGGCGATCAAGATATTATCGAAAAAGCACAAGATAAAATTGCTGGATTACAATATCAGATTGATGATTGGGAAGCACAGTTAGTTGAAATTGAAGAAAAAGAAAAAGGAATTAATGATAAATATGATGCAAGATTTGAAGCATTAGATTCTTTAAAATCTTTAAATGAGCAAATATCAAGACAGCAAAAGGGACAATTAACTCTTGCTGATGCATTATCACAGGGTGATATTTCTGCTGCTGCTCGTGCAGCACAAGATATTCGTGCACAACAAGCATCTGATGCCATTGATGCACAACAAAAATCTCTTGAGGCTGCTAAAGAAAACGAATTGGCAAATGTTAGAAATACTCTTGGATATACTCGTGCACAAATTGAAGGTCAAATTAAAAATCTTAGAGATCAAATATTTAAAATTGAAGAAGAAGAATTAGAGCCAGCGCAAGAGAGAGTAAGAATTGAAGAGGCTAAAAAGAGAGAACTAATTCAATCACTAACTGTACTCGGCAAAACTAAACTTGAATGGGAAGAAATAAAAAATAGAATTGATCTTGCAAAAACAGCAAGCGATGAATACACTAATGCGATGAGGGCAGCACTAGACATTGTTGAAGATATAGTAAATTACTGGCAAAGTTTAGAAAGAGAATTCATAACAACTCATAGAATTATAACTGTTTATGAAGGTGGAAGTGGACCTAGTGGATCTACAGGTGGTTCGACAGGTGGTTCCACAGGTGGCTCTACAGATGGCTCTACAGATGGCTCTACAGATGGCTCTACAGGTGGATCTACAGGTGGATCTACAGGTGGCTCTACAGATGGCTCTACAGGTGGATCTACAGGTGGATCTACAGGTGGAAGCACAACGATAATCCCAACTGGATCGACAGGATCAGAAACAGACTACACTGGAAGACCAGTTAATGGTTTTACTAAATATTTAGATGAAGCAAAAAGTGAATACGACAAAATTGTTGCAACATCACTAACACCTGGTGCAACACCTAGTGACTTTGGACATGCTCTTGCAGCAGCAGATCAAAAGGTTATTAATGCAATTACCTTAGTTGATGAAAAAAATAAATATAACGCAATGGTTGCAGAAATAAGTAACCCTGGAGCAGCAGCAAAGGCTGAATATGATAAGTTAGTTGCACAAACAACTAATCCTGGAGCAGCAGCAAAGGCTGCATATGATCAAGTAGTTGCACAATCAAAAACTGCTGGTGCAACACCTAGTGACTTTGGACATGCTCTTGCAGCAGCAGATAAGAAAGTTATTAATGCTATTAACGCAAATAATAGTCCAAGTGACTTTGGACATGCTCTTGCAGCAGCAGATAAAAAAGTTATTAATGCAATGAATGCAAATAAAACCCCAAGCGACTTTGGGCATGCATTAGCAGCCCAAGATGCTAAAGTTATAAAAGCAGCAGATAAAGTTATGGCTTCATCGGCCTCTGCATCTAAGGCTGCTGCTGATGCAAAAGCAAAGGCAGACGCTGCTGCTAAAGCAAAGGCTGCTGCTGATTTAAAGAGATTTGGCGGAAATTCAATAGCAGCATCGCAATTTGCTAATTGGCCTAAAGGTAAGTCATCTGGAGGACTAATTAAAAGATTTGCATTGGGTGGTCCAATTATAGGAACTGATGTTGTGCCTTCAATGTTAACACCTGGTGAATTTGTCATGAGCAGATATGCAGTAGATAGTTTTGGGCTTGATAGAATGAAAGCAATTAATAGTGGAACATACTCAGATGCCTCAGTGTATAATTATAGTGTGGCGGTTAATGTAAGGTCTGATGCAAATCCAGAAGAAATTGCAAGAGCAGTCATGACACAAATTAGGCAGGTAGATTCAAAGAGACTTAGGAGTAATAGAATATAATGTCAAGTGCTAGTTATATTACTGGTAGAAGAAAATACCAAAGACCGCAGGCAATGCTATGGTCAGATAATTCTGGCACACTTGTTGATGGAGTCTATATACCAAATGGCTTAGAAGTAGGGCAAGACCCTGGATCAGAAACAGATGAATCTTTATATAATCAATTTTTAATTTTATCTGATGATAATAGACAAGAAATAGACTTTAGACCAATAAGAATTGAAAAAAGAGAGAGAATGATAAATGGTCGTATGAGATCTTATCACATTGCAGATAAACTTCAACTATCTACTTCCTGGCAAATGCTACCATCTAGATCATACTTTACGGTACCAGAATTTAATGCAACAACAGGACTATCGCCACACAATTCATATGGAAGTCCGTCTGGAGCAGATTTACAATACACAACAGATGGTGGAGCAGGTGGTGTTGAAATATTAGATTGGTATGAAAATCATAAGGGTCCATTTTGGGTTTATTTGGCGTATGATAAATATTCTAACTTTGGAAAAGATTCAAATGCATATGCACACCTTCCACAATATAATCAATTAATGCAAATGTATTTTACTGATTTTAATTATACTGTAGTAAAAAGAGGCGGAAATAACTTCGACTTTTGGAATATAGCCGTAACCTTGGAAGAGGTATAATGTTTCAAAACGAAGAATTAAAAAGTCATCTAGAATCTTCTAGTACTGTTAAAACTCAGTCAGCAGTCATTGCTGAGTGGAATATGAATATAGCAAATAATATATTTAGAATTGGAAATTATAGATATAGGCCATCTTCAAATATATCAGATAAATATAAGAATATTCCAAACACATTTGATGTTAACGATATAGGAAATTTTTATACAAATGCAACAGATGCAGACATTAAAATAGATGGCGGAATTGATCCAGCAGATAACGAGCAGCCTTGGTTTTTATTAGCACAAAATAAAAAAAATACAATGCTTTATTCTTTAGAAGATTGTTTTAAAAAGTTTAGGCCAAGATCTGGAATTAATAAAGTTGCTTACATTCCTGGAAGAAAGTTGCATCACTCTAATCCAAACATGATTAATAGACCAAGATATTACATGTCAGATAAAAATGATAAGTTTAAATACTGGACATCATATAGAACAGAATCTGGCATTGCAAGAGGAATTGCCAATAAATTAGTTAACGGTCAACATTTTATAGATGATGCAGCGCCATTTGTAGTATATGAAAATCCAGTACCAGCAAATAGAATTGTTATAAAAATGCAAACAAATGTAGGATCAGTAGACCTTGGACCATTTTCAAGTAAAGCAGGATCTTTTCCAGACTCATTGTATGGAAATTCAAATAAAACTACTCCGTCACAATGGAAGGTTCAATATTTGATAGACACTAACTGGATTGATATAATTTCTTTTAGTTCTGGTTCCCTTAGAAGAGACGGCACACAAATAATAAAAGAAGACGGATATGTAGAACTAGCATATGGATTAAAGGTACCAGATAAGTATAAAGATGTCTTTATACGTGCAGAAGAATATAATAATTTATCCTTTTTACCAGAAAAATCTATAAATGGATATGCCTATTTAATTAAGGCCAATGACAATGATTTGGGTAAGTATCATATATGGTTTAACGATCAATGGGAAATATTTACACCAGAGTATGGATGGTATTTAGAAGAAGAGACTGTAAGCAGATTAACAAATTTTGTTAATGATCTTACAAATCCAAATACTTTTATTTCTTCTACAGATGGTAAAAATATTTATCGTGAGTTTGAATATATAAAGGGCATAAGAATTGTTATTGATACAATGAACAAAACAAATTCTACTTTTGATTTAATAGAAATGTCTCCAAGACTTGTCGTTGATATTTCTGATAAAACAACATTTTTTAGTGTTAAAAAATCTGCTTCAGATCTTGGAACAAGTGGCCTACCAGTTGGACAATTACTTGCATCTGTCGGCTCACTAACTATTTTTGATTATGATAATGCTTTTAATGAAAATAACAATTTAAGCATTATAAAAAATTATTTAAGCAATAATATACAAATAAAATTTTATGATATTGTTGTTAATGTAAAAGACTATGATTACTTAGTTCCAATTAAGACAATGTACTGTGAAGGTTTCCCAAAACATAATCCAAATGATAGAAAAGTTTCTTTAGAACTTAGAGATTTATACTTTTACCTTGAATCTATTACTGCACCAGAAATGTTAGTTACAAATGTATCTTTAAGTTATGCAGTTTCGCTTCTTCTAGATTCAATAGGTTTCTCTAATTATAATTTTAAAAGACTTTCTGGAGAGAAAGAATTAATTATTCCATTTTTTTATATAGCACCAGATAAAAGTGTTGCAGAAATATTATCAGACCTTGCTATATCAACACAAACAGCAATGTTCTTTGACGAATATAATAATTTTATTATGATGAGTAAAAATTATATGATGCCTTTAGAAAATGAAAGAGATACTTCATATACATTTTACGGATCAAACGATTTCTTGGATAATGGAGTCGTAGAGAATTTAAATACAAATAATAAACTAACAAATATAATTGATATTGCGTCAACAGATAAAAATATTTTTAATGATGGAAAAATTATGTATAATTCTAGATATATACAAAGATCATATGGAACTATTAAGCAGGCCAGCATGGTTGATAATGAGGTTGCTGCAAAAAATTGGATATATAAGCCAGCACTGTTGTGGGAAATAACTGGAGATCAAACTCTTCGGTCAATAAATGGGGAAGTCGGAAATCAATCCTCATATAGCCTTTCTGCAATTCCGTTAAACTCTGATCTTTCTTCAGCAATACCAACGGTCACTAATAATACTTTAAGGAATAACATAATTGACTTAGGAGAAGCAGTTTATTGGTTAGGTAGACACTCTGGCTATTTTTATGCTAATGGAGAAATAATTAGATTTGATGCAGTTCAATATAGTATTCCTGGAGCAGAAAAAAATATAGTCTCTGAAGACAGCAATGGAAAAACAATTTTTACTACACAAACAGTTGGTGCCATAGGAAATGTTTGGATTAGCAGTAATCAAGAATACCAAAATTATATGTCTAAACTAACGTTTAATGGAAAAATTTATCCTACGGGATTAGTTAGAATATATTCAGAACCAAAATATGAAGAAATAAATGGTATTACTGTTATGAAAAATGGCGAAGTAGCAAGACATGGTCGTGGACAATTTGGAACCCCAGTACTTAGTCATAAAGCAGGTTTAGATAGTTATTGGTCAAATAACGAATATGTACGTGGCATAGAAATGCAAAGCCAATATCTTTTTGGATTAGGGCAAGACTCAGAGATTTCATTAGAGGTAAGTGATGGTCCTGCAGGAATTAGCAATACTAGAGCAAGAGAAAATATAAGAACTGGAGTTATCAAAAACTTCTTATCAAATTCTTATACAAAAGAAACACAAAATAATACAATTAAGTCAACACAGGCAGGCTCAGTTCAATCATCTGCATTAGTGATGAGCGGTCCTTCTTTTAGTACCACAGACACCCCTATAAATTTTGTTTCGTATCAATATAAAGCATTAAGCAATAAATTTAAACATTTCGGTACAAGAATGAGGATTGTTGGAAAAATTGAAGCAAGTGAAACTATAGGACAAACCCCAATAAATGCAACGCCATATTATGTTCTTCCAGGTAGCCAGCCAAGTCAAAGATTAAATATCTCTGGTGGTTCTGGTGGTTTAGCAGTTCTGTTAAATCCAGATACAAATGTTGGTTACTATTTTGAACTTATCTCTTTAACTGAAAAAAATGTAAGCGAATATTCTTCCGAATCAGAAAACTTACATAATATAATTTTTTATAAGGTTATGTCTGACTCAGAGCAAAATGCCATTCCAGTAAAACTTTGGGGCGGTTTTGGCAATATTATTGTTGATGATGGAAAATTTACGGGACAATCAAGAATAATTGGTGAAGAAAATCCTACAGTATATGATTTAGCAGTAGAGTATCAAGATATAGGATCTATTAGAAGATTTTATTTATATATTAATAATAAATTAATTAAAGTTGTTGATGATAGTTCTCCATTACCAACATATAACAATATGGCTTTGTTTGTACGTGGCGGGTCTAAGTGTATGTTTGAAAATATTTATGCTCTTACAAATAATTATAGTCAAAATACAGTTTTTGCTTTAGACACTCCAGTAGCAGCAGCGTTTGGCGATGATGAAATTAATGCTAATGAATCATTTAGAAAATATGCAATGTCTGGAATTATTCAGTCTACCTACCTATCTGGTATAAGTACAGCAGAACCTCCTAAGTTCAACATATATTTTGATGAGTTTGGATCTATTATGAGAGAGGCATCATATATGAAGGTAAGATATGATAAGGCATATCCTGCGCTTTATGCACAACTTTCTCCTACTTTTAATAGAATAAAAGGATATGTGGTTTCTGGGTTTAGGGCTGGATCATATGGTGCAGAATTTTTAATATTTAATGCTACAGATACAGCACTTAATCTTGACGAAACTAGTGGCAATTATTTACGAATTCAAGGAATAACTTTTACACAACAATCACAAAATGAATTAAGCGTTGATAACTATTTTGCAAAAAACAGTAATTTATCTGATCCAATAATAGGAAAAGATGGATTGATTATATCTCCATTAAGGTCTCAGCAAGATTATGATAAAATTAAAACCAGTAGGTTGACCTACGGCAAAAAAGAGTTTTCTTTGCAACCATCTTATATTCAGACAGAAGATGATGCAAGAGAGTTAATGTCGTGGATAATTAATAAGGTAATGAAGCCAAGAAGATCTATAGGAATGAAAATTTTTAGTACACCAATCGTACAACTTGGAGATATTGTTACTCTTGATTATAAAGACGAAAATAGCCAAAATTTAGTCTCTTCAGAAAACAGTAGGTTTGTGGTATATAATATAGATTATCAAAAAGATTCTAGTGGGCCAACGATGACTCTTTTTATGAGCGAGGTATAGAATGGCGTATTTTGACTCTAGTGGCAAGATTGTTTACGATGATTATCCGTCTACCCCAGATGTAAATATGACGTGGAAACCTGGAACATTAATTCCAAGTGAGGAAGCACTTAACTCATATCTAGACTCCATTACTGGTCTTAATGCTACTCCAGATAATCCAGATATTATGCTTAATCTTCAAAATGATTCATCTTCTGTCAAGCCAGCAACCCCAGAAATTATTTTATTTAATGATGATGTAGTTCCTATTGAAATAATGACAGATCTTATTTTTGAAAATATTGGTGGACAAGAATTAATTGACATTACAAGATCAGAATTAATCAATGGTCAGGATGTTCTGTATCAACCAATTAAAAATCTCAGTAGTGTTTATTTTCAATATAACCCACAAAATATTTTAGCCCTTCAAGATATTGATGCCAACTATTTTAAAAAATTTCCAATTAACTTTAACTCAAAAATACCAGAATGTGGTACTGGGCCAGACTGCTCTATAGTCTATATAGACACAGAAACTGGAGATTTGGTAATTAATGTAATTAATCTAGCCAATGATGAACAGGTTGAAGTATCTATTATTTCTGATGGACAAGTATTAGATGATACAATATACGAGGTGAATTTATGATAACTAATATAGGAAAGAATATTTTAGCCAAATATCTAATTGGGCAGGCTCCAGCCTATGCCTCATATATTGCTATCGGTTGTGGGGCACAACCATTGGCTACAAACCAAAATTTTGGAGATTATTCTGCAAAACAAACTTTAGATTTTGAAATGTTTAGAGTTCCAATAACCTCTCGTGGATATGTAAATGACTCTGGTGTTAATAAGATTGTTTTAACTGCGGAACTGCCAACGGACGAAAGATACGAGATTTCTGAAGTTGGTGTATTTTCTGCTGGATCAAACCCATCTGCAGGAGCATACGACAGTAGATCTTTATTTGCTTTTACTGTAAATGAAAATTGGGAATATCATACTAGCGATACCGCAACTGCCCTACCAATTATTTATGAACCTTTAGATGGTACTTTAGAAGATGGAAATATAAATCAGACTGATCTTGTATTTCAAACAAATTCAGATAATAGATTATTTACTAATACAGATAGAATTGAAAGATACGAACGTGCTAGATTTTTTAATAATATTGTAATGATGAGGGGGGATACTTCAGACCTAACTGTAGTAGATAACCATTTATCAATAGGAACTAACACTAATCATATTCATCTTTTAGGTACCTCCTTGGATTTTAATAAAAATGCTCCAACAGATCAAATTAAATTAGCATTTAGTATTATTAATAAAGATCCAGATCCTTCAATAGTTCCAGATGAGGTAAGAATTCTTCTGGAGTTTGCAGAAAGCGATACTGCTGGCACTGGAGAGTGGGCACGTTTTGAAGTAGTGATGTCTTCTGATGACTATGATTTTGTTAATAACAGATACTATGTAATAACTAAAGAATTACAAGAATTATACAAGAGTACAGGATTTACTTGGAATAATGTTAGTATTGTTAAAATATATTCAAATGTTATTAATAATGGTTCTTTCTCATCAGATTTCTATATAGGGTTAGATGCAATTAGATTTGAAAATATATCAACAACAAACCCAGTATATGGTTTGACTGGCTATACTGTATTAAAAAATACAAATGCAGAAACTATCATTAAGGCAGCAAATACAACAAATTATTTAGAATTTAGATTTGCAATGGATGTGCAATAGTGGCAACTCCAGATCGTGGAATTAAAAAAATAATTATTCCAAAATCTAAACTACCTGGATTTTTTGGAGATAACAGGCAATACGTATTAAGATATAGATTTATATCTGAAGATAAAAATAGAACATCCCACTGGTCTCCAGTTTATAAAATTCTTGCAGAAGACACGCCATCAGAAATATTAAATAGCATGATTATTGATACACAAAATAAAGTAATTAATTTAGCCTGGGAGCCTCAAGCAAATGTTGAAGAGTATTATATCTATATTAAATGGAACAATAGTGGCTGGCAATATTATACTAAAACATCACAGACAAATTATTCTATAGTATATTCAGCAGATAAAGAATATGTTCATATAGCAGTTCAGGTAAAAACTATACCACTAGAAAGATTTGCAGATTCTGAATTGTTTGAAAATGAGGGTAGTCTGATATAATTAGACAGGAGGAACTATGGCAAAAATACCACTACCAGAATTAGGTCAACCATTAGATGTATCGTATATATATCAAATAGCAAATGCACTTAATGAATTATCTTTACAGGTCTCGCCTGCAATTTATAAATATGTTACAGTAGATGTACCAAATGGGGTTCAGCAAAATGCAAAAGCATCTGAGACCAGAATAATTGCAGGTTATACGGATGTTGTAAAAAGTGCAAATCAGAGTGTAGGAACTCAGCAAACCTTTACATACAATTTTCCAGCAGATTTTAAATTTGCACCAATTGTAACCGCTACACCAGTAAACATTGGTGCAACTGAAGCAGGTAAAAATGTTTCTGTTGTAATTAAATCTATAACTACTTCTAAAGTAGATGGAGTTGTAAATTTTAATTCTACTGGAGATGTCTCAATCGGCGTTAATTTAATTATCGTCGGCATACCTAATTAATGATAAAGTGCAAAAAATGTCAAAAAAATATGATGGTAGATAGAGTTTATAACTCTATTTCTCATTTAGAAATATATTGTTTTAAATGTGGATCACGAAGATTTTTTCATCCACCGTCCGACTCTAAGGAAGGAAGATGGCTACTAGAAAAGGAAATAAAACGAGCGAAGAGTACAATAGCGCCCCTGTAATTCCTGGAAATAAAAAGGTTTGGTTTCTTAATGGCAGTTTAGTGCGTGTACATCATCTTAATAGATCAAATGGTATTATGTCTGTTTATAATATAACAAAAGATCAAATAGAAAGTTGTTTGATAAATGATTTTAAAAATAAAAGAGAAAGAGCGTATACAGTAGGAGAAACTGCTGACTTAGTTAATAGGCATAAAAAATATATGCCATCATTAATGAAACGAGGAATAATTCCCTTCCCCACTGGATCACAAAAAGGCGGAGAACGAGGATGGCAAGTAAGAAGTTATTACTCTGAATCGCAAGTAAAAGAGATTCGTGATATACTGGCAACATACCATATTGGTAGACCACGAAAAGATAATTTAATAACAAATGATATTACGCCCAGCAAGGCTGAGTTGACACGAAGAATGGGCGATGGTATACTTACATATACAAAGACTGAAGATGGTAGATTTATACCAATTTGGTCAGAATCAATATAACAGAAGGGTATGAAATGGAAGATACAAAAGTTTCAGTAACACTTGGATATACACTCAATCTTGGAAATTTTCAGTCACTAAGGCTTGACCTTGGAGTTATAGACGCAAAGCGTGATGGTGAAAATACAGATCAAGCCTTTGAACGTGTTTACAAATTTGTTGAAGACAAGTTAACAGAAAAAATAGCAGAAGCAAAAGTTGAATTAGCCGAAGGCGAGTAATGTGACAGAAAAACAGAAGCGATTTGCTCTGTTAAGTAGGTTTGATAAACATTATAAGTTTAAACTAGAACAAGAGCCACGCTATAACAAGTGGATTGAACAGTGGTCTGCTGATGCTTTAATAGAGTCATACGGGCTAGATGTTTGCTATCAATTGCTTGAATATTATTTTGAAGTAACAGAGAATCCATCGTGGAATCATTTTGCATATATTGCACATGATATACTTGAAAGAAAACAGGAACAAGAAAAAGATTTAATGGATAGATCACAACGTAGAATAATGGCAAAGGAGTGGCTGGGTGAATAATACAGAGTCAAAATTAATCTCAGCCGTATTAAAAGATAAGCAGGCCCATGTTTTATTACAGGCCAACATAGAAAATATATTAGTTACACATGTTGATGTATGGCATTTTATTAGAAAGTATTATGAGAATAATGCCACAGTACCTCCTACCGATTTAGTAGTAGAAAAATTTAGAGATTTTGAACCAGTTGCTGGAGTTGGATCTACCAAACATCATCTTGAAGAGTTGCAGGCAGAATACCTTACAAATAGTTTAAAGGATATTATTAGATCTGCTGCTACAGATGTTCAGGGCGGACAGGGTGTTGAAGCACTTGAAACACTTATTACAAAAACAGCAGAACTAAGAAAAAATACTGCAGCCATTCGTGATATCGATGTAACAGATTTAGATTCTGCTGTTGCATATTTTGAAAATTTAAAAAAGCAACAAGAGGCTGGTGCTATAGGAATTAAGACAGGCCTTCCAGGATTCGATAACTACCTACCCTCTGGAATCATGCCAGGGCAGTTAGGAGTCTTTCTTGCATATCCAGGTATAGGAAAGTCATGGTTGTCTCTCTATTTCGCTGTGCAGGCCTGGAAACAGGGTCGTAGCCCTATGATCATTAGCCTTGAAATGTCTGAGGTTGAAGTTAGAAATCGTGTGTTTGCTATCATGGGTGAAGGATTGTGGTCACACCGCAAGTTAAGCGCTGGACAAATAGAAATGGACATGCTTAAGTCTTGGCATGCTAAGCATGTTCACGGTAAGCCAGAGTTTCATATCATTTCAAATGATACAGGTGGAGATATTACCCCATTAGTTTTGCGTGGAAAAATTGATCAATATAAACCAGACTTTGTTATTGTTGATTATTTGCAACTCATGAGTCCAAACCAAAAGTCAGATAATGAAACTGTTCGTATGAAGAATCTTTCTCGTGAATTAAAATTAATGGCTATCTCAGAAGAGGTTCCAATTATTGCAATCTCATCTGCAACTCCAGACGATGTTACAAAACTTGAGACCGTACCAACGCTTGGTCAAACAGCATGGTCAAGACAAATTGCCTATGATGCTGACTGGGTTTTGGCACTTGGTAGAGGTACAAATAGCGATATTATTGAGTGTGTGTTCCGTAAGAATCGTAACGGTTTTATGGGGGAATTCTTAGTACAGGCTGATTTTGACAAGGGATATTACAGATATAAAGATTATGAAGATAAGTCAGTATAATATGCGGTATGGAGATATATCAGCACAAGCCCATCAAAAGGTTTGGTTTGGACGGGATCATCAATGATGACTCTGCCATATACAGATTACAGCAAGAATATATCAGATTACTGGTATCAGAAATGCGAATATCTGGTTATGCTCCTAGATTTGACATTGATCCACAATTTACACTATCATATAATGAAAACAAAAACTACTTTGAATTTAAACTAAGCGTATATGGAATATATATCGGGAGAAAGAAAGCAGAATGGATACTAGGAATAGACGGAACGAAGCCAGTGTATACACAACCAGCCAAGTTAAAAGAGTACTCTCAGGATCTGGCATAACTATAGAAAAAGAAGCAGAGTCTGAGTATATAGTATTTTGTCCTTTTCATTCAAACCATAGAACACCTGCTGGAGAAATAAATAAGTTTAGTGGATTGTTTTTTTGTTTTTCTTGTAGCAAGACAGCAGACTTAGTAGAACTTGTAATGCATTTTTCTAATAGAACATATTTTGAGGCTGTTAGATTTATTAAGAGTAAAGAGGTTGAAACAAATATTTTATCTGAGGTCAACCACAAGTTAGTTGAAAAAGAAGAGTGGACAGAGTTTGATATTTCTGTTGTAGATAGATTACATGAACAAGCACTTGTTTCTGAAAGAGCAAAAGATTATTTTGTTAAAAGAAAGATTACCAAAGAGTCTGTAATTAAATTTAAACTTGGCTACTCTGAAAATCAGGACATGATATCAATACCAGTATATAACCACGAGGGCCTATGCGTTGGTTTTGTAGCAAGGTCAGTTGAAGGTAAAGAATTTAAGAATACAACAAAACTACCTAAGTCTAAATTATTATTTAATTTAAATAAAGTTAAAACTGCATCTAAAGTCTATGTAGTAGAGTCATCATTTGATGCTATCAGACTAGATCAGGTTGGCTTTCCAGCAGTAGCAACACTGGGTGCAAATGTGTCATCTAAACAAATAGATTTGCTTCAAAGATATTTTAGTGATATAATCATTATTGCTGATAACGATGAGGCAGGCGGTAACATGAAAGAAAAAATAATTGAAAGATTAAATGGAAGTGTTACTGTAATTAACTTAGACAAACAATATAAAGATATAGGCGATATGGACGATAAGTCAATAAAAGAATTGGAATACCAATTTGACAAATCAATACTGTCTATGCTAAACTAGATAAAACAAAGGAGAAAAATATGAGCGTTATTAAGGGACTAAAAAATATCAATGCCCTGCTCGACAAGAAAAATGATGAAGGCGCACCAAAGGTACGCTGGTTGAAGTTAGCCGATGGACAATCTGTGAAGATTCGTTTTATTGAAGAACTTGATGAAGACTCTGCACATTACACGGAGGGTCGTGGACTTGCTCTTGTTGTTAAAGAACATACTAATCCAAAAGATTATAAGCGCAAGGCTGTAGATACTTTGGATACTGAAGGCCGTGACTGGGCAGAAGAAATGTATCGCAAAGATCCAAAGGGAAATAGCGGATGGCGTGGTCGTCTTCGTTTTTATTGCAATGTTCTTGTTGATGACGGAATCGAAGATAAGCCCTATGTTGCAATTTGGTCAATGGGTGTAAGCAAGCAGTCTGCATTTAATACAATTCGTGAGTATGCTCTTGAAACAGGAAGCATCTCCAACCTTACATGGAAGTTAAAGCGTAATGGTCAGGGAACTGAAACATCATATACTTTAATTCCTTCTGCTCCAGATAAGGAGCCTTTTAATTGGGAAGGTCTTGAGCCATATCCATTAGAGAAAGCATTGCGACGTGTTCCATATGCAGAACAAGAAGCATTCTATCTTGGATTTGATTCGCCTTCATCTACATCAGCGACTAATATCGACTGGTAGTAGATGAACTACGTTCCATTACACTTACATACCCACTTTTCCTTATTTGATGGTATTGGGTTGCCATCTGAATATGTTGATCGTGCTACAAAGTTGGGTATGCCTGCAATAGCGATTACTGACCATGGCTCCCTTTCTGGCCACAGAGAAATGTATCGTGTTGCTAAGTCAAATGGAATAAAGCCTATTCTTGGCATAGAAGGGTATATGTGTGAAGATCGCTTTGATCAACGAGATAAAAGCGAACGAACCGATCAGTTAGATATGGTTTATAATCATATAATCCTTCTAGCCAAGAACAAGGTGGGCTTAGAAAACTTAAACAAACTAAATGAAATTGCTTGGACAGAAGGATATTATAAAAAGCCAAGAATAGACTTTGACGTTTTGTCTAAGTACAAGGAAGGTATTATTGTATCTTCTGCTTGCCCAAGTGGAATTGTTGCTAAGTCAATAGAACTTGGCGAATTGGGCATGGCAAAGAAATATATTAAATGGTTTAAAGAAGAGTTTGGTGACGATTATTATCTTGAAGTTATGCCACATAATGATGAATCAATTAATAGAACAATACTACAGTTAGCAGATGAATTTAAAATCAAACCTATAGTTACACCTGACTGTCATCATGTTGATCAATCACAAAAAGAAATTCAGGAATTAAAATTAATTCTTAATACATATTCTAATAAAATTCAAAAAGATGCTACATACGAAAAGTCTAAGAAGCAAGGCGATTTAATGAAGCGACTTGATTATTTATATGGTGCAGATAGACAGATGTCGTTTAATAAGTTTGATATTCATTTATTATCATATGAAGAAATCAAAGAGGCAATGGAAAAGCAGGCGGTATGGAGAACTGATATTTATGAAAATACCATTGACCTTGCCAATAAGATTGAAGACTATGATATACAAGATGGACTAAATCTACTACCAGTTCAGTATAAAAATCCAGACAAACAACTTTCAGATCTTGCTTATCAAGGATTAAAAGATAAAGGTTTATTTGATAATCAGGTTTACATTGATAGACTTGAAGAAGAACTTAAAGTTATTAAAGATAAAAACTTTGGACCATATTTTCTTGTTGTACAAAGCATGATTAGTTGGGCAAAGAAAGAAGGTATTATGGTTGGTCCAGGGCGTGGATCTTCTGCAGGATCTTTGCTTTGCTATGCACTTGGAATTACTGATATTGACCCGATAGAGCATGGACTTTTGTTTTTTCGATTTATTAATCCTGAGCGTAATGACTTTCCAGATATTGATACAGATATTCAAGACTCTCGTCGTGATGAAGTAAAAGATTATCTTGTTAGACAATACAAACATGTTGCTTCTATTGCAACATTTTTAGAATTTAAAGATAAGGGTGTTGTGCGAGATGTTGCTCGTGCATTAAATATACCATTAGTAGATGTAAACAAAGTCTTGAAGTTAGTAGATACTTGGGATGAGTATTGCTCATCTAAGACTACTGCTTGGTTTAGAGAAAAATATCCAGAGGTGGAGCAATATGGAGAACAACTTCGTGGTCGTATTAGAGGTACTGGCATTCATGCTGCTGGTGTTGTCACTAGTAAAAATCCTATTTTTAGGTACGCACCGATGGAGACACGTAATTCTCCTGGTTCCGATGAGCGCATTCCTGTTGTGGCGGTTGACATGGAAGAGGCTGAAAAAATCGGACTCATCAAGATCGACGCACTTGGTCTTAAAACCTTAAGCGTTATTAATGATACATTAAAAATTATTAAGGAGCGAGAAGGTACTGAGATAAACCTTTTAAATCTTGATATGGATGATTCTAAGGTTTATCAGATGCTATCTGAAGGTTATACAAAAGGCGTATTTCAATGTGAAGCAACACCATATACTAATCTGCTAGTTAAGATGGGTGTAAAAAATCTAGCAGAGTTATCCGCTTCAAACGCCTTAGTTCGTCCAGGAGCCATGAATACTATTGGTAAAGATTATATTGAAAGAAAGCACGGTAGGCAGGCTGTAAATTATCTTCATCAAACCATGAAGCCTTTCACAGAAGAAACATATGGGTGTATCCTATACCAAGAGCAGGTTATGCAGGCCTGTGTTCAGTTAGGAGGAATGTCTTGGTCTGAGGCTGATAAGGTTCGTAAGATCATTGGCAAAAAGAAAGATGCTAGAGAGTTTGATGTTTTTCGTGATAAGTTCGTTGATGGGGCTTCTAAGTTTGTTAGTCCTAATCAGGCTCGTGATTTATGGCATGACTTTGAGGCGCATGCGGGCTATTCGTTCAACAAGTCTCATGCGGTTGCTTACTCTACGCTCTCGTATTGGACGGCATGGCTAAAGTATTATTATCCAATTGAGTTTATGTACTCATTGCTTAAGAATGAAAGGGACAAAGATGCACGAACTGAATATCTTATTGAAGCGAAAAGAATGGGGATTAGCATTAAACTACCTCACATTAACGATTCGGATATTGATTTTAAAATTGAGGGCAAAGGCATTCGGTTTGGACTCTCGGGGATCAAGTTTATCTCTGATAAGATTGCAGAACGATATATATCGGCACGACCTTTTAAGTCTTTCGAGGAAGTTAAAACCTTTACATTTACAAAAGGTAATGGAGTCAACAGCAGAGCACTAGAGGCATTAAGAGTTATTGGTGCTGCTACATTTCCAGATAATCCAAGAAACGATAATGAAATTCGTGAAAACCTATATGAGTATTTAGGTTTGCCAGAATTTACACAAACAGTTCCTTCGCATTATCATGCTTTTATCAATCAAGTAGAAGACTTTGAAGAAAAAGGATCGTTTATTCTTATGGGAATGGTAAAAGGAATTAAACGAGGAAAAGGTTGGTCTCGTGTTGAAATATTAGACAAAACAGGAAGTATTGGTGTATTTGATGAAGAACAAACCACAATTGAGGCTGGACGAAGTTATATTGCACTCTGTTCTGATAACAGAATTGTTAGTGCTGTTCCTGTGGACGAGATAAAAGGATCTGATTCTGCTTTAGTTAAATTCTTAAACTACAGGATGTTGCCATATAAGGATGACGAATTATTTGTGGTATCCTTTAAACCTAGGATAACGAAAGCAGGGAAAAAGATGGCTTCTCTAACTCTAGCAGACACATCTAGAGAACTTCATCCAGTAACAGTATTTCCTACTGCATTTGCTAAAGCATATATGAAGATTGAAGAAGGACACGCATATAAATTTGAATTAGGTAAAACTAAAGACGGTACAGTAATATTGGAGGATATAAATGTCGGTTAGTCTTGAAGATGTATTAGCACAACTAAATCCTAAATTAAGAAAGAGCATTCTTGTAGGAGATGAAGTTCCTAAAACAGAATATGCTACAACTCCAAGTTTTGGACTAAACCGTGCATTAAATGGTGGATTACCGTATGGCAGACAAGTTCTTGTTTGGGGTAGCAAGTCAAGTGCAAAATCATCTTTATGCCTTCAAACAATTGCATTAGCACAAAAAGAGGGAAAGGTATGTGCATGGATAGATGCAGAAATGTCATACGACAAAGATTGGGCAGAAAAGTTAGGTGTAGATACTTCAAAATTAATTGTTTCACAAGCAAGAACTATTAATGAAATGGTAGATGTTGGAGTAAATCTAATTGAGGCTGGAGTTGACATAATTGTTGTTGACTCAATTACTTCTTTGCTTCCAGCAATTTATTTTGAAAAAGATTCATCAGAATTAAAGCAATTAGAAAATACAAAACAAATTGGTGCAGAGTCTCGTGACTTCAGCAATGCTTGGAAAATGCTCAACTATGCAAATAATAAGGTTAAGCCAACATTGTTAATTCTTATTTCTCAATCCAGAAATAACATTAATGCAATGTATACAAGCCAACAACCAACTGGTGGTCAGGCTACTAAATTTTATTCATCAACTGTAATAAAACTGTTTTCATCTGAATCAGATAATCAGGCATTGAAAGGAAAAATATATGTTGGTGACAAGGCTATTGAAGAAAAGATTGGTAGAAAGATTAGATGGGAACTCCAGTTTTCCAAAACCTCTCCTGCATTTCAGTCTGGCGAGTATGATTTCTATTTTAGAGGCGATAACTTGGGCATTGATGGGGTCGCTGATCTTGTTGACACTGCTGAACTTGTTGGCATAGTTGAAAGAACTGGCGCATGGTATTTACTTCCAGATGGCTCAAAAGTTCAGGGTAGAGAGGGATTTGTTAATCGTGTAAGAGAGGATCTTGATCTACAAAAAATGATTAAGGATAAAATAGGTGAGTAAATATACCATTTACGAAGGAAAATTTCCTTGTAAAATTTGTAAAGAAGAAGTAAAAACTCTTCGTCTTTATGCAGATACTGGAATGTCTTCTTGGATGTGTTCTAAAAAACATTTATCTGAAAGTCAATTATTTAAAGTAGGATATAAAAAGGCTAAAAGACATGAGTGAAAAAAATGAAAGCAAAAGGATAGGTGCAAAACAACACAAAAATTCTGGTAGAAATACTCATAAAGGTGACGCCACCTGGAATAACTTTACAGTAGATTTTAAAGAAGTTGGAAAATCATTTACAATCAATAAGGACGTATGGGCAAAAGTGGTAACAGATGCTATTAAAAATGGTAATGACCCAGCAATTATTGTTATTATTGGAGATGGAAACAATAAGATTAGATTGGCTATAACTGAATTTGCTATATTAGAACAACTAGTGGATGGTGTATAATAGATATATGGAAACAATGGAACAAATAGAAAATATTATAGTAGACAATGTTTTAAGTGATGAAGATATAAAAAATATTTATGATATAGTCAATTCTACAGATTTTGAGACAACTATTGTTCAACGCTCAATGGGGCATAGAGCATATCTCGTATCTTTGGGAGAAGACATAAGGCTTAAACTTGAAAAAACAATTCAAGATATATATGGACAAGACTGGATCTTAAACGCATATCAGTTTGCAAGATATACCACCGAATGGGGATATCAATTAAAACTATATCCACATTTTGATGACGCTTTTGAAGATCATAAACTAACTTTTGATGTTCAAATAAAAGGAACAAAGCCATGGCCAATAGTTATAGAAGGAAACCCTATAACATTAAAAAATAATCAGGGATTGGTGTTTTCAGGTACAGATCAAATACACTGGCGTGAGTATTTAGATTTTGACAGCAATGATTATTTTGATATGATTTTTTGTCATTTTACTAAAGTAAATGATCCAAGAGGAAAAGTTACCAAAGAGTGGATCGATAAAATGTCAATTAAAGAAAAATATTGGAAAGAAAAGTGCAATATTCCTGAAGAGGCCATAGAGTTATGAATGATACAGTTTCAAATCAAACAACATTAGAAATGATTAATGGTCTTTCAGAAATATCAGATTATATGGAAGATGAAGAACTTACTGTTGCGCTAACTACAATAGCCAAATTAATATTGAAGCCAGATATTCCTATGAATGTTGCTACATTAGAGATAGTAAGATTACAGGCTATAGCATCAAAAATGTCATTAAGGGCAACTTGGATGGCAAATGTTGACAAGTCTAATAGAAATAAAAAAAATTTATATTATACAGCAGCAGAATCTATCAATAATCTTGTTTCTGCACTAAAATATATAACTAGATGATATCTGATATAATTAACTAAAATTAAGGATAAAAAATGACAAAAAATTTATTACAGCAAGTTATGATAAAAGATGCAGGTAAAAAGAAAAGTAATTATCCAGAAGAGGATACTAGTTTTATAGAGGGCTTAATTCAAAAAATAGAGTCTGGATATCTTACAAAAACAAAACCAAGGTTTAGTAAAAAAACAAACTTTTCTGCATCAGCGCTAACATATGGTGCTGGAGAATGTCCAAGATATTGGTTCTTGGCTTTTGATGGGCAGGTTCATCATGATAATTCAGATGCATATGGTGTTGCAAACAGAACAAATGGAACGTTAGGCCATGAAAGAATTCAAGAAGCAATCAAAGACGCTGGCCTTCTTGATGAAACAATGGAGATGGATACAATCCCACGTAAGTATAATAAGCAGACTCATCCAGCAATGGAGTTTAGAGTTAAAACAGAAGACCCTCCTTTTGATGGTTACGGCGACGTTATGCTTAACTATAATGGAGAAAGACTAGTTGGTGAAATTAAAACAATTACTAACGAAGGATTTGAATATAAAAAGAATAGCAGAAAGCCTAAGATGGGTCATCTTATGCAGTTGCTAATATATATGAAGGTTTGGAAAATTGGTAAAGGCGTAATGATTTATGAAAATAAAAATAATCATGAGTTATTAACTTTACCTGTAGTAGTAAATGATCATTACCGTCGGTGGGTAGACCAGGCATTTGATTGGATGAGGGAAGTTTATAAGGCTTGGCAGGAAAGAAATTTGCCACAGAAGCCTTATAGGTCAAACTCTAAAATTTGTAAAGTATGTCCAATTCAAAAAGCATGTGCTGAAGCAGAGACAGGGGTAATTAAACTTAGACCTCTGGAGTTGCTAGAAGATGAAAAATTGTAAATGGTGTGATCATAATTTTGAATCATTAATTTCTTATCAAATATATTGTTCTGAAAAGTGTAGAGATTCTGCTACTAAAGAAAAAATAGCACAACGATATATACAAACTAGAAGACAGAAAAGAAAAGGAAAGAATCGTGTTTGTAAGAAATGTAATGAAAAACTTTCTATATACAATGACGATCCATTATGTACAAAATGTAACATTAACCCAAATCAGGTTAAAAGAGCATTGAAAGATATAAAAAATAAAACAAATGATAAACGAAAATAATTTACCTATTACAATTTGTTCTATTGATGCAAGTACAACTAGTCTTGCATTTGCATTGTTTAATGCACAAGAAAAAACATTAGGCGTTGTCGGTAAAATAAAATTTGATGGCAAAAATATTTATGAAAAAGTTATGGATGCTGGTAAAAAAACAAAAGCATTTTTTGATTACTATGGGGGGTTTGAGGCAATTGTAATTGAGCATACAGTGTTTATGAATAGTCCTAAAACTGCTGCAGATCTTGCGTTAGTCCAAGGAGCCATACTTGGAGCAGCAGGTCAATCAGCAACAACAATAATAGGAAAGGTATCTCCAATTACCTGGCAAAATTATATTGGTAATAAAAAATTAACTAAAGAAGAGCAGTTAACTATAAGATCTAAAAATCCTGGAAAATCAGATTCTTGGTATAAAACATATGAGCGTAACTTTAGAAAAGAAAGAACAATGAAATTAATAGATATTATTTATGACAGAACTATTAATGATAATGATGTTGCAGACGCATGTGGAATAGGTCATTGGGCTGTAAATAATTGGGAAAAGGCTGTTGGATTTGACAAGGAGTGACTATGGGTGCTAAACTGTATACAAATGAACTATGGCTTAAAAAAAGATATCATATTGATAAAAAATCTCCAGAGGCTATAGCAAAAGAATGTGGGGTTAGCGTGGAAACTATTTATGTATACCTTGCTAAATTTGGGCTAAGGAAGTCAAAGCGATGAATCCAGTATTTTCAGATGTCAATAATTTTAGATGTGATGACTTATACTTGCTTACAGTAGGCACATCTGCTGGCAAAGAGATATATGAATCTTGTCATGAAATTGCACATATGCTTATTAAAAAGAACATAGCATATGGAAATTCTGCATTAGAGCCAGTTCGTATTTTTAGTAGAGCAGACGCAAGAGAACAACTACATGTTCGTATTGACGATAAGTTAAGCAGAATAATGAAGGGCACATCGTATGTCGGAGATAATGATATTGATGATCTTATCGGTTATCTTGTTTTATTAAAAATAGCAAAGGCAAAAGAATTAGAAAGAAGAGAGGCCTATGGTCATGTCGACTGAAGAAGACTTAGTTAAACATTTGGATGAAATAAACGTCGTAGTTGGAGAATATCTAAAAGGAAATGATCCTACAAAAATTTCTAAAGATCTTGCAATACCACGCACTCGTGTAGTACAACATATCAATGAGTGGAAAGTTATGGCTTCAGCAAATGATGCAATTCGTGCTCGTGCTAAAGAGGCCCTTGCAGTTGCAGATACACATTATAATAAATTAATTGCAAAGTCTTACGAGGTGATTGATGAGGCATCATTAACTAATAATCTTGGGGCAAAGACCCAAGCAATTAAACTAGTTATGGATATTGAGTCTAAGAGAATTGATATGCTACAAAAAGCAGGTTTGCTTGAGAATAAAGAACTTGCAGAAGAGATGCTACAAATAGAAAAAAAGCAAGAAGTGCTTATGGCAATTTTAAGGGATATTGCTTCTGAGTACCCACAGATTCGTGATGAGATTATGCGTAGACTTTCTGATGTTGCCAAAAAGGACGAAGTGATTACAATTGTCCACAATGTTTGATGATTTTTTAGAAGCGCTTGCTGATAATAATTTTGAAGAAACTCCAGTAGATGCAAAAACATTTGTAGAGTCTCTAGATTATTTAGGTCAGCCAGGATTATCAGATATTCAATATAATATTGTTGAAGCAATGAGTCAAATATATAGAAAAGAAGATCTTCAATCAATTATGGGAGAAGAAGAAGGTGCAAGGTACTATGAAAAATATACAAAAAATGAAATCATTTTACAACTTGGCAAAGGTAGCGGTAAAGATTTCACCTCTACTGTGGCTTGTGCTTATATTGTATACAAACTACTTTGTCTTAAAGACCCTGCAAAGTACTTCGGAAAACCATCTGGAGACGCTATAGATTTAATTAATGTTGCTATTAATGCACAACAAGCAAAAAATGTTTTCTTTAAAGGCTTTAAATCAAAGATTGAGAGGTCACCTTGGTTTGCTGGTAAGTATGAAGCAAAAGTTGACTCTATTAGTTTTGATAAGTCAGTAACTGTTTATTCTGGACACTCAGAACGTGAATCTCATGAGGGTTTAAATCTTTTACTTGCAGTTCTTGATGAGATCTCTGGGTTTGCATCAGAAGTTGCAACTGGAAATGAACAAGGAAAGACTGCAGATAATATATATAAAGCGTTTCGTGGCTCAGTAGATTCTAGATTTCCTGATCTTGGAAAGGTAGTTCTTCTTTCATTCCCACGATATAATGGAGACTTTATTTCTGAACGATATGAAGCAGTAATTGCTGACAAAGAAGTAGTAACAAAGAGCCATAGATTTATTATTAATCCACTATTGCCAGAAGACGATAAGGATAATTGGTTTGAAATTACATGGGATGAAGATCATATAAAGTCTTATAAGTATCCTGGAGTATTTGGTTTAAAAAGACCCACATGGGAAGTTAATCCAACTAGAAAGATTGATGATTTTAAGATTGCTTTCATGACAGATCTTGGCGATGCAATGATGCGTTTTGCTTGTGTCCCTACATATGCCTCTGATGCATTTTTTAAGCAGGCAGACAAAGTAAGAGCCTGTATGAGCATTAGAAATCCTCTTGATACTTTTAGAAGGTTTGAAGAAAACTTTAAACCAGATCCAGAAAAGATTTATTTTGTTCATGCTGATCTTGCACAAAAGCATGACAAGTGTGCAGTAGCAATTGCACATGTTGAGAAGTGGGTTAACGTTCAAGTAATTAAAGACTATGAACAGATATCCCCAGTAGTAGTTGTTGACGCTGTAGCATGGTGGGAGCCAAAGGTAGAGGGTCCAGTAAATCTGTCTGAGGTAAAGCAATGGATACAAAACCTACGCAGACTTGGATTTAATATAGGTTTAGTAACATTTGACAGATGGCAGTCATTTGATATTCAAAATGAATTACAGGCGGTAGGCATGAGAACAGAAACTGTGTCTGTTTCCAAGAAACACTATGAGGATATGGCTATGCTTGTATATGAAGAAAGACTTGCTATGCCTGCCATCGAACTTTTGTTTGAGGAATTAACAGAACTTAAGATTATGAAAAATGATAAGGTAGATCACCCACGTAAAAAATCAAAGGACTTGGCTGATGCTGTGTGTGGCTCTATTTTCGGTGCTATTTCTCATACCCCTAGAGATCAAAACCTTGAAGTTGAAGTTCATACATTTAAGGATAAGCCACGCAGAATTGACACGCTTCCTGAGAACGTGATACAATATAAGCCTAGTCAAATAGAAGACATAAAAGACTATTTGGATAGACTAAAAACAATATAAATAAAATGAATATACAAGGAGAAAAATGAATTCATTAAAGAAAATCGCTCTAGCCGTGGTTGCAGCCATGACTACCGCAACAATCGTGGCTTCGCCTGCAAGCGCAGCCGTAATGACAGTCGCTGTATCACTTGACGGAACTGCTAATACAACAGCATCCGCAATTGCTACACCTGCATCATTGCCAGTACCAGCAGACAACACAGTTGACGCTGCTGACGCACTCAAGTTTGTTGCAACAGTTGATACAGGAACATCAGTAACTGTAGCAACAACAAATGCAACAATTGTTTCTGCATTGCACACATCTGCTGCACCAGTATCTGCATCATCAGGATCTTCATCTTTGACAATTGCAACTGGAACAGGAACAACTGCAACATTTTGGGTTTATACAAAGACAACTGCAATTGGTACTGTAACAATTACCAATCAGGGAACAACCCTAACATATTATGTACAAGGAACTGCAGGAAAGATTAACACTCTTGCACTTTCTGCTGCTGATGCGGGAACAACTTCAAGCGTTGTAACTGCAACAGTAACAGCAACAGACGTATTTGGTAACAAGGTATCAGGTAAGGGTCTAACAGCACTTGTTGTTGGTGGAACTCTTGATACAACTACTGCTACAACTGGCGCTACTTTGACTAACTTTGGTCAAGCAGACTTCAAGGTAACACTGCCAACAACTGGTTCTTCAACCCTTGTTGTATCTGTTACAAACTCATCTGATGTTGCATCTGTTGTAACAGGTTTCAACACAGTAACTTCAAGCGTAGTCAAGACAATCACAGTTCGTGATCTTCTTGGAGAACTTGCTGCTGAAAAGGCTGCTAAGGATGCTGCTATTGCTGCTAAGGCTGCAGTAGATGCTGCTCTTGCTAAGGCTGTAGCAGACGCTGCTACTGCTGCTGCTAAGGCTACTGCTGATGCTGTTGCTGCTAAGGCTGCTGCAGATGCTGACAAGGCTGCTGCTGTAAAGGCAGAAGTCGATAAGGCTGCTGCTGCTGCAAAGGTTGCATCAGATGCAAGCGCTTCTAAGGATGCAGAAATTGCAAAGTTAAAAGCAGACCTTGCTACTGCAATTAAAGGAATTGCAGATACAAAGAAGATTGCAAATGCTGCAATTGCATTAGCAAACAAGTCATTGCCTAAGAGCAAGAGACTACCTTTGATTAAGTAATTAATACTTAAAAAGATTGGGAGTCAGGAAACTGGCTCCCTTTTCTTTTATAATAAAATGATATAATCATCTTATTATTTGTTGGAGGAAAGGAAAATAAAAAGACTAATACGCATAGCACTAGCCAGTTTCTTGGCCTTTGGTTGGCTTATAGTGGCTCCTACAGAGGCTAACTCTGATGATCCAATAGCAATTGCTGCCCAAGAAATACAAGACCTTAAAGACAGCGTAGAAGATCTTAATTATAAAGATGAGTTTAATAATTTAATAAATATAGCAGAAGAAAAATATAATGATGCCATACAGGCTAAACAAGATAGAGATAATGCATACGATATATATGACTCTGCGGTAATAACAGAAGCCACGGCAGTTGAAGAAAAAACATTAGCCCAATCAGCAGTAGATGGACAAACAGTAACAGTTGCTACAGCATTACAAGATAAAAATGATGCACAAGACGCCTTAGATATAGCCAATTTAAATGTTCAAACAACACAAGCAGCAATTTCAAATGCTGGTAATTCAGGATTACAATATACAGTATATTATCTTACAAGAGGGTTTGGTGGAGTAGCAATTCCAAGCGGTGTTATATGTACTGGAGTTTGGAATTCAAATTCAATGCAGCCACCAGTATGCGGTAGATATGAAGATTTTATAGTTAAATTTACTGGAACCATTACTGTTCCCTCTCATTGGACCTCAACATATTTTGCAGGGTATACAGATGATGGATTTAAAATGTATATTAATGGACAACTTGCAGTAAATAACTGGGTGGAACAGGGAGTTAGATGGAGTTCGTACTCTCCAGTTTATGATGTTAGCCAAGATAAAACTTTAGATGTAGAAATTTGGTGGTATAACGGAGGAGGCCCAGGATACTATCATCTTGGATGGGCAATTCCTGGAGGTTGGACTGGAGCAGGTTGCGATTATACTGGTGGATGGGGGGTAGGATTTAGTTGTAATCTTAATACATTTTCATATGGATCTGGTGCAACACAAGCACAAATAGATGCATATAATGAGGCAGTATCAGCACAACAAACAGCACAAAACAATTATAATAATAAACTTAGTACATATAATTCTGAAGTTCAAAACCTCACAACATTAAATCAAAACCTAACAACCGCTACACAAAACCTAACAACAGCACAACAAAACCTAACAGATGCTTTGGCTGCAAAAAATAATGCTATTTCTGTTTATAATCAAGCAATTATTGATATGGATAATGCAATACAAAATGCTTGGGATTATTATGATGAGCAATTAGAAAGAGAAATACAAATTGCTATTGCTCAGGCAGCAGCAAATGCTGCAGCGAATCAACCAACACCTGTAGCAAGTCCAGACCCTGAGCCAACTGTAGAACCAACTCCAGAGCCAACCGTAGAGCCAACACCTGAACCTACAGTAGAACCAACCCCTGAACCTACACCAGAACCAGAACCAACTCCTGAACCTACAATAGATCCAACTCCAGAGCCAGAGCCAACACCAGAACCAGAACCAACTATAGAGCCTACGCCAGAGCCTACTACTGATCCAACTCCTGAACCTACTCCTGGACCTGAACCAACACCAGAGCCAACCCCTGAAATAGATGATGAAATAAAAGAATTAATTCCTGAAAAGGGTACAGGAACAGCAGAAGATTTATCTGGAGTTATTGCTAATCTTACAAGCAAAGATAATAAGTTAGTTACACTTTCACCTGAGCAAGTGGCAGCAGTTAGCCAAACCCTTAAGTCTTTGACCCAAGAAGCAAAGGCAGAGGTAGCGCAAGACTTAGGTATCAAGGCATCAGAAGTTGAAAAGATTGCAGAGGCAATGAAGTCTGATCCAGAAATTGCTACAGCGTTTGTAGAGTTTGAAAGCAGAGCAGCAGAAGCGGGGGATTCAGCAATGCCATTTACATTAGCAGACGCTATCACTGAAGTACAAACAGAAGCGTTTTTAGCAGACCCACTTGGGACATTAACAGATATAGATTTTGAAAAAGTACTAAGTCCTACAGAATGGGGTAAGGATATGACAGATGATCAAAGAGAGAAGGTTCAAGAGGTAGTCATTCCTGTTATTTTGGTAGGAAATATTGTTAGTTCAGTTATGTCACTAAGGAGGTTATAATATGAACATGATTAAAAGGATAATTAAGGGGCTTCTTAAGTGGTTTAAGGCTGCTGTAATTGAGAGTATTGCCCAAATATTCACCATTCTTGGCTTCTTTATTGCTTGGCTTACCCTTACAGGTACCGCCCAGCAGGTAGTGGGGGTAGCCACATTAATATCAATAGCCCTATGGCTTATTACCATCCCTCTTCGTGAAGATAAAGAATAATATATTGGTATAATGCTAATATGAGAATTCGTCATATTTTACTATCGTGTATACTTGTATTAGGCCTTAGTGGCTGTGGGTATGACGGTCACTATCGTTATCCTTGCCAGGATCCAGCAAACTGGGAAAAGGCAGAATGTAATCCACCATTGTGTGAGGCTACAGGAACTTGTACAAAAGACTTGATAGGAAAACAGGATGAGTAAGCAAAGATTAACACCGCAAGATCTTGATGCACGACTAAAGTTTATTCTTGGTTGTACGCTAGGAGCAATTTTATTATTTACAGCATTAGGAATTTTATATGCTCTTATATTTGTAACACAACCAATTGAAGCACAATCAGAAAATGATAAGATGTTCTTTAATGTGCTTGGATCAGTTGCTACATTTATTACAGGAACACTCGCAGGTTTGTTAATTGGACAGAGTGGTGCTAAAGATATTATGCAAGCACAGATGGATAATAAAAAAGTAGATTCAGAAATTAGAATGGCAGAAGATAAACTTGATGCAGAGTTAGATGAAGTAAGAGCAAGACTCGCTGCCAAGCCAGACGGTGCAATGCCAGCAGAGCAACCAGTAGATACTAATTGGGATAAGGAGTAAGCGATGGCACAAGATGATTTTCCAGTACCAGCAGCAACAGAAAAGGCTCCGCAAGGAACTGCTGCTCGTCTTATTCAAGTTGCTAAATCTCAAGTAGGATATATCGAAGGTCCTAAAGATAATGAAACAAAATACGGTGCATATACAAAGGCAAACTTTCAACCATGGTGTGGATCATTTGTTAATTGGTGCGGTAATGAGGCTGGCGTAAAGATTCCTAATACTGTTTACACTCCAGGTGGTGCACAGGCATTTAAGAAGGCTGGTGCATGGATTGATGGAGATTTAGCAGATCCAGAACCAGGAGATATAGCCTATTTTGATTTTCCTTCAGACGGTGTAGATAGAATCTCACATGTTGGTATTGTTATTGAAGATAACGAAGATGGAACTGTTTGGTGCATTGAAGGAAATACTTCTTCAAACAAGAAGGGTAGCCAAAGAAATGGTGGAGAATGCTGTAAACAACTTCGTGCTTATAAGAAAAATAAAGCAGGGGTTATGGTTTCTATCGTAGGTTTTGGACGTCCTAAATTTAAAGGGGCATCAAAAACATCTGAAATAACATCAGATGCTGCTAAGACTTCTAAGCCTAAACCAAATAAAATAAAAACTTGTCCAGCATGTGGACAAGATATAAAATAGTTGACACATTTTCATCTTAATGATATACTGATATAAACTATCAGAAAGGCTACCATGACTTGTATAGCAGTTGTGCGTGATAAAGTAAATAATAAAATATGGATGGCAGGAGATCGTGGTGTCTCTGATGACAATGTCATTAATGTTTGTTCAAGTCCTAAAATTTGGAAAAAAGAGGGATATCTATTTGGGTATGCTGGATCGATGGATGGGGATAGGATAAAGCATTTATTTGTTCCGCCTCAGCCAGAACCTAGAGTGAACATAGATAAGTTTATGTATAGTAAATTTTTAAAAGCACTTAGAACTTTTTATGAAAACTGGTGGGTAGACACTTCGCCATCATCTGATTTTGGAATGATTATCTGTGTTCGTGGAAAGATATATGAACACAATGCTGGCGATATGTCATTAACACAGTATGAACAAGATTATTTAGCAATGGGATCTGGAGGAGATCTAGCACTTGGATCATTATATTCAACACAAAAACAAAAAGATTCAAGAAAAAGGGCGGTACTTGCAGTAAATGCTGCCATTAATCATTCTATGTCCTGTAAAGGTCCTATTGACATCCTAAGCATTTAAAGGTATACTAAATATATGAATCATATGGGTATGGAAGACCTGTCTCCAGAGGAACAGGAATTTAGTATTTGGTTACAAAACGGCATCGAAAGAGGCTGGATTAGTGATCCTTATTGCCACACACATGACGGTGGCTATCAGTATATGAGTGAAGAAGAATTAGAAGAATGGGAAGCAGGAGGCGACCCATGTGAACATGTTTTGAGGATATTCATATAATGAAAAAAATTTTTATAATTCTTGTTTTAATTTTTGGCATAACTCCAGCGCATGCAAATAATGGCAAAGATGCTACAGGAGATCCAAAAGTAGTAGCACTAATTCATTGGAATTCAGATAATACACAAGGCTGTTCGGGAGCATTAGTGGCCCCTCGTATTGTTTTTACAGCAGCACACTGCCTTTCAAGAATGCCAAAAAGTGGTAAATGGCAGCCAGACTATGACACAGAATTACCAGTTTCTGGTATGTTATCTGATAAAACTCCAATGTGGGTTTTATCCCCTGGCGAAAAAGTATATTTAGAAAATAATAAGCCAAATATAAATAGAGTAAAGGTTATTGCTCAATTTGCTTCAACAGAATACAAAGATTCTGGCTGTTTAAATAATGATAAAAGTTTATGTCATGGCTCTATAAATGATTTTGGTGTTTTAATTCTTGAAAAACCACTAGGAAATTCTTATTTTAAATATGCTTCAAAAGAAATTGTTCAGGAAATGGTTTTAAATAAATCAAAAATGTTAGCATTGGGATACGGAAGAAGTTCTGGTAATGATATTCAACCTAATCCAAATTTTATGGAAGTAACAGCAAACACTAAAGTTATGATTCAAAATAATAGTTTCTGTATTCTTACTAACAATAAATATTGTGAAGGATCTAATTTGGTTGTACATGCTAAAAATAAAGTTGGCGAACATTGGGGTGGAGGAGATTCTGGAAGTCCCCTATGGTATTTTTATCAAAACGAATGGCTTTATGTAGGAGCGATGAGTGGATCTGCTGGTTGTTCAGCAGAACATTATCCTAATGGCCCAACATGCCGAGATAAGTGGTGGAATGAAAATGGTTATGGAGAATACTGGACGGCTTTTTCTTATAATGAAGTAATCTTAAAAGCAGAACTATTTCTAAAAACTCAAGAAGATAATGAAAATAAAACAAAAGAAAAACTATTGCCAAACCCTGAAATACAAAAACAAACAAATATAGGTAAACAACTTAAGTGCAAACATAATAAAAGAAATATTATTATGAGCATAAAAGGAAAAAAATGTCCTAGTGGATACTCTTTTTATAATGGATAAAATTAATAATTTAGACGAAAATGTTTTTATTATAAAAAATTTTTTAAGCAATGATGAGTTTGATGATGCATTGCGTGGAGATTTTAATCTTATTAAATTAAAAATTTCAAATATATTTAATAATCAATACTCAGTCAAAGGTTCTGGAAGAATTAGAGTTCTTAGTGTTGGAGAGTTTATGGAACCACATTCAGACCAGCACAAAGATAGTTGTAAGTGTGGATATTGTTCTTTAGGGCATAATAATAAAAAAATATATGCTGCCGTTATATATTTAAATGATGACTATTCTGGAGGAGAAATATTTTATACTAATAAAAATATTAAACATAAGCCATCAGCCAATAGTTTAATTTGTCATCCAGCATCAGAAGAATATACACATGAGGTTTTGCCAGTCCTTACTGGAGAAAGAAAATCAATTTCATTCTTTTTAACTGATGGTGTATAATAAATAAATATGACTTTTAAAATAAAAAACAATATATCTGGATCAGAATTTTGGGTAGATTCTGAATTTTTAAATTTTCCAGAGTTAGAAGAACAATCTTTTATACCAAGTAAGTGGTCTTGTTATAATAAAATAGGAGATGACTATGATAATAAAATTATTAAGCCTGTTAATAAATATGTACTAGAACTTTATCCAAAACCAGAAATTATACAAAAAACAAATAATAAAATAGTTTTAAGACAAAAGACACATGCTGAGATATGGGTTGAGCCATTAAAACGTTATTCAGAAGAAACTCTTTATGCATTAGATAAATGTCATCAAAGACAGTTTTATCCATCTAGTTTTAAAATTTTTTCAGAGGAGTGTTTTTTGGCAACGTATAGATTTTATATGCCATGGTTTCCTGACTTAAGAACAAACATATTTTTTAAAAATATAGAAGACGAATTCTCTCCGTTTAAAGTTAAAAATGATGCAGTTGTTTTTTATCCCCCAGAAAAAAATGATAAATATGTTAACACATGCTTTATACATTTTAATATTAAAAAAAATGGACCACACATGAAAGACGATAGGTATGGTATCATAGATATAGGATCTCCAATGTATGACATGGAGTTAAAGTTGGATGAAGACATAATAGAAAAGATTGCTAATGAGTATGAATGAAGAAGAGTATCAGCAAATATCTTTTATTGGGCATAAAAGAGAAGGATATCCAGAGCCAGAGCCTTCTTATAAAAAAATACCACAATGGTACAGAGATTTAGCAAAACATGGCACTAGCAATGATTTAGCGGACTTAGACCCAATTAATGATAGAGGTGGCGACGGATCAAATGTTTCTACAAAATTGTGTATGCCATTTTTTGATGCAATGGCATTAGGATATCAGTATCCTTTAGAAGATGACTTAACAGTAACATTAGACAAAAACGGTAAACCTAAACTTAGTTGGTCAAAAGATTTTATGTTAATTGATAAAAGACCAACTGTGGATATGGCAGTACCAAAAGATGTACACCCTATACATTTTGGAATAAAAATGCATTGGTTTTATGAAACACCTCCAGGGTATTCTTTATTGATGACCAATCCAATTAATAGGCCAGACCTCCCATTCTGGACCCCAACAGGGATTGTCGATTCTGATATATGGGGTTTACCAATCTTTATGCCTTTTTTTATAAAAAGAGACTTTGAAGGGGTAATAAAGTCTGGGACACCTGTTTTTCAAATGATACCTATCAAAAGAGAACAGTGGGAGATGTCGTTTGACACATCCAAGGAGTCTATAGAAAAACATGATCTAAGATCAGAAAACAGAAGATCGCATATTACAGCACATTATCGTAAATTTGCGTGGAGAAAAAAAGAATATAGATAGATGTAGTATAATGTATAAAGACCAAAATGAATGGAGACAATATGATTGGCACTGATAATTTCAAAGAACATAAATTTTTTGAAAAATATTTAAATAATGATTTAAATGATTTACAACAATTCTTAGAAAAAAAATATGAACTAATTACTTCGGCACGATTAAGAGGGGTCGAAGAGTTAGGGGATAAGGATCTAGCCTGGACTTCTTCTGGAAGTATATCTACCGTTAAGTGGCAAGAATATAATGTTTTTCAACTATATCATCCTGGAATTTATAATTTATTTAATGCAATTTCTAACACCATGAAAGAGGCATGCGAATACTATGGTATAGATTTTGAAAAAGAAAAATATTATGTACAGGGATGGTTCAATATAAATAATAAAGATACTGGCAAACTAGATTGGCATGATCATGGAGATGGCTTTGCGCCAAGATTTCATGGATATTATTGTGTAAATGCAGAGCCTTCATCTACATATTATAAATTATTTAACGATGATAATAAAGTAGTTGAAAATATTAATAAAAATAATAGAATGATCATATCTGAAATGGGGCATCCACATGCAATGGGTGACTGGTCTTGGAGTGGTCCAAGAATAACCATAGCGTATGACATAATGCCAATTAAGTTGTTGATCGAAAATAATCTTACAATTGAGCAACACTGGATTCCGTTACTATGAACACAATAGATGTTTTTATTTATGGATATAAAAGTAAACTTTTACCAGAGTCTGCTAGATCAATTTTAGAAAATCAAAGCGGCAACTATCAAATAAATATAAAAGTTTATGATCAAATAAATTTAAACAGAAATGAAAAATTTAGTAATATTTCTTATACGCATATTTTTTGGGATGATGTCAGATCTAAATTTTTATTTTTAGAAAATGAAATAAAACAATCAAATGCAGAATATTTTTTGTTTATTGATGGTGCAACCATATTTCAAAAAAATTGGGATATGGAATTAGTTATGGGGCATGGAGGTAACAATGTTATTTTTTCTGGTAGACATAAAATAAATTTTAATAAAAATAATATTTATAAATTTTATTCAGAATATACAAGGTCAGATCTTTCTTCAACAGAAATTACTAATTGGATAGTTAAAGATTTTGTTTTTATGAAAACAGAATTATTCAAGCAATTTCCATCTATATCTAGATTAAAGTATAGAGGATACGAAGAGGTATATTCTTTTTATGCTGCAGGAAAAAATATTCCAATTTTTGCAATCGCAACAGCGTGGGCAGAAAACCATGAAGTTCCTATCGATAGTTTTGACTATCTTCCTTTTTCAATAAATAGTGGCTACAATGAATTAATCGATAACATTAAAGGTAATAATGAAATATTTTTAAAAAATCTAGATGGAGTTAAAAACCTATCAGAATTTCATTCATATGACTTTACTTTATTGTCCAAGGTCCCATTTATTCAAAATGACATAGAGTATGATCCAAGAATGGACCTAGACAATATGGATGGAGAACGCTTTCATAATGTTATTAAATCAATATATTAGATATATGGTATAATGAAAAAGGAGGAAAAATGATTACACAACCAGTAGTAATAGAAAATTTCATAGATCCAAAAGATGCTGAAGTTCTTCTAAAAGAAATGTCTAGTCCATCTGAGATAAACCCTTATCCTAATTACTATAAGACTAGATTTGGAGGAACTGGATATCCATATAATAAAACAGTTATTGAGTTGCACAAAAAATATTCTTTGTTATCAAATAAAGTACATCAAGAATTAAATCCAGAAGAAACAAAAGAAATTAAAACATTCAAGGCTTTTGGTTCAACGTGGACTTCTGGTCAATACGGCCTTCCACATATTGATGATCAATATCCAGAAGAATTTATAGAATATAGCACAGTCATTTACTTAAACGATGAATTTACTGGAGGGAATATATTTTTCCCAGCACTGTCATATGAGTATGTACCTAAAAAATATTCAGGGGTATTCTTTTTAAGTAAAGGAAATCTATGGAAACATGGAATTACGCCAGTAGAAAGTGGAACCAGGTCAACATTGTTGTACATGCATACGACACAAACAGAGCATAAGGATGGATTTGTTATTATAGATCCAGACCTAAACTAGGAGAGAAATGGTTAATTTTAGAAATACTACATTTGCAATGCTAGAGAATCATCCAGATCAATCATCTATTGACTGGAAGTTTTGTACAAGAGACAACTATCTTAAGTTTGAGGAAATATTTCGTAAAAATGTGCTCTTCTTTGATCCATTTTTAGTAGAAGGGTTTTTTGAAAAACCTGACTTTGAAGAATTAAAAGGTATCTTAGAATCAAAAGATGTGCGTGAAATTGCTTATACTAAGCAAATGAATAAATGGGAAGATGCGGTTGAAATCCCTCAATATTTTTTTGATAAGGCGATTAAACGTACACAAGACCTTCTAGGCACCAACGATGTAGAGTTAGGATATTATCTATATGCTCATCATCAAATTACTGCTGAAGGACGCAAGCCATTCCTACAGGTTCATCTAGACTGGTCTCCAGGCTGCTACATGGTTGATCTTCATATCGGTGGTAATCGTGATTGGGGCTTTGTTGCTCACGATAAAGAGTTTATTACCAAGCCAAACGATGCAATTATTGTACAGCCAGAACTAGACTTTCATTATCGTCCAGCATGGAATTCAGACGATCCAAATGAAAACTACAAAGTTTTATTTTTCCATCTTGTTCGTAAAGATCATTGGAAAAATTTATATGGAGATGGCTTTATTAAAGATGCAGACTTCTTAGCATTTCAGAATCAGAGATTGCATATATGGCAAGAACTTTATGTTAATCATGTAATATCAGTTCCTGGTCTACCAGCCCCAGTATTTAGTTCTGATGATGACTTAACAGAAGATGATAAAAGAATTTTTAATGTAGAAAAAAGGGTGGAAATGTAATGTTTACTTATGAAAAACTAGGAGATGGATTAATATATTATAAAAATATAATGCAGGATCCATATAAAATAATTGAAGATATAGAATTACTAAATAACAAAGTTATTGAAGACTTAGAGAACAGGGTTGCTGGAGCAGAAGAAAGTTCTGCAAAGCCTTGGCATAATTGGGATCATGATCAGGACGATATGCATTTACATTTTTGTAAACAAAGATGGCTACCAAGATCAGAAGATATGTCAAAAGATGATATTTATTATCAAGAACACTCCTCTATATCAGATAGATTATTTTTAGCATTAGACACAAGTTTTGAGCATTACTCAAAAGAACTATATCCTTATGCCTCAAGAAATATAAAAGGCAAAGAAGATAGAATGAGTATTTTAAAATATGAAAAAGCAGGGTATTTGCCTGCACACACAGACCATGGCTCAAGTAGCAGAACACTTTCTGTTGTTTTATATTTAAACGATAACTATGACGGAGGAGAGATAACATTTCCTCAAGTAGGAAACGGAGTAAAAATAAAGCCAGAGGCTGGAAGTGCAATATTTTTCCCATCAAATTATGTTTTTGTACATGAAGTTTCAGAGGTTTCAAATGGTATCAGATATGCTTTGCCTAACTGGTATCATAATATGATTAATAAAATATATACGGACGGTACAGAATGATTCCAGATGAAAAAGAATATACTAGATTATTAAATGAACTTAATTTTATGTATATAAAATATCAAGAGTTATGTGCAGCATATAAAAAATTAGCGCTTGGCAAACTTGGAGATACTACAACACATGATCAAAGTCATATGAACTTTGAAGATGAAGGAGAAAATAGATATGTCTGAATCAAGAAAAAGAAGTTTACTTAAAACTTTAAGTTGGGAAACCTTTCATTTAATTGGTGTTGCTGGTGTATTGGCAGTAGGGGTATACATAGCCACTGGTGAATGGGAATACGAATATGCCGCTTTCGGAGCACTTGTATATATTGCTTGGGAAGCCCTGGGATATTTTCTTCATGAAAGAGTTTGGGATAAATTTGGTAAGAGGGTAAAGTGATGAGAATTAAAATTATTAAGTTTGTTGTAAAGTTTTTAGGCTATGAATGGTCTGGAGATAACGTAAATCTTCCAGTATGGCAGGTAAAGGCAAAGAAAAAGAATAAATAATGCCTTCATACGAATATGACTGCATGGCCTGTGCTATTCGATATACCAAAATTAGAAGTATGTCAGAAAATGATCCAGGGTATAAATGTGATACTTGCAATCAGATGCTAGTTCGTGTATACTCTAATGTAGGAGTTACTTTCAATGGCTCTGGATTCTATAAAACTGATAATAGAAAGGTATAATATGTTTAGTATGCTAAAGAACAAAGAAGAGCAAAAGGTATGGCTTCTTGATGCTACAGATCGCTGTGACCGTTGTGGCGCACAGGCTTATGTAAAGGTAATTGGAAAAAATGGATCAGACTTGCTATTTTGCGGACACCATTATAATAAGGCAATGGATAACGCAATTGGATATGACAGTATGATGAAGTTTGCCATAGAAATTGTAGACGAAAGAGAACGTCTAATAGAAAATAAATTAGTAGGTAGTGAAAATTAATGTATGAGTATAGAGTAAAAAACTTAACAAAAATTGTTGATGGCGATACAATCGATGTTGATATAGATCTTGGGTTTAACATATCATATTCTCAAAGAGTTCGTCTTGCTGGAATAGATACCCCAGAATCAAGAACGGCAGATAAAATTGAAAAAAATTTAGGTCTTGAGTCAAAAGAATATCTCAAAAACAAACTAAAGGATGCCAAAACAATAATAATTAAAACAGAAAAGCCAGACTCTTCGGAAAAGTATGGTCGTATTTTAGGTTGGATTTATGCTGATGGAGACACGATTTCTATCAATGACCATATGATTGAAGACGGGTATGCTTGGGGATACTTGGGTGATACTAAGGTAAAAGATTTTGCTGCGCTTGCTGCACAAAGAGAAAAGGCTAAAAATGGAAGAAATAAGTGATTTTGATAAACTTTTGTTATCTGGAGTAATTGAACCAGCAGCGCTTGATTCAAATACTGGGGAAATGCTTTATACTTTTTCTAAAAATTTAGAAGAAACAAATCCAGCATTACATAAATTAGTTATTGATAATTTTTATAAAACTTCTATTAAACTTTGGGAATTAGGATTTTTAAATATGGATATAACAAATAGCAATCCATTAGTAGCATTAACGCCTTTTGCATTCAATGAAAATAAAATTAACCAATTGGATGAAGATTTACAGTTTGCCCTATCAGAAATCAAAAGAGGTTTAAATCAATAGGGGAGTATAATTAGTGGTTATGGACTATCTAATTGGATTTTTTATATGCATTTTTGTATTATATACTGTTGCAAAATTACAAATAAAATATAATATTTTAAAAGATCAAAAAGTTAAACCAATAAGGTATAGTCAAAGCCATGTGCACTCTCTTGTATTTCCTTTATTGCCAAAACCAGAAAAAATAAAAAAAATAATTAAAAGTCAGGCCTCTATTATTGATAAACAAAATCATATAAAAGTTATAATAATGGATAATAAAGCGTATTGGATTAAAGATAATACATTTTATACAGCAGAAATGTCAATAGATGGAACTGTAGATAAGGATAGTACAACAAGAGTTGACACGGATAGTATGAGTAAGGTACAATTAGATAAGATGTTGTTCATTGTAGATAAACTTCGAGAAGGGACTTTTGATGATAGTGGGAGTGCAGGGGACTAGTAGTTTTGATGACTACCAGATCTTTCTTCGTGCTATTGGTGTTGCTCTTTCCAGTATAAGTAATCAGGATCCGTACTTTTATATATACACTGCTGGACCAGCCAAGGTTAACTCTATGGTTATGGAGTTTGTAAACGTATCTGAGCGAAGCATGAAGTCACGTGGTCTTAAGATAAAGATGTATAAAGTTCCTCCATCATGGATAGAGGAAAATATTTCTGACTTTAACTATTTAGCATTTCTTTCTAAACCGAAAGAGACAACATCTAGATTGGTTAAAGTGGCAGAAGAAAATAATGTAGAAGTAGGAATATTTAGATACTAGGAGAAAAGATGATAGTAAAAACATTAGAAGAGATGGAAAGCATAGTTTCAAATAATAAAAATTTATTTTGGGACGGATGGACCGTAGTAAGTAGACATCAATCAAATAAAGCAAAATCTTCTAAAGATGGAATATATCTAAATAATAAATGGTATATATCTAAAAGATTTGAACCGAATAGGGATGGATGGGACATACCAGAAAGACTTATCCATCAATATGCATAAAAATAAATGGAAAGATAATGCGTTGTGTTTAGATTATGATACTAATTTGTTTTTTGATAAATATGAAGAAGAGGTTTCATTTAGAGGTGCAATAGATAAGTTATGTCTTGAGTGTCCAGTTATAAAGACTTGCTTTGCAGTAGGAGTATCCGCTAAAGAGTGGGGTGTCTGGGGTGGTGTTTACTTGTCATCTGGAGAAGTCTCAAAAGAGTTTAATGAGCACAAAACAGAAGAAGTTTGGTCTGATATATGGAAAAAAATGGTGATAGACTAAAAATATGGCAAAAATAATTATTTTTGATTTAGATGGGGTTTTAATAGATAGCAAAGATATTCACTATAACGCACTAAATAAAGCATTATGTGATATTGATGCTAAATATAAAATATCTTTTGAGGATCATATTAAAATATATAATGGTTTGCCTACTAAAGAAAAACTAAAAATACTTTCAGAAAAAACTAATTTAGATAAAAGTACATTTGATATTATTAATAAAAATAAACAAAGTTATACATTCGACATGCTTAACGATGTTTCTGAAGATATAGAATTAATAGAGTTATTTAAATTAATTAAAAATAATAATATAAAAATATGTGTTGCTAGTAATAGTATAAGAAAAACAGTTGAACTAATTTTAACTAAGTTAAATATTATTGATCTAGTAGATTATATTGTTAGTAATGAAGATGTAAAAAATCCAAAACCATCCCCCGAGATGTATTGGAAGTGCATGTCAGAATTCAATACAATACCAAAAGATGTTGTTATATTTGAAGATAGCATAATTGGTAAAATTGCCGTTCTAGATAGTGGTGCCAGCCTTGTTGAGATTAAAGATAGAAAAGATCTAACCTTAGAAAAAATAAATAATGCTATAAATATTTTAAAATATTCCAAACATTCTGTCTTAAATAAAAAAATAAATATTGTAATACCAATGGCTGGAAAAGGTAGCAGATTTTTAGATGCAGGTTTTTCATTTCCAAAACCATTAATAGATATAAATGGTATGCCAATGATAGAGTTAGTTGTAAATAATATTGCACTAGAAGGAAACTATATATTTATAGTAAGAAAAGATCATTATGAAAAATATAATTTGCTTGAAATGTTAACAAGAATTGTTCCCGATTGCAAAATTATAACTGTTGACGAGGAGCAAAGCGGGGCAGCATCAACCTGCTTATATGCAAAAAATTACATAAATACAGAGGATCCGTTATTTATTATAAATTCTGATCAATATATAGATTGGAATCCTAAAGAATTTTTATACAATAATGTAATAAAAAATTTAGACGGATCAATATTGTTGTTTAAGTCTACTCATCCAAAATGGTCTTATGCAAAATTAGATGAATTCGGCATGGTAGTAGAAGTTGCCGAAAAGGTAGTTATAAGTGACAATGCTACTGTCGGTGGATATTACTGGGGAAGTGGACACAATTTTGTTAAATACGCAGAACAAATGATAGAAAAAAATATTCGTGTAAATAATGAATTTTATGTGTGTCCAGTATACAATGAGGCAATAAAAGATAACAAAAAAATTGGATCATATTTTATTAATAAAATGTATGGATTGGGCACACCAGAAGATTTAGAAAAGTTTATGAGGTTTTATAATAATGATTAAAATATCACATAGAGGAAATCTTTATGGTAAAAACACATCAAGGGAAAATTCTCCAGAATATATTATTGAGGCCATAAATGCTGGATATGACGTTGAAATAGATTTTTGGGTTATAAATAATAAAATGTATTTGGGACATGACGAGCCTACATATGAAGTAGATATGTATTTTATAAATTCTTATATTAAAAAGTTATGGCTTCATTGTAAAAATTTAGAAGCCTTAGACTTAGTTTTGTCAATGCCAAAATATTATAATGCGTTTTGGCATCAAGAAGATAATTTTACAATAACTACAAATCATTTTATATGGACATATCCTGGAATGCCAGTTAAATCAAAAAGTATTTTAGTACACAAAGATATGCCGACCAAAAATATTCTAGATCAAGAGATGGCTGGCATTTGTAGTGATTTTATAGGTAGGATATAAAATGGAAAATAGAATATTATATGGACATAAAACTCAGCCAAAATTATTAGAAAATTTTAATTTTAAATATATAAAAAATTTTGATATTTTTAAAATTAAAAACGAAATATTATTATTTGATAAAGAGTGGAATGAAGACTCCTCTAGACAAGAAAAATATGCTGCTCATTCTAAAACATTTTCTTATTTTTGTTATGATTATTCAGAGTTTTCTCAACAAGATGAAGCATATACACTACAAACCAAAACAACAAATGATAAAGTATTGGAACTAGTAGAGCCTATCATTAAAGATTTGGAAGAAATTCATAAAGGTAAAAGAGGAAAAGTTCTTTTTATAAAATTGCCGTCTCGGTGCGAAATTAATATACACAGAGATAGAGGATATTATTTAGGAATAATAAGAAGGCATCATATACCAATAATAACCAACAATGAATGTATTTTTGAGGTTAACTGTGATATGCTTAATATGTTGGAGGGAGAGTGTTGGGAAATAAATAATTCAAAATATCATTATGTTAACAATAATGGTGAAACAGATAGAGTTCATCTAATGATAGATATTATTCCTAACAAATTTATAAAATGATAATACAAATTATAGGGCTTCCTGGCTCTGGTAAAACAGAATTAGCAAAAGCATTAAAAGAACGTATAAATGCCATCCATCTTAATGCAGATGAAGTTCGTGCTACAGTAAATTCTGATCTTGGATTTAGCCATGAAGATAGAATTGAACAAGCAAGACGAATGGGTGAAATGGCTCGCCTGATATCAAAACAGGGAGTTGCTCCCGTTGTTGTAGATTTTGTTTGCCCTACAGAATTAACTCGTGCAGCGTTTGGTAGACCAGACATTTTGATCTACATGGAAACAATTGACGAAGGTAGATTTGAAGATACTAATAAAATGTTTGAAACCCCAAGTGATTTTGATATGGCTTTTATCAGTCATGAATGGAATGCAAACGAAAAAGCAACAGTAATAATTAAACAGTTTAACTTACATGATTGGTCTGCGCCCACAACACTAATGCTAGGCAGGTATCAACCATGGCACGAAGGTCACCATGCATTGTATAAAGAGGCGGGGAAGCGAACAGATCAGGTACTTCTTGGAGTACGTAATACATACAATACAAGCGAAAAAGACCCACTAACATTTGATCAGGTAAAGAATTATATCTCAAAGGATGAATTCATGGATGGTGCGATGGTATTAAGGCTGCCTAATATTACAAACATTGTTTATGGTCGTGATGTTGGATATAAGATTGAGCAAGTAGATTTGGGGGCAGAGATTCATGCTATATCGGCTACGCAAAAACGTAAAGAAATGGGTATCTAAGTTGTGGGACTGGTTTACTAAACCAAATAATATGGAGTGGCCATCATGAATGTATCCAAACAAAGATCAGCACTAAAGGCCATTACTTGGCGGATTATTGGAACAGCAGATACTTTTTTATTGTCATGGCTAATAACAAAGGAACCAGTTACTGCTGGAGCAATCGCTAGTCTTGAAGTTATTACTAAGACTATTCTTTATTACTTGCATGAACGTGGATGGAATAAAATACAGTGGGGTAGAAAATAATGTATACACAAGAGATGGCTCGTGCTTTCAGATCTTTAGATCATTTTTGCCCTAAAGGATTTAAATTAACTATTATAGATAATGATAATTTTATTACAGTAAAGGCTGCTGAAAAAGATTTCGTTTCGCTACTTGACAGAGATAAGAGACTTGCTGTAGAATATATGATAAGGGTTAAAAAGGCTTTAGAAGATAATGGAGCCATAGTTTTATTAACTAGGGAAGGTGGATCATAAAACCTAAACTTATAATGCCTTTAATCGCATTTCTTGCGCTTGTGGCAACAATATCATTTTGGATTAAACAGTTGACAAAAATTGAAGACTTTGATATATTTGGAGATATAGAAGACGAGGAAGATCTATAATGCAAACATTTTTACCACAATCGGATTATCGTGTATCTGCTGCTATTTTAGATAGTAAGCGTTTAAATAAGCAAATCTTAGAATGTTATCAAATTCTCAATGTGCTATCTGGTAAATCTCCTACTGGTGGTTGGCGTAATCATCCAGCAGTTCTGATGTGGAAAGGATTTGAGCGAGGACTTTGGAACTATGTTCAGGCTATGATTTTAGAAGCCAAACGCCGTGGTATTAAAACAGAAAATAACGAAATTAATCTTAATAAATTAAAAGACTTATGCTGGGATAATTGGGGCAATCAAATACCTAATTATTTTCAAGATGAAAATAAGTTAATTCGTATTATAACTACTCATCGTGCTAATTTATTTAATAAAGATCCACTGTATTACGCATCATTTCAATATGCTACAACTAGTTTAAACAATTTGCCATGCTGTCCTAATCGTAAAGAACCATGCAAGTATTATTGGCCAACACACGAGGCATCTTATGCTTGATTTGCTAATTTTTATATTGGTTGTTTTAGTAATTACTGGTATTTTAATAGAAAACATTAGGATAAAAAATAATAACAGAGAATTATTATTTTCATTGACACAATTAAGCCTAGACAATGATGCAATAAAGAAAAAAATAACATCATCAGAAGATGTTGAAAAGGATCATCTTATAAAGTTTTTATCTGAAACTAGAGAAGATTCATATCAATTTATAGAAAAGTTTCAACAAGAACTTAAAAATTTTAAAAAAGAATTACATCCGCATGTTGCATACTATAATGAATTTGGAATTCTTTCGGAACAGTATGATATTTATTCTAGCATGTCTAAAAAATTTGTTGAATATTATGAAAAATTATTAAAGTTTTTACCAGAAGAAAAAAATAATGGACGCTAGAGGAATACCAACATGCTCTTGTCCTCAATGTGGTTGTCCATATTTTAAGGCTGTAATTCAGTTCGATCCTACAGATTATGAGATAGGATTATATTTTTTGGACGGGGAATGTAAAGATTGTGGAACATTGGTAACACTACCAACTCCAATAGACAAGATAAAGGAAAAGGAATAATGAAAGAAATATTGTTGTCAATTATTACTGGTTTTGGATGCGGTGTAATTTTTGCAGCATTTAAATTGCCAGTCCCAGCGCCACCAGTATTTGCTGGAGTTGCTGGTATAATAGGGTTATGGCTTGGCTATGATGTCATAACCAAAGTCATATCCTAGGAGGAAAAAATGAACATGTTAAAAGAAGAGCACAAAAAGATGCTCGCATCGTACGGACGCTCTGTCCTTGCTGGTGTTGCAGCACTGTATGTTGCTGGAGTAACTGATCCAAAAGAACTTTGGGCAGCACTTGTAGCAGCGATTGCCCCAGTGGCACTAAGAGCGTTGAATCCAAACGATTCAGCATTTGGCCGTATGCCTGCAGCAAAGGCTGTAGATGAAGCACTGAAGGCAATTAAGAAGCCAGTAAAGAAATCTGCAAAAAAGTCTTCTGGTGGCGGATCTACACACAATATGCTATAAAGCATTAAGTATAAGATTAGGCGGTTGTTATATTTGACAGCCGCTTTTTCTTATGCTATAATAAAAACATACCTGCCCGAAGGGGGGTATACATTGAACTCGCTTAACAAGGAGGAAACATGGTAAGTTCATTTGCATTGGATCTTTTTAAGGATCCATTTTTTATTGGTTTCAACAGAGAGTTGGACCGTTTTTCTAATATCCATCGTGAGGCAACTCGTCAATCTTATCCACCATATGATGTGGTAAAACTTGATGAGGACACTTACAAGTTATCTTTGGCCATTGCTGGTTTCAGCAAGGACGAAGTTGAGGTTTCTGTGGATAATGGAAGTTTAATTATCAAGGGTGAGAAAACCGAAGAAGAGAACACTAATGTTCTACATAAGGGTATCGCAACTCGCAAATTCACACGCACCTTTGCTCTTGGAGAGTATATGGAGGTTGATCGTGCTGAAATGGCAGACGGTATTCTTAGCGTCTTTGTGGAAAGAAACATCCCCGAAGAAAAGAAACCAAAAACTATTAAAATCAAGTAAATAAAAGTATTGTCATACTGCCACCTGAGCATGTGGATAAAAGGCTCATTATTCATTTATAATTTGCTTTAAATTAATATACATTTTAAAAACATAAGATACTCTTATAACATGAAACTTAAAGTCTTTATTATTTCTTTAGTGCTTTTATTAGGCACTTTTACTAATTCAGCAGCACAAGCAACAGATTTAAAAGGTGCTGGATCTACCTTCTCTGCAAACTTTATAGATAAGTGCAGAGTAATGTATGGACAACAAACAGGAAAAGTTTTAAACTATACACCAAATGGTTCTGGAGCAGGAAGAAATTTTTTTAATAATAAACTTGTAGATTTTGCTGTATCAGATACACCATACTCAAGTCTGGATAGAAAACCTTCTGAAAACTTTGTATATGTTCCATTGGTTGCTGGTCCAGTAGCAGTTGTTTATAATCTAAAAGACTATAGAATAACTCTCAAACTAACCAAGCAAGTAGTAGCAAAAATATTTGCTGGAGAAATTACAATGTGGAACGATCCAGAAATTCAAAAACTTAATGTTGGAAAATTACCAAAGACAAAAATAACAGTATTGTATAGAATAGATGGATCTGGCACTTCTGAAGTGTTTACATCTTACCTAAATTCAGTTGCTCCAAACATTTGGACTAAACCAGGAAACAAAACTTTCTCAACAGCATTTCCAGGTAATATAAATAATTATGTTGGAGCGTTTCAATCTGCAAGCGGATCAACTCAGATTGCATTTTTGCAGTCTACACTTAATGGATCTATTTCATATAATGAAGTTTCTTATGCTAAAGGATTTAAGTCTGCTTCAATTGAAAATGAGGCTGGTAGATTTACTAATCCTACCCCTTCTGCAGCAGCATCATTTTTATCTAACTTTAAATTTAACCAAGATGGGTCTGCCGTATTAGATTATAAAAATACTAATAAACTTGCATATAACATATCAACTTTTGCATATGGTGTTGCCTATACTAATAGTGGATCAAATGCTGCAACAGTTAGAGAGTTTTTGACATTTGCTATAACAAAATGTAATAAAATAGAAGGATATGCTCCAATTACTGGAAATGCCCTTAAAGTTGCAAAAGCACAAATAGCAAAGATAAAGTAGTATAATTGTAATAGTCCTCCGTAGGACCTTGGGATGATTAGTTACCATCTTATTTAACCTGGCCATCGTGCCTGAATTTCCTGCGGGGGATTTATAATTCCCCTGTATAATAATCTTATCTATGACTGACAAAGAACTTCATAGGCAAAAACAGGCTTACAAGAAAAGACTGACAGAAATAAAACAGTCTAGCGGATGTGTAGACTGCGGAGAAACAAATCCAATTGTTTTAGATTTTGATCATCTTAAAGACAAAAAATATAATGTTTCAAGAATGATTCACGATGGATTTTCCTGGAAGGCTATCAAAAAAGAAATAGATAAGTGTGAAGTTGTTTGTGCTAATTGTCACAGGATAAGAACTCACTATAGGCTTATTAATTAATTATTTTAAGAATTTTTAATATCTGTAATTATTGCATCTGCAAGTTCTTTACTAAAATGTACGTGCCCCGAGGCCAATTTTTCAAATGCTGGTGATAATTTTACAATAATGTTATTTTTTGTAATTTCCATTATTTGGTGTACAAGAATTTCTGCCTGTTGCTGTGATGTTAGTTCTTCCATCTCTCAATTATATCATTAATATGGTATACTATTATCTATGCCATATCGTATAGGTGCTAAGGGGTCATCGGGTTGCTCTGGATACCCTGCTGTAAAGGACACAGGAGAGGTTATGGGCTGCCATAAGACTCGTCGTGAGGCTGCAGCACAGATCTATGCTATAAACCGCTCTGAGGGCAATATAGGCAAGGCTATGGTCAAAGAGGGCGACATGGTAATGGCTCCACACGAAGAAGAAATGTATGTTGGTCGTGTAGTTCATGTAATGACAGAGGGCATGCTTGGTATGCCAGGATCAGAATATTCTCTTGAGGCATCAGCAGAAGAGCCTGCTATTTTAATTCAACTATTTGAAATGGAAGAAGGAGAATTAGAAGAAACAGAATATTTTGTTGGAGCAATGGCAAAAGATGTAATGGTTTTACCATCAATTGATTCAGGAGAAAGCATGGATAAAGCATATACAGGATGCGGATGTCCAATGTGTAAAGAATTAGATGTAACATGTGAGCAATGTCCACAATGCCAATCTGGAGAAATGAAATCAGATTGTTGTGCTAATGTAGTTAAGCAAGCACCATGTTGGGATGGATATGTACAAAGGGGAATGAAGCCAGGAGAAAATGGTAAACCAGTTCCTAATTGTGTTCCAGCAGAAAAGGCTGATGATCTTTGGGAAGATTCTGATGATGTAGTGTATGAAACTGATTCAATGTCAAAAGCGGAAGGCTATTCTCCACCAGCAGGTGCAAGAGCAGCAGCACGTAAAGCAATTAAATTTAAGGAACAAGGCAAGGCAAAAGGTGCGGGTACATCAGTAGGATGGACTCGTGCAGGACAGTTGGCAAGAGGAGAAACATTGTCTCTTAGCACTGTTAAAAGAATGTACTCTTATTTTTCTCGTCATGAGGTTGATAAAAAGGGGAAGGATTGGGCTAATCAATCAAATCCGTCCAATGGGTACATAATGTGGTTGGCATGGGGTGGGGATGCTGGCTATTCTTGGTCACGTCGTATCGTGAATGCAGAAAAGGATAAGGCTTTATTTGCTGACACCTTTAACTCTATAGAAAAACAAAGCAAGAGAATTCGTGGTAGTGGTAATGGCTTCTGGTAAATCTTCTGGAAAATACAGAACAAAACATCCGTTTAACCCTATTCAAATTAAAGACGGAATGATAGTTCGTCTAAGAAAAGATGGTACCATAAAAGCCGTGCTTGGCAAGTATGGCGAATATGGCAAAAAAAATAAAAATTAATTATTTTGCTCTTTGTTAATTAAGTCTACTATTTCTTTTGCATATTTGTCATAATCTATTTCAATAATAAAATTTCCGTCAATTAATTTATGAATTTTAATTTCTTTTCCTATTTCAAATAAAATATTTTTAATTTTATCTTCTATATTCATAATAAGTTTTTGTTTTTTTCTAATTCCGAAAGAATTTCATCAATATGTACTGCCCCTAAGCCATACTGTTTTCTGTCTGGAATAATGTAAACATTTTCAGTTGCTACATTTTTAATTAATGAATCAAAAAACCAATAGAAGTCCCTATTCGTTGTTATCATAAATACTTTTGTATCTGGATGTGCAAATATAGCATTATAACATCCAGTGCCATCTATTGATGCTATATGTGTTGCAGAAGAATATATATAAACCTGTTCTTCTAAAGTTAAGTCTTCATTATAGACTAATTCATAGCCCATATCAATAAAAAAGTTATCTATTTTAATATTATCTGAGTGTATTCTATTTTGAAAATTTTGAGTAAATGCCTCTTCACCAACACGCATAACATATTCCCAAAATCTGTCTCCCTCTTCTTTACTCATTTCATTATTTTTATATCTATAATAATTTTCTTTCCATTTTATATAAATTTGATCTGATTTTGATCTCGATATAAAAATTTTTTTATTAGGTGTTTGATTTTTATATTTTTTTAATTTATCTATGACACAATTACTGAGGTCAAACTGATGAGAAAAATCTTCATGACTAGTGTTATGAATTGGACCATTAGAAGGAACTACATTTCTTAAACAGGGAATGAAAAAATTATAAAGATAATATACATTTTCAAATATAATTTTTTGATCAGAAATTATAACTATTTCATCCATCGAAGGATTATAAATATTTACTAAACTTTTAAAAAGTCCAGAAAGGTCATTCAAAAATACTTCTTTGTTAATATCATCTTCTCGTTCTACAGTAAAAATTAACTTTAAATCTTTTATATATTTTTTTAAGAATTCATATTGTCCTAGGCACTCTTGAACTATATGAAAGTATTGCCAATTTGATAATGATATAATAAAAACATTACCATTAACAACTACTGGATCCTTTTTGGAATCATAATTTACTAAAACGTTGTTGACTTTATAAATTTTACTTTTTATACCTGGAACATCTATATATTCTATAGAATCCCACTTAGTCTTAAAAATCTTATCAGACATTTTTTGTTACAACAACCTTATCATTAGGCAAACTTGGAGTTTTTACACAAACAACTGAACACTCTGTTATAAAATTTACATCCGTTATTTCGTACGGCTCCAATATAAAAACATCGCCAGATATTAATTTTTTACCATTTAGAATCATTTCTCCAGATATTAACAAGTTTATTTCATATGCTATCTCTTGATAATGAAGGTCCCAATTTTCTCCAGCAGTATGTATTCTCCATGAAACTTCAAAATCTTTTGACTGAAAGGCAGCCTTTTCAAAATCTCCAATAAACCATCCCTTTTCAGTATTTTCAATTCTGCTAATCTTCATAAACCTAATTTATCCCATTCAGTCTCTTCAAATCCTTGATCAGTTATAAGGTTTATAGAAGTAGCACGATCCCTATCTGACTCTAAATGTTTATCATTAATTAAAATTCTTTCGCCACTAGTTACTCCCATCACTAACTGATCCCAGCAAAGACCTAGGTCTGTTAGTTGTTTTTCTGTTAGCATCCTTGCAGATTCTTTCCTAGCAGTCGTTAGAATTATCTTATGACCCTTAGAGTCCCATTCATTAAACTTATCTATTACGCCTTTTAATGCTATGGCTGGTTCAAATCCGACATAACTAAATCTATGGACATGTTTAATTATTGTTCCATCTATATCACAAAAAATAGTTTTAGGTTTTTCAGTATAGTATTCTCTTAGTTTACTGGAATATACTTCTAAATCTTGCGGGGTTCCAAGAGATATATAACCATTTCTTGGCATTTTAAAGGGAAGTATGTTAAGACCTTCTTCTATTAAATAATTATAAGTGGAGGAAATATAACATTCGCTAAATCCTTTTAGTCTATACTCTGAAATTAATTTTTTTGCTGATCTTATAAAATCAGAACCACGCCTCCAATAATGTATACCTACAAGCGCATCCTCACTTATAACCTTTTTTTCTTCAATATTTACAATCCTGTTGTTATCTATAACTGCAAAACTATTCTTAATGTCATTAGATTTAAAAATAGCAACTGACCCATCGCAATATGCAGATCTTGATAGTTCTAAAAATTTATCTGAATCCCACCTTAAAAGTTGATCACAGTTTGTTATTATTAATTCATCGTTGTTGTCTATATATTCTTTTGCATAAAGGGCTGCATCTGCAGCACCATATTGATCGTTATCTAAACATATTTCTATACAATCTGGCTTTAATTTTTTTAATATAGAAGACAGCCTATTGTTATGCTCAGGGTTTTCATATTTTCTTGTAATAAATATATATTGACCCACTATATTTAAAGAATCAACGGCATGCTCAATTAAATGTTTTTTATCTACCATGATTAATGGTTTTGGTTCTTGTACCCCTGCATTTTTGAAGCGGGAACCCAGTCCAGCCATTGGTATAACTATATTCAAGAAAAACTCCTTCTTCTGTTATAATTGTATCATATGAAACTTCAGTATGGCAATCAAGATCCAGATATTTATTCTTTTGAAAGTGCTTCGCTAAAGGGCTTTCCATTATTTGAAATACCTTCAGTTCATATTAAAAATCTTAAATTCAGCAATCAACCTGAAGAAGACTATGAGTATATTTCAGGAAAGGTATTTTTAGTTCCAGCAGCAAATGATTTTTATCATGCCCTAACAGATACTATGGCCCATTATGAATCTTTAAAAACAGTTTATCCAGATTTAAAAATAATTTTTTGTTCTAATGACAATATGTACACTATAGATAGATATATTGGCATAAACAGAAAATACATGCTAGAAATTTTAAAAATTTATAATATAGAATATAAAGATATTCTTGATATAAAAAACAAAAATTATATATTTGAAGAGGTAATACATTTGCCACATAGATCGCAATGGCACCAAGACAGGATTGTTCCTTTTGAAATACAACAAAATCTAAAAAATTTTACTCACGATGAGACTTGGTCTTATAGAAAATTTATGATAAATTCTTTAAAACAAAAATTTTATAATCAAATAATTGATAAAGAACCTAAAAAAATATATGCATCACGTATGCCATATAAGACTAATCCTATAGATTATTCAAAATTATCTGACGAAGATCAAAGATATTGGAATTTTAGATCACAAGAAATAAATAGACAATATAAAGATGAAGAAAAACTTATAGATTATTTTTTAAATAAAGGCTATGAAGTGTTAAATTTTGGAAACATGTCATTAATAGATCAAATAAGTGAATGCTATTATTCGACTGAACTTGCTGGAATCAATGGATCTAATATTTTTAATTTTATATGGGCAAAGCCAGAAACAAGAACACACATTATTTATGTAACAAATGCATGGAATTATGGTTTTTGGAAATACTTTGATTATTGCAAATTGAATTACAAGCAAATAGGATTAAAAGAAGTTCTTAAGGTTGAGTATTTAAATAGAGTTGATACTGGAAAAGCAGTCATTCATCCTCCAATAGATTTTGATAAATTATATTTTGCAGACCATAAGGTTTTAATTGATGAACTTGAGAGCCTCCTGTAGGATTTGAACCTACGACAATCCGCTTACAAGGCGGGTACTCTACCACTGAGTTAAGGAGGCGTAGCACTAACGGGAATCGAACCCGTCTTTCCGCCGTGAAAGGGCGATGTCCTAACCGATAGACGATAGTGCCAATATTATATTTTTAATGATCTCATATATGTCCTATGCCTATGGCAGTTAGCACATACTATTTCACATTTTGGTATTTCTTCTAACAATTGTTTCATTGTACCATTTCTTACAATAGCATTTATGTTAGCCTTTTTAATACCACGCACATGATCGAAATCTAATTGATGTGGAGGGTATGATATTTCACATTCTAAGCATATTGAATTATTTAGTTTATAGTTTAAAACATATAGGTTTCTTTCATTTCTTTTATCTTTAGATCTTTTTATAGTTAAAGATTTGTTTCTTTCGTACCAGGCTTTTTTGGCAGCCTTTTGTTGTAAACTATCCTTATATGGCATACTTCTCCCTTCAAGCGATGCGTACGAGACTTGAACTCGTGACCTCCACCGTGACAGGGTGGCGTTCTAACCAACTGAACTAACGCACCTTCGCTGGTCTGGCAGGTCTCGATCCTGCGACATCTCGATTAACAGTCGAGTGTTCTACCAACTGAACTACAGACCAATTATTATATTGTAGCACCCTCGATTGGATTCGAACCAACGACAAACGGATTAGAAGTCCGCTACTCTATCCACTGAGTTACAAGGGTATATTTGTAGAGCAGGTAGGACTTGAACCTACGATAGCCGAATTATGAGTTCGGGGCCTTGACCAACTTGGCTACTGCTCCTTGAATATTTAATTATATGTTATGACCTGACTCATTGTCAAGTTTTGGCGGTATAGAATATTTATCATTCTTCGTAATACTATTAAGAAGATTCATTATTCTTAAACAATCATCATGTCTCCACCATGTATAACAGTATAGTCTTTCATCATCCTCAATCATATTAGGACAAGACTTATACTCTTCAATGATCTGGTCTATAATGACTTTCTGTGCCTTTTTACAGCCATTACAGGGACAGGCCCAATTAGACACCTTTAACCTTTTTAATAGCATCAACAGCAAGCATTTTCATTCCTACAGCATTCAATTGAGCACCGTTGTTTTCGGTAGGAATGTTTTTAATTGCTTCAATAATCTTATCTTTAACGGCCTTAACTATTTTATGTGTTCCATTACATTCAGGATAATCTGTTGAAAATCCACAACCACATGGCATATTATTTCTCCTTTTTCATTAGTCTAAAGGCATCGCCTGTTTCTTCATCTTCGTAATCCCATATAAAAGCATTGATAAAATCTGGTTTTTCCCAATAAGGCACACCTTCAGAATCGTAATCGTTCCATCCATCTCCGCTCATATCAAAACTAAATTCATAGAATGTGCCAAACCTATAGTATATTGGCCAAGTCATCTTCCAGATAGTCGAATGTAGTTTATAACCCCAACCAAAATTTTCTAACTCGTCGTAATATGAAATACGTAAAATAGCCCAACCAGATATATCTCCGCATAAGTTAGCAAGCCAGCGTAATGGTGGGCGGGATTTGTCAATTCTTAAACTATTGTCTATGTGGTCCGCCACGAACTAACTCCCATTCTCCAGTTTCTTTTGCAACAAAAACATCTCCAGTTTCCCTATCTACAAGCATATATTTTTCAGGACACTTTGTTTTTAATGTTACCACAACTGATTTTTCTAATTCTTGAAATTCTATACGGTTTCTCATTTTGCCAAAACTCCTAATAAAAATCCAACAAGGGCAGAGAGTATTCCAACGGTCCAATAATAAGTTTTTGTTAGATATCCCAAAACTATGTCTTTAACAACATCTTTTGGCACCTCTATTTGATAGCCTTCATAATCTGGATCGTCAAACTTATATGATTTCACTTATGCTCCTTCATGTGTCTATTAAGTGTATCATGGGCAAATATGCCTGAGCGCACTTCGATTTCTTTTTTACAAATATCGCATATTACAAATTTACCTGGCATATGTCCATTATATCTAAAAGTCGGTAGTTTGTAAAGTTCGGCGGAAAATAGAAGTAATAAACCTATCTATGACCTAGACGGTCAATATGGTTTAGTAACTATTCTATCCGACTATTCCAAAGAATAAGATAGCCCCTATAATAACGATAGCAGACAATAAAATCTTAATTTTTGTTTCTTTAGGCCATTCTTCTGTATTCATTCCCATGGTTTCTCCTATCCAGCATGCATCCAAGTAAAATGTTTTTTACATACATCTATGACAATACCAGTATCTTTTTCTGGCTGAGTAAACTCTGCTTTATTGTTGCAATAAAAACATTTCATCTATTTATTATAACATATTGGACAATTTAATATATTGGGAGTTCCTGATGTTGCGTAAAATGTTACGCCACAATTATGGCAGAGAACCTTAATCTTTAATTTATTCATCATACTCTCCCAACTCTTTTAATATTTGTTCTGCCAAATCTTTGGCGATCTTGTCTTTATGTTTGCCCTTTATGTAGTCATAAATAATATCAGAAATAATATCAACCTTAGATTCTTTAGATAACATGGTTTCTCCATTATACGGGTATTTTGCGAGGGTATAATGAGGCCATGGACCCTACTATCCTATATATAGTATATCACCAAGGATATAATGCCATTAAGGTGGGTATAGGGGATATTGCTGGTAAAAGGTTTAAAGCCCATAGGACCAAAGGGTGGGAACTGGTTTGTTATTGGTATTTTCAAAATAGGCGGGATGCAAAAAGAGTCGAATCTATAGTACTACAAACCCTAAGAGAGAGATATGGACATTATCTGGATAAGGGGGATATGCCATATGGGGGATATACGGAGACATTTAATGCCAAGAAAATAACCAAGAGAAGGTTAATTGGTTTGGTCAATAGGGCTATAAGGGGATCTTGATATCCCCGCTTTTTTATACCCTATTATCCCCAAGATCTCATTACAGAAATTAATACAAGAAGATAGGCCACCCATCCTGTGATAAATCCGTATATGAATATTGCTGGTTTGCTAATTAAAAGTTTCTTCATTTAACCATTATACATGGAAGTTATCCACAGGTTTATCCACAGAAATATCTTACTGATTATATTATTGGATAGGGTTAAAGTGGAGTAAAGTGGAGGATAGTGGAGCATGGAGCGCTTTTTAAGGCGGGGATCGTAATGTCAAACCATAAACCCTATATCCCAAACCATATATCCTTCAAACCCTTATACCATATATGCCCCATATCTGTCAAACCATGTATAAAAGGTTTGGCATTATACATTCAAAACCATGGTTTGTCAAGTATCTTCGTAAAGGAATTTGAATGAAAAATTGCCAAAAGTCTGGGAAAATTCTGATAATTTCGTAATATGTTTTATTATGCCAAAAAATGTTTTAAAACCAGGAAATATGGTTTGTTATTGGTTATTAGGGGGATTGGAGTTGGTATCTTTTTCTATACCGTCCTTAAGAACGGGCGGTACAAAAGAAAAGTAATTAGACAAACCAATCTTATGGGTAATAGAAACAAATGTATTCCAAACCTGGTCTTGTCCTTTATTGTATGCTACTGGATCTGATTTTCTAAGGTTTGAAAAGTGTCTTGGACTCATATATTAATTGTAACACTCTTTATACCGCCCAAACTTTCAGCGATTTTTTGGACGGCGTTCGTAATGTCTTTTTATCCTGTGTTTTGCGCTGGGCGCCCCAAATTTGGCGGGGGATAAAAAGATACCGTAATACTACCTATATAAGTATACATAGATACAATGGTTTGACAAACAAAATATATTATGCTACATGGTTTGGGAAAAATATGGTTTGATCGTAATCTGGGAAAAATGGTTTGGTATCGTAATGGTTTGTTAACAAAGAAAAATGCACCGACCCGTTTTCAGGGCTTTTTACGAATTGTCAAATCCTAAAAGCAATTCATCAAGACTAGAGTATCCTGTATCTTTGACACCAAGTGACTCTAAAAATAAGTCCCATGTTTCATTTACATATCGTGTAGCCATTTCAGAAGCAGGAATAATTTCTTGTGAAATAGAAAACGCTAATGGCAAACCAATGTCGTTGTATTCGATAAAATCTTCAAACTCAGACTCACCTTTATAATTTAACCACAAGTCTGCCAAAATATTACATCTGCTAGAAAAGTCTGTATTGGTGTTGCTCATTGTATTTCTCCTCTTTGTGGTATTGTGCGCTTTCTGCGATAGTGATAAGTCTGTTGTAGGAAACTGTTGGTGCGATTACTGCTAAATACTCGCCTACCTGCTCAATGTCAAGGCGAAGGTCAGATACGATAGCGGAAATACGCATGGCAACTTTCTCCTCGTCAGTTAGTCTGTGTTTTCTCATAGTTCTCCTTATAGTCATTGTATCAAATAAGATGTGGGGGCGCAAGTAGAAGAAAGGTGCTACCTACGCCCCCTTATTACGGAGGGGACCCAACCCTCCTAGGATGTGACCGTCGTCACAAGACTGTGATAGTTAATAAAATCTTGTATAGTATGTATACCAGTGTCATCAGTTACAGTCTTATTAATTAAATCAATTAGCACGGGATGGTCCATGAATCCCAGGTCGTTAGGATTGCAGGCATAAATTCCATACCCCGTCTCGTCCATAATATTATCCTTGATTAGATAACTAACAGCCATACGTACATAGTATGACTCATCACCTAGGCGTGGTGCTGCATGCTGCAGGGCTGCTGCCAGGTCTGTATACATAGAGTATTCACCCCAATGGCTGTATAAGGCCACTGCCTGGTCTTCTGACTGCTTAAAAACGAATGTACAACGTGCTCCCATGGTGGGTCCTTTCGATAGTTGGGTTTTCTTCTAGTGTATCAAATTTTAGGTCTAATGTCAATTGCTCGTACATCATGCCTCCTCAAAAGCAACTACAGATAGATCTGAAAGTACTTCGCTCCAGATCTCTCCCTCTCCAGCCTCTGATTCAACCACAAATTTCATATAGGTCCCAGAAGGCTCGTGTATTACTTCAATATTATACTGTGGCATTGTCTTCCCTTTCTGCTATAGCAAATGATAATTGATAAGTTAATTGATAAACTGCAGCAAGAGCGTCACATTGTCCCTCCCAGTACTTACGTTCCATAGATTCTAAAGCGTCGCTATAGTCATTGGCTTCCTCTATACGCTGCGCTTCTTCTAGTTCTAGTTGAGCCTCATACATCCAGTTCTTCATCTCACCATGAATGATATCCAAGGCTGAAATATTTTCATCTACCATATGCTGCAGGTGCTCATCTAGATTGTAATCTGGATTAAAGTTTGTTTGCATGCTCTTCTCCAATCTGTATAAAATGGCGGGTAGCAATAGCCTGCCCACCCAACCAGTTAAATTCAAAATCTAACTCTAGGAACTCTTTAGAATTCATATCTAAATCTTCCATTTGTTTTTCTATCTCTTCTTTGTCTTGCTCAATAGAAATGAGATGTGCTTTCATGTATTCAATTAGGTAATTAGACATCGACTTGGTCCATTCTATAGTTGGGTATATATTCCTCAGTTAAGTATACTTTATGGATGTCGCAATCTGCAACTGCTTCTAAGTCTGCCTCGCCTAGATAGTGACAAGAATCACAGATTTCTCCACAATCGTTATCACAGTATTCTAATGTATTAATTTCATCACAATCTCTACATTTGTTTTCATAGTTAGAATCTTGAATGATAACTCCAGCAAGATATTCTGTCTCACCACCCCAACCTGTTTCTTCCTCATAAGACAAGGTAATGTTTAGGTTTGGATAATCAAAAGATAGTCTTTGTATAGCAGGATGTGGCGGAGACCAAGCGGTATTAAACTTATACTGTAAAGAGGTTTCGTCTTCTTCGTATAACTCAGTCTCAGGATAATCTTCTCCGTCACGAACTGATACATCCCACTTAGTTCCCCACTCACGAACATTAAAGTCATACCAGCATTTACCCTTAAACTGTAATTGCTCTGCCATGGGCAGGGTATGGTCAGGTTGCTTCATATAATCTTCATCACTAATACCTGCTTGTATATGATTATAGATATTATGGAAAGCAAATATAGGGTTAGAGTATGAAGTCTCAGTTAACTCCATTTGTCTTGTTTCCATATTAAACTGGTCATGCATTTTAGTAAATGGTTGGTTAAGTTGTGCCTTAACCTTAGCAATGTCTTGTTCATTGCCTTCGATAGTTAGATAGTTGTAACACCAATTTGGCATTATGGGTCCTTTCTGTGGGTTCTTGTATTATTCTAGCAAATTAGGTAGGGTATGTCAAACACGTCCCTCTGCCAATAGTCCTAGTAAGAAGTCCTCTAGATCTCTAAGTACTGATACATCTTCCTCTGCAAACTTAGTATCCTTAATATGGTGATGGATAGAATAATTTAATATCATAGCCATATTTTCTACCTGCTCTGTTGTATATCCTAGCATTATGCATTCTCCTTTTCCATAAGAATATTATAGGCGGCAAGGCTGGTTATGTCAATATTTATTTCTCTACCAGGGTATTTATTAATTAGGAAATTAACTGCATCTCCTGCTGATTTAAAGTCACTATAGTTTTCTGAATATCCATATCCTTGTATAGTTATTTCCCAGCAATCAATCCCACCAGGTGAGACAGAGTATTCCATTTCATATATTTGTGCATTTAGGGTCATGGTTTAATCATATCAAAATCTAGGGGAAAAATCAAGTTCTACGTAATAAAAAAAATTCATGACATTTTTAGTCGGTTACGTAATAAAAGTTTTTGATGATATTTTTAGTCGGCCACTTTTTTGATCTTTTGTCAAATAAAAAATTGAGCAGTTTATACTCATGCTCAGGAGTTGAATTAGATTAAACTAATTCTAAAGTGTTGCGAACAACATTTAGCAAACGATTTTTTTCTGCTGTGATAGCAGGGTCAAAACCACTTGAACCCATTAGGATTGATTCAGTAAGACCACGCTTACCACCACGATACCAATCGATTCTTTCTGTGAGTGCGTTCCAAGCACCCCAAGCAGTATTGGCAATCATGCCATTGAATTCGCCTGTGTAAATATCATTGATTAAATCAACTTTATTTGTCCACTTAGAAAGTGCGCCTTTCTTAGTTTCATCAGGCTTAGGATACGCAGCCAAAACAATATCATTGAATTGTTGCGCTGTGATTTCTTTTTCAATCATGAGTTGCGCCATGATAGAAAATTCGTCCATGTAAGCATTAGCAACAGCAAGAGCCTCACGAGCCTGTTGAACTTTACCCTCAGCAGATTGTGTGTGACGAATCTTGAATGATTGCTTTACGCCATTGTTTTTCTTAGTGCGACCAAGAGCAACAGCGAGAGTGTTAGCGCATACAACACGAACAGGTGTCACGCTTGCTTGAATAGCAACAGAACCATCGTGTGATGTATTAACAAGAAGATAAGTCTTAACCTTATCCGCTACACCATTAGGGTCAAGAACAGTCTCACGCTCAAGAGCAAGAGAACCGAAAACAACACGACCACTACGCAATGAGCCAGCAGTCTCCCAACGACCTCCGCCATCAAGAATTGCATCACCAAAAGTGAATAGTTCTTCATTTTGTAGTGGGACATAGCGTTCACCAACAACGCCTAAGACATCAACTTGATTTGCGGTGAATGGATTATCACGCACAACATATTGATAAGATTTATCAGATGTAAGAGTAGATGGGATTTCTACATCTTCAAGACGAACATTCCAACCATCAAGGTTAGCGAGTTCCAACATTTTTTCAGTAGTGACTTCCTCCTGAAAAACAGTTCCTAAACCATGCCAAGCAGGTTCACGGAATGAAGCGAAAGAATTAGCAGATTCTAATTCATGAGCCATATTTATTTCCTTTCTATTTTTAGTTATTCTTATCTTAGCACAACGGGCTGACAAAAGCAAATCCTGGAATTTGGGCGTTTTGATCGTAACTACGTAAAACGGACATTTTAGGACAAAACGGGCCGACCACTTTTTTGAGGAAGTGAGCAGTTTACGTGGACGTGCTCAGGTCCCTCACGGTCTCTTTGAAAGAAAGGATGAAAGAAGAGATCCGTGCACATTGCGTGGCCTTTCATGAACCACGCAAATTTATTTAGATGTCGATGTTGTCGACGCTTGCAGAAACATGTGTTACATGATTCATATCATATGTGATTGCTTCAAAATCAATATCATTAATTATTGATTCTGCGTCTTCACCTGCAGGAACTTCAATTGTTAAATAGTAAGTTACGGTAACCTCTGCTTCAACTTCCTTGGTAAGTTCGAATGCACCAATCTCAGAAAGTTCAACAGCCTGCTCTTCAGTGATGTTGCCATTCTCTAGATTCTCCATGGTCCATTCATGTAGACCAGTTGACATTGCATTTAGTGCAGCAGCAGTGCTAAAGTCACGCTGTACAACACGAGCATGAGACTCTTCTACAGTCTTTACTCGCTCCTCTAGTTGCTTGATTGTATTACGAAGATATTCCTCCGTAGCATTAATTACATTAGTTTCCATCTGTGATATCCTTTCCTAGACTATCAAATTCGTTTATTTCATTAATCATAGCATCCATTTCACTTTCTGTCAATAAAACATTAGTGACCAATGTTGCTGTAAGAGATGAGAGTAGCGCAGAATATTTAAATAACATCTGTGCGAAATCATTATCTGACATTTCATTTCTTGCGTGTAGTAGTTGTGAAGCAATAGCCATTGACATATCGTCATGGACTGCGTCTTTAGTTGCTTCTTGTATTGCTATAGCGGTTGCTATCATCTTAGTTTCCTTTCTTTCTAATACTAAGTTTAGCATTGGGTTCTGACATTTGTCAAGTTGGAGGTGGGGCAGTTTTACATCATACCCAGGATGATCCCTCTAGGAATACCCGCAAGGACTTTCGTCACTTCATTTGTTAGCGGGGCTTATCAAGAGAGAAACCTGTTGTGGCGGGGGTAATTACGATTACACACCCGAAACCCGCCACAATTATTTAGATTACAAGTATCTTGCGATAGCGTTGTAAGTAGAAGTAGAAACTACTTCCTCATCTGTCATCTTGAGAATACGAATTGCGTTCTCAATTTCATCTTTTTGCTCACGATACTGCCACTCATGAATAGACACATAGTCTTTCTTGGGTTCATCAGGTAGCGTGATAGTTCCAGCAGGTAGAGAGAAAGATACTTGGATTTCGTTATTGTATCTCTTATGAGCAGATAAGTCCTCTGCCTTAGCAATTTTATCAAGTGCTAATTTAGCGACTTCCTTGTTCCAAGCCTTTACTGCCTTGTCGTGCTTTGCTTCGTTCGCCTCTTGTGAAGCGAAGTCTTTATTTAGTTTATCAAGTGCGCTTTCTAGTGCCTTGATAACCTTAGTTGTAGCGATTTTTACATTTATCGCTTTGCCATTTCTAGCCATTTATTTATCCTTTCTTAGTGGGTTGTTATTTATAGTCTAGCATTTTTACTGCTAGAAATCAAGTGAGCAGTTTTAGTAGCCATGCTCAGGGCTTTTCCTGTATTAGGAATTACTTTGCTGTCCAAGTTGTCCAGCGAGGTGAGCCATTGACATCAAGTTTTACACGAACGCTTGTTCCGTCTTGATTTGGCTTGATTTCGGTAATAACGCCTGTCACCTTTGACTTCTGTGAGGTGTAGGTGTCGCCTACCTTGTAAGTTGCTGTTGCTACTGCCATTTCTTTCTCCTTTGTTAGTTGGTTGTTATTACTTGTATTATTATGACATTTTTGAGAGATAATGTCAAGCCGAAACCTGACATTTCTCACATTTTGAGATTAGTGTGTTTTTACCATAGCAAATCTAGTTTGATTATTTGCCAAGCGAAGCATGACCTTAGTTACATTTTGACGCATTGGAACGAACTTCTCAATACGACCTGTAACACCTGTCTTGCTGGTAGTAAATAAATCTCCTACCTGATAAGTGTATCCGCCTAGTGTCATTTGCGTTTTTCCTTTCTGTTTGGGTCTTAGTATTAGTTTAGCATAAAAATACAAGAAATACAATTCGGGGAGCGTTTTGGGGGTCTTTTTAATGTGATCTTAATTACAGGGTCGTAACTTGACAAATTGGGTTTTGCGGGCCGACCACTTTTGCGGGGGATTTATTGAGAAATAAAAAAGTAAAGTATTAACCATGCTATGAATAAATACTCTACACGCATTTTATTTTTTACTCGCACTAAATACAATATCTGCTTTATTGTGAACACACAATCCACATGTCACACAAGCAGAGCCATTAGTAGAAATAAGCGGTATACGTTTTGCATTTTCAGGACACTTAGCGCCAGGTTTCGAAATTAATTCTTTCATAGTTTCTTGACCTACCGCAAAATTTTGTGCAAGGTATGCCATACGTACACCGTGTTGTTGTTTTAACTCTACGGCTGTTTTGATATTCTCACTATCTGCAGAGAAATATAAACTAAGGTTATCAATATTCTTTAGCATTTCTGCAGCAATCTTTACACGGGTGTATACCCAAAATTGTACGTCAGGATTATTTAAGATTACGTGTTTCCATGCGAATGCGTATTCCTTACTAAAGAAATCGCCATCCCAGTGAATGCGAAATAACTTAGGAGCCTCTCGCTTATCACAATCTTTCTTGAAATCATTAATCATATCTTGCAGCAGATTTTCCATAGTATCATGGTCTGCGTCTTTTAATAAATTCCAGTTATGGAGTAGAGTTTCTCTTACTCCCTTATAGACTTTTTCAAGTTTTCCTGCGTAGCATACCTTAGAGCATACAGAGGTCTCACCAGGACAGGAGTAAGCCTTGCCACTAGGCAATCCAAAAGTGTTGGCAATTGTTGGGGTCTTTCCGTTTCTTGAGACAGCATTGGCCACCTTCCTATCATTAGAGCGTTTTAATTTCATTGCTCATCCCTTTCTTTCATTGATAATTCTATCATTTTTTTATTGCTTTGTCTAGTATAAACACGCTTGCTATTTACGGCAGAGGCTGCGTTAGATCTACGCAATTCTTGAATGCGCCTTAATTCTTCTTTACTCTTCCTAAACATAATTTAATAATATCATAAACAAACAAAAATCACAAATTTAGGGAGGTTCTACTTAATCTACGTAAAACGGACATTTGGTGCAAATTGGTCGGGCGGTTTTTACTCTACAAAAACATACCATTCAATTTTTGTATCATCAAGAACAAAGTATTCTTCTTCATCATCAAAGTCATCTGCTAAAACTAAATTAAATCCTTCTTTAGTTTCGCTAATTTCTTTTACAGTTAAATACTGATCTTCAATTTTAATTAGATCACCTTCCGCCAATTGGTTTGGCAGAAGATAATCAGCAAAGACAAGTTCCATACTCATCATTGTAGCAGACATTTAGCGAATGCTCACCTCTCCACTACGATAAAAAGTTTTTGTATACATTTTTCCTGTTGGGTCTGATAAGTTATAAGTTGCGTATTCTTTAGCATCACCAAAGTCTACGCATTTAGTCCAAGCATCTACCGCTTCAAGCATATCTGATACTCGCAGGGTATTTACCAATTCTCCGTCATACAAAGTAGTAACTGAGTAAGTGTATTCCATTTTAGTATTCCTCTCTTTCAATAATCCACGCATCTAGGTGGTGTGCTTCAATAATAGCATGAGCAGGGGCTAAATCGCTACCCTTCCAAGATATGCCTTCAGGAAGTTTTATGGGTAAATCCCAAAGTCCAGCATCATTTACCGCATCTATAGCCTCAATACAAGGTCTAATCATAGTTTTAGGAACGGGCGGGTAGTGATTAGCAGATAAGTGTATTCCTATCTGAGTTTCAATATCTAAGTGTATTCCCATATCCTCTAATACACCACTAGCCATTTCGTTAGCCATATTACTTCCCATTATCGTGCTTCTCCGCTCATTAGTAGTTCAGGCTCACTTATCAAGCCATTATCAAAAATAACATCTCCGTCATCATCTAGGATTAGTCCATAAGGATTACAAATACAATCCTCAAAATCGTAGTCCTCGCCATTACCAAAGTAATCAACGCCTCTACCATTACAAAAATCGCAGTTTCTAATCTGCCTTAGTGCGTATTCCAATTTATCCATTTTTTATTTCCTTTCTTTCAATACTGAAATCCTATCAGATAGGGCTGACAAAATCAAATCTGACACGCCCTGTCCGATATGTCCGTTTTGTCCTACCATGAGGACTGATAATAGAATGATAGATTTTCAAAGTCAGGTCTATCAATAAGAGGCTGTAATTGATTAATGGTATCCATTAGGTCTTTCCAATACCATTCGTCAATATCAGTACCGCCAAAGAAAAATCCTTCTCTAGGTGGCAGGATATTAGGGTCTTTATTGGTAATCGCTAGAGTACAGTCATTTACCAATTGTTTTAGGTGCTTATGCGCTACATAGTACTCACCGCAGTCATCTTCGCCACGCTGTACAGTATTAACAAACCAATTGTGTATCTGATTACACTTGCGCCAATAGGCTACATTTACAGATACATCTACGCCATAGATACTTTCTTCATCTACAAGCGTATCAACACCAGCAGCATTTACTACATCATTCCATTGTGGAATGGTAGCCTCTGAATATTTAGTATCGCTATCTCGATCTAATTTACTCCAGTCAATTTTATTAATGTGCTTACGAGCACTTAAATACATATCTAATCCCATTTTATTTATTTTCCTTTCTTATAGGTCTGATACTTTTACAGCAATAGTAGCCCATTTAGAGCCATTGAAACGAATTGAATAGGCTTGATAATCTGTACCTACCCATACATCATCACGCTTTTCAGCAAAGTTTATTTCTCCACCCTGATATTTACGGGCAAAAGAAGTAGGTCTATAATACTGGCCTACAAGTAAATCTTCAATTGAATAACTTCTCATTGAATTTCCTTTCTTTATTTTCAGGCTTCTAGCCTATCATTTTTATCTTATAAAATCAAATCGACACGCCGTAATTTAAGAAAAAATTCGGGTGTGTTTTTAATCACATCTTAACAGCCTGTGGATAACTCTGTGGATAAGTGGCCGACGCTGTCGGGCGTGTCGGAATTAGTTGAAAGTTGAACTATTGTTTAGCAGCGCAAGCAAAACATTTTAGATCTGCGACAAAAATTCTACCGCAGACCTCGCATGTTTTAAATTTAGTTTTCTTTTGTCGCAAGTTTTATCGTGTAATAAATAGAAGCGATAAGAAAAATTTGAACAAGTGTAGTTAGAAATCTAGTCATGCGATAATTCCTAACTCATCAACACCGCAAGCCTTTTCAAATCTTGCTTTATCGAATAATTCATTTTTGGTTCCAAAATAAGTTGAGAAACCTTCCACCAAATCCTCATAGACCTGCGGATGAATTTCATCTTTTACATCCGCAAGAATTGAAGCGATAGCCTTGAAGTGTGTTTTAGTTAGCGACATTTTTTATTCCTGTTCTGCTAGTAGAATATAAGAATGAGTTGCGCCTTCATTTATTCTTTCAAGTTCAGCAAGCAATTCATCACGAGTAAAGAGTGAAGCGTCTCCAATTAAATCTCTAACTGCTTCAATATTCATCTGAGTAAATACTGGAGCAGGCACATTTTTAAGCATGCCTACGAATGGCGAATGGTCAGCGATACGAGAAACGAAATTTACTCCGTTTGCGGTAAATGGGTAGTCTGTATAGTTTTTCATTTATTTATTTTCCTTTTCTTTCGTTTTTACTATTGTAGCGATTTTCTCTAAGTTTGTCAATTGTTGCGCTTTGCGCTGGCTCTCAACAAGAGCCTTGAATTCATCTAATTTCATTAGTCATTATTCCTAACTGCTACTGTGCGGTAGGTATAACGACCAACCTCACTACGAACACGAACAAGATACGCTTCAGCGTTTTCATACCATACGCAAGCAGGGTGTTTTTCTGCTTCTACAATTTCTCCAACAAGAGAATTGGAACGATAAGTTTTGCCTACTAATAGGCTTGGGATTGAGTATAAATTAGCACTCATTTTTTTACCTTCTTTCATTTTCTTACCCTGTAAGTTTAGCATTTTTATCTGACAAAATCAAATCCAAAATGCGGATAAATCGGACATTTTTTAAATTATTTTTGTGGGAAAAATCACATCCCACGTAACACGACACGCCCGAGTACGGGGGTCGGCGAGTTTTATCAGCATGTCAAGATCAACATACCGCTTTTTATTTTTATTTATCAAACTCAAACTTTATTTTTACATTGTCTACCATGAATGGCAAAGTGTTATCAAGCAACGCCTGAATATTTTCAGTTAGATAGTCGTTATCTGTTTGATAAGTTATTGTGATTTTATAGTCCATTATTTATTTTCCTTAGTCTAAGAAAACTGCGCCTTTAGCAGTTTTATGATTAGCACATACATTACCACGAGGAATCTCTACATGGCAAACAAAGCAAAGCATTTTTACTTTTGCTTTATTTATGATTGCCCATTCAAGGTCAATCTTAGTTTCAACACTAGCATTTTCTAGCGATACCCAACCAGCACCGCTTTTATTCATTTCAAATATTTCAATAGACATTATTACAACACCCAACTTTCATTTGTATAAGATAACCACTCTCCGAGTGTCATCAAACCTTTATACTCATTACACTTTCCGCAGAAAGTATTTCCTGCGTAGTCATCACAAAAAACGCAAACGATTTGATTTGCTTCCTCATCGGAAACATTTGCGAGAGTAATCTCTCGGATTTCATATTTATTTATTGTAGTCATTTTAGACCACCTTTCTTTTTTTATCTAATACGAGTATTCTAGCAGGGGGGTCTGACATTTTTGGGGGTATAAAACGGACATTTTGGACTTTGTGAGGCACATCACATGTGACGTAAGCCACACGTAAAAAGGTACAAAACGGACATTTAGCCGACGCTGTCGGGCGTGTCGCAGCGAGGTAGAAAATGTGTCCTAATTCACACACGACACGCCGTGTTAGGACTTGACTTTTTGAGATTTATGTGATAGGATACTATTGTATTTTTAGAAAGGATATGTAGTTATGTTATCAGATAAAACAATAGAAAAAATCGTTTATGAGTATCAGCATGGAGGCGTTCAGGCATATCACCCTGAAATCTCACTATCTGAGAGAAAGGCTCTCCTCAAGTACCTATGGAGCCTACCATCTAAGTGTGCTCCAGAGTGTGAGGTAACTCACAAAAATTGATGGACGACACGCCCGAAAAACAGGGCAAAATGTCAGTGGTAGGGTATAGCATACAGGTATTAGATAGAAAAAAAGAAAGGAAGTCAAAATGACTAACACATACGAAAAACTTCACCCAATCTGCTCTACATGCGGACATGTCAATTCTTTTGAAAGTTGGGAAATGATTTGCCCAACAGATAAGACATACAAGACACGAGAGGTCTTGACCTTCACAGAGTCAGGCTACTATGTGAAGTAAATCACACAAAAGGGGTAGCCACAGACCCCCAAAATGTCAGTGGCAGGGGATAGAATAAGATTACTAAATAGAAAGGATAACTAAATGAAAACACTTAGTTACACAGCAGAAAAAGATAACACTCTTGTTTCTGTATCAAATCGCCTTATGGTTAGCGAGTATCAAATAAATAACCTACTAGATAGCCTAGTAGCAAATGGCTACACTATCCTCACCACAGAGGTGAATGACGGAGATTACTCCCCACATTGGCAAGGCTAACCCTTGTCAGTGCTACCTGATACACTTACATTATTAGAAAGGATAAATAAATGATAAACACACTAACTAGAATAAACTGCGATGAGTGCCACGGGCACGGAGTTATCTTTTGGGGTAACGATGAGGATTATGATGTAGAACCTTGCGAGTGTGTGGCTAATGGCTAACTACTCAGCAGAACAACTACGCAGAAAGGCTCACCTTGCTAGAGGTGGAACACTTGCCAACTATGACCGCTCACATTATGATAAAATAACAATAGGAGAAAATAAAAATGATACCAATCAGACTAACAACAACTAACGGAGAGAGTAAGACAATGAACCTTCCAAATAGAGAAACAGTAGAAACTTTTATTACTACTTTCTCTAGTTCATTACCATTAGGCTATGCTGTATGTATAGACGCACCTCTCATTGGAATACACAATGGGTGGTTATTTGGAAAAAAGGAGCCAGCAGTACAAAAGTAAATCCTCCCCCTAGTAGTGAGCACAGAAAATAGATCCTTCAAAGTTGTGCTCACTATTTTTTTTGTTTTATTTTTATTATTTCTGTATCATACATATTAGCAAAAAATTCAGATTTTTGTCATTTTGGTTTTGGGTATGCTGTATAATAAATACATGATATTCCATAAGCACATGCTAGTAAACGCAAAAGTGTCTAATCCCATACGATCAGAAGATGAGGCGGTAGAGTTTCTAAAAGACTTAGTTCGCAGGGTAGACATGAAGATCATTAAAGGACCATTTGCTTCATATGTAGATGCTCCTGGCAACAAAGGTTTAACAGCAATCGTTATGATTGAAACAAGTCACATAGCATTTCACATCTGGGACGAGGTAGATCCAGGATTACTACAATTCGACCTATACACATGCGGTAGCCTAGATAAATTCACGGTACTTAATGCATTAAATCAAAGATTTGACATTAAGGCCATTGACTGGGTTATCTATGACAGAGAGAATGGTTTCGTAGTTGAAGACATCTATATGTCGGAGAATCGCTAATGTCAGAATCGCAAAAAATTTCAGAAATTGATAATATGGGTCGTGAAAAGTTTTGGGAAGATTTAGGAAGACCAGAAAACGATGGTTTGGCACTTAAGATATTTAAAGAAGAATGTTGCGAAAACTGTTCTTGTAAAAATAATTAATTTACTTTAGTTTTCTTAATAAGGTCTACAATACTTAGACTGTCATTTTCTGCTAGAAGTTCTCTTAATCCAAATGAAACTTTTCTATGTTCTAATTCAAACCAATGAAACATAGGCATAGTATGTCTACGTGTTGGGCCATTAGGATTTTCTAAAACCTTTAATACCTCATGCTTAAAGTGACAGGGAAAAAATACACATGTTCCCTTTTTAGGTTTGATAGTAATGTTGTAATCTGGAAAACGAATCTCTCCTCCAAGGTATTCATCGTTTAGGTACATAAGGCAGCCTATATCTAAAAATGGCCAATCTGGAGGGGTATCAAGACCATCTGCATGCTCTCCTAAAGCAGCATCTACTTGCCACCTAATAAGTTCATATCCACTATGCCCCCTATAGCCTTTGATATCTAATCCTCGATCAAATATAAATCTTTTTGCTGCTTCTAGCATAGAGAGTCTTTCGTATTTATACATTATCTCTATAACTTCTTTATCGTCAATTATGGTTTTATATTCTGTAGATTGTCCACCATATATTGGCTCAACATATGCAACATCTTTAAGAGATGTCACTGGAACTTTTGAGTAGAAAGAGTTAAGAACCTTTAAATCTTCTTCTTTAATAAAATTAGGAGCAACCTGTATCATATGATCATAGTGATATATGTCGTTCATTTTACCACTTCCCTATTGGACATGTTGCTAACTTTAAGGTTGTCTTAAGTTTCATAAAACAACCACATTTCTTACATTTTACCATACGCTTATTAAACCATTCGCATGAGTTACATATTTTAAGGCGGGATTCAATTAATTCTCTATCGCTTCTTGGTTGAGAAGGATCAAATAAATCAGAGAATCTAACCTCTTCACTCATTACAAGATATAACCATTATCCTTTAATGTATTATATATCTTATCGCTAATTGCTTCCATCATTGGTCTTTGTTGCTTATGCCACTCTTCAAGTTGAGTTAGATCTTGGTTTGCAGCCTTAGCCATATCTGTATTTTCTTTTTCAACAGCAGCAACCATTAGTTTAATCGCCTTTGATCTTTTTTCTTTTTCTTCATTGCTTTCTAGAACTGGGTCTGTAGGCTTAAATTGTCCTACAACTAAATTACCCATTTCTTCTTCTGAAAAATTTCCAGCCATTTCTGTCTCCTTTTTATTTAGTCTATCTATTGTATCACTTATTCGTTTTTGTGCAATGCTGTATTGCTCTATAGAAATATCATTATATACATATTTACGATTAAGTTTTATAGATGAAACAGCAGCAGTGCCTGTTCCACCAAATATATCTGCTACAACATCTCCTGGTTTAGAGTAGTTATCTATTAAAATAGAAGACAGAGATTCTGGGAAACAGTCATAGACAAATCCTAGGTTATTATATTTTTCTAAATCTTCTTTGTCTGTGTTCCAGGGTAACTGTATGATAAAGTTATTCAACTTTTCATAGTTAGATGATTGTTGATTAATTTTATTTAATATAATAATTAATGCAAACTCATCTCCATTTATAACTCTTCCATCATTAATAAAAGAACTGTCTCTATAATCCCAAATTATTGTTTTATTAATATATAAATCGGTCTCTTTTATTTTTGCAATAATGTCAAATGAACTGCTATTATTTTTTAATATTATTAATATATTTCCATTATCTTTCAATGCATAAGACATATGCTTTAAAGAATTCACAAATAGTTGAAGGTATTCGTCATATTCATTATTTTGTATTTGTCTAGTTAGATCTCCACCATAATGAACTTTATTTGACACAAAATAGGGCGGGTGACTTAAAAATAAATCAACACTCTTTGGCTCTAAAAAAAAATCTGTAGCATCTTTATTATATATCAGATTACTCATACTCACCAATCCATTTTATCATAATACGTAACAGAGTATTCTCCACCAAACACTTCAGCATATGAGAAAATATCACACATATATTTCCTGGTTGTTGTCAAACCAACTTTATCGGTTTGATATTTATATCCCCTATTCAATGTTTCATGTGAAACCTTCTCTTGAACGAAAGCCTCATTAAGGGTTTGTATATACCGATCTTTGCCATACCGCTTTGACGTAAAGGATTGGTTTGGATATTTGATTCGTATACCGTCGTCAATTTGTCTGGCATCTTCGGTTTCATAAATAACATATTCCACTGCAGGACAAACCATCCTATCAGACCATGTTCGCATGTTATCGCTGTAATTATCCATATTGCGTAGGGTTGAATCAGCGTATGCCATGCGTATCATCTCTGTCGCCGATGTTTTAATTCCTGTTGCGAACGCAATTAAATAAGCGGTTGCGAATGGAAATTTGTCGCTGTACTTAGTTATGCCGAAATGAATATTGGGGTTAAAACTTTTCGACGACATATTGTCATTTTGTAAACGCATATGATTGCCGATTGAAACATAATCTGGGTGATTCATATCGCAGTCAACAAACAAACAATCTCTGGGACTAATTCCATCCGAAAGACAAAGAATATTCTTGTCATACGTGCCAACAACTTTTGCTCCGTTATAACGATTTAATAACTGCGCCGAAACAAAACCGTCCATATCTGGGGAAATTATTAAATTTGTAGAATACTCCAGTGTGCGTAGTATCTCAGTTTTCATTTTTTTAAAATTCCCCTTATAATATGTTTTGTTATGTCAATCGAATCTTGGGCAGCGTTAATTGTTTCGATATGTACCATTGTAGCATTTGCTGCAGGAAGTATCAAGTGGATGGTAAAACATTATTTAGATGAACTTAAGCCCAATTCTGGATCTTCAATAAAAGATCAAATTACACGTTTAGAACAAACATCAAAATTAGCAGAAGAAGATAGAAAAGAACTTCACAGAAAAATAGATAAGATGTTTGATGTTTTGCTAGATCATATATCTAAAACTACCAAATAGTTAATATATATTATATATAAAGAGATTTTATCTCTGAGGGAAAGTCCCCCCCTCCCCCCATAGATTTTTTATTACATCTACTGGCGAGAAGTGAGTTTTATCTCTAGTGCAAAGTCCCCCACAAACCCTATAAACACTATACCACAAACTTTTATCTACTACAAACATTGTAAAGCAATATGTCCGTTTTATACCTTTATGATATACTTTTAATTGCTTGCCCCTTCGGTCTGTCTCTCATACCCACCGACCTGGGGGCAAGTCCATATTTCGTGGTATAATCTTTCTATTATGGCAAATCTCTGTGCTCCCGAAATTTTTGGTGCTGATCCAGTTACCATTCAGTGGAGAGCAGTTCGTGGAGATACAGCAACATTAAGAGTAGAATTTTATGAAGACGATGAAGTAACTTACTATAATACAGAGGGTTGGATTTATCGTTGTACCGCCTATGATCAGTCAGGAAATGTTTTAGATGCCCTCGATTGTGAGCCAGGAGAAGGTTTTGTAGATATTACTGCCTTTGCCTCTGTTACAAAAAACTGGGGTAGTGGATATTTAGCAAATGTTGCAGAATTACCATTTGACGTGCAGGTAATTATTCCAGAAGAAATAGAAGACATTGTTTGGACACCAGTTGTTGGAACAATTTATGTTATTGGTGATGTTACACCAGGAGGTACTTTATAATGGCAGTTATTAAGATTGTTCCTATGCCAGGCGCAAAAGGAGATCAGGGAGATGCAGGCTCTGTAGGTCCACAAGGTCCTCAAGGAGAAACTGGTGCAACAGGTTCAGCAGGTGCCGATGCTGTATGGTATTACAATGGTGCTTATAATCCAGGTGCAGCATATGCAGTTGGCGATATAGTTACATATGAAGGACAAACCTGGTATCGCAAAAATGCAAATGGTGGAAATGTTGGAGATACACCATCTGAAGGATTGTTTTGGGATTTAATTGCAGCAAAAGGCGAACCTGGCTTAAATGGTCTTGAAGGAGAAACTGGTCCACAAGGAGAACAGGGAATTCAAGGTGAACAAGGACCACAAGGTTTACAGGGAGAGCAAGGATTGCAAGGAATTCCAGGACCTCAAGGAGAACCTGGATCAATTACAAATTTAAAATTTGGATCATTTTTTGATACAACAGTTCAAACTGGCGGATCAATAAAACCATTTGAATTAAACTCAACAGATGTAAGTAATGGAGTTTCTATTGTAGATGGTTCACATATTACAATGACAACACTTGGAATTTATAATATTGCATTCTCTGCACAATTACAAAAAACAGGTGGATCTTCTGCAGATATTTATATTTGGTTAAGACATAATGGAGTAGATGTTCCAGACACTGCAACAATAATTCATATGGCAAACAATAATACATTTAATGTTGCTGCATGGAACTTCTTTGTTGATTGCAATACACTTCCACAAGATTTTCAGTTAATGTGGTATACAGAATCTACAAGCGTTTCTATTGGGGCAATTAGCGATGCTGTTACTCCAGTTGGAGTTCCTTCTATACCGTCGATTATTTTGACAGTAAACAAAGTCGGAGACCTATAAGGTTAATCCATGGCTGTTTCAAAATCCATGGACTTTCCATCAAGTAAAAAATCAAGTTATGCTGCACAAGTTGTAGAAACTCAAAATACTAATACTGATGTTTTAATTAATTATGTTCCTGTCCCTGGCCCAATGGGACCACAAGGACCTGCTGGGGTACCTGGACCTCAAGGACCTGCAGGAAAAGACGGGATTCAGGGACCCAAGGGCGAAAGAGGCATACCTGGTAAAGACGGTCTAAGTTCTTTATCTGTATCTGGACAACAGGCAGGCTGGGGATCATATTTTAATCAAAACAGAAAAGAAATAAGATTAGGAGCAAATCAGGGAGAAGATGGCTGGGTCAGTGTTTGGGTAGATTCAAAGGGTATCAATACAAATGAAAAATATTTACCAGAAGGATGCACCAGCCTTTGGAATGAGCATCAAAGAATGCTTAATTTTCATGGCCTTAAAATAGGATGTCAGGTGTTTGTAACATATAATTTTGAACTTACTACACATAGCAATAATACAGAGGTTTGGCTTAGAACCTTTTTCCCTAAATCTACCACAGAAATTTCACAATATGTAGCGTCGTTAAAATATCAATATGTTTATAATATGTATGTTACTCAACAATTTTTTATAGAAGATAGTGCAATGTGGTCTTCTGGAGCGATACCTCAAATTAGAACTGACTACGACTCCTCATTATTAATGAATTCCATCTACGTTAGCGTGGTATAATAATTGCATGGCATTTCCTGGAACATACAATATTTCATACTACATGGGGGACACTTACGAGTTTAGGGTATATCCCAAAACAGCAAGTGGAGATGTTTATTCTTTATCTCCATTTGTTTATGATGATGATAACAATCCAGCAACTGCTGATTTTGATAGTGCCATTTTTGCTTTTGCAGAAGAAAAAGCAGTAGGAGGTTCAAATCCTCCAGAACCATCGGGCTATCATAAATGTTATGCTAAAATTTCTGATGATAAGTCATACATAACTTGTGCAATAAGACCAGAAGATGCAGCATATTTAGATCCTACAAAAACATATGTTTATGATGTACAGGTAAGTAAGCCAGCAGGTGGTGGAGACTATAAAACAGTTATAACTTTAATGACTGGAAGCATAAGTGTTACAGGTCAGGTTATTATTGCTGAGAATATAGGATAAAATGGCAGAAGTTGTATTAAGTACAGAAGATTTGGTTGTTTTAGGTGGGCCAGATACCATCAATGTTGAAGTAGACTTCGGGCCACAAGGTGATCGTGGTAGTTTAATATTTGTAGGAAATGGAAAGCCAGATTTAATAGATATTGGGCAAGACCCCAATGTATTTGATCTTTATATAAACCTTCTTAAAACTGATGACGAATATTTAATGATTTATCAATATGTAGAATCTTTAGGATCGTTACAGTGGCAAACTTTAACAAAGTTAATTCCTAATACATATGTAACAAATCAAAGCATTAATTTTGATACCGTCAATTATTGCTATGTTCCAATTGCATCAATCGTAGATCCTTCATATGTAGGAAATACAGATGCATCTAATTTTAGCGTACAGGTAACATTTGGAACTTCGGCAGGGTATCCAATTGTAAGTTCAATCAAAACAGAAGTTGTCACAGTTAGTGGTATAGAAAATTTAAAAATAACATTTTATGCTAAGGAATTTGACGGAGCCAATTGGATTGACATAACTGGATCTAGAACGGCTAACCTTCACATTTCGGTGGTATAATCTAGGGGGTGATGTAAGTGGCAGTTGAAGATATAGGTAATTTATGGAATACCAAGCAGCCAGGTTATGATGATACGGCTGATATTCAGGCAGCCCTAAAAGCATTTCTGTATGGAAGTTATACTTATGACCCTACAAATACAGATCCTACACAACTTCCAAATCCATCATTAGCAAAGCATTTACAAGGTTTGAGTGATAGGTTAACAGACCAGGAAGAACTTGGAATAGGTTCTGATTATCTTACACTTGCACAGATTGCAGCATTGTCATCTCCAGAAGACGGATATATTGCTATGGCATCTGACTCTAATGGTGGAGCAGTTGAATCTTTATATGCCTCCGCATTTTACACAAATGAGGCACCTACAACAGACATTGTAGATGGAGTTCTCTGGGTAGATAAAGATTCTGATGCACTTGATACTTATGTTTATAATGAAACAGATGATGAGTGGGTAAGAATAAACGATTTAAAAAATATTATTGCAGCAAAGGGAGATTTGCTTGTTGGAACAGCAGCAGAAGGTCTAGATAATCTTACAGTTGGTGCAAATGGAACAGTCTTAACTGCAGACAACACTCAGCCACTCGGCATTAAATGGGAAGCACCTTCAGTTTATTCACAGCCAACACTTGGAACAACAGTAATTGCTTCTGGTGCAACAGTAACTAATGTTAATGGTTTAACAATTAACTCAACAACAATTCCAACATCTAAAACTTTAGTTGCAACTGATTCAACAGCATATGTTGTGCCACCAATGTCAGGTAATGCAGGAAAATATTTAACAAATGACGGATCAACACCATCATGGGCAACAGTATCTTCTTCAAGTGGATTAACTTTAATTACATCTCAAAGTTTTACTAACAGTACATCTGTACAAATTAATAACTGTTTTTCATCAACCTATAGAAATTATAGAGTTATGTTATCAATAACAGGAATTTCTGCTCAATCAACAAACGTATACTTTAGATATAGTTCTGGAGGAACTCCAAATAGCAGTGCTATTTATTCATTTACCGCATTAGATGGCGGACCAACATCATCTCCAACAGCATCTGCTGGAAGAAATCTTACCGCTACACAATTTGAATGCGGATACTATGATCCAGGATACAGCCCAAACAATCAAATGCCATATTACGCAACTATGGATATTTTTGCTCCGTATATTGGACAATATGAAAAAGGCATGCTTGGATTTAGTTGTTCTACATATGCTACTGCCCCAATAAATACCTATGTTAAGTTCTGGTCTGGTTGGTGTTTATCTAATGCATCATTTGATGGATTCCAGATAAGGCCACAAGGCGCAGATGGAATTACTGGTATTATTAGGGTCTACGGGTACCAGGATTAGGAGATAACATGACAAATTTAAATGAAACTATTGTTGATGTTGCGAATAATACAGTTACTGTTAATGATATATCTGCACAAAAAATTGCAGAACTTGCTTCTGAAGGTGCAAGAATAGAAGAAGAAAGACTTGCAGCAATAGAGGCTAGAAAAAATGCTAGGGCAGCATTAATTACTAAACTAGGTATTACTGAAGAAGAAGCACAACTTTTATGGGGTGATAATTAATGTCAACAGTTAGTTCAACTAGTAAAGTAGCATACATGTATGATCAAACATCAGATACTTGGTATGCAGTTGCTGGTACGGCCAATACAAATGTTGCATATAACTGGCAGGCTGCACATACTTTTGGCTCTGTTGTAACTGTTAATGATGTTATTCGTGCTAAGGCTGGAGTAAATAGATTTCAAAACTATACCGCCAGAGATGCAGTGATTACTTCTCCAGCAAAAGGGACTGTATGCTTTGTTGAGCAAACAAATGGCGGTACTGATATAAACCAACTTCAAATTTATAATGGTACATCATGGGTAGGAATGCTTGATACTGCAACTCTAAGCACTAAAACTGCTGATTATAACTTAGGTCTTGCAGATGCAGGACAAACATTATTAATTGATTCTACTAGCGATAGAACTGTTACTGTTCCACTCAATTCTGCTGTACCGTTCGCAAATGGACAAAGAATAGATGTTGTAAGATTAAATACTGGCAATGTAACATTTGCTGGAGCAGTTGGTGTAACAATTAATAGCAAAAATTCAAACAAGAAAATTGCTGCAAGGTATTCTGGCGCAACTCTTATCAAATATGATACAGATACCTGGGTACTTATTGGCGATTTGACGGCGTAGGTGATCCAATGCTTGGCTGGCTTGGTAAATGGGCGGGATCCAAAGGAATGGGAAAAATCCCAAACCTTATCGGTTTAACAAAACAACAAGCAAGAGAAACTTTACAAAACGCTGGATTTAATTATGGACTAGAGAGTGAAGAAGTTCAAGGCAATGAGTCTTTAACAAATAAAGTTAAATCACAAGGCAAAGCACATAATGATCTTGTTGATTATGAAACATCAGTAGATTATGTTATTCATACATTTACTTTTACCCCATATTCATTTACACCTACATATTCATTTACCCCTATGACATATTCTTTTACACCAGTTTCATATTCGTTTACTCCACAAGTATATTCTTTTACCCCACAAGTATATTCGTTTACACCACAGGTATATTCGTTTACACCACAGGTATATTCGTTTACACCAATGACTGTAACTTGTGAACCATGTGAAAATTATGGAAATGTATTGGTAATTCCAACATGTAATGGAGAAGATTCTTATGAGGGATACTGGCAACCTCAAAGACAAAACTGCTCAGATGGATCAACCGTCGACTGTCCAAATATATTTGTTGGATACGGCAATATTCTTGAGGCTAATTCTACATCTTGTGGAGGATCTGGAACTTACTCCTTTACCCCACAAACTTATTCCTTTACACCTTACTCCTTTACGCCTACGCCTTACACATTTACACCTACCTCTAACAACTGTCCTTCGCCAGGAGCATGGGGCGATTGGGGTCCTTGCGTAGATGGAGTCCAGAAGAGAACACGTACCAACTATGACGATGTTCCAGGCTGTCCTCCATTTATTGAAGAAGAGACGCAGTCTTGTACTGGAACTTACTCCTTTACGCCTTACTCATTTACACCTTACTCCTTTACGCCTTACACATTTACACCTACCTCTAACAACTGTCCTTCGCCAGGAGCATGGGGCGATTGGGGTCCTTGCGTAGATGGAGTCCAGAAGAGAACACGTACTAACTACGATGATGTTACAGGATGCCCTCCATTTATCGAAGAAGAGACGCAGTCTTGTGTTGTAGCATACTCCTTTACACCTTACACATTTACACCTACCTCTAACAACTGTCCTGCACCAGGAGCATGGAGTGCGTGGGGTCCTTGCATAGATGGAGTCCAGAAGAGAACACGTACTAACTACGATGATGTTACAGGATGCCCTCCATTTATCGAAGAAGAGACTCAGTCTTGTACTGGAACTTACTCCTTTACACCTTACTCATTTACTCCTTATTCCTTTACTCCTTATTCCTTTACACCAACAGCATATTCCTTTACTCCTTATTCCTTTACACCAGTTTCTAATGGCTGTCCTGCACCAGGAGCATGGAGTGCGTGGGGTCCTTGCGTAGATGGAGTTCAAACAAGAACACGTACTAACTATGATGATCTTCCAGGCTGTCCTCCATTTATCGAAGAAGAGACTCAGTCTTGTGTTGTAGCATACTCCTTTACACCTTACTCCTTTACACCTTACTCCTTTACACCTTACTCATTTACTCCTTATTCCTTTACACCAATGACATATTCGTTCACACCTTATTCATTCACGCCTTATTCATTCACGCCTTATTCATTCACGCCTTATTCATTCACGCCTTATTCATTCACGCCTACATATGCATTTACACCAGTTTCTAATGGCTGTCCTGCACCAGGAGCATGGAGTGCGTGGGGTCCTTGCGTAGGTGGAGTGCAGACAAGAACACGTACTAACTACGACGATCTTCCAGGATGTCCTTCATTTATTGAAGAAGAAACACAGTCTTGTGTTGTAGCATATTCCTTTACTCCTTATTCCTTCACACCTTATGCCTTTACACCTACATATGCATTTACACCAATGACATATTCATTTACACCTTATTCCTTTACACCAGTAGCATATTCATTCACACCTTATTCCTTTACACCAATGACATATTCATTTACACCTTATTCCTTTACACCAACAGCATACTCATTCACGCCTACATATGCATTTACACCAACAAGTTCGGGCTGTGCTTGTGCTGGACTAGATAATTGTACTGGCGCATGCTGTGTAGAATGCGGTGGTTTCCTAAGTGGAGGGGAATGTGTAGGATGCTAAAATATAAAAAGGAGAAAAAATGACAATTCGTAAATATGTTTTTATTATTGATGGAGAGGTAGGGCCAGACTTGCAATTTGATGATTCTAAAAGTGAAACAAATGCAGCACTTGCTGCAGCAATGTCTTCTGATCCAAAAGTAATAGAAATACCATTAGACTCGCCAGTAACAATTGGATGGAGATGGAATGGTACAGAATTTGTACAAGAATAATTTAAATGATGGGAGAGAGTTTTTTACCCTCTCCCAATCATATTAGTTTGGAAAGTTTAACATTAACTCTTTAGTTCTTGGTGTAATGCCTTTCCAGGCAATCCAATTTTCACCGCCGTTTGACATGTGAAATGCAACCTGAGCATTTAATACTGGATTAAACAACTCATAGTTTGACTCTAAATTAAACTTATCTCTACGTTCAGGACCTAGGTCACCAATCATATTTATTTGAAATAAGCCATAAGAACTATCTTTAGTTCTTTTGCTAAGGTTTAGCGCCATTGGTCTACCGCCAGATTCTTTCTTGGCAATAGCCCAAGCCTCCCTTAGTTTTTGACCTTCAAAGCCTACTAGGCGTAGTAGATTTTTTAGGTCTTTGTCAGATAGATTTACAGCATTTTTGTATTTTTCTAACTGATCTTCTTTAGCCTCAGAAACACTTTTGGCCACTTTCGTGGCCTCTATTGTTTCTTGCAGCACGACAGGCGTACTGTCGTTTAATCGGTTTTCAGAAGCATTAGCCAAGTTTGACCAAACGGAAAACATAGCCAATATGCTGAGTGTTCCAATGATGTTCCTATTATTATACATAAAGTTAATCATAGTTTCCTCCTTAGAAACGTAATGACACCTTGTTAAAGGGTGTCATATTACTTCTTAGTATAACACAATTTAAAGACCATAGTCAAATAATGCTATAATTGATTTCTATGGCCGAAATAACTAATAATTATGGACTCACATATCCAGAATCTTCTGATCCTGTAAATGTACATAATGATATTAAAAAATTAGCAGATGATGTTGATGATGCTATTTCTTCTCTTGATGCCTCAAATGTGCGGGTAAAAGTAATAAATAACTCAGGATCAACTATAGGTGCAGCAAAACCAGTATATGCAGTCGGACATGAGAACAATAAAACAGAAATTGAATTATTTACATCATCATTATCTGATAACTACCCTTTACTTGGTTTAACAAAAACATCTTTAATAAATGGAGCAAGTGGAGAAGTTGTTGTTGCTGGAGTTTTAACAAATGTAAATACAAGCAGTTTTTCAGACGGAGAACTATTATATGTAGACTCTTCTGGCGTTCTTACAACCACTATAACAGGTGGTGCAGTAGGAATAGTCGCAGTATCAAGTACAACAAATGGAGTAATTGTTGTTCAGGCAAAAGGCAACGGTACTTGGGGAGCACTAAAGAAAGGACTATCATAGTGAAAAAAAAGACAGCACTTGTTTTTGGAGCAGGCGGTTTTATAGGATCACATATGGTCAAAAGACTAAAACAAGAAAATTATTGGGTTCGTGGTGTTGATCTAAAATATCCAGAATTTGAAAAGTCACATGCAGATGAATTTATAGTTAGAGATCTCTCTGATTATGAAAATGTAGAAAAGGTTATTCAATTTAAAGGATATGCAGGTAATTTTTATTATAATGTTTTTCCAAAATTTATAGATTCTTTTGATGAAATTTATCAATTTGCAGCAGATATGGGCGGAGCAGGATATATCTTTACTGGAGATAATGATGCAAATATTATGGAAAATTCTGGATTAATAAATTTAAATCTTTTAAGAGCACAGAATAAATTAAATATTAAAAAAAATATTAATAAAACAAAAATTTTTTATAGTAGTTCTGCATGCATTTATCCATCTCACATTCAAGAATCAGAAAATAATAATGGATTAAAAGAAGCAGATGCATATCCAGCCAACCCTGATAGCGAATACGGCTGGGAAAAACTTTTTAGTGAAAGACTATTTTTATCATTTAATAAAAATTATAATATACCAATAGCAATAGCACGATACCATAATATTTATGGTCCAGGCGGTACTTGGCAGGGGGGTAAAGAAAAGGCCCCTGCTGCAATATGTAGAAAAGTTATACAAGCAAAAGATACAGTAGAAGTTTGGGGAAATGGAAAGCAGACCAGATCATTTTTATATATTGATGATTGTATAGATGCTACAAGGAAATTAATGCAGTCTAACTTTACTGGCCCTATTAACATTGGCTCTGAAGAGATGGTTAGTATTAATGAGTTAGTTGACATAGCATGTTCTATAGAAAATAAAAAAATTATTAAAAAACATGTAGTTGGTCCAGTGGGAGTTCGTGGAAGAAATTCTAACAATGACTTAATTAGATCTGAATTAAATTGGGACTATAAAACTTCTTTAAGGGATGGAATTAAAAAAACATATGACTGGATCAAACAACAAAACCAAATATTCTAATTTTATATTCTATAAACTACATCACGCTGGTTTAATAAACAGGTTATATAGTTTACAATGTGCAATTGGAATATCACATATAATGAATAGGCAATTAGTTTTATATAACCTTAAAGACAGAAATGGAAAATATTTAGATGATCCATCTGTACACTATATAAAAAATTATAATTTATCTTATGGAGCAAAAAGTAATATTATTAATAATATTGAATATACAAAATTTTTTGATTTAATAGATTATGATGAAGAAAAAATTTTTGATAAAATTAACTATTACACAATTTCAAAATTTTATGATAATGAATATACCTATACACATCCACTACATAATTCTTTTATAACTGTTTCAGAAACCTCTGAAGATAAAAATTTATTTAACGCTTTTGAAATTGATTTAACAAAAGATGAACCATATCATTTTAAAGGCGACAACTTATCCAACTATTCTACATTATTTTTAAATAGAACAAAAGAATTAGACATTGCTTTGTCTAGTACAATGTTTAAAAAAGAATACCATGAATTTGCAGAATTGGTTAGTAAAAGTTTGGGTAAATATAACTGTATCCATGTTAGGCTTACTGATCATAAACATAACTTTAATGTTACAGAAAATAATTTAATTGATGCAATAGAAAATTTAAACAATTTACCAATTATAGTTTGTACAGATGAGCCAGAACACGAAATGTTTAAAAATAAAAATATTAAACTTATAGATGATATTATTGTAAACAATTTTTCAAAAGAGTTCAAAGATTTATCTATCAACTCAGAGATAGTTTTTGGATTGGTATCACTTTTAATTGCATCAAAATCTCAAGATTTTATAGGAACATATTTTAGTACATTCACATCATATATTCATAGGCAACACTACCAAAGAGACATAATCAAGCCTGCAAAATTTTTAGGAAGGTCTGATTTATCTGAGTCAGGATCACCATGGTCTTGGGTAGGCATAGGAAAGCAAGGAATAGCAAGAGACTGGCCAGAGTCAAGACTTATGATATAATTCCATTATGGCTACCTTTCGAAATCAAACTACAGATAGTTATGCACTAGGCTCAACTCCACCAGAAATAAGATGGACTATAGTTAGAGGAGACTCTGCAGCATTTAGAGTTTATGTTACAGATGACGAAAGAAATCCACTACTCATGGAAGATTGGCAAGTTGATATGGACATATATCGTCCATCTACAGATGAGGTTGTTTTATCCTTAGAACCACAACCAATTGAATTTCAAGATAGTGAAGGTAGTTTTACTGTTTCTCTGACATCAGTGCAGTCTGAAATTTTAGAAACAGGAGATGTTTTTGATATACAACTTACAGAACTTAATTCTGGCACCAGAGTTTGGACGGTAGCCAAAGGTTCAATGGTTATTATTGAAGACATAACAGATTAATGACAGCAAGTTTAAAACCAATATCTGATCAAGTATATAGAACAACACATCGTATAGCACATGCTCAAATAAAACCACTTGAAGAGCGGTATGTAAAAATAAATGACATAACATCTAAGGTAATAGTAGAAGAAATAGTCCCATTCAAAGTACAGTTTATAAATGTTGGAGTTTTTGGTTTTTCTAAAGACAATCCAGCAGGAGTTGGAGTTGCAGTTATTGGTTACAGTAACTACATTCTTTAATAAATAATAAAAAAGGAGTTATAATAAGGCCATGGCAAAAATATCAATCCCCAATTTGAAGACTAAGTTTGAGACTGGAGATCGTCCATCTCAACAAGATTATGAAGATTTAATTGACTCAGCCTCTGCTCGTTCCACAGATCTTGGATCTATGGGGAACAATGAAAATACAATTTATGGACTTGAGAATCCAACAGTAGTTGATAATTTTGATGCCACAGAGTGGCGTATGGTTAAGTACATTGTTTCAATCGCTAAAACAACAGCAGGAGACAATAAATTTTATGCAACAGAATTGACCATACTTGTAGACGGTACAAATGTAAACGTCTCTGAGTATGGAACAATAGACAATGATGGGAATATTGGCACCATTAGCGTCTCCAGGGCTGGAAATACAGTATCCTTAACGGTTACTCCAGACCCTGCAATTAAGCCAGTCACAGTTCGTTACGCACGAATTGGACTTAAGGCATAACTAAGGAGATAAAAAAATGGCAACAGTCACAAAAGACTTTAAGGTAAAGAATGGTCTGATTGTTGAAGGCACAACAGGTACCATCAACAACCACGATATTCTTACTAAAAAGACAGACGATCAAAATTATATCGTCAACTTAATTGGTGGAACAGCCACCTCAGCAAATGAAGCAAATAAGGTTGTAAAGCGTGATGCTTCAGGCAACTTTGCTGCTGGAACAGTAACAGCAGACCTTGTTGGTGATGTAACTGGTAACGCAGACACAGCAACAGCATTGGAAACTTCTCGTACAATTGAACTTACTGGAGATGTAACAGGTTCTGTATCTTTTAATGGTACAGCAAATGTTCAAATCTCAACAACACTAAATGGATCATTTGCAACAGATGCAGAAGTTGCTACCGCAAAAGGCGAAGCAATTGATGCAGCAGCAGAATATACAGATGATGAAATTTCAGCACTTGATCTTTCACTTAAGGCTTATGCTGATCAAGCAGAAGCAGATGCAATCTCAACAGCAGCAGCAGATGCCACAACAAAGGCTAACAATGCCAAGTCTGGCGCAGAAGCAACCGCAGCAGCAGCACTTGCAAGTGCAGTTTCTGATTTAGAAGATTATGCAGATGCTGCAGAAGCAGATGCTAAGGCATATACAGATACTCGTGAAGGACTAATCACAACTGCTTATCAGGCATATGCTGATCAGGCAGAGTCAGACGCTGTAACAACAGCAAACGCTTATGCTGATCAAAAAGTTGCAGACCTTGTAGATTCTGCTCCAGCACTTCTCGACACACTTAATGAACTTGCAGCAGCAATCGGAGACGATGCTAACTTTGCAACTAACCTCGCTACATCGGTAGGAGAAAAGGTTGCTAAATCTGGCGACACAATGTCTGGCGATCTTAATATGGGAAGCAACAAGGTTACAAGCCTTGCAGCACCAACAGCAAATGGCGATGCAGCAAACAAGTTATATGTAGATAATGCTCAGTCAGCAGCAGAAGATTATGCAGATTCTCTTGCTCCAAACTATGATCCAGCAGGTTCAGCAGCAACAGCACAGTCAAACGCAGAATCATTTGCTACAACTGCAGCAAATAACGCTCAGGATGCAGCAGAAGATTATGCAGATAGCCTTGCTGTAAATTATGACGCAGCAGGATCTGCTTCGGCAGCACAAACTGCAGCACAGTCTTACGCAGATGGTCTTGATTCAACAACAAATACTCGTATTGATAATCTTGATACAGACGATGTTGTAGAAGGTTCAAACCTTTACTATACAACTGCTCGTGCAAAGACAGATGCAGCAGCACTTCTAACAAGTGCAACATTAACAAATATTCAGATTACTGGAAACGGATCTGGTCTAACAATTACTGCAGAAAACGGTGTTGCAGATTCTGATACAGATGATCTTGAAGAAGGTTCAACAAACCTTTACTTTACAGATGCTCGTGCAGTATCTGCTCTTGAGGCAGTCACACCTGACTTCCCTGCAGTAGAAATTGCAAATGTTGCAAAGCAGGTAGCAGCATCTGCAACTGTAGCAACTGCAAGTACAAATACAGCAGTCTCATGGGCTGTAGCAGATTATAAGTCTGCTGAGTTTCTTGTTAAGATTGCTCAGGGTACACATACAGAGGTTTCGAAGGTAATTCTTACCCTTGATACATCAGACAACATTGCAATTACAGAATATGCGATGGTAGGAACAAATGGCTCACTTGGATCTGTTTCAGCAGATGTAAGTGGTTCAGATGTACGCCTTCGTGTAACAACTGACCTCAACAACTCAGCAGTTGCTGTCGTCGGAACACTTTTAAAGTAATAAAATAAATAAAAAGAGGGAGTGGTAATCTTGGCAACAGTCAATAAGGACTTCAAGGTTAAAAATGGACTTATCGTCACTGGTGGCGGTTCGTTTGGAGGAACGGTAGTTGTAGGAACTCCTACAGATTCTACCCACGCTGCTACTAAGGCATATGTTGACTCAGTAGTTGGCGGTATGGAAGTTGGGGCTACCGCTCCCTCTACACCAGATAATGGTGATTTATGGTTTGACACATTAACATCAAGAGTTAATGTTTATTATTCTGGCTCATGGTTAACTATGGCCACAATAGATGATACATTAAATCTTCCACAACATATACACGATACAGCAATTGACGGTACTGGTTTTATAGTATCTCAGTTTGTAAGTGGTGGCAGTTTTAATGACCCACAGGGTTCTTCTATAGATGGAGGATCTTATAATACCAACTCATGGACTTTGGTTTATGATGGTGGTACTGCAACAGATAACTTCAATTAAAATTGATGTTATAATACAATCATAAAACTGGTAGAAATACCATAAGGAGAGAAAAAATATGGCAACAAGAATGCAACAAAGAAGAGGAACCGCAGCACAATGGACTGCTGCAGACCCAATTTTGGCAGCAGGAGAAATCGGATTTGAGACTGACACTGGTAAGTTTAAGATTGGTAATGGTTCGTCTATTTGGTCTGCTCTCTCCTATTTTGCAGATTCACAAGATTTTAGTTCAGCAAACGTAGTAATGAACTCAGAAAAGGGTTCAGCAAACGGAGTTGCTCCACTAAATGCTGATGGATTAATTCCTTTGGCATACATGGCAAAACTTATTGAAGGAACATCCGTTAACCTAGATACATTTGCAGAAGTTGCAACAGCAATTGAAGCATTACAAGAACATGAAGCAGCAACAACACAAATTCATGGCATTACAGACACATCAGATTTGGTGATTAGTTCACAACTTTCTTCAGCAATATCAGTTCATAACTTACTTACAGAAAATATACATGGAATTGAAGATACTGCTGAACTTGCTACAAAGGATTATGCTGATACAGCAGCAGCAACAGCAGCATCATCTGCACAATCAACAGCACAATCATTTGCTACAACTGCAGCAAATAATGCACAATCTGCAGCAGAAGATTATGCAGATTCTGTGTCTTCAACTGGAATAACTGCACACAATGCAGTTACAACTAACGTACACGGAATTCTAGATACAGCAGACTTGGCACTTTTGTCAGATGTTTCTGACGCACAATCTGCAGCAGAAGATTATGCAGATTCTGTGTCTTCAACTGGAATAACTGCACACAATGCAGTTACAACTAACGTACACGGAATTCTAGATACTACTCAACTTGCTACAAAAGCATACGCTGATGCAGCAGCGTCTGCTGTTTCTGACGATCTAGACTCTCACGCTAATGATACTACAGGAATTCATGGAATTACTGATACCTCATTACTTGTGACAACAGATGGGTCTCAAACATTAACAAATAAAACTCTTACGTCTCCAGTAATAAATACACCAACAGGAATTACTAAAAGTGATGTTGGTCTTGAAAATGTAAACAATACCTCAGATGCAGACAAGCCCATATCAACTGCTACACAAACAGCACTTGACTTAAAGGCTGCCATAGCATCACCAGCACTTACTGGAACACCAACTGCGCCAACTGCAACAGCAGGAACAAATACAACTCAGATTGCTACTACTGCATATGCAGATACTGCTGTGTCTAGTGCTATCACAAATCATAACTCTGATACAGAAAACGTACATGGAATTGCAGATACAGCAGATTTAGTTCTTACAAATGATGCTCGTTTGTCTGATGAAAGAACACCAGTAGATGGATCTGTTACAACAGCAAAGATTGCAACAGGTGGAATTGCACAGTCAGCAGTTACAAATCTTACAACAGACTTGGCTGCAAAGGCTACTTTGGTATCACCAGCACTTACTGGAACACCAACTGCGCCAACTGCAACACTTGGAACCAATACAACACAAATTGCTACTACTGCGTTTGTTAAGGCTGAAGTTGATGCATTAGTTGCTGCAGCCCCAGGAGCATTAAATACTCTTGATGAACTTGCAGCAGCATTGGGAGATGATGCTAACTTTGCAAGTACAGTTACAGCATCCTTGGCTACAAAAGCAAGTACAACAGACCTAAATAATGCTCTTTTGTATTCATTTAATAATGAAACTGCAAGTTATACTCTTGCACTATCAGATGCAACAAACATGGTAGAGATGGAATCTTCTTCTTCTACCACAGTAACAGTGCCACCTAATGCATCTGTAGCATTTTCAATTGGAGCAACAATTGATATTTTCCAAAAAGGCACAGGACAAGTAACAATCGCAGAAGGATCTGGTGTTACAATTTATGCAACTCCAGGTAAAAAACTTCGTACACAATATTCAGGCGCAACTCTAATAAAAAGAGATACGAACACTTGGATATTGACAGGCGATCTTTCAGCATAAATAATTTAAATATAAAAGGAGAATAATATGCCAATTAGAGGTAGAGGTAAGAGCAGGGGTGGAAGTTCAAAGACACGTCTAAATGGAACTATCCCTTGTACTCCAAAAAACATTACTGTTCAGGATGTTGGAACAGGTCGTGCATTCAATAATGGTGCTATTCAAGTAACTTTTACTGTAGACAGTGAATGTACACCAGCAACATCCTTTACAGCAACAGCAAGTACTGGACAATCAGTAACTGGCTCTTCTTCTCCTTTATTAATTACAGGAATAGCAACTGGCGCTACTCCTACGGTTACAGTAAAAGCAACCAATCAGTATGGAGACTCTTTGTCTTCATCAGCAACTGCAGCAGTAACAATTACTACTGTACCAGCAACGCCTTCTGCTCCATCCGCATCTTCTCCAACTCCATCTTCTGCTCCAAACGTTGCTGGATCAACAACAGATTCAGTATCTTGGGCAGCGCCAGCAAATGGTGGAAAAGCAATAACTAGTTACGACTGGTTATCTTCAGACTCTAAATCTGGAAATACGTCTTCAACATCAGTTTCTGTAAATCAAGAAGGTGGTACATCTCAAAGTTATCAGGTTAGAGCATGTAATGCAAATGGATGCGGCTCTTACTCTGCATCATCATCACCAGCAACCACTACATTTACATTTACACCATACTCATTCACTCCATACTCATTTACACCATATTCATTTACACCATACTCATTTACACCATATTCGTTTACACCATACTCATTCACTCCATACTCATTTACACCATATTCATTTACACCGATTTATTCATTTACACCATATTCATTTACTCCATACTCATTTACACCTGTATACTCATTTACACCTATGTATACATTTACTCCATATTCATTTACGCCATACTCGTTTACACCTACGTACTCATTTACACCTGTGTATTCATTTGTTCCTTATTCATTTACACCATATGCATTCACACCTATGGCCTACTCGTTTACACCTTTGTATACATTTACACCTACGTACGCATTTACACCTATGACCTACACATTTACACCATATGCGTTCACACCTATGACCTACGCATTTACACCATATTCGTTCACACCTATGGCAGCAGCAGGATGTAACCCAGCATGCTATGCCCCTTATTTCTGCTATAACGGATCTTGTATATATTAATTTAAAAACAAAACCTCCTTATGATATACTGTTATAAGGAGGTTTTTTATGCAAAATAATCTTGCTATTGCAATTTTAGCCGATGATGAAGTTTTTGATATATTAGATTTTGATTATGCACCAGAAGATCAAAAAAATAGAGTTATAAACGGGTTTAATAATAACCCAACTGGCCTTGATATTACTGGACTAAAAGGTATTGGCTTAGGATCTAGATTAGTTTCTGGAGGTTTTGATAATTCTTTTTTAATATCACCGCCTCATATGAATAAAGATGATAAAAATGTTTATGCTTTTTTATCTGAAGATAAAGTTTTTTTAATAGTTGCCATAGCAAAAGACAATAAAGAAAAAGCAGAAGTTTGGGAAAATGCATTTAAAACAGAAGTTACTGGAATTATAATAAATAATCGTGATACTACCAAAATTGGAGATTTTTGGGACGGTACAAATTTTGTAAAAAGTACAAATACTAATAAAGAAACACCGTGGCAGACATGGAAGAAAAACTTAGGAACTACCAGGCCTTGGGATATAGTTAATCCTCAAAAAGAAAAGGTGTCTGAAGACGAATCAAATCGTAGACTAGATATATGCAAACAATGTCCAGAGTTAATACAGATAACAAATCAATGCAAAAAGTGTGGATGTATTATGCCAATAAAGGTTAAACTAAAAGAGGCGGTATGTCCAATTGGTAAGTGGTAGTTTGTATATAAAAAATATAACTAAAATTAAATTAAGAGGAATAAAATGAAAAACATTTATTTTTTACATATTCCAAAAACTGCGGGTACTTTTATAGATAGTGCAATTATAAAAGGCTTAGATAAGGAAAACATACCTCATTATGCAAATAAAAGTTCTGAATTTCCACATAAAATAAATTTTGAAGAAGTAAGATATATTTCTGGTCACTTTGGAACATATCCTATTAAAAATAGTAGTTACTTAGATTTTTTTACAATATTGCGAAATCCGCTAGACCTATCTATTAGTTATTTTAATTTTGTATATAATATTAAGTATGATCATATATATAGTAATATTAAAGGATACAAAAATAGATTAATAAAATATTTGTTAAATGACGAAAATACTAAAATATATAATAATATACAGTCTAGGTTTTTATCAAATTCAGCAGATAGTAGTATATTTTATCCAAATAATAAAACCAGAGAAGAATTAGAGACAAATTCAGATTCTAATAACCCTATGTGGTTTGTTGATAATAAAAATACATCTTTTGATAATGCAGTAAAAACTATAGATGCTTGTTCTCTTGTTGGGTCAGTAGAAAACTTAGAAAGTTTTTGTGAAAAATTAAGTAAATATTTTTTATTTAACTTAGGCGTAAATATAGAATTTGAGACAAACAAAAAAGTAAACGAGTCATTTGCTATAGATAATGGTATTAGGTATACAACTGAAGATGCTATAAATTTATTGTCAAAGGAAGTAATTGAAGAGTTTATTTTAAACAATAAACTAGATTATTTAGTTTATTCTTATGCATTAAGGCACGATTTAATATGATATACTTAATAGGAGGTATATATGAATAAGATAACTTTTACACCAGCATTTCCAGAACTAAAAAATGTTGTTCCGTTACCAGAACCAGCAACAAAAAATGTTCCTAATTGGTATAAGGAGCAACCTGCAAAAATAGATAATGAAATACAAAATGGTGTCATGAAGTTGACCGTAAAGAAATGTCAGTCTTTTTTTGATGCCATGGCAATAGGATATACACTAAAGATGCCAGTAGATATATATGTAGATACAACAGATGGAAAGCAAGAATTTCAAATACCAAAAGATTTAGATGCTCATAAAGCAAAAATTATTAGTTTCCACTCTAAAGAACAGGTAAGCCATTTGCCTATTGACACAGATATATACATAGATCATATATTTAGAGTGCATCCAAACTGGATGGCTTCAACTCCACAAGGATATAGTTGTTTTTTTATAAGTCCAATACATTCTGCAATATCTCCACTAAAAGCAGTAGAAGCAATAATAGACACGGATAATTTTTGGTCTGATGGACACCTATCTTTTTTTGTAAAGAAAAACTTTAAAGGTATCCTTAAGCAAGGAACCCCACTAATTCAAGTTTTTCCTTTTAAGAGAGATGACTGGGAGATGTCTATTAATAAAGAAGTTAATTCTGAAGAGATTAGTGAACAAAGAATTATGCTAAGATCTACTTTTGAAAATGGATATAAGATGAAGTATTGGGTAAAAAAACTTTTTAAGTAACACTCAATCTAAATAATAGCATTAGAGTTTGTGTAAATTAAAAACTCTGGTATACTTTATAAACAACAGTTTTCAATTAGGAGAAATACATGTCTGATTTTTTTAGTTTTCGTTTATCTGAAGAGTTCATAAGTGAGTATAAAACAAAGGAACCTCCATTTGGTTTTACAGATGCAGGTGGTAATTCATTAGGAGAGATTACTTTTATCCGTACCTACTCACGCATGAAGGAAGATGGAACTAAAGAAAGATGGCATGAGGTTTGTCGTAGAGTAATCGAGGGTATGTATTCAGCACAGAAAAATCATGCCAAAGAAAACAGGCTGCCCTGGAATGACTATAAGGCACAGTCATCTGCTAAGGAAGCATATCAACGTCTATTTGAATTAAAATGGACTCCTCCAGGAAGAGGCCTTTGGTCTTTCGGAACTGCCTTAACTATGGAAAAGAAAAATTCTGCTGCATTGCAAAATTGCGCTATGGTATCTACAAAAGACATAGACCGTAATGATCCAGGACAATTATTTGGTTGGGTAATGGACGCATTGATGATGGGCGTTGGAGTTGGATTTGATACTTTGGGCGGGGAGAAAAATCTACCTATTTATGACCCTACAGAACCACCACAAGTATATGAAATACCAGATACCCGTGAAGGTTGGGTAGAGTCTGTTAGATTACTCATTAACTCATATTTAAAGCCTAATATGTATATTCAAGAGTTTAACTATGACCTTATTAGGCCATTAGGTGCCCCTATAAAGGGTTTTGGAGGCACTGCAAGCGGTCCTGCACCACTTATACAGTTGCACAAGCAGATAAGGTCTGTAATCGGCGGTAGAGCAGGAGAAACCCTTGACTCAAGAGCAATAGTAGATATTGTAAATCTCATTGGTACCTGTGTTGTATCAGGAAATGTTAGAAGATCTGCCACATTGGCTTTAGGTGCAGCAGAAGATAAAGATTTTATGAATTTGAAGAACGCTGAGGTTTTTCCAGAGCGTAATTCATTTGATCCAGAAAATCCAGGTTGGGCATGGATGTCTAATAACTCTATTGCTGCGACGGTAGGGACAAGGTACGAAGACTACGTAGACCTAATCGTTAATAACGGAGAACCAGGATTTATCTGGCTTGATGTAGCACGTAACTATGGTCGTTTAGCAGATCCAAAGGATGGCAAAGACTATCGTGTTATGGGCTTCAATCCGTGTGCGGAGCAGCCATTGGAATCATACGAATTGTGCACCTTGGTCGAGGTACATTTAAATCGTCATGAATCTAAGGAGGATTTCCTACGGACACTCAAGTTTGCATATTTGTATGGAAAGACAGTTACATTAATTCCAACACACTGGCAACAGACAAACGGAATTATGCAACGAAATCGTCGTATTGGTACTTCCCTTACAGGTATTGCATCCTTCTCAGACAAATTTGGCTTGCCTGTTGTGCGTGAATGGATGGACGAAGGATATAAGACTATTCGTAAATATGATCATTCTTATTCTGAATGGTTATGTGTTCGTGAATCCATTAGAGTCACAACTGTTAAGCCATCAGGGTCTGTATCAATTCTTTCTGGCGCAACTCCAGGAGTTCACTGGGCACCAGGAGGAGATTATTTCTTAAGAGCAATTCGATTTGGGAATACCGACCCAATGATTCACTTGTTCAAGGCTGCTGGATATTTGATGGAGGCTGACCTTGTTTCTGCGAATACAACTGTCGTATATTTCCCAGTTCACTCTGGACATCCAAGATCTGAAAAAGATGTTACATTGTTTGAGAAGATTGCGCTTGCTGCTACTGCTCAGAAATATTGGTCAGATAACGGCGTGTCTGTAACGCTTTCATTTGACAAAGAAACTGAAGCAAAGCATGTTGCGCCTGCGCTCCATATGTACGAGGGACAATTAAAAGCAGTTTCATTCCTTCCAATGGGGAATCACACATATCCTCAACAACCATATACTCAGATAACCGAAGAAGAATATAATGCTTATATTGGTCAAATCAAAAAGATAGACTGGTCTGCTATTTACGACGGTGTAGAGAATTTAGAGGCACAAGGCGAAATGTACTGTACAACTGACGCTTGTGAAATAAAAATATCTTAGTATGATAAAATAGACTCATAATGTCTAGCCCATCTAATTTATACGCAGAGAAAATATATGCAGAGCATCCACAGTTTTTATGGGCGCTTGATGATCAGGCTGACTATGTTTCTATAATTTCAGAAGCACAAAGAAATACTTCCATATGGACAATAGAAAATGGGTCTTCTATATCAACAGAAGAATTAATAGATGCTCCATTTGCAGATAGCATAATTAATAAAATTACTCCAACTGCTGTTTTAGGAGAAACATTTTCTACAACATTGATTAGTCCAGAAATAGTAAGTGTTGATGAACTTAATCAAATACTCAAAACATTTTCTGTAGGATCTTACTTTTATACAGCAAGTCCGTATGGACTCAGTGTAGAAATTGGATATCGGTATTATGACGATGCACTAGAATCTTTTGTTGATGTTTTAAAAAGTTATGATGCATCAATACAGAATAAATGGTATTTTCTTTCAGAAACTTTTAGTCCAGAATTTAGTGAATCTACAATCAAATTAGTTATAAAAATTAACTATATAGGAAACTCTCAAGAATTAACAGATTATAGTTTTTATATCAATGGAATAACTTTTGGTCAATGGGCAGAAGAATTTCAGTCAAGTTCTCTGGGGGTTTCTCCGATATCTTTGCCATCAACAATAGCGCTTCCATCCTCAAATGTCGTTGAGGCATCAGCCTACGGTCTTTTAGAGTATAGCGGGTATTACTTTGTAAACAATAATTCTTTAGTTGCTAAAAATTTTGGAATTCCAATGGTATTTGGATCTCAAAATGTAACTAAGTTATACGAAAATGAAAATAGTCCAAGCGTAATTATTCCATCAAATGGCATGCTATCGAATGGCGGTAGATATAAAGAATTTACTTTAGAGTTTTGGATAAGAACTAATAATTCATCATCAGTATCAAGAAGGATAGTTGGCCCAATTGCTTCAGATGATGGTATATATTTAGATGGACCATTTTTGGTATTAAAGATAAACAATGAATACGCTTCCTATTATATCGGTCAGTGGGAAAGACCAATGCTTATCGATTGGAGATATTCTACAAATAATTCAGCAGTTTTGTTAAATGGAGAAGAAGTAATATCTTTATCCTTAAATAGTCAAACTTTAACATTGCCAGACAAATTAAATAATGACAACAAAGATCAGGATTGGATTGGTTTTTATGCATACACAGATATACAGCCAATAGAAATAGATTGTGTTGCAATATATCCATATCTAGTCCCATCTTTAGTTGCCAAAAGAAGATTTGTTTATGGACAAGGGGTGCAATATCCAGAGAACCTTAATGCTTCTTATGGAGGAAGTACCGTTCTGTTCGACTACTCTTTTGCTGACTATACTAAAAATTATAATTATCCAGACTTAGGATCATGGAGTCAGGCATCAATTGATAACGTTCTAATAGAAAATAATTACCTTACATCAATAAATTTTGAAACGCCTAAAATTTTTACAGACTCTTCTATAAAAACAGAATCTAATCTTTTAGCAGATTGTGCAGTTATACAAAATGAAGATTCTTTATTTTTAGATTTAAAACCAACAGAAGAATGGAACAATATAAATTCATATTTATACTTTAATAATTTTTCTTTAAATGGAGAATTAGCACACGCATTTTACGGAATATTTAAAAAACCATCTGGATTTTCTGGAACACAGGTTTTAATAAGATTAGAAGATCAGTATTCAAATTATTTTTCAATAGAATGCGTAAATGACGACGTCAGGTATATATTAAAGTATGGAGATAGTAATCCAGAAACAATATATGAATCTTTGTCTGTTGCAAATGGAGAAATTTTTACTGTTGGTTTAGAAATAGATATATTTAGAGACTACTTTGGCAATAATGTAACATCATTTTTTACAAATTCAAACTTGTCTATGTATGTGGGAGGAACTAAAAACTTTAATAATACATTTACAGGAAATATATATAAGGTGGCTATTTGTTCAGAAAAAAATGTAAAAGATATTTCAAATTTATTCAATATAATTGGTGTCCCTAAAGACTATGAAAATATATTTAGCCTGTACGCCCCTGGAGTACAATATGACGGAGGAGATGCAGATCAAGACTTTTGGAATTATTATTTAGGATCAAATCCTGAAGACTTTTCTCCATCTTCTTTTATTAACACTAAACTTTCAGAGCATATTCCAAGTTGTGGAATCGTTCCCAAAAATTATTTTGATAATTTTTATATAGACATAGATACAAAGGGTTCTTGGAAAGATTATGTACCACTATCTTATTTTGGACAATATATAACAGATGAATATGGCAACAGTAAATTTGGATTAGATTTTATTCAGTTTAATGTTAATTATCCAGCACCAACTAAATTTAAAGAAACAGAAACTATAGACGAAGACGGATGGCCATATTCAGAACTTTCACAGCAATATTCATACCCAATACAAAGATCATATGAATCGTTAGATAATTACTTATACACAGGCTATGTAGATTATCAAGATTTATCAGAAAAGTCAATTAAAACATATTCTTATGACACATCTAATGCAATTTTAAAAACATATATAACTTTTGAATATTTGGAAACTGGCGCAAATTCTTCAGATGGATTTTTTTTAAAAACAGAAGACGTTCCTAAAAATGGTGTGATTGCTCCAGGCTCAGATTGGGTTAATACTAGATATGAGGTTGTTGATAATGTAATCATATATCCTCCAAATGGAGTAGACTTTAATAAGATAGCAATAGTAATTACTTTAGATTTTGAAATAAATGGAGTTTCCTACAAACCAATAAAAATTAAAAATCTACAACTTGCCTCTCAGGCATTTAACTATAATACCGCAAATAATGTTGGCACTAGATTTGGAACTAAAGTTTATCCATATCTGAATACTGGATATTATTATAATTATAAGTCTAAAAATCCCTTCACTATATATAAGGGGTCATCTCCATACCTGTATTTAACAAGACACTCTGGCCTAGAAATGAGGGGAGACTATGATCCATTAGTCAACAGGGGGGTAGCAATTCCAATAAATACGAATAAAACTCAAGATTATGAAGTTATGGCCATGCAGTCTTTAATTAGATTTAATGGTGATTTTTTCCCTTATGCTCCAACTCAAATAATGCAAATAAATGCAAAGGGGAAAACAATTAAACTTTATATGGTTGCAAATCATCCAACAGGGAAAAGAGCAAAGATATATGCCATAGATGCAAATACTGGAGCATTGTATAACGGAATAGTTTTTTATATTAATGGAAAAGTTGTTAAAGAGCCAATTTTAAATATAAATGAATGGATTATGCTAGGAATAGGATTCCCAAGCATTCTTAATTTTAAATCTTATTCTGGATCTATAATGATTAATGGACCTATTATTTTTAATAGCCTTTCGTATTATCAAACTACAAATTTACAAGCAATTCAAACAGTTACAAAAAGACCTTGGGCAAGGGTAAAATTTGCTGTAGACGGAGTTTTTGATTGGGAGTACTGGAATGACTATTTTGTATGGCAAGGAGTATTGGTTCAGTCTTCGGTTAGTTATTATGGAGTAAATCCAGCAGATCTATATAAAGCATATACTGGAACTAATAAGATTATTGTGGATGATAGTCGTGTTTTTAGTATAGAGGCATACGAATATTCTATGCTTAAGGATATTTCTTGGCAATCGCAAATATCTGACGCAGTATAATATGGTATACTTTTGGTTATGAAAAAGAATAATCAGCCTCTTTTTGGTAAAGACGGGAAACCACGTATGCCTGGGCAGATTGGTGAAACCAAGGTTACAGTAATTGATAAAAAATATGACTGGGGCATTTATGTTTGGAAAAAGTCAAATGGAAGATGGTTTACTGATGGAAATGGTAATATTTTAAATATTCCATCAATGAAAGGTGACCTAGCAAGAATAGCAGAATTAAAACAGGCAGCAGCATACTATGGAGAGCCAGACGGGGAGCCATATTTTTTTGCTGGTATGGGAAGAGTAACTGATGAAGAGTACAGTGAGCAAGTAGATAGAATGAAGGCAGGTTTAATTCCTAACCTCAATGACCTTGGGGCGGTACAGGCAGCAAAAGATACAATTGCAAAATATGGGGATGAAGAGTGATGTCAGAAGAAAAAGAATATCTTATAGGCGCTAGGATTGATAATTTAGTTAATCCACTAGATCAGTTTAAGTCAGAAGATCCATTTAACAAGGCATGGTCTGAACTAAAGTCCTACAATGGTTTAGATAATAATTTTAGAAGAAGAACTTCTAGGCTTATAGATAAAGCAGACAAAATGAATCCTACACAAGGATATCTTGATAGCGCAAGAGCAGAACAATCAGGAATTGACGGAGCAAAGTCAAAAGAGATAAACCCAGGAACAGTTTATCGCAATGGATACGGATTGTTTGATGTAATAACACCGCCATGGAATGTTTACGAACTTGCTAACTACTATGACACATCTTTTGCAAACCATGCAGCAATTGATGCTAAGGTCGAAAACATTGTAGGGCTTGGTTATGATTTTGAAGTTTCGCAAAGCACAATGTTAAGATTAGAATCAAACAAAGACAAAGATCAAGTATCAAGAGCAAGAAATAGAATTGAACGTGCAAAAATTGAAATGCACGAGTGGATAGAGTCACTTAACGATGATGATTCTTTTACAACAACAATGATGAAGGTTTATACAGATGTTCAAGCAGTTGGAAACGGTTATCTAGAAGTTGGTCGCACTACTCGTGGTGAAATAGGATATATCGGACATATACCAGCAACAACAATGCGTGTTCGTAGATTACGTGATGGCTTTGTCCAAATTATTGGACAGAAGGTTGTTTACTTTAGAAACTTTGGCGCTAAGAACGCTAACCCCGTTACTTCAGATCCAAGGCCTAATGAAATCATACACTTTAAACAGTACTCGCCTTTAAATACTTTTTATGGTGTACCAGATATAATGTCGGCAATAAACTCGCTCCATGGAGACCAGTTAGCGTCACAATATAACATCGACTACTTTAGCAATAAGGCTGTTCCTCGTTATGTTGTGACACTAAAGGGTGCCAGACTTTCTGCAGATGCCGAAGATAAAATGTTTAGATTTTTACAAACAAGTCTAAAGGGTCAATCTCACAGAACTTTATACATACCACTTCCTGGAGACAGTGATACTAATAAGGTTGAATTTAAAATGGAGCCTATTGAAAATGGTGTACAAGAAGGATCATTTGAGAGATACAGAAATCAAAACCGTGATGACATTTTAGTTGCACATCAGGTTCCTTTATCTAAAATAGGCGGAGGAGATTCTGGTTCTATAGCAGCAGCCTTAGCCCAAGATCGTACATTTAAAGAGCAAGTTGCTAGACCAGCACAAAAAGAATTAGAAAAAACATTAAATAAAATTATTAAAGAGAAGACAGATGTCTTAGTTCTTAAGTTTAAAGAACTTACCTTAACTGATGAAATTGCTCAGTCTCAGATATTGGAAAGATATGTAAAAGCACAGGTTATGCTACCAAATGAAGCAAGATCTGCTCTAGGATTACCACAAAGGGAAGGAGGGGATGAGCCTTTCCAGCCTAAGCCTCAAGATACAACAGATAGGGCACGGGATGGAGAAAGACTTAATAATCAGTCTGATGGAGATGCTACTTTAAGTGGTAGAAATCCAAAAGGTGAGGGTAGATCTACTCCGTAGTTTATCCACAAGTTTATTCACAATTTATTAATATTTGTGTAAAAAGGCTCTATAATATATACTAGTATGACTATATCTAAAGCCCATTGGGACACCATTGGCGACTCAGTAAGACTTTCCCTTCCATTTGCGAAGGTTGATAAGGAGAGACGTATTGTCTCTGGCTTTGCTTCACTCGATAACCTTGATAAGCAAGGAGATATAGTTACAGCAGAAGCGTCAATGAAAGCATTTTCAAAGTTTCGTGGAAACATTCGTGAAATGCATCAGCCATTAGCAGTTGGCAAAATGGTTAACTTTAAAGAGGATAGATATTTTGATCCAGAATCTAAAAAGTTTTATTCTGGAGTTTTTGTATCAGCATATGTTTCTAAAGGTGCACAAGATACATGGGAAAAGGTTTTGGACGGTACACTAACAGGATTCTCCATCGGTGGAAGAATGAATAAGTGGGATGACGGCTATGATGAGAAATCAGATTCTACAATTAGAATTATTAAAGATTATGATCTTGTTGAGTTAAGTCTTGTTGATTCACCAGCAAATCAATTTGCTAACATTATGTCAGTTGAAAAAGTTGATGGCATTGAGGTTGTTAAAGGTGCAGATGTTGCACTTGAGAATGTTTTTTATGATGAAGAATCTGGGATAGTAATGGTTTCAGATCAAGAAACAGTAAAAAGCCCAATTACTGGAAATGAAATGAAGAATATAGGTTTCGTTGAAAAAGAAGACAACGAAAAAATGGATATAGTCAAATTCTTAGTAGATAGTGCTAAAGGCATTGATGCTAAGATTTCAAAGGAGGAAAATCCTATGGCAAAAACAAAAAAGGTTGCTGAAGAAGTAACCGAAATTGAAAAGTCAGAAGAGATCGCTCCAGAGGCAGTTGCTGAAACTCCAGTAGTTGAAACTGAAAACGTAGACGAAGTTGTTGTAGAAACAACTGAAGTTGTTGAAACAGAAAAGGCTGCAGCATCATCCTCATCATCAAAAGAAGAAGAAGATTCTTCAGCAGATGCTAAGGAAGATGAAGAAGAGATGAAGGCAAAGAAATCAGATGATGTTATTGTTGAATCAATAGCAGAATTAAAGAATACAATCACATCAGCCTTTAGCGATTTAACTGAAACCGTCAAGTCTTTGCAGGCAGAAGTAGAAATGCTTAAGTCTTCAAAAGTTGACACAGAAGCAGTAAAGAGTTCACTAGATGCAGTCGCCAAAGACATTGCTGCAACAGTAGAACAAGTTAGTAAGTTTGGTAAGCGAGTAGACGCAGTAGAAGCAGATACCGCTTTCCGAAAGTCTGGCGATCTAGGCGAGATCGTACAGGAACAACCAGAAATGGTTGAAAAATCCCTATGGGGCGGACGTTTCCTCAAAACAGCCGACTTATTTAATTAAGTAATCACTTAGGAGGTGACAATATGTCGGAAGAGATTAAGAAAAACCAGCCAGGAGAAACTGGCGAACTAGGCGGAACAGCCCCTGGTCTTTATCAAGGTCAAGGTGCATTCGCTTCAGGTGGTGTTG